>WNGB01004250.1_pt1 | contig 25049 bp, 17 predicted proteins | sample 5400681 | NCBI WGS metagenome assembly WNGB01 (sample SAMN13153367, study PRJNA577476) | soil metagenome | isolation source: 115 cm soil or saprolite under grassland replicate 2 | place: USA:California | collected 2016-06-15
TCCACATCCAGCCCTCCGAGGTCCACAGCATCCTCGGCCGGCACATGCTGGCCGACGGCTACGACATCGTCATGGACCTCAAGAAGTCGAAGGGCTCCTGGGTATTCGACTCCAAGCGCGGCAGGGCGGTCCTCGACTTCTTCACGAACTTCGCTTCCTGCCCCATCGGCTACAACCATCCGCGCCTCGATACGCCGGAGTTCCGCGAGAAGCTTGCCGACGTCGCACTGAACAAGCCGGCGAACTCCGACATCTACACCACGTACTTCGCAGAATTCGTGGAGACGTTCGCGCGCCTCGCAGTCCCGCCGTCGCTGAACAAGCACATGTTCTTCATCGAAGGGGGCGCGCTGGGCATCGAGAACGCGATCAAATCGGCGTTCGACTGGAAAATCCGAAAAAATTTTCGAAAGGGATATCCGTCCGAGCGCGGCAAGCAGATCATGCATCTGGCCGAGGCGTTCCACGGCCGGACGGGCTATACGCTATCGCTGACCATCCATTTCCCCGCGACGGCGGAATCGCTCGCCGACGCGGCGCGCCGCGAGAAGGCGGCCCTCGATCAGGCCAAACAATTCCTCGTCGACCGCAAGGACGATATCGCCGCGTTCATCATGGAGCCGATCCAGGGCGAGGGGGGCGACAACCACTTCCGCCCCGAATTTCTCAAAGACGTCCGCCAGCTCTGCGATGAGAACGAAATGCTGCTGATCTTCGACGAAGTGCAAACGGGCGTCGGCCTGACAGGCAAAATGTGGGGCTTTCAGAACTTCGGCATGGAGCCGGACATGTTCTGCTACGGCAAGAAAACGCAGGTCTGCGGCTTCGCGTCAAACGATCGCATCCTGGAGGTCGACGAGAACGTGTTCGCCGTTCGGTCGCGCATCAACTCGACATGGGGCGGCAATCTCACCGACATGGTGCGGGCGCAACGATTCTTCGAGGTCATCGATGAGGAGAAGCTGGTCGAGAACGCCGCGACGGTGGGCGCGTACTTCGTCGGCGAGCTGCAGCAGTTCGCCAAACAGTTTCCGAATCTGGTTTCCAACGTGCGCGGCCGTGGCCTGATGGCGGCATTCGATCTTCCGAGCGCCGATCTGCGCAACGCTGCGATCAAGGCGATGATGCAGAACGATCTGATGGTGCTCGCGTCAGGGCATCAGTCGATCCGCTTCCGTCCGCCGTTGAATCTGTCGACCGAAGAAGCGTCCGAAGGGATCCGCCGCATGGAGAAGGCGCTGCAGCAATTGGCGTAAAGCGTTGATCGAGCGCTTCACACGACGCGACTGGATCCTGATCGCCGCCTGCGCCGCGGTCGCCGCCGTCTCGCTGTTCGTCATCTTCAACTGGTTCTACGCGGCATTTCCCGAAGCGTCGATCGATTTCCGTTACGATCGCCACTCGTCGCTTCCTTTGGCGCAAAGAGTTCTCGACGCGCAGCGCATCGATGCGCGCGGGATGAAGCACGGAGCGGTGTTCACGGGCGACGACACCGCCAAAATTTTTCTCGAGCGCACTCTCGGGCTCTCGAGCGCCAATGGCCTGATGCGCACACAGGTCCGGCTGTGGTGGTGGCGCCATCGCTGGTTCCGGCCGCTGCAGGAGGAAGAGTTCGAAGTCGACGTCGCGCCGACCGGCGAGATCGTCGGCTTCAACGACAAGATCCCGGAGAGCCGTGCGCTGCCGGCCGTCGGCGTTCCGAGCGCGCGCATCGCCGCGGAGCTGTTCCTCGCGCGTGCCGGAATCAAGCTGAGCGATCTGCAGCTCGTGGCCCAGAGTGAGCGCACGTTGCCGTCGCGCGTGCAGCGCATCTTCACCTGGGACTCGCAATCGATTCATCCCGCCGGGGCGCCCTACCGGCACATCGTGACCGTCGACGGCGATCGCGTCAGCAGCTACTCGCAACGCGTGCGCGTACCCGATCAGTGGCAGCGCGGCTACGACGAGCTGCGGTCGAAAAATCAGCTCGCCGGAAAAATTGACTCGGTCTTCTTCATCATCACGGCCATCGCTGCCGTGGTGATCTTCATCCTCCGGCTCCTTCGCGGCGATGTGAACATCCGGCTGCTCGTCGGCGTGGCCATCGTCAGTCTGGTGCTGGGCGCGGGAACGTCACTGAATTCATTTCCCATCGCCGTCGCCAATTACGACACGACCACGAGCTATGCCGCTTTTCTCGCCGGTGTGATCCTGAATGCCGTGCTCTCCAACGGCATCGGAGTGGCAATCCTGCTCGCGGTCGTCGTCGGATCGGGCGAGGTGCTCTACCGCGAACGTCTGCCGCAACACCTGGCAATTCCGCGGCTGTGGCAGCGGAAGGCGCTCGCCTCGAAACGCGTCTTCCTCTCGTTCGCCATCGGCTACGCCCTGGTGGCGTTCTTTCTCGCCTATCAGGTGGCGTTCTATCTGATCGCGGAAAAATTCGGCGCGTGGTCGCCGGCCGAGGTGCCGTATGACGAGATGCTGAACACGGCGTTTCCGTGGATCGCCGTGCTGTTCGCCGGATTCTTCCCCTCGCTGTCGGAGGAGTTCATTTCACGCGCATTCTCAATACCATTTTTCGAGAATATTTTCCGGTCGCGATTCTTTGCCATCATTCTCGCTGCGTTCATCTGGGGTTTTGGCCACGCCGGATATCCGAATCAACCCTTTTTCATTCGCGGCCTCGAGGTCGGTCTCGCCGGCGTCATCCTCGGATTCCTGCTTTTCCGCTTCGGCCTGCTGCCGCTCCTGATCTGGCACTACACCGTCGACGCGATCTACACCGCGCTTCTGCTGTTTCGCTCCGGCAACACGTATTACGTCCTTTCCGCCGGAATCGCGAGCCTCGTCTTCGCCATCCCGATGCTCATCTCGATCGGGCTGTACATCCGCAACCGCGGGTTCATCGCCGATGACGATCTCTCGAACGCGACGATTCCAATGAAGCCGCCGCCGGAGCGCGTCACGCGTGAAGCAGCGCCGCTGATTTACGCGGAGGCGGAGAGCGTCTCGCGCACGCGGCTGATCGCATGCGTCGTTGTTGTCGCCGTCGCAATCGCCGCGCCATTCCGCGCGGGGACGAAGAACCTCGTCGCGCCGGTGGATGGATTCCGCTCGTGGAATCCCGAATCGCAACGCGAGGATGGTGGATCCCCCGGCGGCTTCGACTCCGTCGCGCTCGACTACCTGCTGCATCACACGGTGCCGATGAAGGCGATCGTGCAGGTGCTGACATCGAAAATCGAAGCGGCCACATGGATGGTGCGCAGCTTCACGCCGCTGCAGAAAGAGGAGACGTTCACCGAAATCGATTCGCGTGCTGCGCGCGTCATCGGCTACCACAGGTATCTGGACGAGAAGAAGCCGGGGGCGCGGCTCGATCAGGCGGCAGCGCTCGCGATCGCACAAGGTGCATTTGCGCGTTTCGGCGCGAATACGAATCCGCTCGATCTGAAAGAAGCGCTCGCATTTCAGCAGCCGAATCGCCGCGATTGGCTGTTTCATTTTCAGGAACGCGCGCCGATCGCAGGCGAGGCGTTTCGGCGGATCAGTGTGAGGGTGGCGGGAAATGAGATCACGCAGTTCACCACCACCGTGAAGATCCCGGAGCAGGCTTATCGCGACGCGCAGCAGACGACATTCGTGAACGTCGTCGTCCTAGTGTTGCGCATTATCGGCGCGCTCGCGCTCTTGTCGCTGACCGTCGCCGGATTCGTCATGGCAGCGCGGAAGCATTTTCCATGGCGGCGCCCCGCGGTATGGACGGCGGTGCTGGCCATCGTGCCGATTGCCGGCGTGATCACGCGATTCCGCTCATCGCTCTTCACATACGACACGTCGATCGGCTGGGACACGTTCGTGAACAGCCAGATCGTCAGCGCGGTCGTGGTCGCCGGCGTTCAGATCGGCATTCTTTTTCTGGCGCTCGCCGGAATCGAGGCGGCGCATCCTCAGGCGCTCGATTGGTTCCGGCGCGAAGGGCGGGCGCGATTCGGACGATCCGCGCTGATCGCAGCACTCATCGCACTCGGCCTGGTGATCACTCGCCGGGCTGCGCTGCAGTGGATCGCTCAGGCGTTCCCGTCGATTGCTTCGGCGGGAGGGGTCGATATCCCGCAGGCGGTGAACATGGCCGCGCCGTCGGCCCTGGCGATTGGTCAGGCAGTGGTGCGCGCGATCGAAGCCTCGGCAGCGATTGCGCTGTTCGTCGTCGGGGTGCGCGCAATGCCGCGCGCCGATCGCTTCGCGGAACTGACGGCGATCACGGCGATTTTGTTCATCACTCTCGATCCGAATGCCCGCGGCAGCCAGTCAGCATTCATGCTGATCTCCGCCGCGACGGCGGCCGTCCTCGTTTGGTTCCTCGTGCGTTACGTGCTCCGTGACAACTTTCTTGCGTACCCGCTCACCGCGGTTTTCGCCCTTCTCCTCGGCAGCGCGTCGACTCTGTTGCAAAATCATCGAAGCGATCTCATCGCGAACGGTGTGATCGTGCTCGTGGCGGCGTTCGCGCTTGCCGCTTGGGTCGCGTTTCCGCGACGCGTCGACCATGCCTGAGTCGCTGCGCTCGCGTCTGCTTCGCTGGAAATTCAACATCTTTCCGGCATATCGCGGCACAGGCGCGCGCATCACATACATTGCTGACGATTTTCGTGAAATGCGCGTCCGCCTGCCGCTTTCGTGGCGTACGCGCAATGCCGTCGGGACGATCTTTGGCGGAAGTCTTTACGGCGCCGTTGATCCCGTCTACATGATCATGCTCATTCATCTGCTCGGCAAGGAGTACGTCGTGTGGGACAAGGCGGCGGAAATTCGCTTTTTGAAGCCCGGGCGAGCGACACTCTATGCGACGTTCAGAGTCGAGGAAGACGAGTTGAAGGCGATTCGCGAGGCGGCGGCCGAGGGCCCGATCGACCGTGTTTACAATGTCGAGCTCGTGGACGGCGCGGGCGTGTCACACGCCGCCGTGACGAAAACCATTTATATCCGTCGCAAAACCACCAGAATCAGAACGTAACGACGCTTGTTTGGAGTTTCCGTGAACCTCGGAATCGACGATTTCCATTATGCCGATCTGTACGATTACCCCCGCCTTCGCGACCTTGCCGCGTCTTTCGATCGTTTTGTCGAGAATCGCGATGCGCAGCTTTTCAGCCGATTTGAGTCCTATCGCGTCGCCATGCAGAGCGGCATCGCGCACGGCGGGCTGACCGAGCCGCAGGAAGCCGATCTTCTCATCAGGGCCTCGCGCCACCTGAGCTCATTCCTGGCGCGGCTGTTCCGAACAGATCCGACGCCGGTCAAATCGCGAACCGAGCGCGATGCGAAAGTTGCGCGCTTCAAGAAAGAATTCGTCAGCAAGCGCGTGGCGAAGGTTTTAGCGCCGGCGGCGATGGCTGTGGCGCCGCCGCCCTCGGCGGCGATGGCCGGCGAGGGCGCCGGCCCTACATCCGCCGAGGCGATCATTCAGATTCTCTCGGGTGAAAGGGATCACGATCATGAGTACGCGTTCGCTCTCGCAGCGAACCGGTTGCTCGATCTGGAGCGCGGCTATCCGCGCGGCGCGAAGGAGTACGCTCCCGATGCCGAAACGCGTGCCGCCGTCGCGCAGCTTCGCGATGAGCTGCGCCAACTCAGTGTGGGGTCGCCGCCCTCGGCGGCCACCGCGGAGGGCCGCAGCGCCACACTCTTCGATGAGGCGATCATTCGGCGCGAACACGGCGATTCGCCGGAAGCGCTCGTGCGCGAAGCCACAGCGGTGCACGCGATTGTCGATCTCCTCATCGATTGGGCCGCGGCGAAGTGGAAGAGCGGCGCTTTCGATGGATGGACGTCATTTCGCCTGCCGAAACCGATCCTCTTCGATCACCTCGTCCCGGAGGAGACCCATTACCGCCGAAGAGACGGCTTCAAACTGACCGATCCGCGCAAAACGCCGCGCGAGATCACCGATCAGGCGCACTACTGCATCTACTGCCACGAACGAAAGAAAGATTCCTGCTCGCGCGGAATCCAGGAGAAGGACGGCAAAATCAAGCCGAATCCGCTGGGGATCCCGCTGACGGGCTGTCCGCTCGACGAGCGCATCGGCGAGATGAACGTGCTCCGCGCCGACGGCGACAGCATCGCCGGTCTGGCGATGGTGATGATCGACAACCCGATGTGCCCCGGCACGGGACACCGCATCTGCAACGATTGCATGAAGGCGTGCATCTTCCAGAAGCAGGATCCGGTCGATATTCCGCAGATCGAGACCGGCGTGCTCACGGATGTTCTCTTTCTGCCGTGGGGTTTCGAGATCTACTCACTGCTCACGCGATGGAATCCGCTGAATGTCCGGAGGCCGGTCGCGCTCCCCTACAACGGAAAAAACGTTCTGGTCGTCGGCCTCGGGCCCGCGGGCTACACGCTGTCGCACTTCCTCTCGAATGAAGGATTTGGCGTGGTGGCGATCGACGGCTTGAAGATCGAACCGATCGAGGAGAAGTGGCTGCGCGAGCCAATCCGTGACGCACGCGTGCTGTGGGACGATCTCGATCAGCGCATCCTCGCCGGCTTCGGCGGCGTGTCGGAGTACGGAATCACGGTTCGTTGGGACAAGAATTTCTTGAAAGTGATCCGCATCGCGCTGGAGCGCAAGCAGAACGTGCGCGTGTACGGCGGCGTGCGATTCGGCGGCACGCTGACGATCGAGGATGCCTTCGACGAGCTCGGATTCGATCACATCGCCATTGCCGCGGGCGCGGGAACGCCGACCATCGTGCGCATGAAAAACAACCTCATTCGCGGAATCCGGAAAGCGTCCGATTTCCTCATGGCCCTGCAGCTCACCGGCGCCTTCAAGAAAACGGCGATGGCGAACCTGCAGGTGCGACTCCCCGCGGTGGTCATCGGCGGCGGCCTAACAGCGATCGATACGGCGACGGAGCTCTTCGCGTATTACCCGGTGCAGGTCGAGAAGGTCCTCTCGCGATATGAATCGATGTGCGGCGACTTCGGTGAAGAGAAGGTCCGCGCGGCGTACGACCGTGAAGAGATCGGAATTCTCGACCAGTTTCTCGAGCATGGACGGGCCATTCGCGGCGAACGCGCTCGTGCGGCGGCCGCCGGCGAGAAGCCGGATTTCATTCCGCTGGTCCGCTCGTGGGGCGGCGTGAGCATCTGCTATCGCAAGTCGATGCTCGATTCGCCGGCCTACCGGCTCAATCACGAGGAAGTCATCAAGTCGCTCGAGGAGGGCATCGACTATCAGGAAAATCTCTCGCCGATCGAAGCGCTCAACGATGAATTCGGCCACGTTCGCGCGCTGCTCTTCGAAAAGCAGGTCGTCGAAGACGGCCGCTGGAAAGACTCCGGCAACGTGGTGGAGGTTCCCGCGCGATGCGTGATGGTCGCTGCTGGAACGAGCCCGAACGTCATTTATGAAAAAGAGCATCCCGGCACGTTCAAGCTCGACAAGTACAACCAGTTCTTCCAGAGCTACGCGGTATCGGGTGTAGGGGCCGGCTTTAGCCGGCCGGCTGAAGCCGGCCCGCACACCAGCCCCGAGCTGATCGAGATCGATCCAAGTCGAGATGCAGGCTTCTTCACCTCATATCAGCATCCGTCGAAGCGAGAAAAGCTGATTTCGTTCTACGGCGACAATCATCCGAAATACGCCGGCAATGTCGTGAAAGCGATGGCCTCGGCGAAAGACGGTTACCCGCAGGTCACGGCGCTGTTCGCGGATGCATTGAAGTCCCTCGATCGATCCGCTGACGCTCAGGCGGAACGCGATGAGCGCTGGCGTGAGCTGATCGCAACGCTCGACGATGGCCTCGTGGCGCGCGTGCATCAGGTCAACCGCCTCACTCCTACGATTATCGAAGTTGTCGTGCGCGCACCGTTCGCTGCGCGACACTTCGTGCCTGGGCAGTTTTTCCGCCTGCAGAATTTCGAGACGTACGCTGCGGAAATCGACGGCACCCGTTTGGCCATGGAAGGCATCGCCCTCACCGGCGCATGGACGGAGAAGGATCGCGGGCTGCTATCGCTGATCATTCTGGAGATGGGCGGCTCCTCACGGCTTTGCGCGATGCTGCCGCCCGGCGAACCGGTGGTGGTCATGGGGCCGACCGGCGCGCCGACCGAGATTCCGCGCGACGAGACGATCATTCTCGCCGGCGGAGGACTGGGAAACGCTGTGCTGTTCTCCATCGCGCGAGCGCTGAAGGACAACGGCTGCCGCGTCCTCTACTTCGCGGGATACAAGAAAAAAGAGGATGTATTCAAACGCGATGAAATCGAGGCCGGCACCCATCAGGTGATCTGGTCGGTCGACGCAGGCGATCCGATCCTCCCGCGTCGCCCGCAAGACCTCGGCTTCGTCGGCAACATCGTGCAGGCGATGGTCTGGTACGCGCAGAAAAATGATTTGAAAGCCGCGCAGCGAATCATCGCCATCGGTTCGGACGGCATGATGCGCGCGGTCAAAGAAGCACGGCACGGCGTGCTCGCGCCGTATCTCGATCCGCAGCATGTCGGCATCGGGTCGATCAACTCACCGATGCAATGCATGATGAAGCAGGTCTGCGCGCAGTGCCTGCAGCGGCACGTGGACCCAGCCACCGGCAAAGAGAGTTTCGTCTTCTCCTGCTTCAATCAGGATCAGAAGCTCGACGAAGTGGATTTCCTCAACCTGCGCGCGCGGCTGCGCCAGAACACGGTTCTCGAGAAGCTCACGAACTTGTGGCTCACGCGGTTGCTGGCGAAGCAAGAGGCTGTGGCAGCCCAGGTGTAGCGGCTGCCCCTCACCCGGCCTTCGGCCACCCTCTCCCGGCGGGAGAGGGCGTCTGCAACGACAGCCTTCTCCCGCCGGGAGAAGGTGCCGCGTAGCGGCGGATGAGGGGCTGAAGCCCGCCCCCCACACGTTCAGCTATGATCCCTCGCATGATGACCATGCCGGCGGCAGGTGAAGTCGCCACGCGGCTCGTCGTGGCGACGCTGATCGGCAGCGGCATCGGACTCGATCGCGAGCTGCGCAACAAGCCGGCGGGACTGAAAACGCATGCGCTGGTCGCGTTAGGCGCGGCGCTGGTTACAGTCGCAACGGCGTCGCTCACGAACCTCTCGCATCCTGACACCGAGGCGATGTCGCGCGTCATTCAAGGAATCATCGCCGGCGTCGGTTTCCTCGGCGGCGGCGCGATCCTGAAAAGCAATGACGAAATGGTGCGCGGACTCACGACCGCGGCTTCGATTTGGCTCGTCGCGTCGCTCGGCATCGCGTCAGGGGCCGGTGAGTTTGCCGCGGCGCTGATCGCGCTCGCGATCGCCTTGATCATTCTGATTGTCGGAAACGCCGTCGAGCGGCGCTTGATTCACAGTCCTAGCGGGACATCCGACCTTCCTCGACCATCAGACAGCGGTCCTGAATGACCTTGATGCCCGCCTCGGCGAAGCGGCGCGCCGCCTCCTGGTGCCGAATCCCAAGCTGAAACCAGACGCTCTTCGGCTTCGCGGCGAGGATCTCGTCGACGTGCTGCGGGATGTCATTGGGCCGCCGGAAGACGTTGACCATGTCGATCGGCCTGCCGATTTCGGTTAACTTCCGATAAACCTTTTTTCCGAGGATCACGGTCACGTCGGGGTAGTAGACCGGCACGGGGATGACCTCATATCCGGCCGCCGCCATATGCGCCGGGACGTAATGGGCCGGTTGGTCCGCGTGCGACTCCGGTTTGATGCCGAGGACGGCGATCGTTTTCGTCTGCCGGATGACCTCCTGGATGGATTTTGTGTCCTCGATCACATTGCTCTCCCAGTCGGCCATAAAGTGCAGTCTAGCAAGAAGTAGTCCGCGGAATTTCCCACGGTTCCGGCCTCTTTTCTTTCGCATCACAACGGTTCCGAGGGCAAAAAATTAATGAAGCGACTGGCACTGCTCGTTTTCCTGGCCGCGTTCCCCCCCACGATTCTTCTCGGATCGACGCAGCATTACATCGTCATCACCGCGCATCCATACGACGAAGCCGTGCGGCGCTTGCCACGCGAAGACTTCGATCCGGGCGCGCGCGCGTCGCTTCATGCGCGACCTTTCCATGTCATCAACGGATTCGACGCCGAGCTGACCGATGATCAACTGAAGCGACTCATCGCCTCCGGCGAGGTCGAGGACATTGAGCCGGTCATTGAACGCCACGCGATGGCTGACACCATCACGGCCGGACAGCAGACCACTCCTTATGGCGTCAGTGCCGTGCATGCGCCGGATGTCTGGCCGGTCACCAAAGGTGCGGCGATCAACGGCACCGGGCCGATTCACGTTGCAGTCATCGACACCGGCATTGACTACCACTCGCCGGAGCTGCAGGCGGCCTACAAAGGTGGCCACAACTTCATCACAGGAAGCGACGATCCGCTCGATGACTTCGGTCACGGCACGCACGTCTCCGGAATCATCGCCGCCGCCGACGACCGCCAGGGCGTGGTCGGCGTCGCGCCGGCCGTGGACATCTTTTCACTCAAAATTCTCGATCAATGCGGCAGCGGCAATACCTCGAACGTCATCCACGCGATCGACTGGATCATCGCGAAAAAACAGGCAATCGGCGGCAACTGGATCGCGAACCTCTCGCTCGGTTCCGATCAATCGTCATTGCAGGAAAAGAACGCGTTCCAGAACGGCACGAATCAGGGAATCATCTTCTTCGCAGCCTCAGGCAACAGCTACGACACGAATCCCGTTGACGGCCTCGCATTTCCCGGCGGCTATCCCACCGTGGTGTCCGTCGGCGCGGTCGATTTGAATGACAAAGTCGCGGCGTTTTCACAGCGTGGACCCGATCTCAAAGTGGTGGCCCCCGGCGTGGCGGTGTTGTCGACGATTATCGCGGCATCGGTGACCACGAGCGATGGACGAGCGTTCGCTGGCAACCAACCGGTGATCGTCAAGAATTCGGCGCTCGATCCGCTTGACGGCTACTGCCTGCCGACTCCCAACGTCTCCGGCTCATTCGTATTCTGCGGCTTCGGAGGATCAGCCGCCGACTTCCCGAGCTCGGTGCGCGGCAAAATCGCTCTCATTCAGCGAGGGAAGGCGAGTTCGTCGGATCCCGACATCACGTTCAAACTGAAAGCGTTGAACGCACAAACTGCCGGAGCGATTGGCGTCATCGTGTATGACAATGTCCCGCCCGACGACCCGAATGCCGCCCACACACCGGCGTTTGGAACCTACACCACGTCGAGTGCAGTTCCGCAATTCCTGCCGTACTTGCTCATTGATCAGCCGGATGGCCAGGCCCTGAAAGCCACGCCGAATGTAACGGTGACGCTCGGCTTCGGCTTCGAAGGTTTTGCGACCGAGAACGGCACCTCAATGGCTACCCCGCATGCGACGGCAGTCGCTGCGCTGGCCTGGGCTACAGCGCCGAACGCGTCACCTTCGGACGTGCAGAACGCGGTCATCAACACTGCGATCGATCTCGGCGATGCTGGCGTGGACAACGTTTACGGCCACGGCCTGGTCGATGCTCTGAGCGCCGCGAAGCAGCTCAACCCCGGCGCGTTCGGATCGCCCGCTACGCCTCCGCCGCCGACCGGACGGCCGCCAGGGCGTCGCGGACAGTGATCCAGGCGTTCCGTTTTCGAGCGACCATCGTTACAATAATCACAAACGATGAGAACGTTCGTTACGATACTGCTTGGAATTGCTTTATTTGCAGTTTCTGCTGAGGCTGCTGATCGCTACCTGGTGGCAACTCGTCGCGCACCTCGCGAAGTGTCCGTGCGGATGTTGCGCGATTCTGACGAGCTCCGCTCGCACGCCGTTCGCACATTCGAATCGGTGAATGCGTTCGCCGCGAACCTCACGTCCGCAGAGGTTGCCGAGCTGAAACGGTCCGCCGGCGTCCGCTTCGTCTCGCCTGTCGTTGAACGCCACGCTTCTGGACAGCCGAGGGCGGCTTTCCTCCACCCTGATGGCAGCATCTACACGACGACTCAGACGATGCCGTATGGCGTGATGATGATTCATGCGCCGGAGCTGTGGCCGCTCACAAAAGGCGGAGCGGTGAACGTGGCGATCCTCGATACAGGAATCGACATCAGACACCCCGATCTGGCAGCGAACTATGCCGGCGGCTACAACACCTTCACCCCATCCAGCGAACCATACGACGACAACGGTCACGGCACGCACGTCGCCGGAGTCATCGCCGCCGTTGACAACAATATCGGCGTCGTCGGCGTCGCGCCGGAAGTGCGCATCTGGGCGGTCAAGGTTCTCGATCGCACCGGATTCGGACTCGATGAAAACGTGATCGCCGGCGTGGATTGGGTGATCAGGAAAAAACGCGAGATCGGCGGCGACTGGATCATGAGCCTCTCCCTCGGCGCCTCCTACGACTCGCAGGTGGAACACGAGGCAATCGATCGCGTTCTCGCGGAAGGCATTCTCGTCACAGCGGCGGCGGGGAATCGCGCGATGGAGGAGGTTCAATATCCCGCCGCGTACGATGGCGTCATCGCGGTGGGCGCGATCGACTCAGCAGACAAGCTGGCCCTCTTTTCCGATCATGGCCCGCATCTCGGCGTTGTCGCGCCGGGTGTGCACGTGCTCTCGACGGCTCGCGCGGGCAGCATTCCCGCGGCAGCCGTGACCCTGGCAACCGGGACCAGCGTCACCGCGGCCACAGTCGAAGGAAGCAGTCGCGGAGAAGTGAAAGGCGAGTATGTCGCCTGCGGCGTCGGCAATCCCGAAGATTTTCCATTCGAGGTGAGAGGAAAAATCGCGGTGATCCGGCGAGGAGAGATTACGTTCAATCTGAAGGTGAGGAATGCGGAGATCGCCGGCGCGGTGTCCGTGGTCATCTTCAACAAAGACGAGTCCGACTACAGCGGCTGGACCCTCCTCCGTCCGGATTGTCAGTCGATCGAGGGTTGCGATGATCCGACGCACCGATGGCCGGTGGTCCTTGCGGTCAGCGCCGCCGACGGCCAGCGCCTCCTCGATGACCATACGCGCGTGATGGATATGGGCGCGTGGTACGACGACTACATGACACTCAGCGGCACGTCGCAGGCTACGCCGCACGCCGCGGGCGCACTCGCACTGATATGGTCGCTCGCGCCGACGGCGACAGCCGATCGGGTCAAAGACGCTCTTCTGTCGACAACCATCGACCTCGGTGTGCCCGGCTTCGATCTGACGTACGGCCACGGTTTGATCGACGCACTCGCGGCGGCGAAAAACCTTGCGCCATGGCGATTTGCGCCGCCGGCGATGCCCGTCGAGCCGCATCGATTGCCCGACATTCCGTAGCGTCGATTGCGCGTAGAATACGCGCCCTATGCGGATTGGCGTACCGACCGAAATCAAGACCGACGAATACCGCGTCGGGATGACTCCCGCCGGCGCGGCTGTGCTCTCAACCGACGGCCATGAAGTCTACGTGCAGGCCGGCGCAGGAAACGGCAGCGGCTTCTCCGACGACGAATACAAGGCCGCGGGAGCAAAGATCGTCCCTGATGCGGATACCGTCTACGACAAAGCAGAGATGATCGTGAAGGTGAAGGAGCCGATCGAAGCCGACCTGAAGCGGCTCAAAGACAATCAGCTCCTCTTCACCTATCTGCATCTCGCTCCCGTTCCCGATCTCACGCAGGCGCTGCTGAAAAAGAAAATCATCGGGGTGGCATACGAGACGATCACCGACGAGCGCAAACGAACGCTTCCGCTGCTCACCCCGATGTCGGAAGTTGCCGGGCGGATGTCGGTACACGTCGGCGCGTATTACCTGCACAAGCCGAACGGAGGGCGCGGTGTGTTGTTAGGCGGCGTTCCGGGCACATTGCCAGCCGACGTCATCATCATTGGCGGAGGCGTTGTGGGCACGAATGCAGCGAAGATGGCCTCCGGCCTCGGCGCGCGGGTCACGATTCTCGATACCAATCTCGAGCGGCTGCGGCAGCTCGACGACATCTTTCTCGGCAAGGTGCAGACGCTGGCGTCCAATCCGGCGCACATTGCCGAAGCCATTCGTCATGCCGACCTGCTCGTCGGCGGAGTGCTGATTCCCGGCGCCGCGGCGCCGAAGCTCGTCACCCGTCAGATGATTCGCGACATGAAGAAAGGCGCGGTCATCGTCGACGTGGCCATCGATCAGGGAGGATGCGTAGAGACGGCGCATGCCACCACACATTCGAACCCCGTCTACGAAGTCGACGGCGTGATCCACTACTGCGTCGCGAATATGCCCGGTGCCGTGCCGCGCACATCGACGATCGCGCTGACGAATGCCACCCTCCCCTACACGCGTCGTCTCGCGAACCTCGGCTTCGCGAAAGCGATCGGCGATCCCGGACTCGCCGAAGGCGTCAACGTGTATCAAGGGGCGATCACCTACAAGGCTGTCGCGGAGTCGCAGTCGCGACCGCACACGCCGCTCGCGCAACTGATGTGACGTCCATTCGCGTCTCGCTTCACCAGAACGGCTCCATCCGCCAGGGTGACGTTGCGCTCATCGACGCCTGGCGCGCGGATAGTGAGGACAAGCTGTGGGTCGATATCCAGCAGCCGGAGCGCGAGATTCTCGAGCCGCTCCTGGAAGAGCGGTTCGGTTTCCATGAGCTTGCAGCCGAAGACAGCCTGTCGCTCAACACGCTGCCGAAGTACGACGCATTTCCCAACTACGATTTCTTCATCTTCCGAGCTGTCGATGTGAACCTGCACGTCCACGGCGCGCAGACCTACAAGCTCGCCGCCTTTCTCGGCCGCAATTTCCTGTTCACCGTTCACCGCGAGGCGATGGCGGCGATCGACAACATTTGCAATCGTCTGCCGCAGGACGCACGTCTTCTGATGAACGGCCCTGACTTTCTGCTCTACTCGATCGTCGATCAAATGGTCGACGCCCATTTCCCGCTGCTCGAGCGCATTGAAGAATTCGTCGATGATTTACAGGAACAGATTTTCAAAGATGCCCATGCATCGCAACTCGACGAGGTGCTTCACCTCAAGCGCGACATCAACATTCTCAGACGGCAGTCACTGCCGCAGCGTGAACTCTTGAATCAAATTTCGCGGGGAGACGCGCAGTTCATTCAGAAGCAGCACCTCATTTACTTTCGGGACGTTTACGATCACATGTTCCGCATCAGCGAAACCATCGACGTCGAGCGCGACATGATGTCGGGAACGATGGAGGCCTATCTGTCGGCCGTCGCCAACCGCACCAACGAGATCATGAAGGTGCTGACGATCTTCTCGGCGATCATGCTGCCGCTGACCCTCATTGCAGGTGTTTATGGGATGAACTTCGCCAACGAGCCGGAACTGCACTGGCATTTCGGCTACTGGTACGCGCTCGGACTGATGGCGGTGACCGCGATTTTCATGCTGTTCTGGTTCCGCAAAAGGGGCTGGATTGGCCATCGGGATGCCCCTCCTCGGCCGCGAATCTGAAGGGCTCTTGACAGAATAAATCGGGTCGCATATTGTTAGCACTCGCAGGACTTGAGTGCTAACAACTCGCGTCCGACGGAAGAGAATACGCGCGGCGTCCTGCCGCGGCTAAGTTCAAGAAAAGAAACGCGAAAGGAGAAGTTCACCATGCCAGCAGTTGCAACCGCATTGAAGCTCCGCCCCCTCTACGATCGCATCGTCGTGAGGCGGAAAGAGGCGAAGGAGCAGGTCCGCGGCGGCATCATCATCCCCGACACGGCCAAAGAAAAGCCGCAGGAGGCGGAAGTGATCGCCGTCGGCGAAGGAAAGTTCAATGATGAGGGCAAGCGCATCAAGCTCGATGTGAAAAAGGGCGACACGGTCCTCATCGGCAAGTATTCAGGAAACGACATCAAGATCGAAGACGAGGAGTTCACCATCCTGAAAGAGGATGAGGTGCTCGCAATCGTCGAGAAGTAAGAGTAGGTCCGCCGCCCTCGGCGGACAGACCCGCCGCCGAGGGCGGCGGCGCCACACAGACAGAAAGAGGAGAATCAATCTATGGCAAAGAGAATTACATACAGCGAAGAGGCTCGCCAGGCGATCCTCCGCGGCGTCAACAAGCTCGCGGACGCCGTAAAGGTGACCCTCGGTCCGAAGGGCCGCAACGTCGTCATTGAAAAGAAATTCGGTTCGCCGACGATCACCAAGGACGGCGTGACCGTCGCCAAGGAGATCGAGCTGAAGGACGAACTGGAAAACGCGGGCGCGCAGATGGTCCGCGAAGTCGCCTCGAAGACTTCCGATACCGCCGGTGACGGCACCACCACGGCGACCGTTCTCGCTCAGGCGATTTATCGCGAGGGCATCAAGAACGTGACTGCCGGTGCGAATCCGATGGATGTGAAGCGCGGCATCGAGTTGGCCGTGAAGGCAGCAGTCGAAGCGATCGACAAGATGTCCAAGCCGGTCGAGGGGAAAGACATCGCCCACATCGGCAGCATCTCGGCGAATAACGACGAGGAGATCGGCGACATCATCGCCCAGGCGATGGACAAGGTCGGCAAAGACGGCGTGATCACCGTCGAGGAAGCCAAAGGCCTGGAGACAAACCTGGAAGTCGTCGAAGGCATGCAGTTCGATCGCGGCTATCTCAGCCCCTACTTCGTCACCGATCCGGAGCGGATGGAAGTCATCCTGGAGAACGCAAAGATTCTCATCTACGAGAAAAAGGTCTCCTCGATGAAGGACCTTCTGCCGATCCTCGAGCAAGTGGCGCGGCAGGGCAAGCCGCTGCTCATCATCGCCGAAGACGTCGAAGGCGAGGCGCTCGCCACGCTCGTGGTCAACAAACTGCGCGGCACGCTCAGCGTCGCCTCAGTGAAAGCGCCCGGCTTCGGTGATCGCCGCAAGGCGATGCTCGAAGACATCGCCATCCTCACCGGTGGCAAGCTCATTTCCGAGGATCTCGGCATCAAGCTAGAGAACGTGAAGTGGGAAGATCTCGGTGACGCCAAGCGGGTGACGATCAACAAGGACGACACGACGCTGGTCACCGACACTGACGACAAGGCACGCAAGGATGCCATCGCAGGCCGCGTGAAGCAGATCCGTCAGCAGATCGACGACACCACTTCCGATTACGATCGGGAGAAACTTCAGGAGCGGCTGGCGAAACTGGTCGGCGGTGTCGCGGTGATCAAAGTCGGCGCGGCCACTGAAACCGAGATGAAGGAGAAGAAGGCCCGCGTGGAAGACGCAATGCACGCGACCAAAGCGGCTGTCGAAGAGGGCATCGTCCCCGGCGGCGGCGTGGCTCTGATCCTCGCCATCGTAGCGGTCGACAAGCTCAAACTCGAGGGTGATGCGAAGGTCGGCGTCAACGTCATCAAGCGCGCGCTCGAGGAGCCGTTCCGGCAGATTGTTTACAACGCCGGTCTGGAGAGCTCCGTCATCCTGAACGAAGTGAAGCAGAAGGGTGGCAATTTCGGCTTCGACGCACGCGACGAGAAGGTCGTCGACATGCTGAGCGCCGGCATCATCGATCCGGCCAAGGTGACGAAGCAGGCGCTTCTCAACGCCTCCTCGATCGCCGGCCTGATGCTCACCACCGAGGCTCTCGTCTCCGAGATCAAGGAAGAAGAGAAGGGGCCGTCGGTTGGCGCGGGCGGACCGGGCGGCATGGGCGGAATGTACTAATTCAGGCCTCAGACGTTAGGCGTCAGGCGTTAGGGCGGGCCGAAAGGCTCGCCCTTTTCATTTCTCCATTTCCGCGAGGATGACCACGTTCCCGGCACGTTCCCGGCGGCATCGCGCAGGATCAGATGCTGCCTCGTAACGCCCGCAGCCGAGGCGAGGGAATCGACCGAGGCGCGGCCGCCGCTGCGGACGATCCGATCGACTGCAGCATCGACGCGGCGATCGGACGTGGCGTCGGCGAACCGCCTTCGCAATGCGGTCTCGACCTTCTCAATTCGAAGTTTACCTTCACCACCAATATCGGCGCACCAGAGCGAATAAAGCAATGGTGTTGGCCACTGCAGCAACAGCTACGACCAATGCCATCGGCGGCGCACGACGGACCGCCGGAATGCGCATGCTGAGTAGCGCCAGCGGCAACACAGGAAGAAAATAGCGTCCCTGGACGCCCTCGATCGCGTCGCCGCAAATCGCACTCCAGATTAAATACTGCGACAGCATCACCCCAATCGAGGTGACGATAAAGATGGCAGTCATGAGCACGCGCGTGCGCACATCGATCGCCAAACCGTTGCTGATGCCGACCCAGACGAGCATCAGCAACTCGAGCCAGGTAATGACCACCGGCAGAGTGACCTCGCTGAGACCGAGGTGGGCGATCGTGCCTTCGAGGTACCACCAGCAGTGGCGGCGAAGGTCCTTCGTGATGACTCCAAGAAAATGAAACGGATCGCCGGTGACGCACCGAAGCTGCGATGCCGGATCGATCGGCAAATCGGTCCGCTGCTGATAGGCCGCAAGATGCGCGTAGGCGAACGCAGCGACTGTCGCCACGAAGACGCAAAGCACGACGAGAACGATCACACGCCGCCGCGCGAGCAGCGCGGTTAGGAAGTACGCAGGTTTGCACAGGCCGACGATGATTCCCGTCGTGCCGAGCAACGCTGCGTCTTCGCGCGATCGCAGGAGCGTGATGAACAGAATCGACGCGGCAATCGTCATCGCATCCGCCGACCACGACGCGAATTCGAACAGCGTCATCGGCAGCAATGCCACTGCAGCAATCACTGTTCGAAACGCCGATGCGAGGCGGAGTGAGATTCCGATCATCGCCAGTGCCGCGACGACATTCGCCACACGACCGGCATAAAAAATGATCAGCGGCCGTACGTTGAGCAGCCGCGCTACTGCCGCGGTGATCGCCTGTGGTATGTACGGCACCGGCGTGTACCACGCGGGAAACTGCACAAGCGGCTCTTTCACCGGTTCGAGCGGAATCTCGTACGCAGTGCGAAACTGCGGCCGCGTGACTTTCACCTCGACCCACGACATCACCCACACGAGCGTCTTCAGTCCCTGCGGGATGTGCGCAGAATCCGGCTTGCCGCCACCGTTCGGCAGAAAGTGACCCATCGCGATCGCGTCCGCACGCCAGAAGTGAAGTACTTCATCCGGAACGCGAAACGGCGGGGTGACGAAGACATACGCGAGGCCAAAGATCAGGGCCGCGATCAGCGGCAGGCGGTGGTCGCGCATTGGTGCAGTGTACAATCGCGCTTCTTCAAATGAATTTGGTGATCCCGAGCGAGGCGCTCGCCGCCGCAGTTGCGTGGGCGTTTCAGCAGCCGGGCATCACCACGATCGTCGGAGAGACGTATCCCGAACTGATCGCCTCGATTCGGACGTTGCAGGCGAACGGATTCCGATTGGTCGGAGCGGGAGCAGCGGAAAAAGTTATTCGCTTCGAGCTCACGCGCTAATACCTCCGTCTGCCGAACTTTGAGCAGGAGGGCACCTGGGTTGCTTGGAGTTACGGAAAGATATCGCCCGGGATGCAGAGAGAAGCTGAGGAGGCGGCGGTGATGCGCCTGGAACCGATGGAGATGTACATCCTCGAATGTTTTCGAGAGCGCCGCACGACGACGCTGCCACTGTCGGAAATCGTCGGTGACAGCACTGCGAATCGCTACGGCGCATTGGGAGAAGCGCTGCGCGAGCTGGAGCTGCAGCATGGCATGCTGCAACGAGGAGAGCGAAAGGACATCTTCGAGCTCACGCCCCTCGGCAGAAGGTACGTCGGCCTTGCCGTCTGCTAATGAACTACGGGCTCTCGCAACCTGTCACGATGCATCGAGTTGCCAAATCGAGTAGGGGGCGGGGCTAGGTAGTCCCCGCCTCCCTCTCACACCACCGGACGTACGGTTCCGTATCCGGCGGTTCAGTAAACAGTGTCAAGTTGCAACCATCGATCATAAAGGCTCGTCAGCCCCTGCGCACGTAGCCACTCGACCGAGAGCGCAGCACCGAGCGTCGAGCCACCGGCAATGTACCAATGGCCTCGACGACAGTTTGCGGTCATCAGGACGAGATCTTCCGGAATGCCAAGGCTTCGAAGCTTCCGTATGCGCGTTCGTACCCGCTTCCACGTCTTCCAGACGCACAGACGCACCCGTCGGCGTATCCAGCCGTCCAGTTCACGCAGCCGCTTTGGTGTTTCTGCCAGCGCGAAGTAGTTCATCCAACCTTGTAGAAAACGGCTGAGTTGTATCAACCGCTCATCGAGGCTGATGCTCCGGTTCCGCGTCGTCAGTTCGCGCACCTTCCGCTTCATCCGCTCCAGACTCTTCGGCGCGATCCGAAGCTTCGAGCCGTTGTAGAACGAGTACCCGAGCAGCTTCCGCTTACTCGGCCGATCGACCGCACTCTTGGCTTCGTTGACTTTCAGCTTCAGCTTAGCGGTGACGAAGCGAGTAATCGCTTTCTTCACACGCTCGCCCGCACGTCGAGACCGAACATACACGTTGCAGTCGTCCGCGTACCGAACGAACCGATGCTCTCGCTTCTCCAACAGATGGTCCAGATCGTCGAGCATGATATTGGCGAGCAGCGGCGAGAGCGGTCCACCTTGTGGTGTTCCATCATCTCGCCTGACCTTCACGCCAGACCTCATCACTCCCGATTCCAGATAACTGCGGATCAGTCGGAGCATCCGGCTGTCGCTGACCCGCCGTGCAATCCGCGTCATCAGCTTGTCGTGGTTCACACGATCGAAGAAGTTCTCCAGATCGATGTCCACGACCCAACTGCATCCCGCCTCCACGTACTTCTTCGCCTGACGTAGCGCTTGGTGCGCGCTGCGTTTCGGACGAAAGCCGTACGAGAAGTTGGAAAACTGCGGATCGAACAACGGGGTGAGCACTTGAAGCATCGCCTGCTGGATCAGCCGGTCGAGCACGCTCGGGATGCTCAACTCCCGCACACCGCCGCTCGGCTTCGGGATTTCGGCTGAGCGCATCGGCTGCGGTTGATAAGTCCCCGATCGAAGTTGATCGCGCGTGATGGACCACCCATCACTTTTGAGCCACTTCCACGTCTCCGCGATGGAGCGTCCGTCAATACCGGCACTTCCTTTGTTCGCTTTGACGCGCTTCCATGCTCGAACGAGGTTCTCCCGCGTGAGCATCGCTTCAAGTAGATCGACGTCGCTACCCAGGCTTTCGCTCTTCCGGCGCGCTGGAGTCTGACTCGCCATCGCTGCCGCAGTCCCTGAAGGCTTCACCTTCTTCGCCTGCTCGCGATCACCTTGCGGTGCTGTCGGGGTCTTGGTCATCCTCGATCGCCGTCGAACTCCACCTGCTATCTACTGTTCAGCCCTTCGCCGCGGCGACGTCTCCGCGACTACTACGGCCTCTGCTGACTTCTGGCAGGAACTTCCCCCCCCCAGATCTCCCCGAGTAAGAACGCTTCACCTTCCCCGCATGCAGCCGGCGCATCTACCCCACACGCTCTTGATGACATCGGGCTTCGACCTGTTTTGCGTTCTCGCCCAGCGTGCAGTGCCTTCTATGCGCTTCGTGTTCCTCGGCTCGCGGTTTTGCCTGCGGCTTCCTTCGAACCCTGTGTCGCCACAACGCTCTTGCCGTTCGGCTAACGGTTCCGGTCATCACGGTCCGTAGAGGACTTCCACCTCCAAGTGATTCGCCCATGTCGGGCGCACAAACAGAAGCGCCGCCGGTTGTCCGGCGGCGCTCTGTCTCTCTCTCGAGCAACGCGTCAGTGCTGCATCCGAAGCACTTCGGAGAGCGAACTTGCCGGCAGCGGCTTTCCGAGAAAGAACCCTTGCATCTCGGTGCACCGCCGGTTGAGCAGGTAGGAGAGCTGCTCCTTCGTCTCCACTCCTTCAGCTACGACGCGCATATCGAAACCTTTGGCCATGGTGATCATTGCCTGCACGATCGCCGCATCATCAGGGCGGCGAATCATGTTTTGGATAAACATCGGTGCGATCTTGATCGTGTCGACCGGAAGCTGCTTGAGGTCCGCAAATGAGCAGCCGCCGCTGCCGAAATCATCGATCGCCAGCAGTACGCCGATTTCTTTGAGCGCCTGCAGAATCTCTGTTGCGCGGGTGCAGTCCGCCAGTGCGGCATGCGCGACTTCGAGTTCCAGATTGCGTCCCTCGAGGCCGCTGTTACGGACCGCCTGCTCGACGTGACGCGCCAGGCTCGGGCCGTTGAAATCACGCGACGACAAGTTGATCGCGATGCGAGTCTCCATGCCTGCGTCGGCCCACGTACGCGCCTGCTCGCATGCTGAGGAGATGACGAATTCGGCGATCCGGTTGCCGAGACCGGCCTCTTCTGCGACTCCGAGAAACTCCGCCGGACCGATGATGCCGAGGTCCGGATGACGCCAGCGGAGGAACGCTTCCACGCACTCGATCCGACCGGTCTGTACATCGACTTCCGGTTGGTAGAACAGCTCGAACTCGCCTCGGTCGAGGGCACGCCGGACGCTGGAGACCAGCGCGAGGCGCTCGAGCGTTCTGGCGTTCAGCTTCTCGTCGTAGAACTGATAGAGATTGCGGCCGAACTCCTTCGCGCGAAACATCGCGGTGCTCGCGTAGCGAACGAGAGCCTCCGCATCGCTCGAATCGCGATCGGACATTGCGATGCCGACACTCGCGGTGAGCTCAATTGCACGGCCACCGACATTGAACGGACGGCTCATCGCCTCGAGCACGCGCTGCCCGACGATTGAGGACTCCGTACCGGTGCCGGTATCGCCGACTAGAAACACGAATTCGTCGCCGGCGAACCGCGCGAGCGAATCCTCTTCCCGCAGAGTGGCGTTGAGGCGATCGGCCACCGAGCGAAGCAGGCGGTCAGCGATGCCGCGTCCGAGCGCATTGTTAACGATGTCGAATCGGTCGAGATCGAGCATGAACACCGACACGTGCCGTTTGCGGCGCCGCGACTGCGCGAGCGCGACGGTGAGGCGGTCGACGAACAGCGTGCGATTCGGCAGCAACGTCAACGAGTCGTGATAGGCCTGAAATTCAAATCGCTGCGCGGCGATGCGTTGCTCCGTGACGTCGAACATGGCTCCCTCGATCCACACTTTGGAGGCCTCATCGACTGAGACCATCTTCAGGTTCTGCAGCACCCAGGCGATCCCGCCGTCCTTTTTGCGCAGAGCGATTTCCACGTTGGACAGCGAGCCGAGATCGCGCAGCGCCGTGGAGATCGAGGCGAGGTCGGATTCGTTCTGGTACTCGAAGCCTCCGGCGCCGAGAAGCTCGTCCCGCGAGGCGTATCCGAGGATGCGCGCGCATTCGTCATTGCAATCGAGAAGATGGCCTTCCGGGGTCTGCCGGAAGACTGCCACCATCTCGTTCGCTAAAGTGTCGGTGCTACGCATGTTGAGCCTCGCGGTTTCGCGATGCTCACACGGTAGGTTGATTTATTGATGGTGAAAATATATCGATGGATGGCGGGCGCTATATCGAAGGATAGAGGCAGCCGCTAAATGATTCCCCGCTCAAGGGCATACATCGTCAGCTCGACCCGTCCGTGAACCCCTAATTTTTCGTAAATTGTGTGTAAATGGGTCTTCACGGTCCCCTCACCGATCGACAGCTTGAAGGCGATTTCCTTGTTGCGCAGGCCCGCGGCGACCATCTTCACGATCTCGGTCTCGCGCTTCGACAGCACTTCGACGATTTTCTTCGCATCTTCGCGCTGCGACAGCCGATCGAGCGCGCGGCTGACCAGCGTCGGCTCGAGCGCGCGCTCGCCGCGCTGAACGCGCCGCACGGTTTCCACGAGTTTCACCGCTGCGGCCTCCTTGAGGACGAGTCCGGAGACACCGGATTGCATGGCGTCGAGCACCTCGTCTTCATCCAGCGTTGCGGTGAGCAGCACGACGCGCGTTTGCAGCTTCTGATTGTGCACCTGCTTCAGGACCCAAAGACCGTCGCCTTGGGGCATACGGATGTCGAGCACGAGAATGTCGGGATGATGCTTGCGGACGGCCGCGAGCGCATCCTCGCCCGTCGTCGCCGTAGCGACGACCTCAAAATCCTTCTCGCGGCGAAATAGCTGCTCTAGCCCTTCGAGAATGATGCGGTGATCGTCAGCGAGGACCAGTCGGATGGTCACGACGCACCCGTGAAACCAAGGGGCACCGAGATCTCCAGCTTCGCTCCGGATCCACTCGATTCCACCGCCAGCTCGCCGTTCAATGCCGCCACCCGTTCGGCGAGCATCGACGGTCCGATGCCGCTTTCGCGAATCGCAGCCAGAGTCATCCGGCCATGGAACGGGAACCCGCTGCCGTCATCCATCACCTCGATCAACATCTTGCTGTCGCGGCTCGTCACCCGCACGCGAACGTGCGTTGCTGATCCGTGCTTGGCTGAATTCGTCACTGCCTCCTGAATGATGCGAAACGTTTCGGGACCGAGGGATTTCGCGACCAGAGGATCGATTCCCGTTTGAATCTCGAAAGCGACGCCGACACCCCACTGGGTTTCGAATCGCGATCGCAGCTCCTCCATGCGCCCGTGGAAATCGAACGGCACATCGATCCGGCGCCTCGGCCGCAACTGCTCGACGTAAGAGCGCAGCTCGCGTTGGTCGGCCATGATCAACCCTTCGATATCCGTGATCATCCGACGCGCTTCGGCCGGTTTCGTGTCGATGAGACTGTGAATGGTTTCCAGTTGCAGGACGACGCCGGTGAACGACTGCAGAAGTCCGTCATGCAGGTCGCGAGCGACTCTTATGCGCTCCTGCTGAACCGCCTCGCGTGACGCCGTGCGGATCGAGACCGTGTAGTCCAACGTCCGCTCGAGGAGCAGACCGACGATCTCGGCGACCTGCAGGGAACGCTCGCGAGGCTCTCCGATGAAGACGCGTCCCTGCACATCGCCGATGAACGCGATCTCGGCGACAGACGCATCGACCAGCGGCATGTAGCGCCCCGGCTCCTCTTCCGTCCACGTGAAGCCGCCATCGGTCAGCGAGGCCACAATGAGCCACGGCTCTTCGTGTTCTTCCCAGGCCAGAAGCGCGCGCGGCGCGTCGAAGATCGTGCGGCAGGCCTTCAGCATCTGACGCACCGTGGTCCGCTGGTCGATGGCAAGGCCACGCGGCCACTCCTG
>WNGB01004453.1_pt1 | contig 25048 bp, 23 predicted proteins | sample 5400681 | NCBI WGS metagenome assembly WNGB01 (sample SAMN13153367, study PRJNA577476) | soil metagenome | isolation source: 115 cm soil or saprolite under grassland replicate 2 | place: USA:California | collected 2016-06-15
TGCAACTCTGGCCGGCACAGAGGAACGCTGCCGCGATGCTCGCCTCCGCGGCCGCCGCGACGTCGGCATCGTCGAGGACGACCATCGGGCCGTTGCCACCGAGCTCGAGCAGCAGCGCCTTGCCGGCCCCGCGCGATGCAACCTTCTCGCCGGTGCCGGTCGAGCCGATGAACGCGACGGCATGCGTGCCGCGGCTCCCGGCGATCTCGTCGCCGAGGGTCGAGCCCGGGCCTGTGACCATGTTGAACACGCCGGCGGGCAGCTCGGCGTCGACGATGCACTCGGCGAGCTTGACCGCGCACACGGAGGTGGTCGTCGCGGGCGACCAGACGACGGCGTTGCCCGCGGCGAGCGCGGGCGCCACCAGCTCGGACGGCATCGTGTACGGCCAGTTCCACGGCGAGATCACGCCGACGACCCCGCGCGGCACGCGGTAAGCGAGCACGCGCTTCGAGGCGTCGACCGACGCGGGCATCGAGCCCTCGATCCGCTTCGCGTCGGCCGCCGCCATGCGCCAGTACTCGACCAGCTCGTCGACCTCGACGTACGACTCCGAGTGCAGCGGCTTGCCCTGGTCGAGCGTGAGCGTGCGCGCGAGGTCATCGCGGCGCTCGACGATCAGCTCGGCGACGCGCTCGAGCGCGGCTGCGCGCTCGAAGGGGGACAGGGCGGCCCATTCGCGCCAGGCCGCGTTCGCGGCCGCGATCGCGCGCTGCGCGTCCTCGCGCGTCCCCTCCGGAACGCTCCCGATCGTCTCGCCGGTCGCGGGGCTCGTCGCCTCGATGCGCGCGCCCGACTCGGACTCGACCCACTCGCCGGCGACAACCATGCCGTAGTCCGTCGTTGCGGTGCTCATCGCTTCCCACGCGAGAACGCGTTGCGGTAGATCTCCTCGTAGCCGACGACGTCGACCTCGCGTGGGTTTCCGATCGACTGCGGATCCTCGTAGGCGATGCGCGCCAGCATCGGGATCTCGTTCTCGGAGAAACCGAGCTGCTCCATGGTCGGGATGCCGACGTCGTCGGTGAGCCGATAGAGCTCCTCGATCCCCGCCACCGCGTCCGCCTTGACGCCGAGCGCGACCGCGATCCGGGCGTAGCGCTCCGGCGCGGCGATCATGTTGTACTCGCAGACGGGTCCGAGCACCCGCGCGGTGAGCGCACCGTGCGGGCAGTCGTGGACGCCGCCCGCCGATTGGCTCATCGCGTGGGCCGCACCGGCGCTCTCCGTCCCGTACGACATCCCGCCGAGCAGCGCCGCATGCGCCATATGCGTCCGCGCCTCGACGTTCGAGCCGTCATTGACGGCCACGCGCAGCCAGCGGCCAACGAGCTCGATCGCCTGCAGCGCCACGGCGTCGTTGAAGGGCTGGTGGTAGTCGCAGGTGAAGCATTCGACCCCGTGGGAGAGCGCGTCCATCCCCGTCGCCGCGGTCACGGCCGGCGGGAGCCCGAGCATCAGCTCGGGATCGACGAGCGCGACGTGGGCGCCGATCAGCGGCGTCCCCCCGACGTTGAACTTGATCTGCCGCTCGTGGTCCGTGATCACCGACCAGAGCGTCACCTCGCTGCCCGTTCCCGCGGTCGTCGGGATCGCGACGAGCGGAGGGATGCGGTTCGTGATCGGCGTGTGGTCGTACTCGTAGTCGAGGATCGAGCCGCCGTGGACGACCTCGACCCCGACCGCCTTGGCGGTGTCGATCGGTGAGCCGCCGCCCAGCGCGACGAGGCCGTCGCACCCTTCCTCGAGGTAGACGGCGCTGGCGCGCCCGACCAGCTCGACGTCCGGGTTGGGAAACACGTCGGCGAAGACCACGGCATGGGGTAGCTGCTCGAGCGCGGGGGCCGTGAGCCCGGCGGCCTCGACGCCGCGGTCGGTGACGAGCAGCGGCCGACTCATGCCGAGCTCTGCCGCGAGCTCCCTCAGGCGTCCGAGCGCGCCGAGGCCGTGCACGATCCTGGTCGGCACTTCGACGCTGCGCACGGTCTCGACCTGAACGCCCAAACGCCCTCCTTCGTGCTCGTTCCCCCTCCGGCGAGCGTAATTCAACCGGAACAGGCCGCGCAATCGGCCACGTATCGTCGGGCTGTGCGTTTTGGGAACCTCGCCCTCGGCGAGTTCGCGGCGGCTCTCGGGGAGCGCTCGCCCGCCCCGGCGAGCGGGGCCGCGACGGCAGTCACCGGCGCGCTCGCCGCCGCCCTTGCTGAGCTGACCGCTCGCTTCGCCGAGAACGAGGCGTGCTGCTCCGACGCCGTCCGGCTGCGAGAGCGCCTGCTCGACCTCGCAGACGAGGACGCCGCCGCATATTCGGAGCTCATGGAGACCCGGAGCGCCGAGGCGCGCGAGCGAACGATCGACGTGCCGCTCGAGATCGCGGAACGCGCCGCCGAAGTCGCGCAGCTCGCGGAGCACCTGGCGACCTCGGCTCGTGGGAGCGTCGCCGGCGACGCCCAAGTCGCCGTGCTGATCGCGCGCGGAGCTGTTGCGGCTGCGGCACGGCTCGTCGAGTTGAACCTCGGCGGGACGGACGACGGGCGCATGGAGCGCGCGCGCGAGCTGATGAAGAAAGCTTGACCCAGACTCGCTCGGGGTGTTAGGTCACGCTCCGACAACCTGGGGGGAAGGGGGAGAGCATGCACAGAACCCTTGTGGCTGCGACGCTTGTCGCCACCTGCCTGGGCGTGACCGCTCTGGTCGCAACCGCGTCCGGCGGTACGCGCGAAACGATCGCGTCGATCTCGGCGCCCGTTGTCGGGACCGCGGTGGCCTTCGACACGACCCCGCCGCTCAGCCTGATGAAGCCGGTCAAGCCGAAGGGCGGGGAACCGAAGAACATCGGCGAGAGCGGAGAAACGCTCGTCGAGCAAAAGCCGCACAAGAAAGACGGCGCGCTCCAGGAAGCTGCCGCAACAGGCGTGATGCCTGCACCGCTGCTCGCGTTCGAGGGGCCGAGCAACGAGGACAACTTCCGGATCTTCGGGTTCAGGGTCAACCCGCCGGACCCGAACGGTGACGTCGGCCCGAAGCACTACGTCGCGATGACCAACTTGACGTTCGCCGTGTACTCGAAGCAGGGTCGCCGCATCTTCGGACCGGTCGACACCGGCACCCTCTGGCAAGGCTGGTCTGTAAATACGGGTCGTGGTGACGCTACGCCGCCTCCGGTTGTGGCACGGCGTCGAGGGTGACGCGGTAGCCGAGTCGTTCGAGTGCGCGCAGGTGTCGCTGTGTGGTGCGTTCGTTGTCGCGACGCTCGAAGAAGTCGTCGCCGAGCTCGCGGTAGAGCTCACCGGTGGTGAGCATCTGGTAGCTGATCTCGAGGATCGCGTGCGCGACGGCGATGACGGCACGTTGGTGGCCGCGTCGGTGACGGATCCGCCAGTACTTCGCCCGCAGGTAGCCGCGCGTGCGGGTACCGGCGAGCGCCGACTCAACGAGCGCGCTGCGCAACCAGGGGCTGCCCTTGCCGGTGGAGCCGCTCTTGCGTTTGCCGGCCGACTCGTTGTTGCCGGGCGCGAGCTTCGCCCAGGAGGCGAGATGGCGGCTGGAAGGAAACACGCTCATGTCGACTCCGATCTCAGCCACGATCACCTCGGCGTTGCGGCGACCGACACCAGGGACCGACTCCAGCAACGTCAACGCCGACGCGAAAGGGGCGATCTGCTCCTCGATCCGGGCCGAGCAGGCGGCGATCGCCTCGTCCAGGTAGTCGAGATGACCAAGGATCTGTGCGACCAAGAAGGCGTGGTGGTCGCGGAAACGGGCCTCCAGCGCCCGCCGCAGCGCCGGCACAAGAAGGCGTGGTGGTCGCGGAAACGGGCCTCCAGCGCCCGCCGCAGCGCCGGCAGCTTCGAGCGCAACCGGCCGCGCGCCAGCTCGGCCAACGCAACGGGATCGTTACCGCCCTGGCAGAGCGCCCGCAGCATCAGCCGGCCGGAGACGCCGAGCACGTTCGAGGCGACCGAGGAAAGCTTGACGCCGGAATCCTCGAGCACCTTGTGCAGCCGGTTGGCCTCCGAGGCGCGGTCGCGAATCAACGTCTTGCGCTAGCGGGTCAGATCGCGCAACTCGCGGATCGGTCTGGGCGGCACGAAGCTCGCCCGCAACAGGCCGCACTCCAACAGCTGGCAAAGCCAGGCCGCATCCTTGGTGTCGGTCTTGCGGCCCGGCACCTGCTTGACGTGCGCCGCGTTGACCAGCAGCAGCTCGAACTCGCCCTCGAGCGCGTAGTAGACCGGCTTCCAGTAGACGCCGGTGCCCTCCATCGCCACATGCGTGACGCCATGGCCGCGCAGCCAGTCGCCGAGCGCGAGCAGATCCGGCGTAGTCGTCCCGAACGCTTCGGCAAACTCGCGTCGCTCGCCCTGCCCGTCCGCGACGCGCACGCACGCGCTCACGCTCGCCTGATGCACATCGAGCGCGGCGCAACGCTCCAACAGCCTCTCCATCGCCTCCTCCTCTCCGAATACATCCGAGCGTCACGGAGAGGAGTCCTCTACTCAAAGAGTCTGGTCTGCGTGCTCAAGGCACAAATCGAGGTGCCGAGGAACCCCCGCGTCAGGCTTTCCACGGCCTCCTGAGAGCCGATGCATTGCCGACGATCTCACCGCGACGCCGACAGCATCCCATTTACATCGCTCGGGGTGGGCGAACCGCCCATGGGAGGCTTTCCGGTCAACGACTGCACGGACCCGAGCGGCGACCCGATCGTCCTCTACGACGAGGTTTCCGACCGGTGGATCCTGACGCAGTTCACGACCCGAGGACTCGAGATCAAGAACCTGCCCTTCTTCAACTGCGTGGCCGTCTCGCAGACGTCCGATCCGACGGGTGCGTACTTCCGCTACGCGTTCACGACGGGGAACAACTTTCCGGACTACCCGAAGTACGCGGTGATGCCGAACGGCCTCTTCATCACGACGCGTGAGTTCCAGGGCGGCAACGAGTTGATCGGGATCTACGCCATCAACCGTCGGCAGCTCATCGCCGGCGACCCGAACACGCAGATCGTGTCGTTCCACCTGAACAAGCCGGAATACCTCGTCGGCGACGGCCTGCTGCCGGCGGATCTCGACGGGTCGCTGCAACCGCCGGCCGGCAGCCCTGAGTACATCGTCGGCTCGATGGACGACGATGCCGGCGACCACGCGCCGTTCGACGCGCTGAACATGTTCCACCTGAACGTCGACTGGAGCAATCCGGCCGCGGCGACCTTCACGTTCGTCAAGCACGTGCCGATCGCCGAGTACGACACGATCTACCCGTGCGCGCCGACCAGCCGTGACTGCCTGCCGCAGCCCGGCATCACGAACCCGGCGCAATTCCTCGACATCCTCTCGTACCGGCAGCGGCCCCTGTGGCGGCTCCAGTACCGCAACTTCGGGACGTACGAGACGCTCGTCACCAACCAGTCAGTGGAGGCGAGGCCGGGGGTTGCAGGCGTCCGTTGGTGGGAGCTGCGAAACCCGCGGGATCCGGTCCTGCACCAAGAGGGGACGTGGGCGCCGGACGACGGCATTCACCGCTGGATGGGCAGTGTTGCCCTCGACAAGCGGGGGAACATGGCCCTTGGCTACAGCGTGGTGAACGCGACGAACGTGTTCCCTGGTATCCGCTATGCCGGACGCCTGGCCGGTGATCCGCTCGGCCAGCTTTCGCAGGGCGAGGCGGTGCTGCAGAACGGCGCGGGTGTGCAGACGACGCTCAACTCGCGCTGGGGCGACTACACCTCGATGACCGTCGACCCCAAGGACGGCTGCACGTTCTGGTACATCAACGAGTACTACGCCAGGTCAGGCACTCCGGCGGACCCGAGGCCCTGGCAGACGCGCATCGGCGTCTTCAAGTTCCCAAGCTGCACCTGATCGAAGCTGTTCGCGGCACGGGCCCGCTCTGCGCGGGCTCGTGCCGCTCTACTCCCGCCTCCGGAGCTCCTCGATCAGCGCCGCGAGCCCGTCGGCGCATGCCTCGAACATGCGGCGGCCCTTCTCCTCCGTCGCGAGATCGGGTGCGCCCATCACGCCGGAGCGAGACAGCTCGTCCGTCTTCCAAGGCGCGCTCACGCTGCCGCGCTCGAAGAGATCGAAGCGCTCGCCTCCATATCGGGGCTCGACGATCTCGCGGGCGATCAGCTCGCGCCGCACCGATTCCGGCCGCAGGTGGAGCATCAACGACGTCTCGAACTCGCAGGCGTGGGCCATCCCGCCGGTCGGCGACTCGCGCACTTCGGCGATCACGGGCCGCGCGAAGTTCCAGTAGTCCACCGCCATCACGTGCACAGGGGCGTCGAAGCCAAGGTGCTGCACCACCGCGCCGAGCAACGCCGTATTCCCGCCGTGGCCGTTGACGAGGACCAGACGGGTGAACCCGTGGGCCGCGACGCTGCGGCAGACATCGGTCACCGTCTCCCGGAAGGTCTGCTGGCGCAGCGTGATCGTGCCGGCGAACGCCATGTGGTGCTCGGAAGAGCCAAAGCAGATCGTCGGCGTGACGAGCGCGTCTCCGGCACGCGCTGCGCCCGCGTGAGCGACGCTCGTGCAGAGAAACGTGTCCGTGTCGAGCGGGAGGTGGGGCCCGTGCTGCTCGATCGCCGCCGTCGGAACGACGACGACGGTCCGCTCGCGGTCGAGCGCACCCACCTCCTCGTGCGTGAGGAGCTCCAGGCGGGTCTCTACGTCAGTCCCTCACGCTTCGACGTCGAGGACGATGCTCTTCACCTGCGTCAACGACTCGATCGTCGCCATCCCGCCGAGCCGGCCGACACCGCTTCCCTTGCCCGAGTAGCCGCCGAAGGGCGTCCGGCCGTCCCAGTACGCGGCGGTCTCGTTGACGTTGACGACGCCGCATTCGAGCCGCTCGGCGCAGTAGAACGCCTTGCGCAGGCTGCCCGTGAAGACGGAGCCGCAGAGGCCGAGGCCGCAGGCGTTCGCGACCTCGAGCGCCTCGTCGACGTCGCGCACGCTGATCAGCGGCGCGACCGGCCCGAAGGTCTCCTCGCGGTTGAACAGCGAGTCCGTCGGCACGCGGTCGATCACCGTCGGGGAGTAGTAGAGCTGCGTCGGGAACGCGTCAGCTCGCGCGCCGCCCGTGGCGACGAGCGCACCGCGCTCGACGGCGTCACCCACGTGTTCCTCCGTCTTCGCGGCGACACCTTCGTTGTTGAGCGGGCCCATCGTGGTCTCGTCGTCGAGCGGATGGCCGAGCCGGATCGCTTTCGCCCTGCGCACGAGGCCCTCGAGCACGTCGTCGTGGATCTTGGGCTGGACGAGGATCCGCTCGCTCGACTGGCAAATCTGGCCTGCGTTGGAGAAGCAGCCGAACGCGGTCCCCTCGATCGCCAGCTCGAGATCGGCGTCGTCGAGGATGATCGTCGGCCCGTTCCCGCCCAGCTCGAGCAGCATCGGCTTCGCGCCGGCGCTCTTCGCGACGAGGCTCCCGACCGCCGAGCTCCCCGTGAAGCCCACGGCGTGCGTTCCGGGGTCGGAGACCATCTCCTCGCCGACGTCGCCGCCGCCGAAGACGAGGTTGACGGCACCGTCGGGAACTCCCGCCTCGAGAAGGCACTCGGTTAGGCGCACCGCGATCAGCGACGTGGTCGGAGCCGGCTTCCAGACGACGGCGTTACCGCTCGCGAGCGCGGCCGAGAGGTACTCGCTCGGAATTCCGACCGGGTAGTTCCACGGCGTGATGATCGCCACGACGCCGTGCGGATGGCGAATGGTGAGGATCCGCTTCGCCGGGTCCTTCGACGGGACGATCCCCGTCTCGAGCCGCTTGACGTTCTCGGCGGCGTCACGGAAGAGCTCGGCCGCGAAGGCGAGCTCGTCGACTGCCTCGCGGTAGGGCTTGCCCTGCTCGAGGGAGAGCTCGCGTCCGAGCCCCTCACGGCGCGAGTCGAGGACCTCGGCGACCTGCCGGCAGAGCTCGGCGCGCTCGAAGACCGGCATCGCGGCGACGTGCCGGCGCGCGCGCCCCGCCGCGTCGATCGCCGCCCGCGCGTCGTCGCGGCCCGCCTGCGGGAGGACGGCGAGCACCTCGCCGGTCGCGGGGCTGACGGTCTCGAAACTTGCGCCGTCACGCGCCTCGACCCACTCGGCGCCGATGCGCATCCGCAGCTCGAGGATCTCTCTCACGTCCGTCATCCGCGATCCTCCCTGGGTCTTGTGACGACTGGCTCGAACGGTGTATATACCGCACCCGAAGCATCGCCCGGAAGTGGGAGCTAAGGAGGAGCCATGTTCTTGCGCAGACGGCTCGCGTTCTTCGCGGGCGTCGTCGCGGCTGGCGCCCTGTTCTCCGCCGCCGCCTGTGGCGGCGGCGACGACGAGGCGGCGCCGGCAGAAGGAGTCAAGGCATCGGGGACGCTCGACTTCGTCGTCTGGTCGTACTCGATCGAGACGATCCAGGACAACATCAAGCGCTTCGAGAAGGCGAACCCCGCGATCCAGATCAAGCTCGCCGACCACTCGTGGTTCGACTACCACGACATCATGGCGACGAAGTTCACGAGCGGGAACGCGCCCGACGTCGCGTATTCGTCGGACCACTGGCTGCGGGAGTGGGTCGCGGCGGGTTGGCTCGAGCCGATCGACGAGCGCTGCCCGCAGCTCGCGCAGTACAAGGGCGAGTGGGCGCCGTATGCCGCCGAGGGGATGACGCTCGACGACAAGCTCTACGGCGTCCCGTACTACGCCGACCTCGTCATCTTCATCTACAACGACCAGATGGTGAAGCAGGCCGGCTTCAGCGGTCCGCCGCAGACGCTGGCCGAGCTTCAGCAGCAGGCGGTCGCGATGAAGCAGAAGGGCATCGCGCAGTACCCGATCAACATCCCGATGAAGAAGGACGACCCGTGGGCGATCGAGTTCGTCTACTCGATGGTGTACGGGGACGGCGGCTCGATGTTCAACAAGGAGAACGAGCCGGTCTTCAACGAGCCGGGCAGCCAGGCCGAGAAGGTCCTGCAGTTTCTCGCCGACGCTCGCAACAAGTCGAAGATCTCCGACCCGGCGATGCTCGAGATGGCCGAGCCCGACGTCGTCAAGGCGATGGGGGCCGGCCGGCACGCCTTCACCATCCTCGCCAAGTACAACCTCGCCGAGCTCAACCTCGGGCAGCACAAGCAGAAGGGCAACTTCAAGATGGCCCTGATGCCCGGCAGCACGCACTCGACCGTCGGGTTCGTCCGCTTCTACAGCCTCGGCAAGGGCGCGGTCGACCAGGGCGACGCCGCGGTCAAGGCCTCCTGCAAGTTCATGAACTACTTCGGCGGCAAGACCGGGGGTCAGTACAAGGTGATGAAGCGCTGGGCGCTCGAAAAAGGCCTCGGCTTCGCGAACCTGCCGCTGTACGACGATCCCCAGGTGCAGCAGGCGATCAACAAGTGGGGCGACGTCGCGCTGGAGCGCAAGCAAGCCCAGCTGGCGCGCGTGAAGGAAGGGCTCACGCCGTGGTGGGGAGCATGGGACATCTACGCGCGCGAGCAGATCCACGCGGCGATCCTTGGCCGCTCGACCCCGACACAGGCTCTCCAGAAGATGGCCGACCGCTGGGAGCAGCTGCGCAAGCAGCACGGCGGGTAGTTCCCGATAGACGCAGGGGCCGGAGGCGGACGCCGCCGGCCCCGCCTCGACGCTCGTGGCCGTAGCGACCGCAACCCGTCCCGCGAAACGCTTCCGCAGGTCGAGTCTCTACACCTGGGGCACGATCCTGCCGGTCCTCGCGCTCGTCTCGCTCTTCACGCTATTCCCGTTCGTCTACGCAGCCGTGAACAGCACGCGGCAGCGCATCCTGACGATCCCGTACCACCAGCCGTTCGTGGGACTCGAGAACTACCGAGAGGTGATCTCGAGCGAGACCTTCGGCGTCGCGGTCCGGAACACCCTCGTCTTCGCGCTCCTGACCGTGCCGACGGTCACGGCGCTCGGGCTGGGCGTGGCGCTGCTGCTGAATCAGCGCGTGCGCGGGTTCGGCGTGCTCGTCGCGCTCGTGCTGCTGCCGTGGTCGATCCCGCTCGTCTCCGCCGGGATCATGTGGCGGCTGCTCCTGCACGGAAACTTCGGCTCGCTGAACGGCCTCCTGATGCAGCTCGGGATCATCGACAGCTACGTCCCGTGGTTATCGGACCCGGACAAAGCCATGGGCGCGGTCGCGATGGCGCACGTCTGGCGTGAGTTCCCGCTGCCGACGATCCTCTTCCTCGCCGGGCTGCAGACGATCACGCCCGAGATCCTGGAGGCGGCGTGGCTCGACCGCGCCACGGCGTGGCAGCGCTTCCGCTACGTCACGCTGCCGCTGCTCAAGGCTCCGCTCCTGATCGTGCTCGTCTACGAGACGATGATCGCCGTCTCGGTGTTCGACCTCGTCTACGTGCTGACCGGCGGCGGGCCGGGCACGTCGACGACGCTCTTCTCGTGGTACGCGTACACCGCGACCTTCAAGTTCCTCAATCTCGGCCAAGGGGCGGCGCTCTCGTTCCTGATGACCGCGGCGCTGCTGATCGTGATCGTGATCTACATGCGCCTGATCCGGTTGCGGGAGGAGTCAGCGTGAAGCGCGGTCCGGTGCAGACGACGCTGCTCGTCGCTGCGGCGCTCGTGCTCGGCATCATGATCCTGCTCCCGTTCCTCTGGGCGCTGAGCGCGAGCCTGCAGACGGAGTCCGCGCTGTTCGAGCGCCCGCCCCACTGGGTTCCCGACCCCGCGACCACCGAGAACTACAAGTACGTCTTCACCGGAGACGTCCCTCAGGCGTACGAGGTGCGCGGGCTGCTCCGCAGCCCGGTGACGCAGGAGGCCCGCACGCTGCCCGACGGGCTCCGCAACTCGTTTATCGTCGCGTTCTTCGTCGTCCTGATCAACCTCGTGCTCGGCGCGCTCGCCGCGTACACGTTCGCGCGGGAGCGGTTCCGCGGCGGCCAGGCCGCCTTCGTCTTCATCCTCGGCAGTCGCCTGCTCCCCGCGGTCGCCGTCGCGATCCCGATCTACATGATCCTGCGCGAGCTCGGCCTGCTCGACACGAAACTCTCGCTCGTGCTCGTGCACAGCGCGTTCACGCTCCCGTTCACGATCTGGGTGCTGACGCTCTACTTCCAGTCGCTGCCGCGCGAAATGGAAGAGGCGGCGCGCGTCGACGGGGCGACGCGGTTCGACGCCCTTCGCTACGTCGTCCTCCCGCTGGCCGCGCCCGGCCTGGCCGCCGTCGGCGCCTTCGCGTTCCTCTTCAGCTACAGCGAGTTCATGTTCGCGCTGCTGACGACGTCGACCACGAACGCGAAGACGGTGCCGGTGATGATCTCGGCGATCTCGGTCAACCCCGACGCGAGCTACACGCTGATCGCGGTCGGGATCATCCTCTCCGTCGCCGCGCCGATGGCGCTCGCGCTCGTCTTCCGGCGGTACATCACGTCCGGGCTCGTGGCTTCGTTGACACGCGAATGAGATCATCGAGCTGACATGGCGCAGGTCGCGCTCACCCACGTCGGCAAGGTCTATCCGGACGGGACCGAGGCTGTCCGCGACCTCGACCTGGAAATCAGCCACGGCGAGCTCGTCGTGCTCGTCGGCCCGTCCGGGTGCGGCAAGACGACCGCGCTCAGGATGGTCGCGGGCCTCGAGGAGATCACCCGCGGCGAGATCCGGATCGGAGAGCGCGTGATCAACGACCTCGACCCGCGCGAGCGGGACATCGCGATGGTCTTTCAGAACTACGCGCTCTACCCGCACATGACCGTGCTGGAGAACATCGGCTTCCCGCTCAAGCTCGCGGGGGTGGCGCGGTCCGATCGCGAAGAGAAGGTGCGGCGCGTCGCGCGCACGCTCGGGCTCGAGCGGCAGCTCGATCGTAAGCCGAGGCAGCTCTCCGGCGGCCAGCGCCAGCGGGTGGCGATGGGTCGCGCGATCATCCGCGAGCCGCAAGTCTTCCTGATGGACGAGCCGCTCTCGAACCTGGACGCGAAGCTGCGCGTGCAGATGCGCGCCGAGATCTCCACGCTCCAGAAGGACATCGGCGTAACCACGATCTATGTCACGCACGACCAGGTCGAGGCGATGACGATCGGCGACCGCGTGGCGGTCATGCGCCGGGGCGAGCTGTTGCAGTACGCCGAGCCGCAGGAGATCTACGACCGTCCCGGCAACATGTTCGTGGCGGGGTTCATCGGCAGCCCGCCCATGAACCTGATCGAAGCCGAGCTGTCGCGCGCGAACGGCGCGTTTCGGGTCACGCTCGGCGACCGCCAGGTGACGCTCGGAGAGGAAGCCGTGCGAGTCTCCCGCCTGGAGGCGTATGCGGGACGCGCGGTCGTCGCGGGGATCCGGCCCGAGAGCCTCGAAGACGCCGCGCTCGCCGCAGACGTTCCCGAAGACCGGCGGCTCCGCGGCGTGGTCACGCTCCGTGAGGCGCTCGGTTCGGACGCGCTCGTGTACTTCGCTGTCGAGGGCTCGCGCGCCCTCGAGAGTCACGTCCGCGATCTCGCGCACGACATCGAGGACCCCGCGCAGCTCGACGAGCTGGATCGCGATGCGGGGCAGGCCACGTTCGTGGGCCGTTTCCATCCTCACACACGCGTGCGCACGGGGGAGTCGGTCGAGGTCGCGATCCAGCCAGGGGCCTTGACGTTGTTCGATCCCGAGTCGGGGAACCGCCTCTAGAGCACCAGCTCGAAGAAGCGCGTCCCGTCGACCGGGTTGTAACGATACGGCTCGATCTCGCGGAAGCCGAGCGAGCGGTACAGCGCGGCCGCTGCCTCCATCGTCGGCAACGTGTCGAGCCGGAGCGCACGAAAACCTCCGTCGCGCGCCCGCCGGATCGCCTCGACCGAGAGCGCGCGTCCCAGACCGTGGCCGCGGAATGCCGGGCGGACGTAAAGGCGTTTCAACTCGCCCATACCGGGCGCGAACTCCCGTAGCCCTGCACAGCCGGCGACCCGGTCGTCGACTTCGGCGAGCAGGAGCGCGACGTAGTTGCCGGGTAGCTCCGCGAGCTCGCGCTCGAAGTCCTGGAAGCCGAGGTCGACGCCGAGCGCCGCCGCGTACTCGAGGAAGAGCTCCCGGACGAGCTCGACCTCGTCCTCGCGTGCGTCGCGAACCGACACGCGGCATTGTGACGGAGCCCGAGGCTAGCGGCCGGTCCCGGCCGTCAGCGCATGGCACGATGTCATCGAGGACCGGGTCATAGATCACTGGCTCGTCGCACCCGCCTACCCGAAACCAGTGGTTGCCGGAGGGAAGGTCACAGCAGCCACAGCGAGTCCGAGTTAGCAACCTCCGTTTGCCAGCGAGTCGCATCGTCGCTCCGCAGTCTCCTACGTCGTGCGCTGACCCTCCAGCCGCTCGAGCGCGACGCGCAGCTCACGACGCTCTTGCTCCAGTGCGCGGAACGAGCACTCGAGCCGCTTCTCCCCCTCGGGCGTCACGCGCAGCTCTGCGACGCGGCCGTCGTGCTCTGCGGCCTCGCGCTCGACGAGGCCGGCCTCCTCGGCGCGCGCCACGAGCTCGGTGACCGTGCTCTGGGCGAGGTGCAGGCGCTCCGAGAGATCGGTGACGGTCGAGCTCTCGCTGCCGTCGGGCGCGCCCTTGATCAGGAGCAACAGCAGGTGGCGCTGCGGGGTCAGGCCGCACGCGCGGGCAGAGCGCTCGCCGGCACGCAGGAAGCCGCGGAGTGCGACGCGGAACTCCGCAACGCGCACCACTTCCTCGCGCGCGAGCGCCACCTGGACACCATATCGCGTCCCGATATTGTTTACCGTCGCGCGCTGGGGCAAAGGGGAGGTCCGGATGGAGCTGGGCAAGCTCGTCTCGCGTTGGCCGGTCCTGCAGCAGCTGAAGGGCGATCCGCTCGCGCTCGGGCGCGCGGCCCGCTCGGAGCGGACCGCGAAGACCGAGCCGCGCACACGCAAGGCGACGCATGTCGTCAAGTCCGTCTGCCCCTATTGCGCCGTGGGTTGCGGGCAGCTCGTGTACGTGCAGGACGGCGCGGTCAGCCAGATCGAGGGCGACCCGGACAGCCCGATCTCCCGCGGCCGGCTCTGCCCGAAAGGCTCCGCGTCGAAGCAGCTCGTGACAAGCCCGTTCCGCGAGTACAAGGTCAAGTACCGCAGGCCGCACGGGCGCGAGTGGGAGGACCTCTCGCTCGACGAGGCGATGGACCTGATCGCCGACCGCGTGCTCGCAACACGCAACGAGACGTGGCAGGCGAAGGGCGAGCACGAGGGACGCGAGGTCACGCTCAACCGCACGCTCGGGATCGGGAGCCTCGGCGGGGCGACGCTCGACATCGAAGAGAACTATCTGATCAAGAAGCTGTTCACGAGCCTGGGGATCGTCTCGGTCGAGAACCAGGCCCGCATATGACACAGCTCCACGGTCCCCGGTCTGGGGACCTCGTTCGGGCGAGGAGGTGCGACGGACTTCCAGCAGGACTTGTCGAGGTCCGACTGCATCGTGATCATGGGCTCGAACATGGCCGAGAACCACCCGGTGGGCTTCCAGTGGGTGATGGAGGCCAAGCTCCGCGGCACGCCGGTCTTCCACGTCGACCCGCGCTTCACGCGGACGAGCGCGATGGCGACGAACTACGTGCCGATCCGCGCGGGGACGGACATCGCGTTCCTCGGCGGGATCGTCAGCTACATCATCGAGAACGAGCGCTGGTTCGACGAGTACGTCAAGACGTACACGAACGCGCCCGTGATCATCCACGAGGACTTCAAGGACACGGAGGACCTCGACGGGTACTTCTCGGGCTGGAACGCCGAGAAGCGCAAGTACGACCCGACGACGTGGCAGTACGCCGGAATGCCGACTACCGCCGGCGGCTCGGGCGAGGAGGGTGCTCCGTCGGGCGAGGGCGCCGGCCACGGCGGAGGCGGCGGCGGCCTCCAGCGCGGCGAGCCCCCGCACGAGGACGAGACGCTTCAGCACCCGCGCTGCGTCTTCCAGATCCTCAAGCGGCACTACTCGCGCTACACGCCGGAAACCGTGGAGCGGATCTGCGGCACGCCGCGCGAGCTCTTCCTGCAGGTCTGCGAGGCGCTCTGCGAGAACTCGGGACGTGAGCGCACCTCCGCGTTTGCGTACTCGGTCGGCTGGACGCAGCACACCGTCGGCGTCCAGTACATCCGCACCGCGGCGATCATCCAGCTCCTGCTCGGGAACATGGGCCGTCCCGGCGGCGGGATCCTCGCGCTCCGCGGCCACGCGTCGATCCAGGGCTCGACCGACGTCCCGACGCTCTACAACATCCTGCCCGGCTACATCCCGATGGTGCACGCGCACTCACACGAGACGCTTGACGAGTACATCGAGCTGAACAAGACGCCGGCCGGCTACTGGGGGAAGCTCAAGTCGTACATGGTCTCGCTGCTCAAGGCGTACTGGGGCGAGCACGCGACGAAGGACAACGACTTCTGCTTCGACTACCTGCCGCGTATCACGGGCGACCACTCCGCGTACCAGGCGACGCTCGGGATGCTCGACGGGAAGATGAGGGGCTACTTCCTGCTCGGCGAAAACCCTGCGGTCGGGTCGTCGAACTCGCGCCTGCACCGACTGGCGCTCGCGAAGCTCGACTGGCTCGTCGTGCGCGACTTCTTCGAGATCGAGTCGGCGTCGTTCTGGAAGGACGGGCCGGAGATCGAAACCGGCGAGCTGAAGACCGAGGAGATCGGGACGGAGGTTTTCTTCCTGCCTGCGTCGACCCACGTCGAAAAAGACGGGTCGTTCACGAACACGCAGCGGTTGTTGCAGTGGCACTTCAAAGCCGTCGAGCCAGAGGGGGATTGCCGGTCGGATCTCTGGTTTATGTACCACCTCGGCCGCAAGATCCGCGAGAAGCTCGTCGGCTTGACGGACCCGAAGGACGTGCCCGTCAAGCGTTTGACGTGGACGTACGCGACGCACGGCGAGCACGCCGAGCCCAGCGCGGACGACGTGCTGCGCGAGATCAACGGCTGGGATTCGCTCGGGAAGGCGCTGCCCGACTACACCGGGCTGAAGGACGACGGCTCGACGACGTGCGGCTGCTGGATCTACTCAGGGTGTTATCGGGACGAGATCAACCGGCCGGCACAGAAGAAGCCCGGTTACGAGCAGGACCTGTTCGCGCACGAGTGGGGCTGGGCATGGCCGATGAACCGCCGCATCCTCTACAACCGTGCATCGGCGGACCCGCAGGGCCGGCCGTGGTCCGAGCGGAAGAAGCTCGTCTGGTGGGACGCCGAGCAGGGCAAGTGGACCGGCGACGACGTCCCAGACTTCAAGGAGGACCTCGCGCCCGATTACGTGCCGCCGCCAGAGGCAGAGGCGGAGCACGCCATTCGCGGCGACCACCCGTTCATCATGCAGGCGGACGGGCAGGGGTGGCTGTTCGCGCCTTCGGGACTCGTCGATGGGCCGCTGCCAACCCACTACGAGCCGCACGAGTCGCCGTTCGACAACCTGCTCTACGGGTGTCGCGCGAACCCCGCCCGCCAGCAGTTCCCGCGCAAGGGCAACGAGTACAACCCGAGCGACGGCTCGCCGGGTGCCCAGGCGTACCCGTTCGTGCTCACGAGCTACCGGCTGACGGAGCACCATACGGCTGGCGCGATGTCGCGGACGGTGCCGTACCTCTCCGAGCTGCAGCCCGAATTCTTCTGCGAGGTCTCTCCGGAGCTCGCGCGCGAGCGCGGGGTGCAGCACGGCGAGTGGGCGACAATCGTGACGGCGCGCACGGCGATCGAGGCGCGCGTGATGGTGACCGAGCGGCTACCCGCACTCGAGGTCGACGGGCGCAAGGTGCACCAGGTCGGCGTCCCGTATCACTGGGGGTCGAAGGGGCTCGTCACCGGCGACTCCGCGAACGACCTCTTCCACATCGGACTCGACCCGAACGTGCACATCCAGGAGGTCAAGGCGGCGACGTGCGACATCGTCCCCGGCCGGCGCCCGCGCGGCCCCGACCTGCCGAAGTTCGTCGAGGCGCACCGCCCGCCGGACACCGTCCGCGAGGGAAAGCAGGACATCGAGCTGTGACCCCAACGGCCAGGTCCGCGTTCCCGGGGACTGTCCCCACGCCGTCACAGTTTCGTGACGGTGCCTGTCCCCACGAACTCGCGCAACGAAGCGGGTTCACGCGCGGCGAACCCCCAGGGACTGTCCCCACGGCGTCACAGTTTCGTGACGGTGACTGTCCCCGCGAGGCGGCCCTTCGCGACGTGGCTCGGTGGGGCTCGTGACGTTGGCGCCCGAGACGCGCGCCTGGCCATCGAGCTGGGGCGCCGAGGCCAAGCCTCGGCTCGGGTTCTTCACGGACACGACCGTTTGCATCGGATGCAAGGCCTGCGAGGTCGCTTGCAAGGAGTGGAACCTGCTGCCCGAGGACGGACTCGTCTTCACCGGCCACTCGTACGACAACACCGGGCAGCTCGGCGCGAGCACGTGGCGGCACGTCGCGTTCGTCGAGCAGCGCACGGGCCCGGAGCGCATGGACTTTCGCTGGCTGATGGAGTCCGACGTCTGCAAGCACTGCACGCACGCGGGCTGTCTCGACGTCTGCCCGACCGGTGCGCTCTTCCGCACGGAGTTCGGCACCGTCGTCGTGCAGGACGACGTCTGCAACGGCTGCGGCTACTGCGTCCCGGCCTGCCCGTTCGGCGTGATCGACCGCCGCGAGTCGCACACGCTCGAGGAGTTCGGGAAGGGCGCCCACGACGGCGGCGCGCACAAGTGCACGCTCTGCTACGACCGCGCGCAGGACGGGCTCGAGCCCGCGTGTGCGAAGGCGTGCCCGACGAAGTCGATCCAGTGGGGGCCGCTCGACGAGCTGCTCGAGCGCGCCCACGCGCGCGAGCAGAAGCTGCACGAGCAGGGCGTCGAAGAAGCACGGCTGTACGGCGACGACCCGAACGACGGCGTCGGCGGCTTCGGCGCGTTCTTTCTCCTGCTCGACGACCCCGAGGTGTACGGGCTGCCTCCCGATCCCGTCGTTCCGACGAAGCACCTGCCCGAGATGTACGCGGCTGTGGCTGCCGCCGCCGGAGTGCTCGCCGCGGCGATCGGTGCGGTCTTCGCACTGGGCGGCCGGTGACCGAAGTCCGTTCGTACTACGGCCGGCCGATCATCAAGGAACCGGTCTGGAAGCCGGAAGTTCCCTGGTACCTATTCAGCGGCGGACTCGCAGGCGCGTCGGCGGGACTGGCTTTCGCGGCGCGACTCGCCGGCAACCGGCGGCTCGAGCGCACCGCGCAGCTCCTCGCCTTCGCGGGCGTCTCCGCCGGCCCGCCGCTCCTGATCGCCGACCTCGGGCGTCCGCGGCGCTTCCTGAACATGCTCCGCGTCTTCAAGGTCACGTCGCCGATGTCGGTCGGCAGCTGGGTGCTCGCATCGTCCGGAACGGCGATCGGCGCGGCGACCACGCTTGACGCGCTCGGGATCCTCCCGCGCCTGCAAGCGGCCGCGCAGGCAGCCTCGGCTGCGCTCGGGATGCCGCTCTCGACGTACACGGGCGCGCTCCTCGCCGACACGTCGGTCCCCGTCTGGCACGAGGCGCGCCGGCACCTGCCGCTCCTGTTCGCGGCGAGCTCCGCCGCGAGCGCGGGCGCCGCCGCGTCGATCCTCACCCCGCCCGAAGACGCCGGCCCCGCCCGCCGGCTCGCCGTCGTCGGCGGGGCCGCCGAGCTGCTCGCGACGCAGGCGATGGAGAAGCGCCTGGGGACGTTCCTGGCCGAGCCGTACCACGAGGGCCAGGCGGGCGCCTTCGCGAAGACCGCCAAGATGCTGACGGCGACAGGAACCGCGACGATGACGCTCTTCGGCCGGCGCCGCGCGGGCGCGATCGCAGGCGGAACGCTCTTGCTCGCCGGCGCGATCTACGAGCGCTTCGCCGTCTTCAAGGCCGGCTTTGCCTCGGCGCGCAACCCGAAGTACACCGTCGTGCCCCAGCGCGCGCGGCGAAACGGCCCGCCGTGATCGACACGCGCAACGAGTTCGAGCAGCTCTTCAACGACTTCTACCTCCCGCTGATGATCGTGGTCAGCGCCGTCGTCTGGGGCGCTGTCCTCTTCGCGCTCCTGCGCTACCGCGCCCGCCGCGGCCGGTTACCGAGCCGGAAGAGCGACGCGAAGATCGTCGAGTCGCTCTACGCCGCGGGCCTGGCTGTCATCGTCGCGGTGCTCGTCTGGCACTCGTTCACGACCGAGGACCGCGTCGACCGCGTGTCCGCGTCACCGGGGCTGAGGGTCGACGTGGTCGCGTTCAAGTGGCAGTGGCGCGTCTCGTATCCGGGACAAGGCATTCCGGACGTCGTTGGAACGGCTACGCGCGCTCCGGAGCTCGTCGTCCCGACGGACACGACGATCCGCTTCTCGCTCACCTCGCGCGACGTGATCCACGCACTGTGGATCCCGGAGCTGCGCTTCAAGCGCGACGCGTTCCCGAAGCGCACCACGGAGTTCGATCTCATGTTCGACGAGCCGGGAACGTTCACCGGCCGCTGCGCGGAGTTCTGCGGCCTCGACCACGCCGACATGACGCTGCACGTCCGCGCCGCCCCGGAAGCCGAGTACCAATCGTGGCTCGCGGAGCGCCGGCGATGAGCACCCGGTCGATAGCGTTTCCGCGCAGCGGAAACGCACGAGTACTGAGCTGGCTAGGAGCGACCGACCACAAGAAGGTCGGCACCCTGACTGCGGCGACCTGCCTCGCGCTCTTTCTGCTCAGCGGTCTGTTCGCAATCCTCATGAGGCTGGAGCTCGCCCTGCCGGGCATGCAGCTGCTCTCGCACGGCGGGTACAACCAGCTCTTCACCGCGCACGGCTCGGGGATGATCTACCTCGTCTTCACGCCGCTCGCGCTCGGCCTGCTCGTGTACCTCGTGCCGCTGCAGGTCGGTGCCGCGGAGATCTTCGCGCCGCGCCTCCCGCAGCTCGGCTTCTGGCTGTTCGCGCTCGGCGCGCTCGCGACGTACGTCGGCTACTTCACGCAGGAGGGCGGCGCGCGGGCGGGCTGGACGGCGTTTGTCCCGCTCTCGGATCTGCAGAGCTCGCCAGGGACGGGAACCGACCTCTGGGCGCTCGGGACGATCCTCGCGACGCTCGCGGTGATCCTGATGTCGTTCTCGGTGCTCGCGACGCTGCTGCGCCTGCGCGCTCCGGGGATGACGTTCATGCGCATGCCCGTCTTCTGCTGGACCTCGCTCGTGACCTGCCTGCTGGTGCTCTCGAGCTTCCCCGCCTTGATCGTCGCGCTGACGCTGCTCGAGATCGACCGCCGCGGCGGCTCCGTGTTCGACAGCGCGGGCGGGGCGGCGGCGTATCAGCACCTGTTCTGGTTCTACGGCCACCCGGTCGTCTACGTCGTCTTCTTCCCGTTCGTTGGAGCGGTCGCAGAGGTCGTCGCCGTCTTCTCGCGACGGCGCTTCTTCGGCTACAGCGCGCTCGTCCTCAGCCTGCTCGCGTTCGCGGCGCTCTCGATGAGCGTCTGGGCGCACCACATGTTCACGACCGGCCAGGTGGTGAACCAGTACTTCTCGCTCACGTCGACCGCGCTGATCGTGCCCGCCGGGATGGAGTACTTCGACCTGATTGCGACGATGATCGGCGGCGCTATCGTGCTGCGCACGCCGATGCTGTTCGCGGTCGGGTTCGTGCTGCTGTTTCTCTTCGGCGGCCTCTCCGGGATCATCGTCGCGTCGCCGCCGATCGACTACCACGTGCACGACTCCTTCTTCGTCGTCGCGCACTTCCACTACACGCTCTTCGGCGGCAGCCTGTTCGGCTTCTTCGCCGCCTTCTACTACTGGTGGCCGAAATGGACGGGAACGATGCTGCGGGAAGGCCTCGGCAGACTGCAGTTTGTACTGCTCTTCGTCGGTACGAACCTGACGTTCTTTCCGATGTTCTTCCTCGGCTACGAGGGGATGCCGCGCCGGATCGCGGACTACAAGTCGTCCGACGGCTGGACCGGACTCAATCTGCTCGCGACCGCGGGGTCGCTCGTGCTCGCGCTCGGCATGCTCGTCTTTGTCTGGAACGTCGTCGTGTCACTGATGCGGCGCGAACAGGCGCCGGTCGACCCGTGGGGCGGACACACGCTCGAGTGGGCGACGACCTCGCCGCCGCCGCGCTTCAACTTCGAGGAGGCACTGCCGCCGGTGCGCTCGTTCGCACCGCTCCTCGACCTCCACGAGGAGGGCAAGCGGTGAGGGTCGTGCTCGCGTGGGCCGCCCTGAACGCCGGACTCGCGCTGATGCTGACGCTGTGGTGGCAGAACGCCCTCGTGAACGGGATGTTCTGGGCGGCTGTCGCTGCGGTCGTGGCGCTCTCACTACTCGCCTGGCGCCCGCGCGAGCGACCGCGGCTCGTCCCGGACCTCAGCGTCTCGACCGTCGTGCTCGCGTTCGGGATCGCGGGGCTGATCGCGGGCTCGACGTTCGGCGCTTGGAACACGTATCTCGCCGCGCTCGTCACGGCCATAGGGCTCGCGGGACTCGCGCGCGAGTTCGTCGTGCAGCGGAGGCGGCGGTGATCGTCGCCCTGCTCGGCGCGCTCGTCCTCGCGGCTGCGCCCGCGAGCGAGGGTCGGACGCTCTACGAGGAGGGCTGCGCCGAATGCCACGGCCTCTCGCGGCAGGGCGTCCCGGGGCGCGGCCCCGACCTGCAGAACATGAGCGCGGGAACCGTCGACTTCTACCTCTCCACGGGGCGCATGCCGCTCGACGAGCCCGGCCGGCAGCCGCTGCGGCGCGAGCCGGCCTACGGCCGCGACGACATCGACGCGCTCGTCGCCTATCTCGGCACGGCTGAGCCGATCCCGCGCCCCGATCCTGCGCGCGGCGACCTCTCGCGCGGGCGGCACCTCTACACCGAGTGGTGTGCAGGATGCCACCAGGTCGTCGCGCGCGGCGGTGCGATGCCGGGAGCGATCACCCCGCCGCTGCTCGAGGCGAAGCCGACCCAGATCGCCGAGGCGGTCCGTACCGGCCCCTGGGTGATGCCGCGCTTCGACGCGGAGCAGCTCGACGACCGAGAGCTCGACGACGTGATCCGCTACATCCTCTACGCGCGCGACCCGGACGACCGCGGCGGCTGGGCGCTCGGGAACGTCGGGCCGATCCCCGAGGGCATGGTCGCGTGGCTGCTCGCAGGCACGGCGCTCGTGCTCGTCGCGCGAATGATCGGGAAGCGGCTGGAGCGAAAGCCGTGAAGCGCTGGCTGATCGCGCTCGCGGTCTATCTCCTCGCCCGGCGCAAGCGACAGCCGGTCTTCGACGAGCAGGGGCGGATCGTCGAATCACAGCCGCCGTCGCCGCGCGCCGAGCTCGCCGTGCTCGCGCTGCTCGGCGCGGTGGCCGCGCTCTCGATTGCCTTCGTCGTCGTCTACGCGCTCGACGCGGACACGCAGGCGCTCGGTCTCACGCTCGGCGGTGCGCTCGCGTGCCTCTGCGCGGCGTCGATCGTCACGGCCAAGAGGCTTCTGCCCGACGAGGAGGACGAGGAGGACTACTCGCCGCCGGCGCACCCGGAGGAGCTCGAGAAGATCGAGCAGATCCTGGACGAGAGCGAGGAGAGCATCACGCGGTTACGCCTGCTGAAGCTCGCCGCGGGCGGTGCCGGCGCCGCCCTCGGCGCCGCGCTGATCGCTCCGGCGTTCTCCGTCGGCCCGGTACTCGACACGGACCGGCTCTTCCGGACGCCGTGGCGCGCCGGCCGCCGCCTCGTCGACGACCAGGGGCGCCCGATCCGCGTCGACGAGATCACCGAGCGCTCGTTCGTGACCGCGTTCCCGGAAGGCGCGGACCAGAAGCTGATCGGCTCACCCGTCGTCGTCGTGCGCGTCCCGGTTGCTGAGCTCGACCTGCCCGCGGGGCGTGAGGACTGGGCACCCGACGGGCTCGTCGCGTATTCGAAGATTTGCACGCACGCCGGCTGCGCGGTCTCGCTCTATCGCACGCCGAACTTCGAACCGAAGGCGCCAAAGCGTGCGCTCGTGTGCCCGTGCCACTACTCCACCTTCGACGTGGCGCGCGGCGCTGACGTGATCTTCGGCCCCGCGGGCCGAGCGCTGCCGCAACTGCCGCTGCGCGTCGACGACGAGGGGCACCTCGTCGCCGGCGGCGATTTCTCCGACGGCGTGGGTCCCTCGTGGTGGGGGGCGCGTCAGCGATGATCCGCCGCCTCGTCCGCTTCGTCGACGAGCGCACCGGTCAGGCGCCGCTCGTCCGGAAGCTGCTCCGCTACGTCTTTCCCGACCACTGGTCGTTCCTGCTCGGGGAGATCGCGCTCTACTGCTTCGTGATCCTCGTCGTGACAGGGATCTACCTGACGCTCTTCTTCGAGCCGAGCCTCGCGCAGACGACCTACCACGGCTCGTACGAGCCGCTGCGCGGCGCGACCATGTCGCGGGCGTTCCGGTCGACGATGGACATCTCGTTCCAGGTCAAGGCGGGCCTGCTGTTGCGGCAGACGCATCACTGGGCCGCCGACGTCTTCCTCGTCGCGATCACGCTGCACGTGCTGCGCGTGTTCTTCACCGGCGCCTATCGCAAACCGCGCGACCTCATCTACTACGTCGGCGTTGCGCTGGTGATGCTGGCGGTGCTGGAGGGCTTTCTCGGCTACTCGCTCGTCGACGACCTGATGTCCGGGATGGGACTCGCGATCGCGTACTCGGTCGCCATGTCGATCCCGGTGATCGGCGGCAACCTCGCGCTCGCGATCTGGGGCGCGCCGTTCCCCGGCGCGGAGGAGTTCTCACAGCGCATCTACATCCTCCACGTGCTGCTGATTCCCGTCGCGATCGGACTGCTGATCGCAGCGCACCTGGGCTTCCTCGTCATGCGCCACCACACGCAGTTCCTGCAGCGGCGCGAGACGGAGCAACGCGTCGTCGGCGTTCCTCTGTGGCCCGGCTACGTGCCACGCACGCTCGGTGTCTTCTTCGGGACCGCCGCAGTGCTCTTCCTGCTCGGCGGCCTCGTGCAGATCAACCCGATCTGGCAGTGGGGGCCCTTCGAGACCGGCCTGTCGACGAACGGCGCCCAGCCGGACTGGTACCTCGGCTGGCTGATCGGCGCGCTCCGGGTCGTGCCCGGCTTCGACGTCACGATCGGCGACGTCACCGTGATCCCGAACGGGTTCTGGGGTGGCGCGTTCTTCCCGCTGCTCGTCTTCGGCTTTCTCTTTCTCTGGCCGACGATCGAGCGCCGCGTCACCGGCGACGACGCCTGGCACAACCTGCTCGACCGGCCGCGCGACAACCCCTGGCGCACCGGGATCGGCGCCGGGTTCTTCACGTGGGTCGCGCTCGTGTTCTTCGCGGGCTCGGCGGACCGCATCTTCCTCCAGATCGGCATCCCGTACATGTGGCAGATCTGGGCGTTTCGCGTCGGGCTGATCGTGCTCCCGTTCGTCGTCGGACGGATCGCGTACGTCGTCGCGGCGGAGCTCGCCGCGTCCGAGCTCCATCCGCTGCGCAGCCCGGTCGCGGCCGTCGTCCGGCGAACGCCGCGCGGTGGTTTTCAGGCGGAGCCGATCCGGCCGGACTCCGAGTAGACGTTTACGCGCCCATCGCGGACGAAGCCGCACAGCGTGATCCGCTGCGCCTGCGCGAGCTCGACCGCGAGGCTCGACGGCGCGCCGACGGCGACGAGGACCGGACACTGCGCGACGGCGGCTTTCTGCACGAGCTCGAAGGAGAGGCGGCCGCTGACGCACAGTACGCAGCGGCTCAACGGCAACAGGTCCTGCCCGAAGGCCCAACCAAGGACCTTGTCCATCGCGTTGTGCCGGCCGACGTCCTCGCGCACGCAAAGCAGCTCGCCGCCCTCGTCGAAGAGGCCTGTGGCGTGCAGCCCCCCGGTGGCCTCGAACCCCGCTTGCGCAGCGCGCAGGCGGTCGGGCAGCTCGGCGAGGAGGGCCGCCGAGACGACCAGGTCGCTCTCGACCGGCGGAGCCTCGACGCGCACGGCGTCGAGCGCTCCCTTGCCGCACACGCCGCAGGAGGAGGTCGTATAGAAGCTTCGCGCCGCGATCGCGCCGTCCGCATCGAGCTCGATCGTGTTCGCGGCGAGGTC
>WNGB01003397.1_pt1 | contig 25038 bp, 21 predicted proteins | sample 5400681 | NCBI WGS metagenome assembly WNGB01 (sample SAMN13153367, study PRJNA577476) | soil metagenome | isolation source: 115 cm soil or saprolite under grassland replicate 2 | place: USA:California | collected 2016-06-15
TCCTGCCCGACAAACGTTAGACCCTGCCCGACAAGCGTCAGACCTCCTGCCCCGACAAGTGTCAGGCCCCTGCCGGACAAGTGTCAGGCCCCTGCCCGACAAGCGTCAGACCTCCTGCCCGACAAGTGTCAGGCCCCTGCCCGACAAGTGTCAGGCCCCTGCCCGACAAGCGTCAGACCGCTTGCCCGACACGCTTCCTGAAGTACTCGAGCGTCTTCGTGAGGCCCTCTTCGAGGCCGACCTTCGGTTCCCAGCCGAGAAGCGTGCGCGCGCGCGTGATGTCAGGCTGGCGGACCTTCGGGTCGTCCTCGGGGAGCGGGCGGTAGACAAGCTTGCTCTTCGAGCCCGTCATCCTGATGATCGTCCGCGCGATCTCCTCGATCGTCATCTCGTGCGGGTTGCCGATGTTGACGGGATCGTTTTCCTTCGAATCGGCGAGCCGAAGGATTCCATCGACGAGATCGGTGACGTAGCAGAAGCTCCGCGTCTGCTTTCCCGACCCGAAGATCGTCACGTCTTCGCCGCGCAGCGCCTGGCTCATGAACGCCGGAACTGCGCGCCCGTCGTTCAGCCGCATCCGCGGCCCATAGGTGTTGAAGATCCGGACGATCTTCGTGTCCACGCCATGAAACCGGTGGTACGCCATCGTCATGGCCTCGGCAAAGCGCTTTGCCTCGTCGTACACGCCGCGCGGGCCGACCGGGTTCACGTTGCCCCAGTAGGTCTCTTTCTGCGGATGCTCGAGTGGATCGCCGTAGACCTCTGACGTCGAAGCGAGCACGAAGCGCGCGTTCTTCGCCTTGGCCAGGCCCAGCGCCTTGTGCGTGCCGAGCGCGCCAACCTTGAGAGTTGGAATCGGAAGCTCGAGATAGTCGATCGGACTCGCGGGGCTCGCCCAGTGGAGCACCAGGTCCACCGGTCCGTCCACGTAGATGTAGTTCGTGACGTCGTGCTTCACGAACATGAAGTCGCGCCCCGCCAGGTGCGCGATGTTGTCCACGCTGCCAGTCAGCAGGTTGTCGATGCCGACCACCGACCAGCCGCGTTCGAGGAGCGTTTCCGACAAGTGCGAGCCGATGAAGCCGGCTGCGCCGGTGATTACTGCTCTCGGCATCAGAACGCCGGCCTCTGGAGTCCGCGAACGAGCGTCAACCACATGATCTTGATGTCGAGGGCCACTGACCAGTTCTCGATGTAATACAAATCGTACTCGATGCGTTTTTCGAGGGACGTGTTGCCGCGCCAGCCGTTCACCTGCGCCCAGCCGGTAATGCCTGCCTTGACCTTGTGCCGCAGCATGTATTGCGGGATGCGGTGCTTGAACTGCTCGACGAAGTAGGGGCGTTCCGGGCGCGGGCCGACGATCGACATGTCGCCGCGGAGAACGTTCCAGAGCTGCGGCAGTTCGTCGATGTCGAAGCGGCGGAGCCATTTGCCGATCGACGTGGCGCGCGGGTCGTCGTCGCGCGCCCACACGGGACCGGTTTCATCCTCCGCGCCGATGTGCATCGAACGGAACTTGTAGACGTCGAATGCCTTGCCGTCGAGGCCCATGCGCTCCTGCGTATAGAACACCGGGCCCGGTGACGCGCGCCTGATCAGCACCGCGATGATCGCGAACGGAATCGACAGGGATGCGAGCGCCGTCGCGGAAATGCCGATGTCAGTCGCGCGCTTGAGCACGCTGTTGAAGCCGCGCAGCGGGACGTCGTTCAGGCTGATGATCGGGACGCCGTCGAGGTTCTCCAGCCGCGCGCGCAGCGCGATGAATTGCAGCAGGTCGGGGACGACGTGGATGTCGACACCTTCGCGATTGGTGGCCTCGACCAGACCGAGCATCTTCACGTGCTCGTCAAGCGGCAGCGCGACGTAGAGATGGTCCACGCTCTCGCGCCGGATGATGTCGTCCGCTTCAGTGAGCATGCCGAGCATGGGGATGCCCCGGTAGCCGATGTGATCCCCGGCGCGGTCGTCGAGGAAGCCGACGATCTTGAAACCGAGCTCGCGATGTTCGAGGACCTTGTCGGCGACGACCCGTCCCAGGTCGCCCGCTCCGGCGATGAGGACACGCTTCAGGCCGATCCCGGCGCGCCAGCGCCGCTCGAGCGCCTCGCGAATCAGCTCGCGCGAGGCGTAGGCGAACGCCACGTTCAGGACGAGGAAGAGCACCCAGACCCACTGGGAGACTTCGTAGAGACCGATGTCCTTCGCGGGCTCGGCGACGTAATAGGTCTGGTAATACAGCGTGCCGCCAAGACCGAGCACGACGGCGAGAATGGTGCCGACGAACACGCCGAAGAAATCATCGACGCGCGAGCGCCCGCGGCGGAGGCGGTACAGGCCCTGGACCTGGAACGCGATGGGGACCAGCAGGCCGATGAACGGCGCGATCCGCAGGTACTGCGCGAATGGAGGAATGCCCTTGTGGATGGGCAGGAAGCCGTAAAGGATCTCGAAACGCAGCAAGTAGGCGACGAGGAACGCCACCATCCCGAGCAGCGTGTCGCTGCAGACGAAGAAGGCGACGAGCAGCCGGTTATACCGCCGCATCATTGTTTTTTCTCGCGAACGGCAGGGTTGCGACAGTCTTGCGCATACCTTGCGGCATTGCTTACGTCAACAGGGTCCCTCGAGCGGCGGGGGGCAGCGTCACGATCATCTTCTCGCGAGCTCCTGAATCCGCTGTGGGTAGGGTCTTGCGCATACCTTGCGGCATTGCTTACGTCAATAGGGTCACTCGAGCGGCGGGGGGCAGCGTCACGATCATCTTCTCGCGAGCCCCTGCATCCACTGTCGGTAGCGTCAACGACGGCCCGGAATTCTGCGTGGAAGCGCGCCTTGCCGAACGACTCGGCGTGGCGGCGGATGGCGGCCGAATCGAAGTCGCGCGAGGCGGCATCGGCCATCGCGGCAGCGAAGGCGTTAACAGATGAGTCGCGTACGAGAATCCCCGTCACGCCGTCCACGACGCTTTCGAGCGCGCCGCCGGCCGCGAGGGCCACGACAGGGCGGCCACATGCCTGAGCTTCGACCGGCACCATGCCGAAGTCCTCGATTCCGGGCATGAGCACCGCGCGGCAGCGCTGGTAGGCCGTGCGAATGTCGTCATCCTCGAGCCAGCCTGCAAACTCCACCTTTCCACCCGTCTTCTCGGCCAGACGACGTAACCGCAGTTCTTCGGGGCCCCGCCCCACGATCGTCAGAGACGCGTTCGTCAGCGCCGCCGCCTGGATCGCCACGTCCAGCCGTTTGTAGGGCACGAGGGCTGAAACGGCGAGAAAGAACGGTTCGGGACTCCTGGCCTGATCCGGCCGGTAAAATGCTGTATCGACAGGGGGATACACGACGGTCGACCCGCGATTATAGTATCGGCGGATTCTGCCCGCAACATAATGAGAATTCGCCACATAGCGGTCTACGCGCCCTGCCGTGTCCCGATCCCAGCGGGCCAGCCGCGCCAGCACAGGCCTGAGCAGCCGCGATCGCGTCGGCCCGACTTGGTCCGGACCGAAATAGGACGCGAATTGATCCCAGGCGTACCGCATCGGTGAGTGGCAATAGCAGACGTGTCGCGCGCGTCCCGGCACGACCACCGATTTCGCCGCGCAATGGCTCGTGCTTATGACCAGGTCATAGGGATCGAAGTCAAATTGCTCGATGGCGATCGGAAAAAGCGGCAGGTACTGCCGATAGTGGCGAGCCGCGGACGGTAACCACTGCACGAACGATCGCCGCTCGGGGTGGGATTCGAGCGGCTTCGAGACGGAACCCTTCACGTGCAACAACGTGTGAATCGTCGCGTCGGGGTAGAGCTCGGCGATCGCTTCCAGCACCTTCTCGCCGCCGCGCATGCCGGTGAGCCAGTCGTGGACGAGCGCCACTCGCTGGGGTTCGATTCCCGCCCGATTGCCGATATTCGGTGGGCTAGCCACGCCATTGCCCCATTAGGTCATTGTTCATCGAACATCGGATATCGAACATCGGCCATCGGATATCGGACATCGGATCGATCACCCCGCGCTCACCTCGTCGTAAATCTCCCGAACGCGTTTTATCGATCGTTCCCAGGAGAATTCACGGGCGCGCGCAAAGCCGCGGGCGCGCAGATCGGCGTGGAGCGCCGGGTCCGTGAGCACGCGGTGCATGGCATCCGCGATCGCTGCGGGCTCGTAGGGATCGATCATCAGGGCGGCGTCGCCGACCACTTCCGGCAGCGACGAGACATTCGACGTGATGACCGGGGTACCGCTGGCCATTGCCTCCAGCGGCGGCAGTCCGAAGCCTTCATACAGCGACGGAAAGACGAACACGTTGGCCAGCCGATAGAGCGCGGCGAGTGTCTGATCGGGCACGAAACCGAAGAACCGCACGTGTTTGTGCAGTTTGTAGCGGTGGACGGCGCGCCGCAGCGTGGCGTACTTCGAGATCTCGTCGCCGATGATGAGCAGCTGGACGTCCCTGAGCTCCGGACTGTGCTGCCGCAGCAGGTTGAACGATTCGATGAGACGTTCGAGGTTTTTGTGCGGCTTGATGTTGCCGGCGTACAGCACGAACGGATCGGTCAGCCGGTAGCGCTCCCGGACCCGCTCGATTTCTTCTGGCGCCGGCTCGAGCCAGAACCGATCGTCGATGGCGTTGTAAATGACGTCGATGCGCGACTCCGGCACGCGGAAGTAGCGCAGAATGTCGCGCTTCGAGGCTTCCGAGACGGTCATCACGCGTGCCGCCTTGTGCGTCGCGGTCCACATCTGCGCGCGCGCGTAGGCGTATCCGATCTTGCTGGGCAGGTACTGCGGGAACCGCAGGTGGATGCAGTCGTGGATCGTGACCACCGACCGGCACGGAGTCAGCGGCGGCAACACGTAATGCGGCGCGTGAAAGAGGTCGACCGCCTCCCGCCGCAGATCGTTCGGCAAGGCGAACTGCTCGGCGATGGAATAGGGCGCCGCGGTTTCCAGGACCGCCCGGAACCTTGGGCCCCACTCCTCGATCGTGTCGCAGTCCTGGTCACGGCAGAACACGACATAGTCGTGCTCGTGATCCTGGCGCCCGAGCTGCCGCAGCAGGTTCCGCACGTACGTGCCGACCCCGTAGTCGTGGAGCTTGCGCGCGTCGATCGCTATTCGCACCCTACGATCCTATTCGCCCTTGAGCCGGAGATACAGTTTGAGCAGCGGGACCGCCCAGGGATGGTGCTTCCGGTAAAACGCGAGCTGGCTCTGGCGGTACGCGGTGGCACTGGGGCGCGGCTGCGAGGCACGAGAGCGGCCCCGCAGGTGCGTGATCTCCGCCGCCGGTGTGAAGAGGACCTTGCGTCCGAGCCGGCGGACCGAGTGGCAGAAATCGACATCCTCGGTATACAGGAAGAAACGCTCGTCGAGGAGCCCGGCGCGCTCGGCATCCGCGCGGTAGACCAGCAGGCATGCGCCGCTCACCCAGTCGACGAAGTGCTCACGCGCCGTTTCGCGCGCGATCCACTCCCGCGAGCGGCGCTGCTGCCGCCACTCATTCAGCGGCGATATCATCGCGCCGAACGAGAGCTCCGGCCGTCCGTCGCTATCGACGAGACGCGGGCCCGCGATGGCAGCCTCCGGCGTCGCGGCGAGTCTCGCAATCAGCGTGTCGAGGGCGCCCGGCGGCACGAGCGTGTCGCTGTTCAGAAGGAGGAGCAGGTTGCCGCGGCTCTCCCGAATGCCCGCGTTGTTCGCGGCGGAGAAACCGGCGTTTCGCCCCATCTCAATCACCCGGACGCCTGGAATCTTCTGCGCGGCCACCACGCTGTCATCCGTGGATCCGTTGTCGACGACCAGCACCTCGTGCGCTATCGACGGCGGTGCTTTCTTCAAGGACAGCAGGCAGTTCACGAGGTCCGCGCGCGCGTTGAAGCTGACGATGACGATCGACAGCAGGCTCACCGGTCTGCCGCTCCCTCGATCGCGGCAAGCGTCTGATCCGCTGCGATATCCCACGAATACCGGCCGAGTACGTCGGTGGCGGGCGTGAGCACGCGCTCGCGCGCGGCCGGATCTTCGAGCAGCGATTTGATCGCCGTTGTCGCATTGCGCACGTCGCTCGCGGGGGGCACGTACCAAGCGGCATCGCCATATATCTCGTGCGCAACCGGCGTATCGAGGACGACGATGGGGACGCGCGCAGACAGGGCCTCGAGCGGTGTCAGGCCGAACCCTTCGTATTCCGAGAGAAAGACGAACACCGCCGCGGATGCGTAGAGCGCGTCGACCTCCGCTTCCGTCACGTAGTTCCGAATCTCGACGCGGCGGCCTACGCCCGCCTCCGTCGCGAGCCCCGCAAGATCGAGCGCCGGGTAGCTGCGATCGGCGCCGGCGATGAGCAGGCGCGCGTCGGGTCGCGTCGCCGTCGCCGCCGCAAAGGCGGTGATCGTCGCCGGCAGCCGGCGGCGGTTGAAAATCGATCCCACAAACAGCACGAGCGGTTCCCGTGGGGCCGTTCCCGGGGTCCGGTGCGTCACGCCCGGCGGGATCACGCGGATGCGTTCGGCCGGCACAGACAATCGATCCTGGATTTCCTGCCGCGAAAACTGCGAGTCCGTGAAGATGACCTCCGCCGCGCGGGCCGCCTGCCGTGTGAGCAGACGCCGCCGCGCCCCTTCGCGCGGCCGGAACCATTCGGGATGCGCCGCGAACGAGACGTCGTGGATGGTGACGGCCAGCGGCACACCGAGCGCGAGCGGCGCTGTGTAGGCGCCCGCGAAGAACACGTCCGGCGGATTCGATCGCACCGCGCGCCGCAGGTGCGTCTGCTCCCACCACGTTCCACGTCCGGACCCTGCGACGATCTCCCGGACGTTCGCTTCCGGCGGCACGGTGTTCACGAAGGGAAGCGACTCGGGTGTGTAGAGGACGAACCGGCGCGACGCGGCGTCGGGCCGCGCCGCCCATCGCCGCAGCAGTTCGCCGAGATACCGTCCGACGCCTGTCGGCTCGCCCAGCAGCTCGCGCGCATCGATCCCGATTGTCAGCGGTTCGGCGCTCATGCGATCTGGCGGTATCGCTCGAGCAGCGTGGCCGCGCTCTTGTCCCACGAATAGGCACGCGCGCGCGCCAGCCCGCGCGCTGTCGCGGCCGCGACGCTGGCGGGATCGTCGAGATAGCGCTTCATCGCCAAGGCAAGGCCGTCGATATCATCCGGTTCGATGAGCTGTGCCGCGTCGCCGACCACCTCGGGCAGCGCGCCGCGCCGGCTCACGATCGCCGGCACACCGGCCGTCATCGCCTCGAGGGCGGTCATGCCAAAACCTTCGAGATGTGACGGCAACACGAGCATGGACGCCTGCGCGTACAGCCCGAAGCGCGCGTCGCTCTCGACGTATCCGAGGTGGGTGACGTGCCCCGCGAGTGGTGGTTCGCCGATGGCCCGTAGCCACGGCGCGGAGGCGTCGGTCAGGCCGCCGGCCAACCAGAGAGGGGGCGCAGACGAATCCATCTGCTGGAGCTTGGCATAGGCGCCGAGCAGCGCGTCCAGGTTTTTCCGCGGTTCCAGCGTGCCGACGAAGAGGATCGGCCCGCGTGGGACCGGAGCTGTGCGCGGGGTCCAGCTCGGGGCGCCCGGCGAACAGATCGCAATGCGATCGCGTGGAACGCCGAGCCGCCTCTCGATTTCCCCGGCTGTAAACCCTGAGATCGTCACGACGGCGTCCGCTCGCCGCGCGTGCGCGGGGGCAAGCCGCGCGTAATCACGACGGATCTCGGCCCGCGTCCGCTCGGGATGTTCCAGGAAATCGAGATCGTAGATGGTGATCACCTGCCGCGCGGCGCGCGCGGGCATCAGCAGGGGATGCGACGAGTGCGCGATGTCCACGCTGCCGGCGAAGCGCTCAACCGGCGGCCACCCGAACTGGTGCCAGGCATAGTTCAACACCCTGACAGGAATCTTGCGATCGATGACGCTCGCGCCGGGAACCGTCCCGTTCTGGAGGCGGTCCTTCCACGAGCTGGAAAAGAGCGTCAGGCTTTCCGAGGGGCTCAGCTGACGTGCAAGCGCGGAGGCGATCTCATGAACGTACTCGCCAACCCCCGTGCGCTGGCGCAGCGCCGGCCGATAGTCGAGCAGAATGCGCAACGCCGGGCAATGGTAGCACAACCTGTTGTGGCGCCAACTCCTTATGCCTCTATTAATTGACACGGTTTTTCGGATCGTGTTAGCGTACGGGGTTTATGAAGATCGCGGTCATCGGTACGGGGTACGTGGGATTGGTGGCGGGCGCGTGTCTGGCCGAAAACGGGAACGACGTCATCTGCGTCGACAAGGACGCGGCGAAGGTCCGCGCGCTGCAGCGCGGCCGTATCCCGATTTACGAGCCTGGCCTCGAAGAGCTCGTGCGTCGCAATCGCGGCGAGAGGCGCCTGACCTTCACGACGGATCTGGCCAAAGGGGTCCGCAGCTCGCAGATCGTGTTCATTGCTGTTGGCACGCCGACAGGTGAGGACGGTTCGGCGGATCTGCGCCACGTGCTCGAGGTCGCGCGGCAGATCGGCAAGTCGATGAACGGCTACAAAGTCATCGTCGACAAGAGCACCGTGCCGGTCGGCACCAGCGAGAAGGTTCGAGACGTCGTGAAGAAAGAAACGTCGCATCCGTTCAGCGTCGTGAGCAACCCGGAGTTCCTGAAGCAGGGGGCCGCGATCGAAGATTTCATGAAGCCCGATCGGGTCGTGATCGGAGCGGAGGATCAGCGCGCGGGCGAGATCATGAAAGAGCTGTATGCGCCGTTTACGAGGACGGGCGCGCCCATCATGATGATGGATTGCGCCAGCGCGGAGCTCTGCAAGTACGCGGCGAACGCGATGCTGGCGACGCGCATCTCGTTCATGAACGAAGTGGCGAACGTCTGCGAGCTCGTCGGCGCCGACGTCGACCATGTCCGCCGCGCGGTCGCGTCGGATCGCCGCATCGGTGCCGCGTTCCTCTTTCCGGGCGTCGGCTACGGCGGCAGCTGCTTCCCGAAAGACGTCAAGGCGATGATGAAGTTTGCCTCGGCGAAGAACTACGAGTTTGAGATTCTCCAGGCCGTCGAGACCGTCAACGAGCGGCAGAAGGTGCGGCTCTTCGGGAAGATGAAGCAGCACTTCGGGTCGCTGCGCGGAAAACGCATCGCGATCTGGGGGCTCGCCTTCAAGCCGAAGACCGATGACATGCGCGAGGCGCCGGCCGTTCCTCTCATCAGCGCGCTCCTCGATGCGGGCGCGTCCGTCGCGGCCTACGATCCGGAAGCATTGAAAGTCGCCCGTGCCATCTTCAGCAACCGCGTTGATTTCAAAGAAAAGAGCTACGACGCGCTTTCGAGCGCCGATGCGCTGGCGATCGTGACCGAGTGGCACGAGTTCCGCGAGCCGGACTGGACGCGCATCAAGAAACTGCTGAAGAATCCGGTCGTCTTCGACGGACGCAACATCTACAACCCCGATCAGCTCCGCGGGCTCGGCTTCACGTACTACTCGATGGGGCGCCGGTGAGCGTGCTCGTCACGGGCGGCGCGGGCTACATCGGTAGCCACACCGTCAAGGCGCTTCGCGACAGGGGCACCGACGTCGTCATCTACGACGATCTCAGCGCGGGTCATCGCGCCGCCGCCAGGGCGGCAGGCGCGCCGCTCGAAGAAGGCAGCATCAGCGACACCGCACGGGTGCGCGACGTGATGACGGCGCACTCGGTCGATGCTGTCCTGCATTTCGCCGCGTGGCTGTCGGTCGGCGCTTCCGTCAAGGATCCCCTCGGCTACTACGAGAACAATGTCGGAGGCGCACTGTCGGTGCTGCGCGCCGCGGTTGAATCCGGCGTCAAGCATTTCATCTTCTCGTCGACGGCCGCGACGTTCGGCAATCCCGTCGAAACACCCATCACCGAGTCGCACCCGCAGCGGCCGATCAACGCATACGGCGAAACGAAGCTCGCGACCGAGCGCGCGCTGCCGCATTTCGAGAGGGCATACGGCATCCGCTCCGTCGTCCTGCGCTACTTCAACGCCGCCGGCGCGGATCCGGATGGAATCCTGGGCGAGGATCATCATCCCGAGGTGCACGTCATTCCGCGCGCGATAGACGCGGCGCTCGGGCGTGACGCCTTCGCCATCTTCGGCCTCGACTACCAGACGCCCGACGGCACGTGCCTTCGGGATTACGTGCACGTCACCGATCTCGCGTCCGCGCATGTGCTGGCCCTCGAATCGCTGCGCGCGGGAGGGTCGTCGGCGTCATACAATCTCGGCAACGGCAAACCATTGTCCGTCCGCGAAGTACTCAACAGCGTCGAGCGCGTAACCGGCCGCAAAGTGCCGGCCGCGGAAGGGGCACGCCGCCCCGGCGATCCCGCCGTCCTCTTCGCCTCGAGCGACCGCATCAAACGCGAGCTCGGCTGGAAGCCGCGCTACGAGGACATCGACGTGATCGTCGACACCGCCTGGCGCTGGCGTGATGCGCACCCCGGCGGCTATGAAGAAGGCGCGCGGCCTGCGCCGCGAAGGCTGCGGAGCGGCGAAGGCGCGTGAAAGAACACCCACTGAGGCGCCTGCTGACGTTTTCCCGGCCGTATCGCGGTCGGTTCGTCCTGGCGCTCGTGGCGATGACGCTGTACGCCGGCGCGAGCGCGGGCGTCGCGTACCTAATCAAGCCGATCATCGACAACGTGCTGCCGGGGGACGAGACGCTGCCGTTCTCGTTCTGGGCGGCGATGATCATCGTGGGGTACGTCGGCAAGGGCATCGGATCGTACTTCTCCACGTACCTGATGACCGACATCGGCCAGCGGGTCGTCCGCGATATTCGCGACAGGCTCTTCCGCCACATCCTCGACCAATCCGCCGCGTTCTTCAGCCGACGCACGACCGGTCAGCTCATGTCGCGCATCACGAACGACGTGAACCAGGTCCAGCAGGCGGTGTCGGAGACGATTGGCGATCTGCTGCGCGAAGGACTTTCCGCGATCGGGTACGTCGGCTTGATGTTCTATTTCGAGTGGCGCCTCGCGCTCGTATCGATGGTGGGCGCGCCGGTCGTCGTCTACCCGCTGGTTCGCCTTGGACAGCGCGTACGTCGCTCCACACGACGAAGTCAGGAGCATCTCGAGTATCTGTCGCACCTGACGGCCGAAGCGTTCACGGGGCATCGCATCGTGAAGGCGTTCGGCGCGGAACGCCACGAGGGGGAGCGGTTCGGCGCTGCTTCCGATCGGCTCTATCGTACGAATCTGAAGATCACGAGCACCGTATCCGTACTGCCGCCGATCATGGAATTCCTGGGCGGCGTCGCGGTGATTGGACTGCTCTGGTACGGGCGCAAGCAGATAGCCGTAGGCACCACGACGTCAGGTGATTTCCTTGCGTTCATCGCCGCCGCGTTCATGCTCTACACGCCCGTGAAGCGGCTCAGCCGCGTCAACGCGAACCTGCAACAGGCGATCGCCGCGGCGACTCGAATCTTCGAAGTACTGGATACGCACTCCGAAGTGCACGAGCGTCCTGGCGCGCAGATGCTTGCGCCGCTCACGCGCGGGATCGAGTTCAAGGACGTCAGCTTCGCGTATGACGACGGGGCGGGGCGGGCGGTGCTGAAGAACGTTTCGTTTGGCGCAAAAGCAGGGCACGTGATTGCGCTGGTCGGCCTCAGCGGAGCGGGCAAGACGACGCTGGTGAATCTGCTGCCGCGCTTCTACGACGTCACCGGGGGTGCCATCCTGATCGACGGCGTCGACATCCGCGACGTGACGCTGAAATCGCTCCGGCAGCAGATCGGCATCGTGACGCAGGAGACGGTACTGTTCGACGACACGGTCGCGAACAACATCGCGTACGGGCTGCCCGGCACGCCGGCCGCTGCTATCGAGGAGGCGGCGCGCGCGGCGCACGCGCACGAGTTCATACAGGCGCTCCCTGAGAAATACCAGACGCGCATCGGCGAACGCGGCCAGCGGCTGTCGGGCGGGCAGCGACAGCGCGTGGCGATCGCGCGAGCCCTGCTGAAGAACTCGCCGATCCTGATCCTCGACGAGGCGACGTCTTCGCTCGACGCGGAATCCGAATTGCTCGTGCAGGACGCGCTGGCGAACCTGATGCGCAACCGCACCGCGTTCGTGATCGCGCACCGGCTGTCGACCGTCCGCCGGGCCGACGCCATCGTTGCGCTCGAGCGTGGGCGCGTCGCGGAGATCGGACGGCACGACGAACTGCTCGCCAAGCCCGCAGGTGTCTACGCGAAGCTCTATGCCCTCCAGATCTTCGGCCGCGAGACGCAGCCGCCCGCAACAGCTTTGAGCGGCCAGCAGCCATCATGATCAAGTCCATGACGGGATTTGCGTCGCTCACGCGAGAGGGTGACACGGCGACGGTGACCGCCACGGTGAAAGGCGTGAACCACCGTTTCCTGGACTTGCAGTTGCGCACCCCGTCGGCGCTCGCACCAATCGAAACGCGCCTTCGATCGTTCGTTCAGCAGCGCGTTGCGCGCGGTCGCGTCGAGCTCACCGTCACGGTCCAGTCGCGGCGGCAGCCGGTCGTCGACGTCGAGGTCAACGACGCGATCCTCGAAGCGCTTTCCGCGGCGCTCGATCGCGCGCGGGAGCGCGGCCTCGTCACCGGCCCGCTGTCGCCTGGAGACGTGTTGCGATTTCCGCAGGCCGTGTGCCTTCGCGAGCGGGCGGACGCGGCGGATGAAGATGCGTCGCTCGCGCCGCTCGTCGAGGGTGCGGTGGACGAGGCGCTCGCGGAATTCGATCGGATGCGCACCAGCGAAGGGGCGCACCTGCGCGCCGACCTCGATGCGCGGCGGACCGCACTCGGAGAGATGTTCGAACGCGCGGGATCCGCGGCGGCGGATGGCGCCGAGATTCTACGAGCCCGGCTGCACGAACGCGTCAAAGAGCTGCAGGCAGACACGACCGTCGACGAAGCGGCCGTGGCGCAGGAGATCGTGCGGTTCGCCAACCGCTCGGACATCACCGAAGAGACCGTGCGTTTCCGCGCACACCTCGAGCATTGGCGCTCGTTGTCAGACTCGCCCGAGCCGTGCGGACGGAAGCTGGATTTCCTGCTGCAGGAGATGAACCGGGAGGTGAACACCCTGGGCTCGAAGGCGGAAGGCGCCGGCGTGACCGAGCTCGTGGTCGCCCTCAAGGCGGAGCTGGAGAAGATGCGGGAGCAGGTCCAGAATGTCGAGTAATCGGCGAGGACTTCTGTTCGTCGTTTCGGCCCCCTCAGGGACCGGAAAAACGACGGTTGTGGAGCGGCTCGTGCAGATCGTGCCCGACCTCGGCCTTTCACGGTCTTACACATCCCGAATTATGCGCGCAGGGGAATCGGACGGGGTGGACTATAATTTCATTACACGCGCACGTTTTGAGGCCATGGTCGCGGAGGACGCCTTCCTGGAATGGGCGGACGTCTTCGGCAACCTCTACGGGACGTGCGCAGCCGACGCGGAGCGGGAGCTGGCCGCCGGGCGGGACGTGGTGCTCGTCATCGACGTCCAGGGCGCGCGCCAGGTCCGTAAGCGCAGTGCCGACCGCACGATCGGGATCTTCGTCCTTCCGCCTTCCTTCGACGTGCTGGAAAAGCGGCTGCGCGGACGCAGCAACGATCCGGAAGATGCGATCCGGCGGCGGCTGGCCACGGCGCGCGAAGAGATCGGCGCGGTCGGAGAATACGACTACGTGGTGGTGAACGATGAGCTCGTGGGGTGCGTGGATCGCCTGCGGGCGATCGTGCTCGCCGAGCGCGCGCGTCCGCGCGTGATGGCGCCCGTCGTCGATCGGATTGTCGGTTCGTTTGTGGCGTCAGCAGGAAAGGAACAAGTGTGAACAAGTTCGAATTCGTGGTGGTCGCGGGTGAGCGTGCGAAACAGCTGCAGCGCGGCTGCACGCCGAAGGTCGACGGGTCGGACAAGACGGCGCGCCTGGCGATGAAGGAAGTCAAACTCGGCATCATCGAGAAGGTCGAAGCCGTCCAGGAGTAATGGCTCGATGCTGATCGCGCTCGGCGTCACCGGCGGAATCGGCGCCTACAAGGCCGTCGAGGTCGCACGCGGGCTGCAGAAACGCGGCCACGACGTCGTCGCGATCATGACGCGGTCGGCGCGAAAGTTCGTCGGCGAGGTGACGTTCGAAGCAATCACGCGCAGGCCGGTCATCACCGACCAGTACGCGCGCGGCGCGAATTCGAACATCGAACACATCGCGCTGGCGACCGACATCGGGCTGCTGCTCGTTGCTCCGGCGACCGCCAACACCATCGGCAAGCTCGCCAACGGCATCGCGGACGATTTCCTCACGTCGCTGTACCTGGCAACGCGCGCGCCGGTACTGCTGGCGCCGGCCATGAACACCAACATGCTCGAGCATCCGGCCGTGCTGCGCAACATGCAGACGCTGGCGGCGCGCGGGGTGCAGTTCGTCGAGCCGGGAGAAGGGTTCCTTGCCTGCGGCTGGATCGGGAAAGGGCGCCTCGCGGAGCCCGAAGCGATCGTCGAATCCGCAGAGCGCCTCCTGAAGCCTGCCGGATCTCTGCTCGGCCGGCGCATCGTCGTGTCCGCCGGGCCCACCTACGAAGATATCGATCCCGTTCGTTACGTTGGAAACCGATCGAGCGGTCGCATGGGCTATGCAATTGCGGCGGAGGCGTCGCGGCGCGGCGCGCACGTCGTGCTCGTCAGCGGTCCAACGAAACTCGACGCTCCCGCCGGCGTCCAGGTCGAGCGCGTTCGCAGCGCCACCGAAATGTCCCGCGCGCTCATGCAGCACGCCGCGAATGCCGACGCAGTGGTGATGGCCGCCGCCGTGGCGGATTACATGCCCGAGAGCGGGGCCGCGCCGGAGAAGATCGCAAAGCAGGACGGCCCGATCACGATGAGACTCGTGCGCACGCCCGACATTCTCGCCGAGCTCGGACGCGCACGCGGCACCGCGCCGCTGCCGATCCTCGTGGGCTTCGCCGCCGAGACCGGCGATCCGCGTCCGCGCGCGCGCAAGAAGCTCGCGTCGAAGCAGATCGATCTGATCGTCGCGAACGACGTCTCGCGCGAAGAGGCGGGATTCGATACGGAGACGAACGCGGCATACCTCATTACACCGGACGAGGAAGTCGAAATGCCGTTGCAGCTGAAGACCAGGCTCGCTGCGAAGATCCTCGACCGCGTCGAGCAGATGTTCGCCCGCACGAGCGCCGCCGATGTTCGATGACCGATGGCCGATATCCGATGATCGATATCCGATGATCGATATCCGGCAGCAGATAGCGGGACACCTGCGCTTCTATACGGAACTGGGCGTCACAGGCACCAGCAGCGACCGGCGCTGGTCCAAGTGCGCGGATGCCGCTGATACCGGACATCGGGCATCGACCATCGGCCATCGGCTATCGGACATCGACCATCGACCATCGGACACGCTCCAGGTCGCTCGCTCTGCGGCGGAGCTTCTCGCCGCGATCAAGACCGACATCGGTCCCGACTGCAGCCGCTGCAAGCTCCACGCGCTCGGCAGACAGCAGGTCGTCTTCGGCGTCGGCAATCCGAACGCGGATCTGATGTTCGTTGGCGAAGCGCCTGGCGGCGACGAGGACATCCAGGGAATCCCGTTCGTCGGGCGCGCCGGCCAGCTGCTGACGAAGATGATCGAAGCGATCAATCTCCGTCGCGAGGACGTGTATATCGCCAACGTCATCAAGTGCCGTCCGCCCGGCAACCGCAATCCCGAGCCGGACGAGATCGAGCAGTGTGAGCCGTTCCTGTTCCAGCAGATCGAGGCGATCAAGCCGAAGGTCATCGTCGCGCTCGGCGCCTTCGCGGCGAAAACGCTCCTGCGCAGCGAGGAGTCGATCTCGCGCCTCCGTGGCCATGTGTACGATTTCCACGGAGCGAAGCTGATTCCGACGTTCCATCCGTCGTTCCTTCTCCGCAGCCCCGACCGGAAGCGCGATGCGTGGGAAGACCTGAAGAAGGCGCGCGCCCTGCTGACCGCCCCTGTCACGCCGCGCGAGTAGGATCCTCCGCGTGCGCGAGATCGACGTTGCCGTCCCGGTTCCGGGTCTCGGCGCGCTTACCTACTCGGTCCCCGATGGTCTTCCGGATCCCCCCATTGGCGCTCGCGTCCTCGTCCCTCTCGGCAACCGGACCGTCACGGGGGTCAGACTGGGGTCAGACCGGGGTCAGACCCGGGTCGGAGATGGGTCTGACCCCGGTCTGACCCCCAAGCCGGTGGTCGCCGTGCTGGACGCGACGGCCTTTCTGCCACCCGACGTTGTAGATCTTGCCTCCTGGGTCGCGGACTACTACGCCTGCGGTGTCGGGGAGGCGATCGCGACGGCGATGCCCCCGCGCGCCTGGATCGAGAGCGAGCGGCACGCGGCGATTACGGATGCAGGGGAGGCGCGGATGCTGGCGGAGCGCGGAGCCCGCCGCGAGGTGCTCGAAGCGCTGACCGGCGGACGTGTCGTGTCGGTGGGCGCTCTGACGAAGAAATCCAGAGGCGCACCGGCCGTCCTCCCAGCGCTTGAAACCGAGGGGCTGATTACGCTGACGACGCCGCTCAAGGGGACGGTGGATGCGTCGCGCAGCGTGCGCATCGCAGTGCTGACGGCGCAGGGAACCGAGCAGCTCGATCCCGATGCCGCGACGCTCGGGCCTCGCCAGCTGCAGGCGCTGGACCTCCTGCGCGGAGCTCCGGACGGCTTGTCGATCTCGGACCTCGCGGACGAAGACATTCCCTCTGAATCCATCAGCCGGCTGGCGAAGCTCGGACTTGTGACGATCGAACGGCGTCGCATCGAGCGCGATCCCTTCGAATCCGCAACGACGCGGATTACCCGCGCTCCCGTCGTCGATCTCACGGAAGAACAACAGGCGGCGGTGGATACGCTCATCGGACGCGCGGCGGCCCGCACGTACCGCGTGGCGCTGCTGCACGGCGTCACCGGCAGCGGCAAGACGGAGATTTACCTTCGGCTCGCCCGCGCGGTTCGCGATTCGGGGAAGGGTGTGCTGCTCATGGTCCCCGAAATCGCGCTCACGCCCGCAGCCGCCGCGATCTTCCGCGCGACCTTCGGCGAGCGCGTCGCCATTCAGCACAGCGGTCTGTCTGACGGGGAGCGCTACGATCAGTGGCAGCGCATCCGCCGCGGCGACGTGGACGTCGTCGTCGGCACACGCAGCGCGATCTTTATACCGCTGGCGAACATCGGGCTGATCGTAGTGGACGAGGAGCACGACGGGTCGTACAAGCAGGAAGAGAGCCCGCGATATCACGGCCGCGACGTGGCGATCGTCCGTGGACGCTCGGCGGGCGCGCTCGTGGTCCTGGGCTCGGCGACGCCGTCGCTCGAGAGCTACCACAACGCGCAGAACGGCCGTTACGAGTTGATTGCGCTGAAGAAGCGCGTGCTCGATCGTCCGATGGCGCACGTGAAGATCGTCGACATGCGCGAGGAGTTCGCCACGGAAGGACCCGACGTCATCCTGTCGGCGCCGCTCCGTGACGCGCTTGCCGATCGGCTCGACAAGCAGGAGCAGGCGATCGTGCTGCTCAATCGCCGCGGCTTCGCGACCGTGGTGTTCTGCCGGCAGTGCGGCGAGACCCTCGAATGCCCGAACTGCAGCGTCTCGCTGACGGTGCACAAGGCTGCGGGACGCGCGCGCTGCCACTACTGCAACTTCGCGCGTCCGCTGCCAAAGGTCTGCGGCAAGTGCGCGGGCCCTTACCTGGAGCAGCTCGGATTCGGCACCGAGCGCGTGGAAGCGGAGGTGCGCGCGCTGATGCCGACGGCGCGCGTGGGACGCGTGGATCGGGACACGATCCGCCGCCGAGGCGCCATCGCGACGCTTCTCGCCAGTTTCGCCAACAAGGAAATCGACGTGCTCGTCGGCACGCAGATGATCGCGAAAGGGCACGACTTCCCGCGCGTGACGCTCGTCGGCGTGATCAGCGCCGACGTTGGCCTCGGACTCGCGGACTTCCGCGCAGCGGAGCGAACGTTCCAGCTGCTCACGCAGGTGTCTGGGCGCTCGGGACGCGGCGAGATCGCCGGCGAAGCGATCGTGCAGACGCTCTATCCCACGCACTACAGCATCCGCTACGCATGCCGGCAGGACTACGTCGCGTTCTACGAGGAGGAGTTGAAGTTCCGGAAGGCAATGCGCTATCCACCCGCCGTCGCACTCATCAACGTCGTCGTCAAGGCGCGCACGCGTCAAGCGGCGATGGAGGACGCAGGTGCAATCGCGGAGGCAATGCGACTGACTGGTTTCGACACGTGGAGGGTGCTCGGGCCCGCACCCGCACCTCTCGGTCGATTAAAAGGGCAACACCGTGCTCAGCTCTTCATCAAGGGGATGCAGCGCACCGCGATGCGCAAGGCGCTGCTGACGGTGCTGGAGGGACGGCCGGAGTTGAAGCGGCGGACGATCGTCGACGTGGATCCGATGACGGTCCTTTAATTCATCGGATCGATCGGCACGGGCGTGAAGCAGATGACGAGCATCACGAACGCGAGCACCGCGAGCACGAAACGTCCCGGGCCCAGAGGCTCGTGCTCGTCGATCACGCGCGGATGCCGGGGCCCGAGGAAGAACAGCATCGCCACCATCATCGCCGTCATCACGAGCCAGCTGTAGGAGATGAAGCACATCACGATCGCCGCTGCCACCGTGCCGAGCGAGAAGAAGCGCGAGCGGTCCCCGAGCGTGGCATAGGTCAGGTGCCCGCCATCCAGCTGGCCGAAGGGCAGCAGATTCCACGCCGTCGCCAGCATGCCGAACCACGCCGCGAAGACGACCGGGTGCATGTTGACGGAATAGCCATCGGCGATCGGACCGAAGGTGAGCCACGTGGCGAGCTGAAAAAGCGGGGGGTCACCGAGCATCCAGCCGTGCATCTCGAGCGGCACTGGGATCACGTTCGACAGCGTCATCCCCCAGAAGAGCAGCGGTACGAGCACGATGAATCCGCCGATCGGTCCCGCGATCGCGATGTCGAACAACGCGGTGCGGTTGGGGAACGGCTCGCGGATTTTAATCACGGCGCCGAGGGTGCCCGATAGCGAAATGAAAGGCAGGAAGAAGGGAAGCGTCGCGTCCACGTCGTAACGCCGGCACGCGAGGTAGTGCCCCATCTCGTGCGCGCCGAGAATCCCCAGCACCGCGGCGCTGTATGCCAGCGCAGGCCAGATAAGTTTCCAACTGAGAACAACTTCCCGGACGCGGAAGTCAGACCTGAAAGAGAGATAATGTTCCGCGCCGAGCACCATGGTGGTGGCGACGGTTGCGAGGAACAGCAGGATGTGCAGCCACCACCGGTGCTGGAACCGGCGATAGGGTGGCGGAAGCGGCGGAAAAACTGTCAGCCTCCGATATTCTGGAGATCCTTACCGGGCTTGAATCGGATCGTACGTCCGGGAGGAATCCGCACTTCCTTGCCGGTGCGCGGGTTGCGGCCGATGCCGCGCTTCCGTGGCTTCACCTGGAACACCCCGAAGCCGCGCAGCTCAATCCGTTCGCCGCGCTGCATGGAGATTCGCATCGCCTCGAATACCGCATCGACCGCCACCTCGGCCTTGACCTTGGTAATGTCGGCGATGCGCGACACCTCGTTGACGATGTCGACCTTGATCATGCTTACTGGCTCCTAGGGAAGTGTAAACATCATATATATCGTGACTTACGCTGTCAAACTTCGCCCTAACTGCACTTTTTGACATGCCATTGAAGCGCCCCGGAGGCGTCCCTACGGTTGTGCTGGTCGGCCGCCCCAACGTGGGGAAGTCCACCCTCTTCAACCGCATCACCGATACGCGCCGCGCCATCGTCGCCCCCGTTGCGGGGACGACGCGAGACTCCATTGCGCAACCGGCGGAGTGGCAGCGGACGAACTTTTCGCTGGTCGACACGGGGGGGATGTTCGGCGCGAGCAGCGACCCGCTCCACGAACTGGTCGTCGAGCATGGCCGGCGGGCGATCGCGACGGCGGATCTCGTCGTGTTCGTGGTGGATGGGCGCGAGGGGCTGGTTCCGGCCGACGAGGAGATCGCCGGAGCGCTCCGGACGGTGAATGCGCCCGTGCTGATCGCCGTCAACAAGACCGACGACCGCCGCGCCCGCGGCCGTGCCGTGGAGTTCTACAGTCTCGGCTTCGAGCCCATCATCGAAATCGCCGCGGAGCACGGCGAAGGGGTCGGGGACCTGCTCGACGAGATCATCGCGCGGTTTCCGGAGGGGTATCGCAACGTCCCGATTCCTGCCCGCGAGCCGGAAACCAAGGTGGCCATCGTCGGCCGTCCCAACGTCGGCAAGTCCTCGCTGCTGAACCGCTTGCTGAAGGAAGAGCGCTCCATCGTCAGCGACATGCCCGGCACGACCAGGGACACGGTCGATGCGGTGTTGAAGTGGCAGAAGCGGACCTTCCGCATTCTCGACACGGCAGGCATCCGCCGTGCGGGACGTGTTGCGCGCACCGGACAGGTCGAATCGGTCAGCGTACTCATTGCCCGGCGCGCGATCGCGCAGGCGGACGTCGCCGTCCTGATGGTCGATGCAACGGAGGGAGCGACCGACCAGGACGCGACGATCGCGGGGGAAGCGGAGAAGACCGGCTGCGGCGTGATCATCGCCGTGAATAAGTGGGACCTGATGAAGGGGCGCGGGCAGGATTTCTCGAAGGAGTTCGACGACAAGCTGCGCCAGCAGGTCAAGTTTCTCGACTACGCCCAGATCCTGCACATCTCGGCAAGAACAGGGGAGCGGACGCCCAAGTTGCTCGAGACGATCGACAAGGTCGCCGACTCGCGCATGCGGCGCATTCCGACCGCCGAGTTGAACCGCTTCGTGCAGGCCGTGACGTCCGGGCACCCTCCGGCGAGTCCGGGACGCCGCGAGGTCCGCATTCTCTATGCGGCGCAGATCGGCGTGGCGCCGCCGGAGTTCGTCTTCTTCACCAACATCGCCACGACATTTCACTTCTCGTACGAGCGGTTCCTCAAGAATCAGCTTCGGCAGTCCTTCGGTCTCGAGGGGACACCGATTCGCATTCAAGTGCGAAAGCGCAGCCGGTAGACGGTAAACAGTAGACGGTAGACAGTAGACGGTAGAACGTGGCCAGCTGGAACTAGTCGCTAACTACCGTCTACTATTTACCGTCTACTGTTTACCGTCTACTTCAATCAAGAACGGGCTTTCCCAGCAGCGGCTCTCCGCCGCGAGAGATGTAGAACCCGTAAAAGGCGAGCGCGATTGGAATCGCGAGGACCAGCACCGAGTCGCCGAAGAACCACTTCGAGACGTCGAGCGTCACGATAGCGCTCGACATGACGAAATTGACGAATAACAGGACGAGGATGGCGACCAGCCCGAGCTTGTAGATCGTCATCACGATCGTGGTGATGACGATCGTGGCGGCGATCAGGTTCAGGGCAATGGCGGCCGCGCCGCTGGTGTCGAAGATTCCACGCGCCGCGAGGCCCATCGTGAGCGCGATCGCGACGACCACCGCCACGCGTTCGCGTTTCAGGATGATTTTCAGCAGGACCATGCCGAAGACGGCGAAGAGCGCGTTGAGCACCGCATTGAAAACGTGGTTGAGGATTCGCGCGATGACCTCCGGGGTCCCGAGCAGAAAGTCCAGGTTCGGCACCTGCGCGCTGAAAGGATGGCCCGCTTTCAACGAGAGGTAACCGGAGCCGATGCTGACCGCATGAATCATCGCGCCCAGCGCGGCCCCGAACAGGATGTCGCGTCCGACGAGCGGGTCGCGGAACTGCCCTGTCATCAGCCGCGACCAGGACACCAGCGTCGCCGGCCAGAACCGGCGCACGTAGGGCTCGAGCGCCAGGTACATCAGCCACAGCAACCCGGCCGCCCATAACGGCTGGCCGACGAAGAAGCGTGTCATCTCGGTGCTCGGATCCGCGACGTGCTTCGAATCGAGCAGCCAGACGCCGACCGCCGCCAGCGACACGAACGCGGCAATCTGAAACGCACCGCGCCGGTCGCCGCGCCCTTTGCGCAGATTGTGGCGCGCGATCAGGCCGGCCGCCAGAAACATGCAGAGCACCACCATCTGCACGACCACAGAGAACCATTTCACTGCGGTTCGCTGCGCGACCGTCTGGGGCATGCGCGACGTCGTCGTCCACGGAAGCACTGGATGGAAGTAGACCGGCTTGCCGCGATACGCGCCAGCCTCGATGCGCATCTGCTGTCCCTGGATGCCGGGCAGCGGCCCCGTCCAGGCGTACCGGCTGTCCGCGTACAGCATCGGTGTCCATTCCGGCGCGGCGGCAGTGAACGCGGACAGTTCCAATCCGGCGGCGTCGAACAACGGCTTCCAGTTCGCCGGTGCCGGGTTCGCGTCGCTCACGCTGCTTTTTCCTGCCGCGGGACCTGTGTTGCCGAAGCCATTCTTTGGCGAAGGCGGACCTGTCCCGCCGAAGCCGTCCGGCGAAGGCGGATCGAACTGCGGCGGAATGGCGGCCATGCGGATCAGGCGGCCCTCGGGATCGACCACCACGAGCGCCATTCCGGAGATCGTGAGCGGCGGATCGTCCAGCGTGACACGATTGCGGTCGGTGGCTGGCACCATCACTGTCGGACTGCTGCGATACCAGAAGTGTATCGCCGCCGGCACGCCGGATGCGAGCCGCTGGCGCGACCCGAGGTCCCCGTGCTTTTCCGCATAGCCGAGGTAATTCGCGGGAACGAACCCGAAGGCGCCATCGATGCCCCCGGAATATCCGATGGAGCCAAGGATCTGTTTCGCACGATCGACGAGGAGCACCGGCGGCTTCGGCAGTGGCACCGTACCGGTGATCAGCAGTCGATCCGCGAATGCCAACCACACACCGATTGACACGAGCGCCGCGGCAAGTCCTGCGATCGCGCCGAGCGGCTTCAGCGCGCTCGTCGTTCCTGCAGCGGCCACCATCTCCGGCGACGGCGTTTCCCCCGCGGCCAGTGCCGCGGCGAGCGGATCGCCGCCGGGCAGCGCCGCCGCCACCGCGAGTGCCGCCGCCGGGCGCTGGGTGGGGTTGGGCTCGAGGCAGCGCATGATCACGCGGTCAATCGATTGGTCGAGGTCGACGACGATTTCAGACGGACGCGTAATCCCGGTCTGCTCGCGCTTCGCGATGAGCTCCGCCAGGTTATCGCTCGCGAGCGCGCGCCGTCCGGTGAAAAGCTCGTAGAGCACGAGTCCGAGCGCGTAGATGTCGCTGCGCGTCGTCACCTCGCCGCCCGCAAGCTGTTCGGGCGCCATGTAGGCAGGCGTGCCCGCGCGCAGCGTCTCGCCAATCACCCCGGCGAGGCCGAAGTCGGTGATCCGGATCTTGCCGCTGCCGTCGAGCATGATGTTCGCGGGCTTCAGATCGCGATGGACGACGCCGCGATCGTGCGCCGCGGCGAGTCCGGCGCAGATCTGGCGCGTCAGCTCGATCGCGCGGTCTTGAGGGAAACGTCCGATCCGCCGGACCAGCGAGGCGAGATCCTCGCCGTCCACGTATTCCATCGATAGAAAGGTGTGCCCCTCGTGCTCGCCAACGTCGTACACGCGGCAGACGTTCGGATGGGACACCTGGCGCGCCATGCGCACTTCGGTATGCAGCTGCGTGAGGCGCGCGGGATCCGTGTCGACTTCGGGAGGAAGGAACTTCAGCGCGACCGGCTGTCCGAGCTTGAGATCGTCCGCGCGGTAGACCTCGCCCATGCCCCCTTTGCCGATTCGTCCGATGATGCGATAGCGCGCATCGAAGATCGTGCCGGGCTCGAACCGTCCGTGATCGATATCGGACGTGGAGCCCGCCCATCCGCTGCTGCTGGTAATCGATTTCGCACGCGAGCTCTCTCGACGCCGTGTATAGCGTCCGCCCTGGGCTGTGTGGCTTCCGCCTTTAGGCGGAAGGTCCGGTTTAGGCGGAAGGTCCGGTTCACGCGGGCGATCGCTGAGGCGCGTGACGTCCGGATCTGATGATGCGAGGTGCGTTTCGTCCGTGTTCCACGGCAGCGGCGCGCTGCACGAGGGGCACGCGTCGCGCACGTCGTCCACGGGCGCGCCGCACGAGGGGCAGCGGAGGGCCGGCGTCATCCGGCGATTCTAATCGAAGTGTTTGATATACTTGCGGTAAGCATCGCCCCGCATGGTCCCTGAAGCCGTTCAGATCCCTAATCGGTCGCTGTTCCGGCAGCCTGAGGTGTGCGAGATCGCGCAGGTGCAGCCGTACGTGCTGCGATCGTGGGAAGCGGAGTTCCAGGATCTCGGCGTCGCGAAGACGCAGGGAGGTCCTCGGGTTTATCGCAAGGCGGACGTGGAGCGCGTGCTGAAGATCAAGCACTTGCTCTTCGTCGAGGGGCTCACGCTGGCGGGGGCGCGCCGCCGGATGCACGATGAGCTCGCCGCGCCGGCGCCCGATGCGGACGCGCTGGACGATTTGCTCTCGAGCGACGCGCGCGAGCGGATCCTCTCGGTGCGGCAGTCGTTACGCGAGCTGGCCGAGATGCTCGCCGAACGGCCCACGGAGTTCGCCCTGCAGGCGCCGGTCGTGAAGGCGGCCCGGCCGCGCGGCAACGGGACGAAGCCGCCAGCCAAGAAGGCGGCGAAGCGCAAGCGTTGATCTGGAAATTTGGGAATGTGGAAATTTGGAAATGTTGGATTTCCAAATTACCCGATTTCCAAATTTCCAAATTGCAAGTATCAGATACGGGATGTAGCGCAGCCTGGTAGCGCACCTGACTGGGGGTCAGGGGGTCCCGGGTTCGAATCCCGGCATCCCGACCACTTTTCGCTCTGAGAATTGCCGCAAGATTGCCGCATTATCTGTGAGGGACAAAGACTAGCAAGGTGGTACAGTAGGCAGCGCGGTTCCGATCCGATCGGAGCCGCCGACCATCCCGGGTCGGCAAGTCTGCGGGACCGAAGAAGGCGAAGGCGTAGGCGCAGCTTCTTTGGTTCGCTCGCAGGCAGCCGACCCTTTTTCTTTTTCATCGGGTCTGCTCGCGAGCCCTTTCGCGAAAGGCGCAGGCTCGATGAAACGTCCAC
>WNGB01003821.1_pt1 | contig 25032 bp, 26 predicted proteins | sample 5400681 | NCBI WGS metagenome assembly WNGB01 (sample SAMN13153367, study PRJNA577476) | soil metagenome | isolation source: 115 cm soil or saprolite under grassland replicate 2 | place: USA:California | collected 2016-06-15
TGGGCGCTGGACGCGCCACCGCGTGCGCACGATCCGGCGGAGCGGGGCGTCTACCAGCAGAACCGCTGGGCGGCCTCCCGCTTCGGGCCGCACGGAAAGCTGATCCATCCTGACCGCGCTCAGGCGCTGCCCGTTCCCGAGCTGCTGGCGGAGCTGCCCGTCGACGCTTCCGGCTTCGACGGCGAATCCTGCGAGGCCGACCGGCAGCTCGAAGTCGGCCGAGCCGAGGGGCTCGACGCGGTGTGCGCCGATCTCGTCGAGCGCTCGATAGCCTGAGTACCCGTGCTGCGCGAGGAGACGATCCAGGTGAGCGGGATCCGTTGCGAGCGCTGCGTGCTGCGGCTCGCGAAGGTGCTCGAGGGACACGAGGGTCTCGAAGCGGCGAACGCGAACCTGATGGGTCAGGTGTCGCTGGCCTGGGACGACGAGCGGACGAGCCGCCCAGCGCTCCTGGAGGCGATGGCGCGCGGCGGCTTCCACGAGTTAGTGGCTCAGAGCCACTAACTCGGCCGTTCGCTGCATTTCTCCATCGCGTTTCCTGGCCCGGAATGAGTGTGGATAACCGGACGTTTATGCCGTGAACACCTTGCTAGGGTGGCCCGGATGAGCGAGACGACCCGGGAGCCCGACGCTCGGCGACTGGCAACTGACGCGCGCGACCGCGTGCGCTTCGAGGAGGACGCTCTTGCACTATCCGATCAGGTCTACCGGGTGGCCCGCCATCTCGTCGGCTCGCGCGAGGAGGCCGAGGACCTGATGCAGGAGACGTATGCGCGCGCATTTCGCAGCTGGCGCTCGTTTCAGCCCGGGACGAACTTGCGCGCCTGGCTGTTGCGCATCCTCACGAACCTCAACATCGACCGCGGCCGCCGGCAGCAGCGCACCCCGGACATGCAACCGCTCGAGGAAGGCGACTACTTCCTCTACAACAAGCTCGAGGCGTCGAGCGACGGCCCGACCGACGAAGAGCAAGTGGTCGAAAGGCTCTCGCAAAACGACGTCGTCGCTGCTCTCTCCGAGGTGCCGCACGACTTCCGCGACGTGGTCGTCCTCGTGGACATCGGTGACTTCACGTATGCGGACGCGGCACAGATCCTCGACATCCCGATCGGTACAGTCATGTCGCGGCTGCATCGAGGTCGGCGTATCCTGAAGCAGGCCATGGCCGAATCGGCGGTTGGAGGCGAGGTGTCGTGACCGCATATGACCCATGTGCGCACTGCGAAGAGGTGATGCAGCCCTACATGGACCGGGTCCTCACGGACGCGGAGCGCGCCGAGGCGGAGGCGCATCTGGACGAGTGCAGCTACTGCCGGAAACGCTATCGCTTCGAGGAGAACCTGCGGCAGTTCGTGCGTCAGGCCGTGGGCTCGGAGCCGATGCCCGTCGAGCTGAGACGCAAGCTCGCCGACCTTCGCACTCCTCTGCAGTAAATCCGCGCGAAAGCTTCGCTTTCGCGCGGATTTGGGTACGCCGCTTCGCGGGGAGTGCGCGGGCGCAGCCCGCGCACTCCTACGAAGGCGTCGGTTGGCGACTGTTTCCGTCGCGCGGGCGGTGGCGCTTGCGCGTCCCCGCCCGCGTCAGTTCGCCTGCGCGTAAGGCCGCTGCGCGTGCCTTACGCGCAGGCCTCGGTGTATGTGCTTGTTCCCCGCTATTCACCTGGCCCGCGGGCGGGGCCGACGATCACGTAGAGCCGACACGGGCCGGTGCCGCCGGGAAGAGGTTTCGTCGCGACGCCCAGCTGCTTCGCGAGGCGCACGGCGATGCCTTCGCACTTCGGCGGGAAGTACACCGCCGTCTGCGCGCGACCTGTCGCGTGTAGTTGATGTCACCGCTACCGTTCAGCACGGTCACGTCGATCCGCCAGGGAGGCGGCAGGATCGCCACCGCTCGGCTCTTGCTCTCGTTGCCGGCCGAGCGGGAGACGAGGAGAAGCGTGCAGAACACCGCCAGCACAATCGCGACGGCGCCGATGACCGCAAGTCGCGGCAGCGAATTGCGTTCCACGGGCAGTGGTGGGACCGGAAGGCCTGCGAGCTCGCGCGCCTCGCGGTTGTCCATCCCGAGCGCGCTCGCATAGAGCACGGTCGCGATGAGCGCGTCGTCCGGCCGCGGGAAGCGGTAGACGCGACCCTCCTCGAGCCAGCGCACCTCCTCCGCGGAGAGCCCCGCCCGCCGTGCCGTCTCCTCCACCGTCAGCTGTCGGTGCAGGCGTGCACGCGCAAGCGGCGACTCCTCGCCCGTGGGTTCGAGCGGTTCGACGAGCTCCATGCCCGTAGTCATTCTGCTCCTGACGGCGGCCACCTCTAGCGAGGCGCCGCTTGTCGGCGCCGTTTGGAGGATGCGCGGGCTCCGCCTGCGCGTCCGTTCAACCAGCTCCTTGGCATGGATCGGTCGGAATTCTCGATTCACTTCGTCTAGAACTGATCGGCAAAATCCACGTCTCCTGGAGGGCTGAGGTCGTCGCAGCGGACGAGCTCAGCCGGAAGTGCGCGTAAGCCCGCGTCCGGAACGGCCTCCCAGGCGCTGCGGGCGAGCAGCAAGGGGTGGAGGCGGACGCCGCCGTAGGTGGCGGCCACCCGCTCTGCCTCTCCCTCCCGCCAGGCGTCGACGACGCGGTCGATTGCCTCGGGCGCGAGGTCGGGGCCGTCGCCGAGCACGACGATCGCCGCCTCGACCTTCTCCCCCAACGCCGCCAGGCCGCAGCGCAGCGACGCGCCGGGGCCCCGCTCCCAATCCGGGCAATGAACGGCGCGTTCGCTCGTGGGAAGCTCGTACGCTCCCAGGACGACGATGACCTCGTCGACCGCGCGGCTCGCACGGACGCGTTCCAGGACGGGCTCGAGCAGGACTTCCTGCTTGGGAGAGCCGAACCGAGTCGATGCTCCCGCCGCGAGGACGACCGCAGCGATCATCGCTCCAGGCTACGGCGTCAGGACCATGCGGAGCACGACCACCCTGCGTGTCGGCTGCTCGGTCGTCGGATTCCCGAGCCGGCCGATCTTCTCAACGACGCGAAGGCCCTTGGTGACCACGCCGAGAATCGCGTACTCCGGAGGAAGCCCTGCGTTCGCGCCCGTGACGACGAAGAACTGGCTGCCGGCGGTGCCGGGCGGCTCCGCCGCCGACTTCGCCATCGCGACCACGCCCTCCGTGTAGAGCGCGTTGGCCGGCGGGACGTCCACAACGGTGTAGCCCGGGCCGCCCCTGCCGGTCCCGGTCGGATCCCCGCCCTGGATCACGAAGCCGGGGACGATGCGGTGGAAGCGCGTTCCGTCGAAGAACTTCTTCCGCACCAGGGCCGCGAACGACGACGTCGTGCAGGGCGAGTCCTGGACGTCGAGGCGGACGGCGAAGGAGCCGAGGTTGGTGAGCACGTCCACCGTGTGGGGCTTCGAGCGGTCGAGCAGTGGGAAGCTCACCTTCGCGCCGCTGGTCGGACAGGGGTTCTCGGCCTTCGGCTTCGCGCCGCCCCCGCAGGCGGCGAGCGTCATGACCGCGAGTGCTAGCGGCAGCCGCGCAGGTCGCGCCACAGCCCCGTGACGTTTGCGAGAGCAAGGAGACGGCGCCGCATTCGAGGGCGGGATCCTATCTCGCTGGAGCAGCTATCTCTTCGAGTGCTCGGCGGACGAGGGCGCGCGCGATCTCGACCTTGTAGGCCGTGCCCGGAAGAGGCGTAGCGTCGTCCAGTGCCGCCGGTGCATCGAGCGTCCAGGGGATCGGAGCTACCCCGGCGAGCGCGATTCGAACCCCTTCGGAGGATCGCACGGCCGCGACGCCGACCAGCGGGAAGGCCCACTTCCGGCGGTCCATCGCCTTGAGGTACGTGGAGGCCTGCGGCGTCGGCACGTCGAGCTCGAGGATCAGCTCGTCGGGTGCGAGCGTCGTGACGTTGCGGTCGTCCGCAGTCGGTAGGCGGTAGAGCTCGGCGACCGGAATCTCCCGTGCCGTCGTCCGGAGCGTCGCGCCGAGCGCCAGCAGCGCGGCGGCGACGTCCGATGGGTGAGCGGACGCGCAGTGCTCGCTGCCGAAGATGGCGTGCTCGCGGTGAGCGCCGTCCTTGGCGAAGCACCGCTCGCCGCCGTGCAGCCAGCAGTCGAAGCCGAGTCGCCAGTACCAGCAGCGTGTCGCCTGAAGGAGGTTGCCGCCGATAGTCCCCATCGACCTCAGCTGCGGTGACGCGGCCAGCGAGCAGGCCTCGCGCAACGCCTGGGGGAGCTCGGGAGCGACCTCGAGCTCCGCGAGCGTCGTCCCGGCGCCGATCCTCGTCCCGTCGATCCCACGCGGCACGGCGTCCGCAATGTGGACGAGCGTGTCGGCTCGCACGAGGTTGTCTCGCAGGAGGGGTACGAGCTCGGTTCCGCCCGCGAGTGCGACCGACCCGTTGCCGAGCGCCGCGGCGGCGTCTTCGGCGCTAGACGGCCGCAGGAGCTCCACGCCGCTCCTTCTCGCGAGCCTCGGCCTCGCGCAGCGCGCGCAGCATTTCTTCGCGGGTGATCGGCAGCGAGCGCACGTCGGCACCCGTCGCGTCGCGAATCGCGTTGGCGATCGCCGCCGCTACCGGAATGATCGGCGGCTCCCCGAGCCCCTTCGAGCCGAGGTTCGTCAAGTGCGGATCGGGGACGTCGACCAGGTCGGTGACGATCTCGGGGACGTCGGCGATCGTCGGCATCTTGTAGGCGTCGAGCGTCCGAGTGAGGATCGAGCCCGTCGACGGGTCGACGATTCGTTCTTCGGAGAGCGTGTGTCCGACCCCCTGGATGATCCCGCCTTCCACCTGGCTCTCGGCGCCGAGTCGATTGATGACGCGGCCGACGTCGTGGATCGCGACGATCTTGTCGACGCGGACCTCACCGGTCTCGACATCGACCGCGACCTCCGCCACCTGGACGCCGAACGTCAGCACCCGCATGCCGGCCGGGTTCGGGCCGCGCGCCCCCTTGCCGAGGATCTGGCCGTCCTCCAGCAGGCCGGTGATCTCTTCAAGCGGCCAGGAGCCGCCGTCGGCCGAGACGATGTGTCCGTCCTCGATGTCGAGCACGCGCTCATCGAGGTGGTAGCGCTGCGCGGCGATCTCGATCAGCTGACGCTTCGCGTCCGCGGCGGCGGAGCGCACGGCAGGACCCATCGACGGGATCGTCGAGGACCCGGCCGAGATCGAGGCGAACGGCCCGCGCGCCGAGTCTCCGAGCGATACGTGGACGTGGTCGAGCGAAATGCCGAGCTCCTCGGCCGCAATCTGCGCCATTGCCGTCCGTGAACCGGTCCCGATGTCCTGCATGGCGGTCACGACCTGCGCGTGACCATCCGCACCGAGGCGCACCCACGCGTACGACGGCGGGCCGCCGCCGCCGAACCAGATCTGTGACGCGAGTCCGATCCCGTGCTTCCATGGTCCGTGACTGCGTGCGCGCACCTCGTCCCGCTTCGCCCAGTGCGGCTCTGCTCGGCGGTAGCACTCGGCGAGATTCTTGGAGGAGAACGGCCGATCGTCGAGCCGATCGGAGTCCGCGTAGTTGAGGCGGCGGAGCTCGAGTGGATCCATGTCGAGCTTTGCAGCCAGCTCGTCGAGGAGGCACTCGAGCCCGAATGTTCCCTCGACGAAGCCGGGCGCGCGGAAGGCCGCATTCGGCGGCATGTTCAGCTTCGCGCCGTAGTTGACGGTGCGAACGCTCTCGCACGCGTAGAGCATCTGCATCGGCCCCTCGGTCGTCATCGACCAGCCGGAGAAACCGATCGCGTTGACGAATTCGCCGCCGAGCGCCGTGAGCGTGCCGTCGGACTTCGCGCCGACCGTGAGCCGCTGAATAGTCGCGTTGCGGTTCCCAGTGGCGACGTTCTCCTCGCGCCGGGTGAGCGCGCACTTCACGGGACGCCCGGTGCGCTTCGCCAGCTCCGCCGCGATGGAGGTGTAATCGCCGGGATTGTTCTTCGCGCCGAAGCCGCCGCCCATCGCCAGGCAGACGACGCGCACCTTGTCCGGAGGGAGCCCGAGGCGCTCCGCCATCGTCTTGCGAATGCCCCAGATGTATTGCGTCGAGATGTAGACGGTGATGCCGTCGTCCTCCCAGTGGCAGACGGCCTGGTGCGTCTCGAGGGCGTTGTGGAGGACGACCTGCGTTCGATACTCGGCCTCGACGACGACGTCCGCCTCTGCTAGCCCACGCTCGAGGTCGCCCCGCTCGTAGTGGTCCGGCCCGTCGTTGGTAAAGGATTCCCGGCGAACCGCCTCGTCCGGATCGAGCAAGGGCTCGAGCACCTCCCAGCCGACCGCGATCAACCCGACCGCGTCCTGCGCCTGCTCCAGCGTCTCCGCCGCGACGGCGGCCACGGCGTGGCCGACGTAGCCGGGCTCGTTCGTGAGCTGCTCGAGATCCTCCGGCCCGATGACGGCGCGGACCCCGGGCGCGGAGCGCGCAGGCGCGAGATCGAGTTTGTTTACGCGCGCGCGTGCGTGAGGAGAGCGAAGAACTGCAGTGTGCAACATCCCCGGCAGCTGCACGTCGGCCGTGTAGGGCGCCTGGCCGCGGACCCGCTGCGCACCGTCGATTCGCGGGACCTCTCGGCCCACCACCTTGAGCGGCCCCTCGGGCCACTGGTCGAGCGCGTCCTCGTCCACCACGATCCACTGCTCGGTGTACTGCCCCTCGACCTCCTTCTCTGTGCGAATCAGCTGCGCCACGCACGCCTCGTCATTGATTCCATGTGCCGATCGCCTCCTCAATCTTCGGGTACGTGCCGCAGCGGCAGAGGTTGCCGGACATCGCATGTCGGATCTCGTCCTTGGAGGGGGTCGGGTTCGCCTCGACGAGCGCGGCCGCGGAGACGATCTGCCCCGGCGTGCAGAAGCCGCACTGAACGGCGTCGGCGCGCACGAACGCATCGACCAACCGATGCTCGCGCAGCCCTTCGATGGTCGTCACCTCACGCCCGCCGACGGTGTGGACGAGCGTGATGCACGACAGCGTCGGCACGCCGTCGAGGAGCACTGTGCAGGCTCCGCAGTGCCCCTCGCCGCAAGCGACCTTCGTCCCGGTCAGGCCGAGGTCCTCTCGCAAGACTTGCGCGAGCGACCGTCCGACCGGCGCATCCACGGAGTAACCGTCGCCGTTGATCCGCAGCTTAGGCAGGAGTCGTCACCGCCACGATGTCGGCGAGATGGATGAGCCTGAAGGTCGCGCGTGTGTGCGCCATCCGGTCCTTCTCGTCGCCTTCTTCCGGTAGAGCGCGCCACATGTCGCGCGCGGTCGTCAGCAGCTCGCGGATCTGCTCCAGCTCCTCGCGGTGCCCGTTCGAGCGGTCGTCGCAGGCGTTGAGGGCCAGCCCGAGGACGCCGATGCGGTCCTGCTGTCGCGTCCAGAGCAGCGGCGTCGCCATCGAGAGGTACTGGTGGATTCGCGCGAATGTCATCGGCTGCTGGAAGGTGTCGATGCCCTTCGGCGCCGAGGGCTCGAGCGGAGGCTTGCCCTCGACGATCCGGTTCGCGTTTCGCGCCAGCACTCCCCGCACCTGACCGTCGTCGAACTGCGCAAGGCGGGCGGTGCGGAGCGCGATCAGCAGCGACGCGGGCTGCTGCCCATAGGGATAGTCGGAGGCGTAGACGACCTGCTCCGGCCCGACGAGCCGGTACAGCCCGAGCAGGTCGAGGGGGCTCCAGACCGAGGTGTCGAAGAAGACGCCGGCCTTGCCTCCGAGACTGTGTGCAAGAGCTGCCAGGTCGGCGATGCCCGCGTGCGCCACGATCAGCTGCGCTTTCGGATAGCGGTCGACCACGCGGGCCAGGTCGTCCGCGATCGGGGGCAGCCCCCGGCCGCCGTGGATCAGGACCGGCACGGTCCGCTCCGCCGCGAGCTCGAAGATCGGCGACAGCCGCTCGTCGTTGAGCAGGAACTTCTGGGCGCGGGGGTGCAGCTTGATCCCGCGCGCGCCACGGTCGAGGCACCGCTTCGCCTCACCGATCGGATCCTCCGTGAGGTCGAGGCGGACGAACGGGATCATCCGTCCGCCGGAGCGCTCGGCGTACTCGAGCGTCCGGTCGTTGCCGGCGCGGAAGCCCGGATGCCGGTCCGGCTCGTCCAGGCAGAACATGAAGCAGCCCGAGATCCCGTACTTGTCCATGCCGCGTTCGAGCTCCTCGTAGTTTCCGATCATCCCGTCGATGTCGGTGCCGAGATGCGTGTGGGCATCGAAGATCTCGGCGCCTTCGGGGAGCTCGCGGCGAAGCTCGTCGTCCCACTGCGCCATCAGTTGTTGGGCACGTTGCAGCGGGTCGTCCACGCTTTGGAGTCTATGTACGCTGCGGGGGATCCCGCGCCGGTCTTGAGGTCGTGGTTTGAACTGACGATGATGGCATGCGGTGCGCTATTCGGGGTTACTGGCAGGGCTCGTTCTGCTGACTCTCGGAGTCTGGTCACTCGGATGTTCGGGTGTTCCACGATCAACCGATGCGGCGAATGAGACCGCACCTCCAAGGCCACCGAGGTGGAAGGTGTCTCCGCGGCCGGGAGCGTTGGTAATTCACACGCGTACCGCTTTTCTCGATCTTGCTCCCAGCCAAGGCTCGCTCATTGAGTTGGTCGACGATGCCGGCGACGCAAATCACGACGGCTTCCGTGACGTGCTCGTCTTCGTGGATCGGCCCGACCGTCTTGGTGGGCACAGGCGGCAGATCGTTCTCGTCCTCGGTAGGCGGCGTCTCATCTCGTCGACGCTTGCGCAGGCGTTGCATCGTGGTCAGGCGCGCCGGCTGAAGGGCCCGAATCCCATTCTCCCTCAGCATGGATACCGTGCGCCGTCAAACGTGGGGGATGTAGACGGGGACGGCCAACGGGATTACGCAAGGGTCGAGATCGATCGGTCTGAGGCGCACTACCAATGCGGCGGAGACACCCCCTACTGCGTCCGGCTGTATCTCGCGGCGCACCTGTCCGTGAGATCGCCGTCCGGCCGCCTTGTGCTCGATCACTGCGGCGATTGGGTTCGAGTTATCACCCGCGGGCCGTATCCGGACAACACCTACGGATGGGCTGGAGATTGGAACAGCGATGGCAGAAGCGACCTCTTTGAGGCCGATCCTGGTGGTGTCTCCATCTTCGCGCAGACGGCCTCGGGCCTTCGGAGAGTTTCGCTTCAGGCAATTGCTCCTCCCACGGCGAGCACGCCGTATCGGCCGATAACGCTCGACTTGAATCACGATGGAACGGCGGAGGTAATCGGTGCAGGCGTACACGGAAACCGCCTTGCGTTGTCGATCGTGTCAGCGCGGTAGTCGTCGGCGCGCCCGGTAGGATCGCGCCGTGCCCGACGTCCTGATCTACGGCGACACCATCCGCTCGCCCGAGCTTCGCCACGAGGTACCGGTCGCCATACCGGACGAGTTCCTCTACGCGGAGAAGGGAGATCGCCGCGCTGTGATCCTCCACGCACTGGAGATCCCGCGCGTCCGGGAGGAGGCCCCGGAGCTCGAGATCATCTCGCCCGAGAGTCTCGGTCTCGACGAGCTCTTCGGCCAGGGCAAACAGGGCTGGCAGATCGAGCTGGAGATCGCGCTGCGAGCCTGCCGTGAGCTCGAACTCGAACGCTTGACCGTTCCGGCCACGTTCCCCGTGGGGCATGCCGACTACCTCCGGGCCAACGGGATCGAGGTCGTGGTCGACCGCGACCTGTTCGACAACCGCCGGCGCTCGAAGAACGAGGCCGAGCTGGAGGGCATCCGTAAGGCCCAGCGCGCATGCGAGGCGGCGCTCGACTCTGCACGCGAGCTGCTGCGACGCGCCGAACCCAACGGCGCCGGCCTCGAGGTGGACGGTCAGCCGCTGACCTGCGAGCGGATCAAACGAATGATCGAGGATGTCTTCGCCGACCACGAGGTCGAAGGCAGCGACATGATCGTCTCCCACGGCGCGCAGACCGCCGTCGGGCACAACTCCGGCTCCGGCCAGATCGCGCCCAACGAGCCGATCGTGTTCGATCTCTTTCCCAGGGACAAGGCGACGGGCTGCTATGCGGACATGACGCGGACGTATGTCGTCGGGGAGCCGCCGGAAGAGCTCAAGCAGTGGCACGGGCTCGTGAAGCAGGCGCTGGACAGCTCCACCGCCGGGGTGAAGCCGGGCGTGAACGGCCGCAAACTGTTCGAGCAGGTCTGCGAGCTGTTCCACGGGGCGGGCTACAAGACGCAGCTGAGCAAGGACCCCGGCGAGGTGCTTGAGGATGGGTTCTTCCACAGCCTCGGGCACGGCGTCGGTCTGGAGGTGCACGAGCTCCCCGCGATGGGGCGGACGGGTCACGATCTCGTCCCCGGGGACGTGATCACGATCGAGCCGGGCCTCTATCGGTCCGGCTACGGCGGGCTCAGGCTCGAGGACCTCGTGCTCGTCACGAAGGACGGCTATGAGGTCATCACGGACTACCCGTACGATCTCGAGCCCTAGTGACCCGATCGGCCGTGACCAACACCATCGACACGATGCTCCTCGAGGAGCGTCGCTACGCGCCGGACCCCGAGTTCGCGCGCCAGGCGAACGCGCAGCCGGCGATCTACGAGCGGGACTGGGAGGAGTTCTGGGAGACGGAAGGCCGCCACCGGATCACCTGGTTCGAGCCGTTTACGACGCTCTACGAATGGGAGCCGCCCTACGCGAAGTGGTATCTCGGCGGCACGCTCAACGTCTGCTTCAACTGCGTCGACCGCCACGTCGAGGCCGGCAAGGGCGGCAACGTCGCCTACTACTGGGAAGGGGAGCCCGAAGACGAGCGGCGCACCATCACCTTCGACGACCTGCAACGCGACGTCGTCCGCTTCGCGAACGCGCTGAAGGAACTCGGCGTGAAGAAGGGGACGCCCGTCGGGATCTACATGGGAATGGTGCCGGAGCTGCCGATCGCGATGCTCGCCTGCACGCGGCTCGGGGCGCCACACACCGTCGTCTTCGGAGGGTTCTCGGCCGACTCACTCGCGGGCCGGTTGAACGACATGGAGTGCGAGTTGCTGATCACGCAGGACGAGGGGTGGCGCGCCGGCAAGAAGGTGCCGCTGAAGCGGAACGCGGACGAGGCGGTGGCGGACTCGCCGTCGGTCAAGAAGGTCATCGTCCTGCGCCGGACGGGCGACACCGTCCACTTCGACGATTCACGCGACCTGTGGTGGCACGAGCTCACGGAGGGCAAGGACGACGACCCGAAGTCGTGCCCGTGCGAGCCGATGGACTCCGAGGACCTGCTCTACCTGCTGTACACGTCGGGCACGACCGCGAAGCCGAAGGGAATCATCCACACGACGGCGGGCTACCTCGTCGGCGTCGCGGCGACGCACCACTACATCTTCGACGTCAAGCCCGACTCGATCTACTGGTGCGCTGCCGACGTCGGCTGGGTCACCGGTCACAGCTACATCGTCTACGGGCCGCTCTGCAACGGAACGACCGGGATCATCTACGAGGGCGTTCCGAACTACCCGGATCCCGAGCGCTGGTGGGAGATCATCGAGCGCTACAAGGTCGACATCCTCTACACCGCGCCGACGGCGATCCGATCGCACATGAAGTGGGGGCCTGAGCACGCTGGGCGTCACGACCTTTCCTCCTTGAGGCTGCTCGGCACGGTCGGCGAGCCGATCAATCCGGAAGCGTGGGTCTGGTACCGCGAGCACATCGGAGGCGACCGCACGCCCGTGGTCGACACGTGGTGGCAGACGGAGACGGGGATGATCCTGATCACGCCGCTGCCGGGCGTGACGACGCTCAAGCCCGGGTCGGCGACCAAGCCGTTCCCCGGCGTCGACGCGGCGGTCTACAGCGAGGGCGGCGAGGAGGTCGGGCCGGGCGGCGGCGGCTACCTCGTGCTCAAGCGTCCGTGGCCGGCGATGCTGCGCGGGATCCACAAGGACGACGCGCGCTACCGCGAGACCTACTGGTCGAAGTACGAGAACGTGTACTTCGCCGGCGACGGCGCGCGCATCGACGAGGACGGCGACTTCTGGCTGCTCGGCCGCGTTGACGATGTCATGAACGTCTCAGGGCACCGGATCTCGACGATCGAGGTCGAGAGCGCGCTCGTGGACCACAAGAGTGTGGCGGAGGCCGCGGTCTGTGGCCGCAAGGACGAACGCACCGGACAGGCGATCGTCGCGTACGTGACGCTCAAGGGCGGCGAGGAGGGCTCGCTCGAGATGCTCGAGGAGCTACGGAATCACGTCGGCAAGAAGATCGGGCCGATCGCGAAGCCGGCCAACATCGTCTTCACGCCCGAGCTGCCGAAGACGCGCAGCGGCAAGATCATGCGCCGCCTGCTTCGTGACGTCGCCGAGAATCGCACGCTCGGCGACACCACGACGCTCGCCGACCCGGCAGTCGTCGAGGAGATCAAGGAGCGTGCTGTGACGGAGACGCGCGAGGATTAGAGGTTCTCAATTACTCAGAGCTTGTCGGCGCAGTCGACGGCCGCCTTCGTGATGAGCTTCTTGATGCGGGGTGGAATCTTCCCGCCCGCGAGCCCGATCCGGGCGAAGTCCGCGGTCGAGACGTCGTTGGACAGCTTGTCGAGCGTGCAACCGCAGTAGGCCCTCTTCTTGGCGTCGCCCTTCGTGCAGCTCTGCATGTAGTTGCTGACGAGCGCGTCGGGGTAGTGGAACCTGCCATGCGTCGTGACGGAGGCCGTTCCGGTCGGATTCGTCGCCGTGACGATCTTCTCGACCGTCGTCGTCACAGCCGACTTTTTCCCTCCGCCGCCGCAGCCGGCGGCTGCGAGCACCAGAACGAGGAGAAGCGCCGGGAGGGCCAGCCTCAAGAGGCCAGCAGTCTCTCAAATCTCTCGGAGTCTTCGAAGGGGCCGATCACGGCGAGGTTCAGCCCGCGGCGCTCGATGAGATCGCGTGCGACCCGCTGCACGTCCTCGCCCGTGACCTTGTCCAGCTCGGCGAGCACCTCTTGCGGATCGGGCGTCCGGCTCTCGAGCACCTCCCGGCGCAACCCGAACATGATCAGTCCCTGGGAGGTCTCGAGCTGCAGGACGAACCGGCCTTTCGCAAAGCTCTTCCCCTTCTCCAGCTCGTCCTCCGGCACGGCGTCCTTTGCGATCGTGCGGAGCTGTGCCGCGATCGTCGAGATCGCGTCGTCGATACGGTTGATGTCCACGCCCGCCTGCGCATAGAGCGAGCCGGCGTCCGTGTAGCTGTGGTTGAGGCCGTACACGTAGTACGCCAGGCCGCGGCGCTCGCGGACCTCCGTGAAGAGGCGCGAGGACATTCCGCCGCCGAGGATCGTGGACAGGACCTGCAGGATGTAGCGGTCCGGATGCTCGAGCGGATAGCTGTGCACGCCGAGGACCACGTGCGCCTGGTCGGATGCCTTCGTGTGCACCTTGACCCGGGAGTCGCCGTCGAGGCTCAGGCGAACGGGCTCCGGCTCACCCGTCTCAGCCTCCGCCATGTCGCCGAGGAGCTCTTCGATCCGCTCGTGCAGACCGTCGCCGATCTTCCCCCCGACGCCCACGACCATCCGCGAAGGCTTGTACCAGCGGTCGACGTAGGACGTGAACGAGTCGTGGGTGGCGCTCCGGACGGTCTCCTTGCGGCCGATGATGTCCCAGCCGAGCGGCTGGTCGCCGTAGAGGAGCTCCTCGTAGACGCCGCCGATGAAGTCCCGCGGCGTGTCGTAGTACATGTTCATCTCCTCGATGATCACGCCCTTCTCGCGGTCGATCTCCTCGGGATCGAACTTGGAGTGGCGCAGCATGTCGACGAGGACGTCGAGCGCGACATCGCGCGACTCGGCGGCGCACTTGACGTAGTACCCGGTGTACTCCTTGCCGGTGAAGGCGTTGAACTCGCCGCCGATGGCGTCGATCTCCTTGGAGATGTCGCGTGCCGTCGGCCGGCGCTTCGTTCCCTTGAAGAACATGTGCTCGGCGAAGTGCGCGATGCCGTTGGTGTCAGACGTCTCGTAGCGCGAGCCGGCCGCGAGCATGATCGCGCACGTCACCGACTGAGCCGACTCCATCGGCGCCGTCAGGATGCGGAGACCGTTCGGGAGCGTGTCGAGCTGGAAGGTGCGCACGCGACGATGCTAGCTATGCCGATCGGCTCTGCGGTAGACGAAGCGAACGGCCTGCCACTCGTCGTCGATCGCGGCGCTCTTGTTGTCGACGAAGCCCGCATCGAGGCCGATCTTCTGCACTGCCCCGAAGTCCAGGTCGGTCTCGATCGTCGAGGCCTTCTTCGGCCATGCAATCCAGAGGCCGTCTGCGGGAGCCAGCGTCTTCTTGAGGGCGCCGAAGCGGCGTTTCAGCTCCATCTGACTCGTCGTGAAGAGAACGACGACCTCCGAGCCGGGCTTCGCACCGAGCTTCTTCGCGAGCGGCGTCGAGTAGGTCTTCTCAGGCAACCCGTCTCACAGCGCGGCGATCGCGGCCAGCAGGCCGTCGACCTCCTCGGCGGTGTTGTAGTGGACGATGCCGGCGCGCACGGCGCCTGCGTCCTCGAGGCCGAGCCGCTTCATCGCCTCGACGGCGTAGTAGTTGCCCTGCCAGACCGCGTAGCCCGCGTCGCCGAGTCGCGCTGCCGCGTCGCGAGTCGGTACGCCCTCGACGTTGAAGGCGAAGGTGGCGACACGGCCGTCCATCGTCGGTAGCCCGTAGAGCTCGACGCGGTCGGGAAGGCCGGCGAGGAAACGCTCCCCCAGCGCGCGCTCGTGGCTCCGGATCGCCTCCCAGCCGATGGAGTCGAGGTACTCGACCGCCGCGACGAAGCCGGCCAGCAGCTCGTGCGGAAGTGTCCCGGTCTCGAAGCGGTGTCCGAGCGGCTCGTTCGCCGCGGGGCGAACCTTGTACGGCCGCCAGCTCTCGAGTAGCTCCGCACGGCCGAAGGCGACGCCGAGATGCGGACCGAAGAACTTGTACGGAGAGCAGATGAGGACGTCCACGCCCCAGCTCGCAGCGTCGATCGGGCCGTGCGGGCCGTAGTGGACCGCATCGGCCCAGGCGAGCGCGCCGGCGTCGTGCGCGAGCTCCGCGACTCGTCGTACGTCGGTGAGCGTTCCCAGCGCGTTGGATGCAACGGGAAACGCGACGACGCGAGTGCGATCCGTGAGGAGCCGCGCGAGGTCGTCGAGATCGAGAGTCGTGTCGTCGTTGATGTCCACGAAGCGAACCTCAAGGCCCTCGTCGTGGGCGAGCTCAAGCCAGGGAGAGATGTTCGCGTCGTGATCGAGCTTCGTCACGAGGATCTGGTCGCCCTCGTTCCATTCGCGTCCAACGGTGCGCGAGAGCGCGAACGCGAGCGTTGTCATGTTCGCGCCGAAGATGGTCTCCTCCGGACTGCAGCGGAGGAACTCGGCCGCCGTCAGGCGCGCCTGGGTGAGGAGGGCCTCCGTTCGGCGGCTCGTCTCATACGGCCCGCTGACGTTCGCGTTCGATTCCCGGTAGTAGCGCGAGACGGCATCGATGACCTCGTCGGGAACCTGCGTGCCGCCCGGGCCGTCGAAGAAGGCGAGCGGCTGACGCAGGGCAGAGAAACGCGCGCGCACGGATTCGACGTCGAATGTGACGGTCGACATCCTCGGAGACGTTACTACGATTGCTGCATGGCCCCTGCGACGAAAGAGCGCACCGACCGCGGCACGGGGACCGGTCTCGGCGCGCCGTGGAACGTCATCGTGTTGAACGACAACCACAACACGTTCCAGGGCGTGGCGGCTGCCCTCGCCTCGACGATCCCGGACGTCTCGTACGAGCGCGGCCTCCAAATGGCGGATCGCATCCACACCACGGGCCGAGCAATCGTCTGGTCGGGCCACCGGGAAGCAGCCGAGCTGTACTGGGATCAACTGCGTGGCCACGGCCTGACGATGGCGCCGCTCGAACGGACCTAATTTGTGGCTCAGAGCCACTAAGTGTTTCGGGGTTCACCTTCGTCACCAGTTTGGCGCAGAATGGCGGTGAGCCGTAAGCCATCGTTGGTCCGTGGTCGAGATCGCTCCCCGGTACGACGCTCGGATCCTCGTAGCTCTACGGGCACTCGACGACCGGACCGTGTCGATGGCCGAGGTCACGCGCCGGGTCGGCGTCGCGGCTGCTCAGATGGGGTTGCCCAAGCCGAGCTATGTCCATCTTCGCCGCTACATCGTCGCGATGCGCGAGGAAGAAGACGCTCAGCGCGCACGCCGCGAGGAAATCCGCCAGATCCTCGTCGATGCGTATTTCGACGCGATGCAAAGCCGCGTCGTCAACGCCTATGACATCGCGCAGCGGATCCGTGAGGCCGGTCGCTAAACGAACTTGTGGCTCTGAGCCACAAGCTGGAGAGGGAAGGAACCGTCCGGGGCGCGGCGTAATGTCCGGTCATGCGACGACTGCGGTCGCTCAGCGAGGCTGAGTGTTACGCCCGGTGCTACGGCGGCTGGGACGCCACCGTCCAGGTGCTGAGACTCGAGCCGCGGCATCCGCGCCACGCTGTGATTCTCGAGGGCGAGGCCGTGCGGCGCCGCTTCGAGGAGTTCCTCGACGCCCGTGACCCGGAGGAGCTCGCCGAGCCCGAAGCCGCCTAGCTCCGTCCCGGACGTCCTAGGCGCCGATCTACGGGTTGTCTTCTGCGGGATCAACCCCGGCAGGGTCTCTGCCGCCGCTGGAGCGCATTTCGCCAACCCGCGCAACGACTTCTGGCGGCTGCTCCATGCAGCCGACTTCACGTCGCGGCTGTACGAGCCTCACGAGCAGCACGAGCTTCTCGCGGCGGGAATCGGACTGACGAACGCGGCCTACCGAACGACGGCCGGCTCGGGCGATCTTCGCCGCAACGATTTCGCCGGCTCGGCCGAGCGGCTCGAGCAGCTTGCGCGCAACCTCCGCCCGCGCTGGCTCGCCTTCGTCGGCAAAGAGGCGTACCGCGGCGCGTTCGGCGAGCGGGCGGGGCTCGGCCGCCAATCGCGGCGGCTGGCCGAAACGAACCTCTTCGTCCTCCCGTCCACGTCTCCGGCGAACGCCACAGTTCCGTGGGCCGAGCGCCTCCGGTGGTTTCGCGAGCTCGCTCGGCTCAGCGAGCGATGAGGCCGGCTCACGCCGGCCAGATCGGAGGGGGACAATGACAAGGATCTTCGGCCTCGTGGCGCTCATCGGGGCGTTGGCGCTCCTGCCCTCAGCGCTCGCGGCAAGCGGCGGCACGATTGTGGTCGACAACGACTTCGCCGACTGCCCGAATGCGGACACGGCCAGCATCCAGGCGGGCGTTGCGATGGCTGGGGCAGGCGACCTCGTCCTCGTCTGCGCAGGCACGTACGCAGAGTCGGTGACGATCGACGCCGCCCACAGCGACATCTCGGTGAAGGCGAAGGGGCCGCTAGGGAGCGTCATCCTTGCCGGTTCGGGAGCCGCGCAACCGTACGGCTTCGGGCTCGTGGGGTCACACGACGTGCTCGTGGACGGCTTCGTCGTGCAGAACTACCACGACGACATCGTTCTCTCGGGCGCGAGCGACAACGTCATCCGCGGAAACGAGACGACGTTGGCCGCCGAGCACGACGGGATCGAGCTCGTGGCGAGCTCGCATCGAAATCTCGTGGAGAACAACGTCGCGCACGACAACCTCCATTTCACGAGCTGTGGGATCTCGGCCGGCGGCGGTTCGAGCGACAACGTCATCCGCCACAACGAGGTCTTCCACAACGCCAACAACGGCATCCTGCTCGGAGGTGGTTTGCTCGGAGCGGCCGGCCCCGGCAACATCATCGAGCAGAACGACGTGTTCGACAACGGCAAACCCGTGGCAGGGGCAAACCGCGGCGTCGGGATCTTCGACGGCGTCACACCTAGATCCGTCATCGCGCACAACGACGTCACGAACAACAATGCGCAAGGCATTCTCGTCTCCGGTGCGGCGTCGACCGGGGTGATCGTCGAGCACAACTACACCGCCTCCAACGGCTCGACGAACGACGACGACGGGATCACGATTCAGGCGGGTGCGTCCGGCGCGGTTGTTCGCTACAACGATTCCCGGTTCAATCGGCACGATGGGGTTCACGTGCGCGGCGCTGCCAACGCAGTCGTCGAAGACAACGTCCTCGTCGAGAACGGAACGCCTGGAGCCGGGAACGGCTGCGGCATCGACATCGACTCGTTCACCCCGCCGGGGGGCGTGCTGACGCCCTCGACCGGCGCGATCGTGCGGAACAACTTCGCGCGTGGGCACACACGGTCGGGCATCCGCATTCGCAACTCGTCCGCAAACGTTGTTGCGAGCAACCACGTAAACGACAACCCCGGCGACGGGATCCTGCTCACGAACGGCGACGACAACACGATCGACCGGAACGAGAGCAACCAGAACGGCACGGGCGCGGCGCACGCGGGGATCCACGCCGACAGCGCGTCGAGCGGCAACGTCCTAACGGACAACAACGCGTTCCGGAACGTGACGTTCGACGCGCGGGACGACAACCGGGCGGCGAACACCTGGAGCGGCAATCATTGCCGGACCGATTTCCCGGCCGGGACGATCTGCGAGAACGGCAAGTAGCTCGATGAGCGGGGGCGGCTCGCACGAGCCGCCCCCTCGTCCTAGCCGCGCCAGTGGTTGGTGATCGGCGTTCGTCGGTCCCGACCGAACGCCTTCGGTCGCAGCTTCACGCCCGGAGGGGCCTGGCGCCGCTTGTACTCCGCCCGGTCGATCATCGAGACGGCGCGCTCGACGATGTCGCGATCGAAGCCGTCCGCCGACAGCTCTTCCAGCGTGCGGTCGTGCTCGACGTACTGCTCGAGCACCTCGTCGAGCGCCGGGTACGGCGGAAGAGAGTCCTCGTCGAGCTGGTTGTCCCGCAGCTCCGCGCTCGGCGCGCGGTCGATGATGGACTCCGGAATCAGCCCCCTGCCTGCTCGCTCGTTGAGGTAGCGCGCGAGCCGGAAGACGTCGGTCTTGTAGACGTCCTTCAGCAGCGCGAAGCCGCCGGCCATGTCTCCGTAGAGCGTCGCGTACCCGACCGAGAGCTCGGACTTGTTCCCCGTAGCGACGAGCATCCAGCCGAACTTGTTCGACAGCGCCATGAGCAGAACCCCGCGGGCGCGCGCCTGGATGTTCTCCTCCGTGAGATCGGGCTCTTTCCCGGCGAAAGGCTCGGCGAGTGCCGCATCGAACGCGTCGACGATCGAGGCGATCGGGATCTCCACGAACGAGCAGCCGAGGCCCTCGGCAAGGCGGCGAGCGTCCGTGCGTGTTGCGTCCGACGAGTAGCGCGACGGCATCGAGACGCAATGGACGCGCTCGGCTCCGAGCGCCTCAGCCGCAAGCGCGGCCGTGACCGCCGAGTCGATGCCGCCGGAGACGCCGACCACTACGTCACGGAATCCGTTCTTGCTCACATAATCGTGCAGGCCGAGCTCAAGGGCGAGACGCATCTGCTCGAGCTCGTCTACGAAGGGGACGGCCTGCACGGTCACCTTGCTGCCGTTCTGCGAAGGGCCGCGCGTTCCGACGTGGATGATGTCCACGGGCGGGATTTCGTCCCGCTCGCGCGCGAGCGCGCGGCGGCGAACGTCGCGCAGACGCCGTCCGATCACTTCCTTCGGCTCGATGTCGGCCAGGAGCAGCGCCTCCTCGAAGCCCGGCGCCCGTGCGATCACCGTTCCCTCGTCGTCGAGGACGACCGAGTGTCCGTCGAAGATCAGCTCGTCCTGTCCCCCGACGGTGTTGCAGAACGCGACGAAGCACGAGTTGTCGCGTGCGCGGGTGATGAACATCTCCTCGCGCTCCCGGTCGCGGCCGACGTAGAACGGAGACGCGGAGATGTTCACGAGCAGCTCTGCGCCGGCGAGCGCGAGATCGGTGGCGGGTGGACCCGGCTGCCACATGTCCTCGCACACCGTCACGCCCACGAGCGTCTTGCCGTGCTCGAGGAGGATCAGGTCGCGTCCGGGTGCGAAGTAGCGGTCCTCGTCGAACACGCCGTAGTTGGGCAAGAAGCGTTTCCGGTAGACGGCCTTTACCTCGCCGCCGGAGCAGACGTAGCAGGCGTTGTAGAGATCGCGATCGAAGTGGGGCGCACCGACCAGGACCGTCGTGCCCCGCGCCTCCTGGGCGATCCGCTCCACCGATTCCTGCGCCGCGCGTACGAAACCGGGACGGAGCAGGAGGTCCTCGGGCGGATAGCCGGTCACCGCGAGCTCCGGAAAGATGACGACGTCGGCCGAGTTGGCCTTGGCCTCCGCGAGCCGGCCGAGGATCAGCTCGCGATTCCCGTCGAGGTCGCCGACGACCGGGTTCATCTGGGCCAGAGCGAGCCGCATAGCCTGAGTTTAGCTGTTTGCGACTCTGAGGCGAAAACTAAACGGCCAGTCGGCAAAGCCGACCGGCCTCCAAAGGCGGCGCCGCCGAGTCGGCGCCTTAACGACGGCGGCCGAACTGCATGACCCAGAGCGACACGCCGTCGCGGCCGAACATGTGCCCGCGCTCGAACGCGATCCCCAGGTCGCGCCACTGCCGGGCCAGCAGGTTCGCGCGGTGTGGTGGGGAGTTGAGCCACGTGCTGAGCGTGTTCAACGGCGAGCCCAGCTCGGCCTGCCCCCAGGCGAGGTTCTCTCCGAAGGCGCGTGCGGGGAGGTAACCCGCGCGCCGGAAGGTCAAGGAGAACGACATCCCGCAAGGCGTGTGCGAGAAGCCGCAGCGGCGAACCGCGTCGGCCTTCCAGACCGAGGAGCGGTTCAGCGGACCGCTGCCGCGGACCGGTGCAAGCCGGTAGCTTCGCCGGACGATATTGATGCCGCAGTACATCGCCTCGAGCCTGGAGTGCGTGTCGCCCGCGGCGGTGGTTGCGCCGGCGCACGACGAAGCCACGGCCGCCAGCGCCGGGGAATCGGAGCGTTCCTGGAGAGTTCCGGCCGGTGCAGCGAAACCAATCACGAGCGCGGTGAGGGGGGCGACAACTCCCACTGCGTCGCCCAACAGATACCCAGATCCCGCAAAAACTCCCCCTTTCCTTTAGGAATCCTTACATTCAGGCTTACTTTTTATATGCCTATTTATTGAGAACCTGAATTACGCCTCTCGCCGCAGTCGGATTGCGTTCAGGTCGTGCTCGAGAATCTCCTCGATCCGCCGTTGCAGCTCTCCTGGTGGATCGTGCTCCGCATGGAGATACCGGCCGCTGAGCCGGTCGAACCGGCCGCTTGCGAGGGCTCGCACGAGCCGCGGCGCGCACTCCGGCGGCGTCCAGGGCGCATCGTCCGGGAAGCGACCGGTCATCTCTGTTCTGACGAGGCCGGGACTGATCGGGAAGACCGGCACTCGGCCGTCGAGTTGATTCGCCAGCGTCTCGCCGAACCTGCAGACGGCTGCCTTGCTCGATGCGTAGGCGCTGTTCGTCGAGCCCGGCAGGTATGCAGCGCCGCTGCCGGTGATGACGATGCGCCCGCGGCCTCGTTCGAGCATGCCCGGCAGGACCGCGCGACAGCACAGGTAGACGCCGAGCACGTTGACCTCATGGACGCTCCACCACTCTGCGACGCCGAGCTCCCACGAGGCATCGTCGAACGCGTCGATGCCGGCGTTGGCGACGAGCAGATCGATTGGCCCAAGCTCTCGCTCGGAGCCCGCGACCATTCCCTCGACATCGTCCTGACGAGAGACGTCCGCGACGAGGGCGAGCCCGCCGATCTCGTCAGCGACGCGCTCCACCTGCTCCTGGGTACGCGCCGAGACCGCGACCCGCATGCCCGCGGAGGCGAGCTCGCGCGCAATGTTCGCACCGATGCCACGTCCGCCGCCGGTGACGAGCGCGATCTGTCCGTCGAGCTCAGGCAACCGCGCGCGCGATCTCGTCCAGCGCATCCGGGTTTTCGAGCGCGGAGAGGTCGCCGGGATCCTTTCCGAGCACGCGTGCGCGGACGGCTCGGCGCACGATCTTGGCGCTGCGGGTCTTGGGGAGCGCCGAGACGAACACGATCCGCTCCGGCTTGAAGGCCTTCCCGAGCTCGTCTGTCACCGCGGTCGAGATCTCTTGCGCGCGTGCCGGCGTCGCATCGCCGTCGGGCTTCAGGACACAAAAGATCCAGGCGACCTCTCCCTTCACGTCGTGAGGGACGCCGATCGCCGCCGCTTCGGCGACGGCGGGGTGAGAGACCGCGGCGGACTCGAGCTCGGCGGGGCCGATTCGCTTGCCCGCGATGTTGAGCGTGTCGTCGGAACGGCCGTGGAGGAACCAGTAGCCGTCCTCGTCGACGGAGGCCCAGTCGCCGTGCGTCCAGACGCCCGGGAAGCGCTTCCAGTACGCATCCAGGAAGCGCTCCTCGTCGCGCCAGATGCCTCGGGTCATCCCGGGCCACGGTCGTTTGCACACCAGCTCACCCACCTCGCCGCGGACGGGCTTCCCCTCGGGCCCGAAGACATCCATGTCCTGCCCGAGCGCAGGGAAGCCGAGCGCGACCGGCTTCACCGGCTCCGTGACACAGGTCGCGAGGAAGCACGCGCCGACCTCGGTCCCACCCGACTCGTTGACGATCGGAACGCGACGGCCGCCGACCTTCTCGAATAGCCAGAGGTACGGGTCCCGATTCCACGGCTCGCCTGTCGTGCAGATCGCCTTCAGGGACGACATGTCGGTCTCGGGATCGCCTTTCGGGATCAGGGAGCGAATCAACGTCGGCGAGACGCCGAGCATCGTCACGCGCTCCGACTCGACGAGCTTCCAGAGCCGGTCGGGCGGAAAGTCGGGAGCCCCCTCCGCGTAGATGACCGTGGCGCCGCATGCGCCGCCGCCCACGACCGTCCAGGGTCCCATGATCCAGCCCATGTCGGTGGCGAAATGGATCCGGTCACCCGGGTTGACGTTCGTCTGGTACGCGACTTCACGCGCGATCGACACGAGGAAGCCGCCCTGCACGTGCAGGGCTCCCTTCGGCTTGCCGGTCGTGCCGGAGGTGTACGCGAGCAGGTACGGGTGTTCCGCATCGACCTGCCTCGGCGGCAGACCCCCAGACGTGCCCGCAACGAGCTCGTCCCAGAAGCGGTCGCGCCCGATCGTCATCGGCACGTCGTCGAGGCCGAGCCTGCGCCAGACGACGGTGTGGGTCACGGTCGGCGCGTCCTCCAGCGCCTCGTCCGCAATCTCCTTCATCGGGACGAGCTGGCCCCGGCGCAGTGAGCCGTCGGCGGTGATGAGCGCCTTCGCCCTCGCGTCGGCGAGCCGCGCAGAGATCGCCGGCGGGGCGAAACCGGAGAAGATCGGCACCTGCACGGCACCGATGTGGGCGCAGGCATGCGACGCGATCGCCGCGTGGGGCGACATGGGGAGGAAGATCCCCACCGCATCGCCTTCGCCGATTCCGAGCGAGGCCAGTCCCTCGGCCAGCCGGAAGACCTCCTCCGAGAGCTCCCCCCACGACAGCGAAAGCCGCGTCCCGTCCTCACCCTGCCAGATCGCCGCCTCCTGCTCGGCGAGCTCGCCGGCGGCCCACTTGTGCACGCAGTTCCAGGCGAGGTTGAGCTTCCCGCGGACGAACCAGGTCGCCCACTCGTTCCCGCGAGACGTGTCGACCACGCGCTCCCACGGCTCGGAGAACTCGAGCCCGAGATCCTCGATCACCGCGGGCCAGAACCGCTCGGGCTCTTCGACGGAGAGGCGATGGAGGTCGCCGTATCGCTCGACCCCGAGGCGGTGCGCGAGCCTCGTCAAGTTCGCACTTTCCACTTGGTCGGCGCTCGGCGTCCAGACGAATTCGCTCACGGCGCGAAGAGTACGGTCAGCCGTACCACCTTGCCCTGGGAGGGATCACTAACCTGGTGACGGTGAAGGCACGTCTGTTCGCGCCCGAGAACCGTAAGTGGTGGACGCTCGCAGCAGTCGCGGTCGGCCTCTTCATGATCATGCTCGACAACACGGTCGTGAACGTCGCGCTGCCGTCGATCCAGAAGGACCTCGGCATGGGCCCTTCAGAGCTGGAGTGGGTGTTCAACGCGTACGCGCTGACCTTCGGCGTGCTCCTCCTGAGCGGGGGCAAGCTCGCCGATCTGTTCGGACGCCGGGCAATCTTCATCGCCGGACTCGTCATCTTCACCGGCGCGTCGCTGTGGTGTGGGCTCGCGGGCGGCGCGGCGTCGTTGATCGCCGCGCGGACTGTGCAGGGCGTCGGCGCCGCGCTGATGAACCCCGCGACGCTGTCGATCATCACCGCGACGTTCCCGCCGCGACAGCGCGGGATGGCGATCGGTATCTGGGCGGGAGTGTCGGCACTCGCCCTCGCGATCGGTCCCCTCGTCGGGGGCGTGCTGACGCAGGACATCAGTTGGAGCTGGATCTTCTTCATCAACATCCCGGTGGGAGTTGCCGGAGTGCTCGCGGCTCGGATCTTCATCGACGAGACGAAGGACACCTCGCGCGAGCAGCGGCTAGACCTGCCGGGTCTCGTGAGCTCCGCCGTCGGGCTGTTCGCACTGACCTATGGGCTGATCGAGACGAACGATCACGCCTGGGGATCGGCACGGGTGTTGACGCTGTTCGCGATCGCAGTGGTGGCCCTCGCGACCTTCGTCCTCCTCGAGCTGCACCAGCGCATTCCGATGCTCGATCTCTCGCTGTTTCGCGATCCGGGATTCTCCGGCGCGAACACGGTGATGTTCCTCGTCGGGCTCGCGATGTTCGGGATCTTCTTCTACAACTCGCTCTTCCTCCAGCGAGTGCTCGACTACGGCGCGATCAAGACCGGAGCGACCTTCCTGCCGATGACGGTCCTGATCATCCTCGTCGCACCCGCCGCGGGGAAGCTCTCCGACCGCATCGGGCCACGCTGGCTGATGGGGGCGGGCATGACGTTGCTCACCGGCTCGCTTCTGCTCTTCGGGACACTCGATGCGCAATCGTCGTGGTGGGACATCGTTCCGGGCCTGCTCGTCGGCGGCGTCGGGATGGCGGTCACGATGGCGCCGACGACCGCGGCGGCGATGGCGTCGGTTCCGGTCGACAAGGCCGGCGTCGGCTCGGCGGTGATCAACAGCATGCGCCAGGTAGGCGGATCGCTGGGCATCGCCATCATGGGGGCGCTGGTCGCGACCAA
>WNGB01003402.1_pt1 | contig 25026 bp, 23 predicted proteins | sample 5400681 | NCBI WGS metagenome assembly WNGB01 (sample SAMN13153367, study PRJNA577476) | soil metagenome | isolation source: 115 cm soil or saprolite under grassland replicate 2 | place: USA:California | collected 2016-06-15
AGGGGGGGGGGGAGGGGGAGGGGGAGGGGGGAGGGACGGACGGCTCGCCGTCCAACAGCGCCCGCGGGGCCCCATCTTGAGCATCGCGGCCGGCGTTCACCCCGACCCGCAGGGGCGGGGGCAGCTTGGCGCGTGCCACGTCGTGGGGCGAAGCGATCGCCCCCGTCTCCGTCAACGATTCGGCCTCCTCGATCAGCTCGGCGGCGACGCGCGCCCGTTCCGAGGACGACTGCCAGCGCCGCTCCCGCCGGGGCCGGTTCACGCCACCACCTCGCTGGTGAGCCAGGAGAGATACAGGTCCATGCCGCGCTCCACCGGCACGGCCAGGAGCTCCGGCACTTCGTACGGGTGCCGTTCCTGGACCGCGGCGCTGAGCTCGTCCCATTTCGATGCGTCGGTTTTGAGCAGCACGACGCACTCCTCCTCTTGTGTGATCGCCCCCTCCCATCGGTAGATGGACGCCGCCTTCGGGAGCAGGGTGCCGCACGCCACCAGCCGGTCCGCGACGAGTCCGGTGACGAAGTTGCGCGCTTCGTCGACGGACCCGAGCGTGGTCAGGATCAGCAGGGCATGGGTCGGCATGGGAGGGCTAACGTAGGAAAATGGCTGAGGTTAAGCAAGGCTTGGTACCCCGAGAGTTGACCGAAGACGCGGTGCCCCTCTAGGCTACAGGGATATGTCCGGGGAATTCCTCATCGTTCGCGGCGCCCGCGAGCACAACCTCAAGAACATCAACGTCGAGATTCCCCGGAACGCCCTGGCGGTGATCACGGGACTCTCGGGCTCGGGCAAGTCGTCGCTCGCGTTCGACACGATCTACGCGGAAGGACAACGGCGCTACGTCGAGTCGTTGTCCGCCTACGCCCGCCAGTTCCTCGGCTTGATGGAGAAGCCGGACGTCGACGCCATCGAGGGGTTGTCACCGGCGATCTCGATCGAGCAGAAGAGCGCCGGCTCGAATCCCCGCTCCACCGTCGGCACGATCACTGAGATCTACGACTACCTGCGCCTGCTCTGGGCCCGCACCGGGACGCCGCACTGCCCCAACGATGGGACGCCGGTGGAGCGGCAGAGCGCGTCCCAGATTACCGACCTCGTGTCGGCGTGGCCCGAGGGGACGAAGATCGAAGTGCTCGCCCCGCTGGTGCGGGGGCGCAAGGGTGAGTTCCGCGATGTGTTCGAAGCGATGTCGAAGCAGGGCTTCGTGCGCGCACGCGTGGATGGGGAGACGCACGATCTGTCCGCGGTCCCCAAGCTCAACCGCCGCCAGAACCACGATATCGCCGTGGTGGTGGACCGGCTCGTCGTGCGCGCCGCCGACCGCACGCGACTCGCCGATTCGATCGAGACGGCTCTGAAGGCGGCGGACGGGGTGGTGGAAGTCGTGCGGCAGAGCGGGAGCCCGCGCTCGACGCTGTTCTCGGAACGCTACGCGTGCCCCAAGTGTGGGCTGTCGCTCCCCGAGCTCGAGCCGCGCCAGTTCTCGTTCAACTCACCCTTCGGCGCCTGCCCCGAGTGCTCGGGGCTAGGCACGCGGCGCGAGGTCAACGCCGATCTCGTGCTCGGGGATCCGAGCCTGTCCATCCTTGAGGGCGTGATCCTGCCGTGGGGTGAGCCGAGCGGCTACCTGCGGAAAGTGGTGCTGCCCGCGCTGGCGAAGGCGTTCAAGTTCGACCTCAACACGCCGTGGCAGGGTCTGCCGGCGCCCGTCCGCAAGGTTCTGCTCGAGGGCGCGCCGGGCAAGACGTTCACCTACCAATACGACAGCGAGCGCTGGCACGGCTCGTACGAGTCGGGCTGGAAAGGCGTGCTCAACCACGTGGAGCGGCGCTATCGCGAGACGGCGTCCGACTCGGTGCGCGAGCAGCTCGATCAATACATGGTGGAGCAGGCGTGCCCCGTGTGCCACGGGAAGCGCCTGCGCCCCGAGAGCCTGTCAGTGCTCGTGGCGGGGAAGAGCATCGGCGACGTCGTGGCCCTCGCGGTGCGTGAAGCGCTCGCGTTCTGCACGGGCATTCCGCTGCGCGGCAACGGTCGGCAAGGGCTCGATCCCGAAATCGCCCGACCGATCCTCAAGGAAGTCGTGGACCGCCTGCGGTTCCTGGCGGACGTCGGTCTCGATTACCTGACGCTCGACCGCTCCGCCGCGTCGCTCTCGGGCGGCGAGGCCCAGCGCATCCGCCTCGCGACCCAGATCGGCAGCCGCCTCGTGGGCGTGCTCTACATCCTCGATGAGCCGTCGATCGGCCTGCACCAGCGCGACAACGCGCGCCTGCTGGCCACGCTCAAGGAACTGCGCGACCTCGGCAACACGGTGCTCGTGGTCGAGCACGACGAGGAGACGATCCGCTCGGCGGACTACGTCGTGGACCTGGGGCCCCGCGCCGGGCGGCACGGCGGCGAGGTCGTGGCGGCGGGGCCGCTCGCCGAGGTGCTGCGCCACCGCGATTCCCTCACGGCCCGCTATCTGCGCGGCGAGCTGCGCATCCCCGTCCCGCCCCGGCGGCGGACCGCCGACTCCGGGCGGCGACTCGAGGTCAGGGGCGCGCGCCAGCACAACCTGAAGGACTTGACGGTGGAGTTCCCGCTCGGCCTGTTCGTCGCGGTCACCGGGGTCTCGGGCTCGGGAAAGTCCACCCTCGTCACCGACATCCTGTACCAAGCGTTGGCGCGGCACTTCTATCGGGCCAAGGTCGTCCCGGGCGCGCACGACCGGATCGAAGGACTCGACCGGATCGACAAGGTGATCGACATCGACCAAAGCCCGATCGGCCGGACCCCGCGCTCCAACCCGGCGACCTACACCGGGCTGTTCACGCCGATCCGCGAGCTGTTTACGTATCTCCCGGAGTCCAAGCTGCGCGGCTATGGACCGGGGCGGTTCTCGTTCAACGTCAAGGGCGGCCGCTGCGAGGCCTGCCAGGGCGACGGCTTGGTGAAGGTCGAGATGCACTTTCTCCCCGACGTGTACGTGCCGTGCGAGGTGTGCAAGGGCCGGCGCTACAACCGGGAGACGCTCGAGGTCCGTTATAAAGGAAAGTCGATCGCCGACGTCCTCGACCTCACCGTCGCCGATGCCATGGACTTCTTCGAGCCGCAGCCGCGTATCAGAGCGAAACTCGAGTTGCTCAACGACGTAGGGCTCGGGTACATCCATTTGGGGCAGTCGGCGACGACGTTGTCGGGCGGCGAGGCGCAGCGGGTCAAGCTCGCGACCGAACTCGCGAAGCGCGACACCGGGCGCACCCTTTACATCCTCGACGAGCCGACCACCGGGCTGCACTTCGAGGACGTGCGGTTGTTGCTCGACGTGCTCCACCGGCTCGTCGACAAGGGCAACACCGTCGTCGTCATCGAGCATAACCTGGACGTAGTGAAGACCGCCGACTGGGTCATCGACCTCGGCCCCGAGGGGGGTGACGCGGGCGGACGCGTGGTGGCGGCAGGGCCGCCCGAGGCCGTCGCGCGGGTGAAGGGCTCGCACACGGGGCAGTTCCTGCGCAAGGTGTTGCAGGCGGGGGACTAGGCGGTAGGTTGAACTGCAGGGCGAGGAGGCACTGTGTTCAACGGTCCCGAAATCCCGATGAGCATCCTCTTCCTGTCGATGGCCGCGATCTTCGTGCTGCGCGGACCGTTCGGCCGGGCGCTCGCGGACCGTCTGAGCGGCCGCTCCGCCGCGGATGACCGGGAGATTCAGGAGCTCCGCGGCGAGGTCGAAGAGTTGCGGCGGCAGCTGACCGAGGTGCAGGAGCGCCTCGACTTCGCTGAGCGCGCGCTGCTCGCCCCGCACCGCGAGGCCAGGTAGGGACGTGCCCGACGAAGCGGTGTTCTTCCTGATCGTCTTCACGCTCGTGGGCTTCACCATCCTGGCGTTCCCCCTCGTCCGCGCGTTCGCTGAGCGAATCCGGCCGCGCGCCGACGCCGGCGTCAAAGACGAGCTGCAGGGCCTGCGCGACGACGTGCTGACCGAGCTGCGCGACATGCGCCGCGAGATCGCGGAGTTGGGGGAGCGCGTGGATTTCACCGAACGGTTGCTCGCCAAACAGGGCGAGGCCAACCGCCTGCCGCGATGAGCGGCCCCGAGGCGGTGGCGATGTTCATGTTTTTAGGCGGCAGCTTCTGGGTGCTGCGGCCCGTGGCGGCGGCCGTCGCGAAGCGCATCGCCGGCGAGCACCACCGTTCCGAGCTCGATCACGCGGAGACCGAGGAGCTGCGTACGGAACTGCAGCAGGTCCGGCAAGAGTTGGGGGACTTGGCGGAGCGCGTGGATTTCGCCGAACGGCTGTTGGCACAGCAGCGCGACGCCGCGCTCCCCAGCCCGAGGGCCTGACCGGTGGAAGGCGTGCTGGCCCTGATGATCCCGATCGTCGCGGTCGGCGGGTTCTTCGCCTGGATGATCGCGCTGTCGCCGGTGGGGAAGGCGTATGCGGACAGGCTCCGCGGCAAGACGGGCACATCAGACGCCGCCGGCGACCACGAAGACGTGCTCGAGGCGATCGAACAGTTGCGCCGGGAGGTGGCGGAACTGGCGGAGCGGGTAGATTTTACAGAGCGGCTCCTGGGGCAGCAGCATGGGAGCCAGCGGCTGGGGCCGCCCCGCCCGTGACGTTGCCCGCTGAAACGGACGCCGCGGCGGCGGCGTAGGAGAACGCATGGTCGTGCTGGACCCCGTCATCGCGCAAACACCGGCGCCGCCCGGGTTCGACCCGAACCTCCTGATCGGCCAACTCATTCCGCTGTTCGGGGCGGTCGTGGCCTTGCTCGTCGGTGGCGTGGTGCTGCAGGCGTTCTTCAAATCGGATCTCGCGACGGCGATTGCGGAGCGGATCCGGGCGGGGATGCATAGGCGCAAGCATTGGAAGGGGTTCGGTGGGGAGTGGATCGACACGCCGGGCGGGGGCGCTGACGACCAGGGCCGCGTGGCCGCGCTCGAGGAGCACGTGGGGCAGCTGCAGGGCCAGGTGGCCGAGCTGGGCGAACGGTTAGATTTCGCGGAGCGGCTGCTCGCGCAAAAGCGCGAGCGCACATTGCGGGCCGGCGAGTAGCGGGCCAGGAGCGAGAGGGCTGGAATGGGGATTTTTGACCGTCTGTCCACGCTGATCCGGTCGAACATCAACGACCTGATCTCGCGGGCCGAGAACCCGGAGAAGGTTCTCGAGCAGCTGATCATCGACATGCGCGGCCAGCTGGCCAAGGCCAAACAGCAGGTGGCCGCCGCCATCGCCGACGAGAAGCGGCTCTCCGCACAGGCCGAGCAGGAGAAAAAGCTCGCGGAGGACTGGGAGAAGCGGGCGGTGCTCGCCGTGCAGGAGGGGCGGGACGACCTCGCGAAGCAGGCGTTACTGCGGCACAACGAGCACGTCCAGAACGCCGTGCAACTGCACGAGACGTGGGTCAAGCACCGCGAGGAGACTGACAAGCTCAAGGGATCGCTGCGCCAGCTCAACGACAAGATAGAGGAAGCGAAGCGCAAGAAGAACATCCTGATCGCGCGCCAGAAGCGGGCCGAGGCGCATAAGCGCATTCAGGAAACGATGTCCTCGATCTCCGACAAGAGCGCCTTCGAGACGTTCGAGCGCATGGCCGAGCAGATCGAGCACGAGGAGCGCAAACTCCTCGCCGCCGCGGAGGTCAACGAGGACCTCTCGGGCGATTCGCTGATCAAGCAGTTCCAGGGTCTCGAGGTGAAGGCGAGCGCGGACGACCAGCTGCTCGCGCTCAAGCGCAAGATGGGCCTTCTGCCCGCCGCCTCCCCCGCCGAAGCGAAGCAGCTCGGGCAGGGGGCCAAGGACGCGGAGCTCCTCGAGGATGACGACGCCGAGCACGGCCGCTGAGCGCTGAGTCGAGTCCTTCCAGGCTGCCGGGCGCCACGTTCGTGGCGCTCTTCATTGCGGCTCTGGCCATCTGGTTCACCGTCCAGGTGGTCGACGTGCTGCTGCTCGTCTTCATCGCGATCCTCCTGGCCGTCTATCTGTCGGCGGGCACCGATCTCCTGGAGCGGCGCTTCAACCTGGCCCGCTGGGCGGGGCTGAGCATCGCGGTCCTGGCCACCGTCGCCGGTGTCGGGTTCATCGCGGCACTCCTCGTCCCCCCGGTCATCGACCAAACACAATCGCTGGTGGGGGGGCTGCCGGAGACCCTCACCAGGATCCAGAACGTGCTCGCCGGCTGGGCGAGCCAGTACCCTGTGCTGCGCCGGACCGAGCTGGCCGATCCCTCGTCGGGGCTCGTCGCCGGGATGGTGAACGACGCCACGGACTTCTTGCGCGGCTCGCTGATCGGCACCGTGCGTGGCGGGGGGAAGGTGTTCATCGAAGGCGCCAGCGTGGTCGTGATGGCCCTCTACCTCGCCCGCCAGCCGGTGCTGTACCGCGACGGGCTGATCTCGCTGATCGCGCCGCGCCACCGCCCGATTGCCGTCCGCGTGTTCCAGGACATGGCGGCCACGCTGCGCGCCTGGGTGGTGGGGCAGCTGATCGCGATGACCGTCCTCGCGGTGCTCACGGCGCTCGGCCTCTGGATCCTGGGCGTGCCCTTCTGGCTCGCCTTCGGGATCTTCACCGGCCTGGTCGCGATCGTCCCGTTCTTCGGCACCCTCGTGTCCACGCTGCTGCCGGCGCTCTTCATGGTGGCGACGGGCGACTGGATCAAGGTCGTTCTCGTCATTCTGCTGGGCGTGCTGGTGCACGTGTTCGAGGCGAACTTCGTCGTGCCGCGGATCATGCAACACAAGGTGGCGTTGCCGCCGGTGCTCACGATCGCCGGGGTACTCATCATGGGGACCCTGCTCGGGCCCATCGGCCTGATCGTCGCGGTGCCAGTGCTCGCCGTGATCCTGGTGCTGGTCCGCCACATCCTCCACGGCGAGATCTACGGCGACGTCGACCACCGGGAGCCGGCCGTGCTTCGGTCCACCGGCGAGTACCGCGTGCCCCCCACCCGCGCCCCCGCGCGATGAGCGCGCTGCGCCCCAACGAACAACGCTTTCTCATCATCGCCGACGCCGAGTTCGGCCCCCTCACTTCGAAGACCGCAAATTCCTGTATCCGCTACTTCCCGGAGCGGATCGTCGCGGTGCTCGACCGGAAACAGACGGGGAAGACGGCGCAGGACGTCCTCGGGTTCGGCGGGAAGATCCCCGTCGTGGGGGACTTCGAGCGCGGCATCGCGCAGGGGAAGGGGGCGACCGCGGTGCTCATCGGCATCGCGCCGCCCGGCGGCCGGCTCCCCGACGAATGGAGAGGGTGGCTCCGCGCGGCGATCGACCGCAAGCTCGAGATCTGGAGCGGGCTGCACACGTTCATCGGCGACGATCCGGAGCTCGGCCCGCTCGCGCGCTCGAAGGGCGTCCGCATCTTCGACGCGCGGAAGCCGCCGCCCCACCTGCCGATCGCCGACGGGCGCGCCGCCGAAGTGGACGCGTTCGTCATCCTCGCCGTGGGCTCCGACTGCAACGTCGGCAAGATGACCGCGCAGCTCCAGCTGCGGGACCAGCTCGTCGCGCGCGGCCACAAGACGAGCTTCGTCGCCACGGGGCAGACGGGCATCTTCATCGAAGGGTGGGGCACGGCGGTGGACGCCGTCGTCGCCGACTTCGTCGCGGGAGCGGCCGAGGACCTCGTGCTCCAAGGCGCCAAGGGCAACGACATCGTGCTGGTCGAAGGGCAGGGGAGCCTGATTCACCCGGGGTACTCCGGTGTGACCCTCGGCTTGCTCCACGGTTCGTGCCCCGACGCGCTGCTTCTGTGTCACCAGGTCACGCGCGACTACATCGGCGACTACCACGGTCGCGAACCCTGGGTGAGAATCCCGTCGTACGCCGACCTGATCGACATCTACGAGCGCGCGGCGCGGCCGGTCCATCCGACGAAGGTGATCGGGATCTGCCTCAACACGTACGACATGGACGAGGCGGCGGCACGGGCGGCCGTCGCGAAAGCCGCGGAGGAGACAGGCCTCCCGGCCACCGATCCGGTGCGCTTTGATTCTGGCCCGTTGGTCGATGCAATTGTGAGGGAGGCCGCGGTCGCGCAGTAGCGCGACGTTTTGGCCCCCCCGGGCGGCGATTCGGTACCGAGCGCCGCCCTTTCCTCTTTTATAGTGGGCGCATGCACTTCCTGCGCTGCGTCCTCGCTGAATGGGCGGTCCTGCGCCCCCGTCTCCTGCGCACCCGCCTCGGTCCCTGGCTGCTCGTCCTCACGGCCGGTCTGGTGTGGCTCGGCCACCGTGGGGCCGACCCGGCGACCGTCGCGCTCTACGCCGGCGCGTTCGGCGCGGTGCTCAGCGCCGCGTTCGGCGCCGGTGCCGACGCCGACCGCGCCGCCCTGATCGTCACGCTCACCCACCCCACCACGCCGCTGGCCGTCGCTGGCGGCCGGTGGCTCGCCGCGGTGCTCCCTGCGGCGGCACTGACCTTCGTCTGCACCGTCGCCGTCGGCGGACCCCCTCGCGTCGCACTCGGCGGCATAGCGACCGCGGGCGCCGTCGCGGGGTGCGCCCTCCCGGCGGTCCTCGCGCTGGGCAACGGCGCCGCCCTGGCGCTGTGCTGCTGCTTGGCGGTCGCGGGCGCGGCCCCGCCGGAGCAGCTCGTCGGACTCGCCCAGCCGGGGCTCGCTCGCCTCGCGGCGGCGAGCGCGCTCGAGCTCGGCCCCGCCCTGTGGCGCTACCGCGAGGTGGCGGAGGGCGCCCCGGGCGCCATGCTGCACGCCGCCGCCTGGTCAGCGCTCGGCGTCGTGGTCGCCGGCGGCCTCGTTGCCCGGCGGATGCGGGCCAGATGACCGCGTACGCCCTCACGCTGACTGACGTCTCCCGCGCCTTCGGCGCGGTGCGCGCGCTCGACGCCGTATCGGTCGCCCTGCTCCCGGGCGAGATCGCGGGACTGGTCGGTCCCGCGGGCGCCGGCAAGAGCACCCTGCTGCGGGTTGCCGCGGGCCTTGTGGCCCCGGACGGCGGGGAAGCGCGGGTGGCCGGGAACCCGGCCGGGACGCCGGCGGCGCGGCGGCTGGCGGGCTACGCGCCCGAGACAGCCGTCTTCCCGCCCGCGCTGACGGTGCGCGAGGTGCTGTCGTACTACGCGCGCTTCCATTCGGCCGGCGCGAGGCGGCGCGCCCTGGTGCACGATGCCCTCGAGCTCGCCGGCCTCGCCGCGGCGGCCGGCGCCCGCGCCGCGGCCTTGGGCCGCGCCGACCTGCAGCGCCTCGCGCTCGCCCAGGCCGCGCTCGGCGGCCGGCGCGTCCTGCTGCTCGACGAGCTCCTCTCGGGACTCGACCCCGTCGCCCGGCGCGACTTGAGCGGCCGGCTGGCGCGGCTCGCCGCGACCGGTGTCGCCATCCTCCTCGCCGCTCGCGATCTTGCGGCGTTGGAGCGGGTCGCGGCACGGGTATTGGTGCTGCGCGGCGGCCGGGTCGTCCGCGCGGGACCGATCGCGTCTCTGCTGCGCGAACGGGTGCTCGAGGTGATCCTCGACAGCCCGCCCGCCGAGCCGCCGCCGGGCTTCCGCGTCACGGCCGCCGGGATCGAGGCGCCGCTTGCGGGCCGCACCGTCGAAGCGGCGCTCGCGCTGTGCCACGCGCACCGGCTCGCGGTGCGGGCGTCGCGCGTACGCGTCAAATCGCTGGAGGAGATCGTCCTCGACGCTCACGACGCGGCGCGTTGACGCTTCCAGCGGCCGCGCCTACGTTTCGCGCACCATGCCGCTGTCGCTCTACAACACACTCACTCGTAAGGTCGAGCCGTTCCAGCCGCTCGCGCCGCCGCGCGTCACGCTGTACACCTGCGGTCCCACCGTCTGGAACTACGCTCACATCGGCAACTTTCGGACGTTCCTGTTCGAAGACCTGTTGCGCCGCTGGCTCGAGCACTCGGGCTACGACGTGTTCCACATGATGAACCTGACGGACGTGGACGACCGCACGATCAGGGCCGCGCGGAACGCGGGGAAGCGGCTCGCGGAGCACACCGAGCCGTTCACGCAGGCGTTCTTCGAGGATCGCGACTACCTGCGGATCAAGGCGGCGCACGTATACCCGCGTGCCACGCAGTACATGCCGGCGATGATCGCGCTCGTCGAGCGGTTGCTCGCCAATGGGGTCGCCTACAACGGTGACGATGGATCGGTGTACTTCGCGATCGGGAAATTCCCCACGTACGGGAAGCTGTCGCGGCTCGATCAGCGCGAGATCAAGGTGGGCGCGCGCGTGTCGAGCGACGAGTACGCCAAGGACGACCCGAGCGACTTCGCGCTGTGGAAGGCGACGGACGACGAAGACGAGGCGGTGGGGGCGGCGTGGGACGCCCCCTTCGGGCGTGGCCGCCCCGGGTGGCACCTCGAGTGCTCCGCGATGTCGCTCGACGAGATCGGGCGCCGCTTCGGGGTGCAGACGCTGGACATCCATTGCGGAGGCGTGGACCTGATCTTCCCTCATCACGAGAACGAGATCGGACAGTCGGAGGGCGCGACGGGCAAGCCGTTCGCGCGCTATTGGCTGCACGGCGAGTTTCTCAACGTGCGCGGCACCAAGATGTCGAAGCGGTTCGGCAACTTTCTCACCGCGCGCGACCTGCGTGAGCAGGGCGTGGATGCCGCGGCCGTGCGGCTCCTCTTTTGGCAATCGCATTACCGCCAGCCGATCGATTTCAACGACGAAGCGCTCGACGGCGCGCGCGAAGGCGTGCGGCGGTTGGGGGAGTTTCACGCCCGGCTGAAAGGGGAAGGGGGACGGGGGAAGGCGGAAGGGGCGCTGGCCGACCTGGCCCGCACGTTCGAGACCGAGTTTACCGCCGCCCTGGACGACGACCTCAACGCCCCGCAGGCGGTCGCGAAGCTGTTCGAGTTCGTGCGCGCGGCGAATCGCGAGCTGGACCGCAGCGGCAGCGGCGCGGGGACGGGAGCCTCGACCGCGCTCGCGGCGTTCCAGCGGGTGACCGGGGTGCTCGACGCGCTCCCGACCGTCAAGGCGGTGGATCCGGTGCTCCGGCAGTGGGTCACGGAGCGCCTCGCCGCCCGCGATCGGGCCCGTAAGTCCAAGGATTTCAAGGCGGCGGATGCGATCCGCGCCGAGCTGCGCGCGCGCGGGGTGGAGATCGAGGACACGCCGCAGGGCACCAAGTGGCAGGTGGTCTAGGGGTCTAAGTGCTTCCCGGAACGTCCCTTGCGATAGTGCTCCACCGGGTTTAAGCTTCCCTGCTGTCAGATTCAGCGGTCGGCCAGCTGACGTAGCTCAACTGGTAGAGCAGCTGATTTGTAATCAGCAGGTTGAGGGTTCGAGTCCCTTCGTCAGCTCACGTTGCCGAAGAGGAGGAAAGGACCCCGGACTCCGAGGAGCCGACACACCCCGCGCGGATGAAACGCGGGGTCTGTTGTCAGTGGGGGGGGGGGCGGAGCGCTGGGTGGGGTGCCCGAGCGGCCAAAGGGAGCAGACTGTAAATCTGCCGCGCATCGCGCTACGAAGGTTCGAATCCTTCCCCCACCACTGTGCGCGCGCGGGCGTAGCTCAGTTGGTAGAGCATCAGCCTTCCAAGCTGAGGGTCGCGGGTTCGAGCCCCGTCGCCCGCTCTGTGCACGCTCGCGTAGCTCAGTCGGTAGAGCGCGTCCTTGGTAAGGACGAGGTCACCGGTTCAATCCCGGTCGCGAGCTCTCCGAAAGGCGGTACGTGGTGAGTGGTGCGCGGGACTGCCCGCGCCGCTGACCGTGGAACCCACGCACCACGCACGACGCACCACGCACTTGTAGAGGGAGATCATGGCTAAGGCAAAGTTTGAGCGGACCAAGCCGCATGTGAACGTCGGGACGATTGGGCACGTGGACCACGGGAAGACGACGCTGACGGCGGCGCTGACGAAGGTGTGTGCCGACAAGGGGCTGGCGACCTACGTGACCTACGATCAGGTGGCGAAGGCCTCCGAGTCGCAGGGGCGGCGCGACGCGACGAAGATCCTGACGATTGCGACGAGCCACGTGGAGTACGCGACGACGGCGCGCCACTATGCGCACGTGGACTGCCCGGGCCACGCCGACTACGTGAAGAACATGATCACGGGGGCGGCGCAGATGGACGGGGCGATCCTGGTGGTGTCGGCCGTCGATGGGCCGATGCCGCAGACGCGGGAGCACATTCTGCTGGCGCGGCAGGTGAACGTGCCCTACATCGTGGTGTTTTTGAACAAGTGCGACCTGGTGGACGATCCTGAGCTGCTCGATCTGGTGGAGCTCGAGGTGCGCGAGCTGTTGTCGAAGTATCAGTTCCCCGGGGACGATGTGCCGGTGATCCGGGGCGCGGCGCTGAAGGCGATCGAGGGGGACAAGGCGTGGGTGGGGAAGATCGAGGAGCTGCTGGCGGCGCTGGACCAGCACGTGCCGGTGCCGAAGCGGGAGGTGGACAAGCCGTTCTTGATGCCGGTGGAGGACGTGTTTTCGATCACGGGGCGGGGGACGGTGGCGACGGGGCGGATCGAGCGGGGGAAGATCAAGGTGGGGGAGGAAGTGGAGTTGGTGGGGTTTGGGACGGACAAGAAGACGGTGGTGACGGGGGTGGAGATGTTCCGGAAGTTGCTGGACGATGGGCAGGCGGGGGACAACGTCGGCCTCCTGCTCCGCGGGGTGGAGAAGGATCAGATCGAGCGGGGGATGTGTCTGGCGAAGCCGGGGACGATCACGCCGCACACGCTGTTTGAGGCGGAGGTGTACGTCCTGACGAAGGAGGAGGGGGGCCGGCACACGCCGTTTTTCAAGGGGTATCGGCCGCAGTTTTACTTCCGGACGACGGATGTGACGGGGTCGGTGGAGCTGCCGGCGGGGGTGGAGATGGTGATGCCGGGGGACAACACGAAGATGACGATCGAGCTGATCACGCCGATCGCGATGGAGGAGCAGCTGCGGTTTGCGATCCGCGAGGGGGGCCGGACGGTGGGTGCCGGTGTGGTCACGAAGATCAAGAAATAGCGAGAGAACGTTGGAAGGTTGGAACGTTGGAACGTGTATCCTTCCAACCGTCCAACCGTCCAACGTTCCACCTGAGGTCTTAGATGCCGCGCGAGAACATCATCATGGAGTGCACCGTCTGTAAGAGTCGGAACTATTTCACGACCAAGAACAGGCGCAAGCACCCAGAGCGGGCGGAGTGGAAGAAGTTCTGTCCGCGGTGCAACAAGCAGCAGCAGCACAAGGAATCGAAGTAGTGGCCACCGAGGTGCTCGCGGGCGGGGGCTCCGAGCGGGGCCGGCTGGGTCGCGCCGTGGACTTCTTCCGCGACGTGCGGGGCGAGCTGCGCAAGGTCACCTGGCCCACGACGGAGGAGCTCAAGAAAGCGACGCTCGTGATCGTCATTTTCGTGACGATCCTCGGCATCGTGATCGGGCTCATGGACGCGACGTTCCAGTTCGTGTTCGTGAAGGCCGTGGCGAAGCTGTTCTGATGGCGGAGCATCGCTGGTACGCGATTCAGACGACGGCGGGGCACGAGAACAAGGTTCGCTCGCTCGTCGCGCGCCGCATCGCCGACGATCCGCGCCCGGAGACCGAGAAGCCGATCCGCCAGGCGTTGGTCCCCACCCAGGAAGTGGTGGAGATCAAGAACGGCAAGAAGGTGACGGTGGAGCGCAAGATCTATCCCGGGTACGTGCTCGTGGAGATGGTCAAGAACCAGGAGACGCTCCACACGATCAACGGCATCCAGGGCGTGATCAAGTTCGTCGGCACGGGGCGCGAGCCCATGCCGCTGCGCCCCGACGAGGTGAACAGGCTCCTCGGCATCGAGGAAGCCGTCAAGGAAGAGGAGCCCACCGAGGAGATTCCGTTCCTGGTGGGCCAGGTGGTGGAGATCACCGAGGGGCCGTTCTCGGACTTCAGCGGCACGGTCGAAGAAGTGCTGCCGGACAAGGGCAAGGTGCGCGTCTCGGTGTCGCTGTTCGGGCGGCCGACGTCGGTGGAACTGGACTACTTGCAGTTGAAGGCTCATTAAATGGCCAAGGCGATTACCGCAGTCGTGAAGCTGCAGGTCCCCGCGGGGCAGGCGACGCCGGCACCGCCGGTGGGCACCGCGCTGGGACCCCACGGCGTCAACATCATGGAGTTCGTGAAGCAGTTCAACGCGCGGACCCAGAGCGCGGCGGGGATGGTCACGCCGGTGGAGGTGACGATCTTCAAGGATCGCACTTTCACCTTCATCACCAAGACGCCCCCTGCGGCCGTCCTGCTGAAAAAGGAAGCCGGGATCGAGAAGGGCTCTCCCACCTCGAACCGCCAGAAGGTGGGGAAGGTCACGCGCGCGCAGCTCCAGAAGATCGCCGAGCTGAAGATGCCCGACCTGAACGCGACCGATCTCGAAGGCGCGATCAAGATGATCGCCGGGACCGCGCGCTCGATGGGGCTCGAGGTGGAGGGTTGATGCGCACCCACGGCAAGCAGTATCGGGCCGCGGCCGCCACCCTGGAGGCGAAGACGCTCTACGCCGGCCGCGACGCCGTCGAGCGCGTGAAGGCGGCGGCGTTCGCCAAGTTCGACGAGTCGGTGGACGTGGCGGTGCGGCTCGGCGTCGATCCCAAGCACGCCGACCAGATCGTCCGCGGCACCGTCTCCCTGCCGCACGGCACGGGCAAAACGATCCGCGTGCTGGTGATCGCGCAGGGCGAGAAGGCCAAGGAGGCCGAGGCGGCCGGCGCCGACTTCGTGGGCGTCGAGTACGTCCAGAAGATCAAGGACGGCTGGCTCGACACCGACGTGATCGTCGCGACCCCGGATGTCATGGGGCAGCTCGGTCCTCTGGGCAAGGTGCTGGGGCCCCGCGGCCTGATGCCGAACCCGAAGGCCGGCACGGTGACGATGGACGTGGCCAAGGCGGTCAAGGAGCTGAAGGCGGGGAAGATCGAGTTCCGCGTGGACAAGAGCGGCATCGTGCACGCGCCGATCGGGAAGAAGTCGTTCGCCGTCGAGCAGCTGGCCGACAACCTCCACACGTTCCTGGAGGCGATCGTCAAGGCGAAGCCGGCGGCGGCCAAAGGCCACTACATCCGGTCGGTGACGGTCTCGAGCACGATGGGGCCGGGGGTGCCCGTCGATCCGGCGGGGTATCACCAGTGAAGCACACCAAGGCGCAGAAGCAGGAGATGGTGACGGCGCTGGCGACCCGGCTGCAGCGCTCGCCCACGATCTATCTGACGGATTTCACCGGGCTCGACGTCGCCGGCATCACGGATCTGCGCCGGCGCCTCCGTGCGGCGGGGGTCGAGTACGTGGTGGTGAAGAACACGCTGGTGCGGCGCGCCCTCACGGACGCGCAGCGGGCCGGGCTCGAGTCGCACCTGGCCGGCCCCACGGCGCTCGTGCTCGCGGGGGCCGACCCCGTGGGGGCCGCCAAGGTGCTGGCGGCGTTCGCCAAGGAATTCGAGAAGCCCGCCGTCAAGGTCGGGTTGGTGGATGGCAAGGCGGTCACGCCGGCGCAGGTGAAGCGCCTGGCGGCGCTGCCCTCGAAACGGGAGTTGCTCGCGCAGGTGGGCGGGGCGCTTCAGGCGCCGATGGCGGGGTTCCTCGGCGCGATGAACGGCTTGCTGTACATGATGGTGGGCGCCCTCGAGGCGCTGAAAACCAAACGGGCGGGAGCGCAATAATGGCGACGCAAACGATGAGTAAGGACGACATTCTCGAAGCGATCGGCAACATGTCGGTGTTCGAGCTCGCCGAGCTGATCGAGGCGTTCAAGGAGAAGTTCGGCGTGACGATCGCCGCCCCGGTGGCCGGGGCGGGAGCAGGGGGAGCCGGGGGGGCCGGCGCGCCCGCGGGCGGCGCGGCTGCGCCGGCGGCGGAGGAGCAGACCGAGTTCACGGTCGTGCTCAAGGCCGGCGGGGAGAAGAAGATCCAGGTGATCAAGGAGATCCGCGCGATCACCAACCTGGGTCTCAAGGAAGCGAAGGACATGGTCGAAGGTGCGCCCGGGACGGTGAAGGAAGGCGTGTCCAAGCAGGAAGCCGAAGAGATCAAAAAGAAGCTCGAAGCGCAGGGCGCCGTCGTCGAACTGAAGTAGACGCCGGGCAACACGCCGCGGGCCATTGGGGCCCACCGGCGCGTTCCCACGTCCGCTTTGGTTCACGACATGCGCGTATTCGCCACAATCCTGCTCGCTTCTCCGAGCCCCTCAGTCGACTCCCGGACCGCGTCGGATCCGGGGGAGGCGGGGCCTTTTGCGTTACCTGAGGTCGTGACATGACGAAGACGCTGCCGGTTCTGTCGTTCGCGAAGCTCGAGACGGGGATGCCCATGCCCCATCTCCTCGACATCCAGACGCGGGCCTTCCAGTCCCTGCTGCAGCCTGACGGGAAGGGCGCCGAGCGCTCGGACGTCGGGCTGGAGCGGGTGTTCCGGGACCTGTTCCCGATTCAGGACGTGAACGGCAATTACTCGCTCGAGTTCGTGAAATACGGGCTCGGGGAGCCGAAGTACACCGTCGAGGAGTGCATCGAGCGCGACATGACGTACTCCGTGCCCCTCAAGGCCACGCTGCAGCTGGTGGTCATGGAGGAGGTCGGGGAGACGACCAAGACCAAGCGCCCGAAAAACATCATCGAGAAGGAAGTGTACCTGGGCGAGCTGCCGATCCTGACGCCGCTGGGCACGTTCGTGATCAATGGCGCCGAGCGCGTCATCGTGTCGCAGCTGCATCGCTCCCCGGGCGTCGTGTTCGAGGAGAGCATCCACCCCAACGGCCAGCGCCTCTTCTCGGCGCGCATCATTCCGTTCCGGGGCTCGTGGGTCGAGTTCACGATCGACATTCACGACGTGATCTACGTCCACATCGACAAGAAAAAGAAGTTCCCCGCGACCGCCCTGCTGCGGGCGTTCGGCTACGGCAGCAACGCCGAAATCCTGAAGCTGTTCTACGCGACGAAGGACATCGACATCACGGGCAAACTCGAGGGCCGCGCGCAGAAGCGCGAGGTCCTCGGCACCCTGCTCGCGGCCGACGTCCCCGATCCCGAGAACAAGAAGGGCGATCCGCTGGCCCGCGTGGGCGACGAGCTGACGCTCGAGCGCTTCAACGCGTTCCGCCGCGCGGGCATCACCGGGGTCAAGGTCTTCGCCGGCTACACGGCCCTCGACCTGCGCGAGGACGCGCAACCCACGACCACGCAGCAGCAGCAGGGCAAGCACGTGCTCGCCTTCGACGTCGCCGACCCGGAGACGGGTGAAGTCCTGGCCGAGGCGGGGCGCGAGGTGTCCGACACGCTGAAGAAAAAGCTGCTCAAGGCCGGCGTGACCAAGGCGGATGTGCTCCTGCCCGCGGGCCGGAGCGAGTCGCCGCTGATCAAGAACACGCTCCTCAAGGACCCGACCCACACCGAGGCCGAGGCCCTGGAGCAGATCTACACGCTGCTCCGGCCGGGCGAGGCGCCGAACCTCGAGACGGCGCGTCAGGCGCTCGAGCGGCTGTTCTTCCACCCCAAGCGCTACGATCTGGGTCGGGTGGGGCGCTACAAGATCAACCAGCGGCTCAAGGTGAACATCGCGAAGGACAACACCGTCCTGACCGAGGACGACTTCATCGCGATCATCCGCTACCTGATCGAGCTGTCGGAAGGCCGCGGCTACACCGACGATATCGACCACCTCGGCAACCGCCGGGTGCGCTCGGTGGGCGAGCTGATCGCCAACCAGTTCTCGGTGGGCCTGTCACGCATGGCGCGGCTCATCAAGGAGCGGATGAGCATCAACAACGATCCGGAGCGGATCACGCTGGACGACCTGGTGAACGCGCGCACGGTCAGCGCGGTGATCCAGGCGTTCTTCGGCTCGTCGCAGCTGTCGCAGTTCATGGACCAGACGAACCCGCTGGCGGAGCTCACGCACAAGCGCCGCCTATCGGCCCTCGGGCCGGGCGGGCTGACGCGCGAGCGCGCGGGCTTCGAGGTGCGCGACGTGCACTACAGCCAGTACGGCCGGATGTGCCCGATCGAGACGCCGGAAGGCCCGAACATCGGGCTGATCACGAGCCTCTCGTGCTACGCGCGCGTCAACGAGCTGGGCTTCATCGAGACGCCGTACCGGGTCGTGAAGGACGGCAAGGTGACCGACGACACCCGCTGGCTGTCGGCCTCGGAGGAGGAGGAGTACGCGGTCGCCCAGGCGAACGCGCACCTGACGCCCGACGGCCGCTTTGCCGACGAGCTGGTGTTGTGCCGGAAGCGCGACGACTACCCGCTGCTGGCCCCGAACAAGATCGACTTCATGGACGTGGCGCCGGAGCAGCTCGTGTCCATCGCCGCGGCCCTGATCCCGTTCCTCGAGCACGACGACGCCAACCGCGCGCTCATGGGCTCGAATATGCAGCGGCAGTCGGTGCCCCTCCTCTTCCCGCAGGCCCCGCTGGTGGGCACGGGTCTCGAGGACAAGGTGGCGCGCGATTCGGGCGCGGTCGTGATCGCGCGCCGGGGCGGCGTGGTCACACGCGTCACCGCCGACGAGATCATCATCGACACGGGCGACGAAGACGCGAAGCCGGGCGACCACCCCCTGGCGCGCCTCAAGCAACACGACCGCTTCCGCCTCAAGAAATTCTGGCGGACGAACCAGGACACCGCCATCAACCAGCGGCCGCTCGTGCACATGGGCCAGAAGGTGAAGGCGGGGCAGATCGTCGCCGACGGCGCCGGCACGGAGCACGGCGAGCTGGCGCTCGGTGCCAACGTCACCGTGGCGTTCATGCCCTGGTACGGCCACAACTTCGAGGACGCCATCGTGCTCTCCGAGCGCCTGGTGAAGGACGACGTGTATTCGTCGATCCACATCCAGGAGCTCGAGCTGCACGTGCGCGATACCAAGCGCGGCCGCGAGGAGATCACGCGCGAGATCCCGAACGTGGCCGAGGAGTCGCTCGTCGACCTGGACGAGCGGGGCATCGTGCGGATCGGCGCCCACGTGAAGGCGGGCGACATCCTGGTCGGGAAGATCACGCCGAAGGGTGAGACGGAGCTGTCGCCGGAGGAGAAGCTGCTTACAGCGATTTTCGGGGAAAAGGCGAAGGACGTGAAGGACTCGTCGCTGAAGGTGCCGCCCGGCATGGAGGGCGTGGTCATCGACGTGAAGATCTTCTCGCGCATCGAAGACCAGGTCGTCGAGAAGGACCGCGGCGAGCGCATCGGCGAAGTGCGACGCCTCGAGGCCGAGGAGAAGGCCCGGATCTCGGAGGCGATGTTCGCCGAGCTGGCCGAGCTCGTGGCCAACCAGGAAGTGGGCCTGATGCTCAAGGCGGGCACCGTGGAGGAGTACCTCGCCGCCGGCACCAAGCTCACGCGGCCGCAGCTCGCCCAGGTGAACTTCGCCGACGTGGACCTGAAGACGCTGCGCGTGACGAACAAAGCCGTGAACGAGAAGGTCCGCGCGGTGCTCGATGCCGCCGCGGCGGAGCGTGCTAAGATCGAAGAGAAGTCCGAAGACCAGATCGACAAGATCCTCCAGCCGGACGAGCTGCCGCCGGGCGTGATCCAGCTGGTCAAGGTCTACATCGCCGAGAAGCGCAAGATCTCGGTGGGCGACAAGATGGCCGGCCGCCACGGCAACAAGGGCATCATCGCGCGGATCGTGCCGGAGGAGGACATGCCGTTCCTACCCGACGGCACGCCGGTGGACATCGTGCTGAACCCCCTGGGCGTGCCCAGCCGGATGAACGTGGGCCAGATCCTGGAGACCCACCTGGGGTGGGCGGCCCGGATCCTCGGGTTCGACGCCAAGACCCCCGTCTTCCAGGGGGCCGACGAGACGGAGATCGGCGTGCTGGTGCGGCTGGCGGGTCTGGGGTGGGCGGCCGAGGGGCTGAAGCTCGACGTGCGGCCTCCCGCGCTCGACTCCGCGCGCATCTGGGGGGTCGTGGCCGATCTGCGGCGGCTCCCCGCGACGAACGGCGGGCGTCCCGACGTGGCCTCGGCGGGGATCGGGCTGCTGGGTGGGCGCACCGTGTCGGCCGAGACGCGCGAGCTGTATCACCAGCTGGTGGACTTCCTGAAGTTCGCCGCCAAGGAGCTGGCGGAGCGCGAGCTGGCGCAGCGGCGCATCGAGCAGGAGATGCACTCGGCGCGCCTCGAGGCTGCCGACCTTTCGGCGGCCGACAAGGCCGCCCTCAAGGCGGGGCTCAAGGTCACCGAGAAGTTCCTGGCGGAGGATAAACCGGCGGCCGTGCTGGAAGCGACCGACCGGCCGGCGCTGGCGGCGCTGTTCGGCGCCAAGTCGGAGGCCGACGTGGACGCCGCGGCGGTGGAGCTGCTGGCCGCGGCGGGGCTCTCGCCGATGGGCAAGTGCCGGCTGCGCGACGGCCGCTCGGGGGAGCTGTTCGCCTCCGAGGTGACCGTCGGCTCGATCTACATGATGAAGCTGTCGCACCTGGTGGACGACAAGATCCACGCCCGCTCGATCGGACCCTATTCGCTGGTGACGCAGCAGCCGCTGGCGGGCAAGGCGCAGTTCGGCGGCCAGCGGTTCGGGGAGATGGAAGTCTGGGCGCTCGAGGCGTACGGCGCCGCGCACACGCTGCAGGAGATCCTGACCGTCAAGTCGGACGACGTGAACGGCCGGAGCCGCGTGTACGAGGCCATCGTGAAGGGGCAGAACCTGCCGAAACCCGGGATTCCCGAGTCCTTCAACGTGCTGGTGAAGGAGCTGCAGGCCCTGGGGCTGAAGGTGACGCTCGGCACGACTGAAGACGTGGAGGAATAGTGATCGACTTCCGGAGCGGACACGAGCCCAAGACCTCGAGCTTCGACTATATCCAGATCCGGATCGCCTCGCCCGAGGAGATCCGCGGCCCCAAGGACTCCAAGGAGCGCGAGCGCCTGGAGCTGCAGGGCCAGCGCACCTGGTGGTCGTGGGGCGAGGTGACCAAGCCCGAGACCATCAACTACCGGTCGTTCAAGCCGGAGCGCGACGGGCTGTTCTGCGAGCGCATCTTCGGCCCGGTGAAGGACTGGGAGTGCCACTGCGGGAAGTACAAGCGGATCCGCTACCGCGGCGTGATCTGCGACCGCTGCGGCGTGGAAGTGACGCTGTCCAAGGTGCGGCGCGAGCGGATGGGGCACATCGAGCTCGCCGTGCCGGTGGCGCACATCTGGTTCTTCAAGACGCTGCCGTCGCCCATGGGCAACCTGCTCGACATGACGCTGCGGGACCTCGAGCGGGTGATCTACTACACGAACTACGTGGTGATCGATCCGGGCGAGCAGGAGCTCCAGGAGCAGGAGCTGCTCGACGAGGACCGCTACCTCGAGCTGCGCGCCAAGGCGAAGAGCGAGGGCGACACGGCGTTCAAGGCCGACATCGGGGCGCCGGCGATCCGCTCGCTGCTCGAGCGCATCAACGTGGACAAGCTCGCCGACGAGCTGCGCGAGTCGGTGGCCACGGAGACGAGCCAGCACCGCAAGAAGCAGATGCTGAAGCGGCTGAAGATCGTGGATGCGATGCGCAACTCCGCCCAGGCGGGCGAGATGCGCAACGACCCGCGCTGGATGATCCTGGACGTCGTCCCGGTGATCCCGCCCGACCTGCGGCCGCTTGTGCCGCTCGACGGGGGACGCTTCGCCACGTCCGACCTGAACGATCTGTACCGGCGCGTCATCAACCGGAACAACCGGCTGCAGAAGCTGATCCTGCACCGGGCGCCGGAGGTCATTCTCCGCAACGAGAAGCGGATGCTGCAGGAAGCGGTGGACGCGCTGTTCGACAACGGCCGCCGCTCCAAGGCGATCCGGGGGCGCGGCAAGCGGCCCCTCAAGTCGCTGTCCGACATGCTCAAGGGCAAGCAGGGGCGGTTCCGTCAGAACCTGCTCGGCAAGCGCGTGGACTATTCGGGCCGCTCGGTGATCGTGGTGGGACCCGAGCTGCGGCTGCACCAGTGCGGGCTGCCGAAGGCGATGGCGGTGGAGCTGTTCAAGCCCTTCATCATCCACAAGCTGGTGGAGAAGGGCATCGCCGAGACGGTGAAGCGCGCGAAGAAGATCGTGGAGAAGGAGTCGCCCGAGGTGTACGAGATCCTCGAGGAGATCATCGAGGACCACCCCGTGCTCCTGAACCGCGCCCCGACGCTGCACCGGCTGGGCATTCAAGCGTTCGAGCCGGTGCTGGTGGAAGGGAAGGCGATCCGCATCCACCCGCTCGTCTGCGCGGCGTTCAACGCGGACTTCGACGGCGACCAAATGGCCGTGCACGTGCCGCTCTCGTTCGAGGCGCAGCTCGAGTGCCGGCTGCTGATGATCTCGTCGAACAACGTCCTGAAGCCGTCCGACGGCCGGCCGGTGGCGGAGCCCAGCCAGGACATGGTCCTGGGCTGCTACTTCCTCACCAAGGAGCCGGTGGACTTCGAGGCCCGGCTCGCCGCGGCGCCGCGGATCGGCTCGCTCGCCGAGCTCGAGATGGGGCTCGCGGTGAAGCGCCTCGAGTTCCATTCGCCCGTGCACGCCTGGCACCAGGTGCCGGGACAGGCGGGGCGCTGGATCGCGACCACCGCTGGGCGGTTTGTGTTCAACAGCATCCTGCCCGAGGGGCTGCTGCGCGAGCAGGGTTATCAGAACAAGGTGATGCGGAAAAAGGACCTCTCCGAGCTGGTGTTCGAGAGTTACCGCCGCGCGGGGCTCGCCCCCACGGTGCAGTTCCTCGACCAGTTGAAGGAGTTCGGGTTCCGCTACGCCACCATGGGCGGCGTGTCCATCGGCGTGGAAGACCTGGAGATTCCGGCGGAGAAGGCGCCGCTGCTGCACGACGCGGAAGCGCGGGTCGAGCGGTTCCAGCGGGCGTACGCCACGGGGCAGATCACGTTCGGCGAGCGCTACAACAAAGTCATCGACGCCTGGACCCACGCCAACAACGACATCGCCGAGGCGATGGTCGCGACGATGAAGCGGTCCAAGGGCGGCTTCAACCCCGTGTTCATGATGTTCGACTCGGGGAGCCGCGGCTCGCGGGACCAGATCCGCCAGCTCGCCGGCATGCGCGGCCTGATGGCCAAGCCGCAGAAGAAGCTCACCGGCGGCATCGGCGAGATCATCGAGAGCCCGATCAAGTCGAACTTCCGCGAGGGCCTCTCCGTGCTCGAGTACTTCATCTCGACGCACGGCGCGCGGAAGGGCCTCGCCGACACCGCGCTCAAGACGGCCGACGCGGGCTATTTGACACGCCGGCTCGTCGATGTCGCTCAAGATGTGACGATTACAGAAGAAGACTGCGGAACGATCCTCGGCCTCGAGATGTCGGCCCTGAAAGAGGGAGAGGACATCATCGAGCCGCTGCGCGAGCGCCTGATCGGCTGCGTGGCGCTGGACGAGGTGACGGACCCGCACGAGCTGGACGTCGATGGCCGCGCCAAGGTGCTGGTCGAGGCGGGCAAGCTCATCGGCGAGGAGACCGCTCAGGCGATCGAGGACGCGGGGATCGAGACCGTCAAGATCCGCTCCGTGCTCACGTGCGAAGCCAAGCGCGGGGTGTGCCGGATGTGCTACGGCCGCAACCTGGCCACGATGGACATGGTGGACCTGGGCGAAGCGGTCGGCATTCTCGCCGCGCAGTCGATCGGCGAGCCGGGGACGCAGCTGACCCTGCGGACCTTCCACATCGGCGGCACGGCGGCCCGTATCGCCGAGCAGACGGTGCGGAAGACCAAGGTCGAGGGCGTCATCGAGCACGGCGACCGCCTCACCTACGTCGCCACGCCCGAGGGACAGAAGGTCGTCACGAGCTACGAGGGTGAGCTGGTCCTCAAGGCGGCGGCCCACGGGCAGTCCGGCACGGCGGCCAGCAAGCTCGCCGTGCACTCGCGCTTCCACGTGCCGCTCGGCGCCACCCTCATGGTCGAGGACGACCAGAAGGTCGCGAAGGACGCGGTGCTGTTCACGTGGGACCCGTACACCAACCCGATCATGACGGACGTGGCGGGGATCGTGCGGTTCGTGGACATCGTGGAGGACGAGACGGTCCGCGAGGAGCTGGACGAAATCACGGGCCGGCGCCAGCGGGTGATCATCGAGGACCGCGAGAAGAAGCTGCACCCGCATATCGAGGTCGTGCAGAAGAAGGGCGACAAGGAAAAGCGGCTGCGCGACTTCGTCATTCCGGAAGGCGCCCAGCTCACCGTCGAGGACGGGCAGGAAGTCTACGCGGGCCAGGTGCTCGCCAAGGTGTCGCGCGAAGCGTACAAGACGCGGGACATCACCGGCGGCCTGCCGCGCGTGGCCGAGCTGTTCGAGGCTCGTCGCCCAAAGGACCCCGCCACGATCTCCGAGGTCGACGGCGTCGTGCGGTTCGGCGAGATCAAGCGCGGTAAGCGCGAGATCTGGGTCCACCCCGAGGAGGGCGAGGCCCAGCTGTACGAGGTGCCGGCGGGCAAGCACTTGCGCGTCCACGAGGGCGACCGGGTGCGGGCGGGGGACCGTCTCACCGAGGGGCCGGTGAACCCGCACGACATCCTGCGGATCAAGGGCCCGCGCGCGGTGCAGGAGTACCTCCTGAACGAGGTCCAGGAGGTGTACCGGCTTCAGGGCGTGAAGATCAACGACAAGCACATCGGCGTGATCGTGCGGCAGATGCTGCAGAAGGTGAAGGTCGTAGACCCGGGGGATACCGAGTTCCTCGAGGGCGAGAACGTGGACAAGCTCACGTTCCGTGAGATCAACGAGCGCGCCGTGAAGAAGAGCGGCAAGCCGTCCACGAGCGAGCCGCTGCTGCTCGGCATCACCAAGTCGAGCCTCACGACGCAGTCGTTCATCTCCGCCGCCTCCTTCCAGGAGACGACGCGGGTGCTGACCGATGCGGCGATCCGGGGGGCCAAGGACGATCTGCTCGGCCTCAAGGAGAACATCATCATCGGGCATCTCATCCCGGCGGGGACGGGCATCTACCGGTACCACGAGATCGAGATTGAGCCGCCGGAAGGCTTCCAGCCGCCGCCCCCGCCCGCCGAGGCGGCGGTGCCCGGTGCGGTGCCGAGCCCCTTCGTCGAGGGAGTGGAAGCGGAGTAGAGCCGAGGCGACAAGACGACAAGACGACAAGACGGCAAGACGACGA
>WNGB01003403.1_pt1 | contig 25025 bp, 22 predicted proteins | sample 5400681 | NCBI WGS metagenome assembly WNGB01 (sample SAMN13153367, study PRJNA577476) | soil metagenome | isolation source: 115 cm soil or saprolite under grassland replicate 2 | place: USA:California | collected 2016-06-15
GCTGGAAACTTTGCGTCTTGTTCAGGATCCAGACCAGGCTGCGAACTTCGACCCGACATCGATTCCTGCTTACACGAAAGACGGTTTCGAGCGGGTCCAGAAGTTGAAGCTGACTTCAGATGAGGCCCAGTTCGCATCGCAATTCAATGGTGCCCGATCGGTACAACAAATTGCCAAGAACCTGAGGATCGATTTGAAATCTGCCCGGCAACTGCTGTTCCGATTTCTTGCCCTTGAAATAGTGGAATGCTGGCCTTCCAGCACGGCAGCAAAGCCAGAGCAGCAAAGCTTCTTTCAGCGTCTTCGCCGCTTCGGCCGGCGCGACTGGTAGATTCACCCCGAATATCTTCGGGGAAGGTCGCCCATGAAGAGAAGGATTCTCGTCGTCGATGTCGGCGGCACGTCCGTAAAACTGTTACGGTCGCGCCGTGACGAGCGCGAGTTTCCTTCGGGGCCCCGAATGGGGCCGGAACAGTTTGTGGCAAGATTCGCGGAGAACGTGCGCGGCTGGAAATTCGATATGACGTCGATTGGTTTTCCCGCGCCCGTGCGCAAGGGACGAATCGTCGGAAATCCAAAACATTTGGGGAAGGGTTGGATCGGTTTTAATTTTGGCCGCGTACTTGGCACACCGGTGCGGCTGATCAATGACGCAGCCATGCAAGCGCTCGGCAGTTACGGCGGGGATGGACGCATGCTGTTCCTGGGACTCGGAACCGGCTTGGGCTCAGCTCTGGTCTGGGACAAGACGTTGATGCCGCTGGAACTCGGGGATCTGCCATATGCCAATGGCAAGATCATCGAAAACGATCTCGGCATTCCAGGCGTGGAATTGTTGGGCGAAAAAAAGTGGAAACGAGAAGTTACTTACGCAGTCATCCAATTAAAAAAGGCGTTCATCGCCGATTATGTAGTTCTGGGCGGTGGTCTTGTTCATCGGTTGCGTCGATTACCAGAGGGAATCGAGCGCGGACAAAATGAAAACGCATTTCTCGGTGGAATCCGTTTGTGGGAAACCAAAAGAAATTCGCGCGAGCTGAAGTGGCGCGTGCTGTAAACGCAAAAACCTCTCGTCGCAAAAGGCTGCAACCTTCTCAGGAATTCCGCGTTGGAAATCCCGAAATGCATGCGATGATCCGCATCGCGATCAGACCTGTCACGACAGTGCTGGCGCTCGTTTTGCTTTTGGCTGGTTGTAATTCAAAAAAGGAAATCGAGCGCCCGGCCAATGAAGTAATCGAGCAAACATACAAGGTTTTACCCAATGCCAGCGTTCGCATCGCTAACCCGCGTGGCTCGGTTACGATTCGCGGCGCCGACGCGTCAGAGGTGCGGATGCGAGCCGTCAAATCCGCGTCTGGCGCCGCTCAGCTTAAGGACATTACTGTTGATGTGACTGCGGAACCTGGCGATGTCTTGATTAAAACTGCGTTCCCGCGACAAAAGAAATTGCCGCTCTTCGCCGGCACGAGTGCGGTCGACTATACCTTGTCCGTTCCGCATAGCGCCAGGATCGCGCGGGTGGACGTGGACGACGGCAACGTGTCGATTGAAGGAATTCAGAATGCAGACGTGCGGGCAAACGTCGTAAACGGCCAGCTAGAGGTCCGAAACTGCTGCGGCGATCTCAAAGTGGCGGTTGTGAACGGTGCGCTCAATCTGAGCTATGGCCTGTGTGAAGGACCGTACTTCTCGGCTGACGCCCAGGTATTAAACGGAAACGCGCGCCTTTCCATTGCCCGTGGCGCCGCATTGCGCGTCCACTGCGAAACGGTAAATGGAAAAATCGCCAACGACGTCGGCGCGATGGTCGGACTCAACGGCCAGCTTTTACATAAGATAGATTTACCTCTCGGCAATGGCAGGCGCTGTGACGTTACAATGCGCGTAACATCGGGCGACATTACGATCGCGGCCGCGCAACCTGGCGGATAAGGCGCGCGCTTAGTTACTTTGGGCTATGTAATGATCGCTGCTTCACGGTGATTTTACGCAACGGAAACCAAGATGATTGGTGCCGGTGTTGACCTCACCTTTACCGCGCGTGCCGACGATATAGCGCGAGCAGTATTGGTCGTTACAGAGGAATGAACCCCCGCGATGCACGCGTTTTTTCTCGTTAGGCTCAGCCGGATCGAATGGCGAGTCTGGACCTTTCGGATTGTTTGCTACGCCGCCTTTGTCCGCCAGCGCCTTGTAGTAATCAGGGCGATACCAGTCGCTGCACCATTCCCAGACGTTGCCCGCCATGTCGTAAAGGCCGTAACCATTCGGCGGGAAACTCTTCGCCGGCGCGATGCCGGCATACCCATCTTCAACCGCGTCTTTCACTGGAAACTTTCCCTGCCACGTGTTCGCCATCCATTTCCCACCGGGACGAAATTCATCGCCCCAAACGTACGTTTTTCCTGATAACCCACCGCGTGCCGCAAACTCGAACTCCGCTTCAGTCGGCAGACGTTTGCCCGCCCATTTCGCATATGCTTCCGCGTCCGGGTAAGCGATTTGCACTACAGGATATTTTTCCTTCCCTTTAATGTCGCTTTCCGGTCCCTGCGGGTGCCGCCAGTTCGCGCCTTTGACGTAGCTCCACCATTGATAATGATCAGTGAGAGCGACCTCGTGATCAGTAGGTGCGAACACGACGCTGCCGGCGACAAGATTTTCGGCAGGCGCAGTCGGGAATTCTTCTTTTGTCGGCGTTCGTTCCGCGATCGTTACGTAGCCAGTCGCCTTAGCAAACTTCTCGAACTGCTCGTTTGTCACCACCGTTGTATCCATCCAGAATCCACCTACGCGAACGCGGTGAACGGGTCCCGCGTCGTTCGACGCCATCGGCATCTCGTCCGCGCCATGGCCATTCGTCGAGGCGCCCATTGAGAATTCCCCGCCAGGAATCCAGACCATCCCTTCCGGCGCAGGGCCGGGCGCATGTGTTTTGTTCTGAATCGTCGGGGCGAATTCGGACGACGCAGGTGGTTCCGCATGACCGATGGCGACCGAGAAACAGACGCAGGCTACGATGAGTTCACGCATATTCGCAGAGGATAACAACAACAAAGGTGGGAAATTCTACTTATTACAATTAGTCCTCAGCTATTTCTTTCACATCTCCTGCGTCCTCAGCTTCCTTCTTATCTTTGGCGCTGAGACCAAAAGGCTTCGCATCAACCGTAATTTTCTTAATCGTTCCAGTAAACTTATTGTCTCTTTCTTTATAATCATTCGACACCGGGGTTTCATTATCCATCCCCACATCAACTCCTTCGTCGGCTGAATACGCGTACGGCTGGGTTTTTGGTATTTTCCCTTCAGCGACTTTTTGTCCATCTACGGACAAAATGGATTGTCCACCGGCCCCCGGCTTACCCCTATCAAAGACAAACTCGTACTTAACAGTATGCTTGCCACCCGTAATGGGTTGGGAGGAGGCGATGTTAGTGTGTTCAAGGCCGAAATAGTTATATTCGTGATAAAGCTTGCCGGCTTTCATATATAGGGTCCACCCTCCAAAGCGACCGGCCTGGCAAATGATAACCCCATTCGCATCGCCATTCGGTAGATCGACGTCGGCTGTTATAGTAAAAGAGCGGTTCTTTGTGTTAATAAAGGCATTTTCCATTAAACCGATCATACCCGGATAAACCGTCAGCGAAGTTCGCTTTCCCATCAGGTCGGGTCTCCCTGCCGTGGCAGCATCGAATCGTTCCGACCTGCGGTCATCAATCGGCAGCACGTGATATTTCTCTGCTGTCTTCATAAAAAGGTCCTGCATTTCCTTGAGTTTTTCAGGGTTCTTTGTCGCGAGATTGTTCGCCTCACTAAAATCTTCAGCCACGTTATACAACTCCCAGACATCATCTTTTAGTGGTGGATTTTGCGCCATTAGCCAGGGGATGGAATGTCGTGTGCATGCTACCCAGCCGTCATGATAGATGGCACGGTTGCCAAACATCTCGAAGTATTGGGTTGTATGACGGTCCTTGGCTTTGGCATCATCAAAAGTATAAACCATCGAAGGCCCATCGAACGGAAGTTGCTCGGTGCCATTCACCATCTTTGGAAAAGGCAAGCCAACCGCTTCGAGCACGGTAGGTGCAATATCTACCACGTGACTAAACTGTGAACGGATTTCTCCTTTAGCTTTTATTCGTTCGGGCCAATGCATTACCATTCCGTTGCGGGTACCGCCCCAATGAGAAGCAATCTGCTTGGTCCATTGCAAAGGGGTATCCAGAGCATGCGCCCAGCCAATGGCATAATGCGGGAAAGTATTTGGGCTTCCCCAGTCATCTATGTGATCCATCATTTGTGAAGCATTACCAACGATGCCGTTCAGAGCCATCATCTCATTGTACGTTCCTTCCGGCCCTCCCTCGGCACTCGATCCGTTATCGCCTACAATGTAGATGAAGAGAGTTTTATCCAGTTCACCCATTTCGCTCAGTGATTGAACCAATCTGCCGACTTCATGGTCGGTTTGTTCGGCAAACCCCGCATAAACTTCCATCTGTCGTGCCAAAAGCCTTTTCTGGTCAGCATTCATGGTATCCCAGGCTGGGATTTCCTTTGGGCGAGGTGTTAGTTGGGCATCCTGCGGAATGACCCCGATTTGCTTTTGCTTCGCGAATATCTCTTCTCTCAGCTTGTCCCATCCCTCATTGAACTTGCCCTTATATTTGTCAGCCCATTCTTTAGGAACATGATGCGGTGCGTGGCACGCACCGGTCGAAAAGTAAACATAGAACGGTTTATCGGGAGTAAGTGACTGCTGCGCCTGTATCCAGTTAATTGCCTGGTTGGTCATATCAATTGTGAAATGGTACTTAGGATCATGAGGCGCTTCGACTCTTACAGTCCCATCAAAGATTGCGGGAGCCCATTGGTTGGTCTCACCACCAATAAAGCCATAGAATTTATCGAAACCGGAATGCGTCGGCCACCGATCGAAGGGCCCGGACACCGAAACTTCCCAGGGTGGCGTTTCGTGGTATTTCCCAAAGGCTGCTGTGCTATAACCATTCTGACGGAGCATTTCGGCCAGCGGCGCTACACTATTAGGACGGATGCCCGTGTTGCCCGGAAAAGCAGTAGCCAGCTCCATGATAGCTCCTGCATTGTTTACATGATGATTACGACCGGTAAGTAATGCTGTGCGTGTAGGCGAGCAAAGGGCAGTCGTGTGAAAACGGTTGTACCGCAAACCACCCGCAGCCAGCTTATCGAGCGCTGGCATGTTGATCGGTCCGCCAAAAGCGCTGGATGCGCCAAAGCCGATATCGTCAATTAAAACGATTACGACATTGGGTGCTTTTGGTGGTGCCTTTACCTCGAAGCGCGGTGGTGGCTTTGCATCCCTGGCATCAAGCACTGTTGATTCAGGATAAGTGGGCTCTTTAATGGGCAAAACTGTGCGGTCGAGGCCGCTGGATTCGGTTGCACCCAGTAATTTGACTGGTTGTCCGACTGCGAGTGCGAGCGCCGCCGCTGCTGTCAGTCCGACTACGGATCGCTTCGTCACGACAAGCAATGAAAAGCTTTTAATTACGAGATTGTGGTTAAAGCTCTGCGTTTCTGTTTTCTTCATGATTTTTTGGTTTTGTCTGACCTGAATCAGCAAACTAACGAGAATCAGCCGATGTGGCTATGGGACTTTGGTCTAATCATTGCCAAGCCACTCGGATGGGATGAGCGAATCAATTTTGGACGCTGCCAGTGAGATTCTGAATCCGAGGTTGACTTAAGTTACTTACCGCCTCTTTGGCCGCGGTCGCTAAAAATGGCACAGACTGTCCGCACGACGAGCTTGGTTAGCGCGGCGTTTCGTAAGGCGGCTCGTCCGTTGCGATCGGCGTGGTTTGCATCGGCGGATTGATCATTTGGAAGATAACGGCTGCGACGACCGCGGCAGCGAAGTTGGCCAGCAGATAAATCCAGATGTTTCCCCAACTTGAAATGCCAAGCACACAGATGCCCAGAGCAACCGCGGGATTAAATGCGCCGCCTGAAATGTCACCAGCGGCGAACGCACCAGTCATCACTGTCATGCCGATGGCAAGGCCATAAAATGAATTGCCTGAAGTGCCTTCCGCGGTGGCGGCGTTCAACACCACGTAGACGAGCGCGAACGTGAAAAGAAATTCCGCAAGCAAGGCCGGTCCCAGCTTGAGGGTGATCGGAGACACAGCGACACCAGCACGAAGGAATTTACTTACCACCAGGGCAGCAATCGCTGCGCCGGCAAGCTGCGCGATCATGTACGGCACGATGTCGCCCGCATTCACTTTACCGCGAATGAAGACGCCCACTGTTACCGCCGGATTATAATGCGCGCCTGAAATGTGGCCACCGGCGAAAACCATCACCATCAGCGCCGCCCCGATGGCGAGTGGCGCAATGACACCTGCGCCTGCCCCAATTCCCGTGCAACCAACTGTCAGGACGAGGAAGAATGTTCCGATGAATTCCGCAATGTACTTATTCATGGATCTGAGTTTGCTAAGTGGACTGGCTTGTGAAAAGCAAAACCTTGTTCGCTAAACCGCAGCATCTATGAACCAGAAGACGAATCCCTTCATAAAACTCATCTCAAGAAGAAGCTTCATTACATCGGCTGAGCTTCGTTTATCTTTCGAGGGCGCATCGCGGTGCGCATCTCGGCTACTCCGGAACCCCATTTCGTCACGCAGAGCATGGCCTTAGCCAACGGCATATCCACAGGATGGACGCGTTCGGGCTGCAGAATATAAATGGCGCCGGCCATCGGCGTCGGACTGGAGGAGACGAAAACCGTGAACTGTCCGTCCGTGTGTTTCTCTATGATGAACGCCGGCACCAATGCCTCCTCGATCTCCACCAGTGCCGGTTGAAAGGATTGTTCTTCCTTCACGCCGATCAACTGTCGAGTCATGCCGTGTACCAGCGAAAAGCCGGGAATGCGATCGAGTATGTGGCGCCGCACCCAATCGCCGAGACGCTGGCCCGGCTGTGCGCGAACAATCAAACCGACGACAAAGCAAATCGCCAGCAGTAGAATCAGCGCCACCACCTTTTCATGAACGACGGTCTCCGGCAGTAACTTGGCGATCGGTAGCAACATGGCCAATGCGCCCTTGATAGCTTTGAGTAGCAACAGCAAGCTCACCCAAATCGGAAGCACGACCAACAGGCCACCAATCAATGTTACCTTCAAAAACCTAACGAGTGTCTTCATAGTGGTGATATTTCGGGCTGATTAAGTATGGTAAGGAGTAGTTTTGCTGTCATAGGTTTTGGTTTGTTAGTGGTTTGATCCGCGAATAGGCAACTCGATCACGAAGGTTGCGCCTTTCCGCAGTCCTTCGCTATGAGCACGAATAGTGCCGCTATGCATTTCGACGATTGCTTTACTGATCGCGAGACCGAGCCCCAGTCCTTCGCTTTGCGAATCGGCTTGTTCGAAGGCGTAGAAGACTTTTTCTACAAATTGTGGCTCGATGCCGATGCCGTTGTCGCTGATCTCGATGGTGATCCTTCTCGGGCTGGGATTGTACGACCGCACAGAAACCGTGCCATTTTCGGGAGTGAATTTGCACGCGTTGTGCAACACGCTCCAGAAAACTTGCTGCAAGCGGGGCGCATCGGCGACCAATGCGTGCCGCGAAGCCTCCAGGGCAACGAAAGGCGTGAGATGTCGTTGTTCAATGTCGCTGCGCATGATCTCCAGTGCAGACTGCAGCAGCTCATGCGCGTCGGCCTTGCGCAATTGTAACGTCAATTTTCCGCGCGCGATCCGGGTAAGATCGAGCATGTCTTCGATCAACCGCATTTCAAGTTCGAGATTGCCGCGCACCATTTTTAATCCTTGCTGGACGTCTGGCCTCAGGTCGGATTGTTCCGCAATTTTGCCGGCCCAGGTGAGGACCGGCGTAAGCGGCGCGCGCAACTTCTCAGTTAATAGCCCGAGGAATCGATCTTTTGCCGTACTTGCCGCCCCTGCGTTTTCCTTATGACGCTGTAACTCCTGGACGATTCTGCCTCGCGCGATGAAGAGGCCGATCTGGCTGCCGAGTGCCTCAACCATCTGAAGCAAATCTTCATCAGGCTCAACAACGTTATGGCTAAACAATTCCATTATGCCGTCGATCTCGCCTTGAAAGAAAAGGGGGAAAGCAAATCCACCGTGCAAATCCGCCGCTGCCGCATACGGAGCTCGGGGAAAATTTGGATCGCGGGTAACGTCGTAGACCCATGTTGGTTTCTTTGAATTCCATACACGTCCGGGCAGGCCCTGGCTTTCGGGGAGGGTAATTACGAGAGATAAATCAGAGAACTTCTTCACTCGCTCTGACGCCTCATGCCACACGTTCCGGCAGCGCAAGCCGCCGGCTGCCTCGTCGTAAGTCCAGATTGCAGCGAATGCCCAGTCGCCACTCGAGGCCATTGCCTCCAAAAGTTCGGTGGCCACTTCGGCTAGCGTCCATGAGGCAGCGAGCAGGTTTGTAACCGCGTACTGGGTGGTGCGTCTGCGTTCAGCCCGAATACGTTCGGTTATGTCACGCGCAATTTTTGACGCGCCGATAACGTTCCCGGTCTCATCTTTGATTGGCCAGACTGCCAGCGAAACGTTTAGCGCGCTGCCGTCCTTGCGGAAGTAAACCGTCTCGTAACGAAGGACCCGCTCTCCTTGGCGAAGCCGTTCGATAATTCCCAGCTCTTCATTGTGGCGATCGGGCGGAACGAGAACTGTGATCGGTTTGCCGATAATTTCATCAGCGCTGTAGCCAAAAAGCCGTTCCGCTTCCTTATTCCAACTGGTGACTAATTCATCGAGATCTTTGCTTATGATCGCATCACCCGAAGACTCAATGATCGCAGCCAACCGACGATTAGTTTCTTCAGCGCGTTTTCGCTCGGTGATGTCGCGTAAGTAGGCCGTGAAAATCGGGGACCCATTGACCTGGGTTGCGTTGATCGCAAGCGCCACCATAATCTCGCTACCATCCCGACGCAGCGCCTCGATTTCGATTAGCTTTCCAATCAACGGGCCTTCGCCAGTTTTTAGATAACGAGCCAGCCCTTGTCGGTGTCGCTCCCGAAGTCTTGGCGGGATAATCAGTTCAGCCAGCTCTTTGCCGACTGCCTCATTACGGGTAAAGCCGAATACCCGCTCCGAGGCCGGGTTGAACTCTTGCACCCGCCCACTCGCATCCATGGTGATGATGCAATCGAGCGCCGAGTCTAGAAACGTGCGGCTGAGCGCCTCCAGCGTTCCGGCTGGATCCAACGTTCTGTCTCGCTGCTGTAGTTCAGGTGACACCGGGTGCGCGCCTCAAAGAACGCCGTGGAAAAGATGAAGGAGAAAAAATCGACCGTAGAGGATTGTTCATTCTCTCAAACTCCTCGGGCTGCTTTGCATTGATTGCCATGATTCGGAACCACAGCAGTGCTAGCTCCTCGATAAATCATGCCGATGCTACCTCCGCATTTTTACGGATTACAAGCCTGTAATTGTTACAATCCCGTTACAAAAACTTATTGGTTGTTGCTAAGGCGGGCCATCGTAGAGCCTTGTCGTCCTCTTCGTCTTTCGTTCTTGTCTCTAAACCGTGGCGATAGCTGGTGACACCGAGGGAGGAGGATGGCAGACGAAAACGAGAGGGCTGTTTTCATTTCGCAACGGGTGGGAAAATTGTTTTCCAATCGTCTTTCATGCTGATGACGATCCAGCCTTTGGCGTTGGCTTCGTCGAGTGCCTTTCAAGTCTGCCGACCTGCGACTGGAGATGATAAGTCCCGCTGCATGGCAGCTTGAACGGCACGTTGTGATGGCGTACTCTGTGCGGCACGCAATGAGGGACCCGCTCGCTGTCATTCAAGCTCATGTCACTGAATTCGCTGCGCTTGGAGCGCGGCGAATCGGCGTCTTTGGCTCGTTCGTGCGCGGCGAAGCGCGCGGCGACAGTGATGTCGACGTCTATGTTGAATTCGACGACCAGCGGCGCACGTATGACAATTTCTTCGCGCTTCACGAACTGCTCGAACGCTTGATGGGGCGGCGTGTCGACCTCGTCACGGACAAGGCCCTCGACGATGGGAAGGCCCGGCTGATCCTGCCTACGGTTCGCTATGCCACCCATCGCGACTGAACTGTTGCGGGATATCCTTCGGGAGGCTGAGTTTCTTTCCGCGCAAGCCGCTTCAACCACGCGCGAAGTGTTTCTGAAAGATGAAGTCCTCAAACGCGCGTTTGTGCGCAGCGTTGAGGTTATCGGCGAAGCAGCCAAAAAAGTCCCGGAAGAAATATGTTTGCAGCTTCCCGAGCTTGAGTGGCGGAAAATGACTGGGATGCGTGACCGACTCATACACAATTATGGAGGAGTGGATTATTTGATTGTTTGGGATGTAGCAGCCAACAAGGCCCGCGCCCTGGCAGCGCAGGTGAAAACCGTCCTCGCACGCGCCAGCTAACGATCTCGCCATTTCCGGCAAGATTGATGCGTTGCGTGAAGCACTCGATGCAGAAGTGCGCGCTGAGCAACGCTAAGCGACAGGCGTTCATTTTACAGATGGAAAATGGGTTTGCGGTCATGTTCGGATCTTGCAGTTCATTTCGCGGAGGGTGGAAAAATCGTCTTCCAATCATCCTTCATGCTGATTACGATCCAGCCCTTCTTCGCCTCAGCCATGAGCGCATCGCTGAACGTTCCGATCGTCGAATCGGCGCCGTAGGCGTACTCGCGCTTGGCATCGTCGTGATGGACAAGCATCATCAGTTTCGCGCCATCGCCCGCCCCCGTGTATTCGAGCATTTGCTGGTCACCGGTTGAGTTCCCGAACGCACCTTGCGGGCGACGACCGATGACCATGTTGATCCCTTCCGCCTTGCCGGTTTTGTCGTCGATCAGCAATACCTCAGGCAGTTTGATAAGCTGGGGCGTGCCTGCCTTGTCATAATCGTATTTCACCTTGCCCAGGCTGCCGACGACCTCCTCAGGCATTGTGGCGAGGCAGGCCGGACATTATAGCGTCACTGATTGCAAAAGCTGGAACTGCATCTTGGTTCCAGGCGTGACAGTCAATGTGCCGGCGGTATGTCCGTACTGCGCTTGTCGCGCTGTCCTTACCGGGCTGCTCGGTTCAACGCTGTTGGTCTTTACCGCGACATTGCGTCCGTTGACCGAAACGGACGTTAACTCCACAGTCAGCGGCTCATTCTTGCGCGGATTATAACGAGACGACTTGATCTTTCCGAACGCCTTTGTTCCAGCTTTCAGCAGGACGTTTGCCTTGATGGAAACGTCTTGCGCGATTTTCGCCTCGAAGCTTCGACCCACTACATCTTTCGAGGTGATAGGGCTAACCGTAGTTACTGTGAGTGTCGTGCCAGCGGGTATCGTTGCAGCAAAAGAATTTGCAACCGGATAGACTGTTACGATTGCGAGCAGGAGGAGTAATTTCCTAGTCATAGGTCTTGTTTATTAGTGTTCGATTGGGATTCGAGAATGCAAAAGGATTTTGCTTGACGTTAGCCTCGCTTCGCTGGTGCGGCGGCAAGTCGGGGTCAAGAAAACCGAGAGCGTGTGGGCGCAGTGTAAAAGGGCTGCCGCGACGGGTTGCGCCCCAGCGCGTGTGCGCAAAGATCCGGGAATTCGTTCTGGGCCGGTCAACGGTTGCAAACTGAATTGATGAAATGGGCATTGCGGTCGGAATTATCTGAATGTACCGCCTGTTGTGCAATGCGAATATTGGACTTTAGGCCTATGCCGGCGCGACTTCGTCATTTCGGCCTGTGGTATCTTTCGAAATAGTAAGTCATCGTGAAGTTCACTTGAAACTTCTTACTGCCGCCGTCGAACGTCTTTTCTACGGTGGCGCTGAGGACGACTGGGACATTCGGAAGGCGTTTTGCCACGCCCACGTCTACCGTGTGAGTCCAGCGCTCCCCATTTTCAAAATCGATCTTCGCCTTGTATCTCGTACCAATGGACCAATCGTACGGCAGGATGAAGGTGGCAGGCAGGGATAATTCCAGATAACGTTGCGGCGCGACATTTTGTTCTTCAGCGATGGAATGGCTGTATTCGACGGTCGGTGTAAGCGTGAGCCAGTTTGTGACATCGTGCGCGACGGACCAAGACGAGTGTAGGCGCCACACACTGTCACCAAGCGTGGGATTTGAAGCAGTATCCGTATGCAACTCGATGCCACCGCCTGTACGCCACATGTTGCTCAAGCGAAAAGCGGTGCCTGTGGCAACCTCGATATCACCCAAGCCGCCTATGTCGGCGTGGCCCGATGCTTGATCACTCCGGTCATAAACGAACGGCACCTTAAGCCGCACGGCCCAGTCCTGCCGGTCACTAACGCGCGACCCCCACAAACCTCCTAGTGTCCACGTGGCCTCTTCTGCACCGTGTTTGTATTGGTCCCACTCTGTATCGAGCCATACGCTAGACTGGATGATGGTCTGATCATTTAGTGCTTTCAGTTGGTCTGCGGCTGCCGCAGCAGGAGGTGGCGACGGTTCAGCCGCCGGCAGTCGAGTTGCGCCAAGTAAGACGACCGTAACAAGCAGGAACCGGTCAAAAGAATCTGGCATCGTCACAGGCCACCGCCCCAGCGATACTGCCAGGCGATCCCACCGGTGGTGAAGTTGCTCCCGGTTCGGGTTGATAAGCCAGTGCTCACGTAGAGTTTGATCGAGTTGTTTTTGTTCACCGGAAGGGCAAAGGTGGCGCCTACACGCGAGTTCTCTGCATGTTATTTTCCGATCTGCCGTTTATGGTCGTGCGCGCGCCGAGATAGTAGGTCCCGTCCACACCAGCCCACACGCCGCGGCCGAAGTCGTAGCTGGCATGCGCTTGCACGGAATAGATGGGATCCTGCTCAAGGGTGTTGCCGCCGAAAAAATCGTTATTATTGGTGAAGAAAGTCACGCCGGTGGAGAGTTCCAGCTTGAATTTCCCGATCGCTTTGGAGACTCCGAGGCCAGGCTTGAAGGACCAGCGGTTCGTCCCAATGTTCACTGCTTTGCTGGTGTCGTATTGGCTAAAGGGAGCGGTCACCTGAAAACTTGCTCCGACGATCACATTCTGCCTGTAACTCTGATACTCTTTCATGGAGAGTGCGGGGGCTCCGTAGAAGTTGACCGAGAATCGGAACAGCGGGTCGCCAAAGCCAGTCACATCACGTTCCACCGGTTGTCCTGCAAGCAAGGTGGATCCCGATAATTGGGAAAAAGGCAAGATGAGGTCGATCTTCCCGGACTTGCCGAACACATTCAGGGCGCGCGCGTAGCCAAGGACGAAGTTATTGAGCTGGAGTTCGGCGCCTTCGATCGGCAGCGACGGATCGGTCGATACACCGCCTTCGGAATAGGCATAGCTCGCGATCAGGAAATTCATCCCGACCGGAGTGTCCACGTAAGCCCTCGGCTCAAGGTCCTGCGCGCGCAGCCCGCCTGGGCCCACCAGTGCAACTACGCCTAACATCACCCCAGACGTGCCATAACTCGGCTTGCGCCGTTCCACGATTGCTTCGTGCCGGCCGTCACCTGGAATGTCATGCTGTCGAATTCTGTTTCGGTCGGGCAATTCGAGATGGCGTTGGTTACTCGGTCACGACTGATGGCGGTTATCGGCCTGACGCATTGGACGGAAGCGCGAAAGGCAAGCCTTCCCTGATTAGCTTTGAAAAATCAAGAGAGTCGTTGGCGGCGCGGGCGCGATCAACGATCAGGCTTTGCGCTTTGAGTTCGGCGAATGGAAGGCCGCCCGTCACCAGGCCGCCGTCTTTATACAACAATTCGTCGCCTTTGCCGTTGAGTAGGATCCGCCAATCCCATGGTATCCGTTCTTTGCTGGGATGCTGGCTGCGGATGCTCGTAGTGCAATTAGTCGTGATAGCGTTATACCAGCGCGGCTGGGCGCGCAGTGCATTGAGGGAATGCACATATTCGAGGAACCGCTCGCGCACTCGATCTGGTGGAGCCGTCAGGTGGTAAAGGTAGATGTCCTCGTGCCGGTAGTTGGTGCGCAAGCGGATCACATCGCGCTCATCAGCGACGAGGTAGATGAGTGCATACTGACGATAGAGTCCGCCGATAGTAGAATAAGTCTGGCCGAAGGTCTTCCGCGTCTCGATTGAAAAGCAGAGCGGCGGCGCGTCTGCGAATTGGAAACTGACGATGGGATGCGCAATCCATGGCGACCCCCAGTAATCGATGGCCAGATCAATACCAGTGATCTGCGAGAGCCGCACGGTGCGCGTCTCCCAGTGCGGCGTGTAATCGGTGTCGGTGCGATAATCGCAGTTGCGAACATTGTGAAACGTGAATTCGTCGCCGTTGATGTCCGCCCATGCCAACTGCGCCACATCGGACTGCCAGTTGCCATCGTTGCTGGGTTTGAGTGTAAGCCACCAGATGAGGACAAGGCCGAAGGCGAGGAAGACGGCGCAGACCTTCTTCGCCGCGCCGTGGAGAAAAACGATCGCCGCGATGATTGCGGCAGCAAACGCCCACGCGACAATTGGTTTCCCCACGGGAAAGTCGTAGTGCAGCGCGCCGAATGTCCACACAGCGCAGCCAAGCGCAATCACCCAGGCAAACGTCCACGCGAAAGCACGTAGCGCGCGCCAGATCATTTCAGAACTCCACGCGGCGGATGCATCGGAAGTATCAGGATCGAAGAACTTCGCATCAATGGCGGCAGCCAATTCTCAGGCTCACCGCGAAGCTTGAGCAGTCGTTGCCGGTTTTGAGCTGCCGCTGCTTCTAAGATGTAAACGCAGAATCCGATCAAGCTCGGCAATCGTTTGCGGCAGCGCACACGAGCCGTGGGGGCCAGGCACAATGAGCTCCGACTGCGCACCATCAAGGTGAGAGCTCCAGTAAGCCACGACACCATCACTGCAGTTCGGGCAGTGGTCTTTCCCACGATCGCCAATAATTGAGTGATAGGGAACGCTGATGGGCACGCTGTTAATTACCGGCAACGCCGGGCTTGTAGGCTTCAGACCCGTGATACTGTTGGGCAGACGCTTGGAACTTCCCGTGATTTGCGCGAGGTCCGCGCTGGTTAGCGAGTCCATCATGACTGCGGCCATTCTGGTCGGAAGCGTAATCAGGCTAATTCCAATTTTTCCGATTCCATTGCTGGCCAGATCGCTCCCGCGGTGCGGAGTACAAATAAAGACAACACGCTTTATCCGGGGATTCGCGCGAAACTTTATCGCGCGAACAATCAAACTATTCCCGGAATTTTCCTTGAAAACGCTCCTGGCATTTTGCCCCAGAGCTTTCTCCCACATTGCTTCATTGACCGTAACTACCTGGTCATGAGTCAACATGCCGCCCATGCTGTGGCCGACCACGACGTACGGCTTGTGGTTGGGATACAGTTGATCGGCCTTGGCCAATTCTTCCCGTAACCGCAGTGCGGAATAGAGGATGGGATTGCCAGTCGGATATGCAAAGATCCAGAATTGATAATGCTTGCGGATCTCCGGGTCGGCTTGGAGTCCATTGATCGTCTTCACCCAATCGAATGGTGTTGAAAACAAACCGTGCACAAATACCAGCGGAATTCGGTCCGGGTCGTACGGCTGGAGGAAATAAAGCCCGGTCGGTGCCGGATAGTTGGTGGCTTTGAATCCGCCAAGCAATCCCGCAAACATCAGATTCGCCGGCGGCGGATAGTAACTGAGTGGCGCCGAGAAATTCGCAGCCAGAGGACGAGTTTTTCCTTCAACAGTCGCGGTTAGTTGCTTTGCTGGACGACGCAGCGCGAGCGTTGCATCCTTGGCGTGGAAATCGAGCGTGGCCGTAACCGGCGCGGTGATTCCCCTCAGTGGCGCGAACTTTTCAGGTGGATTAACCCGTCGCACTCCTACTAGCGCGCCGCCGACACCTTCGTGAATGTTTTCCTTCCTGATCAGTTTCTCTTTGATCTGATCTGCGCCCACGAACGTAGTGAAGTAGTTCGGTGCCCAGACTGCGTTGCCGGCGGGTTCCAGCCGTAGGTGATAAGTTTTATTGTCCGCTGTCAGGGTCAGCGGATGGTTCCACAGCCGTCCTCCTTCACTGTTGCGAAGCAGCATGGTCAGTTCACCGCAGGCGGCGTTGTAAGTATCGCAGGCTGGTGTCTCTTGAGCACCGTTGCCCAGCAGTGGAGCGGCCATGGCAGCGGCTTGCAAATAATCGGCAGCTCGTTTCTCGACGGGTACCTGTGAAGAGCGCGCTTCGCGCAAGGTGTTAGCCGCCGGCCCGTATTGAAGCCGGCCTGCTGTTTGCGGCGTAGTCGCGCAGCCGGCGAGAAACGCGAGGCATGTTCCGGCCGCAATGAGGCGAAGCCGGATCGACGCTTTTGAGTCTTTAGGATTCATGTTTTCCTTCTGTCGATCGCTATTTTGGCGCAACAGGGTTGTTGGCCGTTGCCGTGACGTCTGTTTTTGGTTGGAGCGAGGATTGTCGCAGCATTTCAGGCGTCGGCAAATTCGATACAAAGTTTACCGAGTTCTTGCTGCGCCTTCAAGAGTTTCGACGTGTGGAATCTTGTAGCAGTACAGTCACTAAGGTGTCGTCTTGGTTCATAACCGAGACCTATAAGACTAAGGTCTTATTGCGCCCCTAATCCCGACGTCTAAAATTCGGGCTTGAGTGCTGAGGACTTTTTACAGGATGCCTCGGCGCTTCTAAAAAAAGCTTCAATGAAAACCTTCGTTAAACTTGTTTTCGCGATGCTGTTGGTCTCGTGCGCATCGTATGGCCCGTACCATGCCAACACTGCCGCAGAACCGCTCAACTCAGTTCGCGGGCCCGCAGATGGGCGCTACAAAATGGCCTTCGTGGAATTTGGAGATCAGGGCTCGCCTCTGGATAATTCCCAACGAAAAGAGGCTCTCGAAGTCATCCATAAAGCGCAACGTCCATTGCTGTTCGTTTATATTCACGGGTGGCAAAACAACGCCGTTTCAGGTGATGTTTGCCGCTTCGAGCACTTCCTGGATACGGTATCCAGTTTCCCCGAATTCACGGGGCGAAAGATCGATGTCATCGGTGTTTATATCGCGTGGCGTGGCAAGGACCTAACCTTTCCGGGACTCAATCTTCTCACGTTCTGGAGCCGCAAATCCACCGGCGGCGGGATCGCCACGGCGAACAGCTGCCTGGCGACTATTGAAGAACTTGCGGTCGCCGCCCGGGAACCTGGCAAAGATTATCATCACACAGTCCTGCTCGGGCATTCGTTTGGCGCTCTGGTGCTTGGGAACACGATTTCTCACTCCATTCTCGGTGCAAACGGCGAAGGCGGGCGCAGTTCCAGTCCTTGGGACATGGCGGTGGCGTTTAACTCGGCCGATACTTCCATCACTACCAGACAGCTGATGTCGGAGTTCGATTATCTTTACAAGTACGATCCACAGAAGCGCGCCTACGTCAGCCGGGGCAATCTAGGCGAAGAAACCACCGCAGTGCGCGAAAACCGCCCCGCCCTTGTCTTGTTGCAATCCGAGAACGATTCGGCAACTGGACAATTCTTCCCCATCGGGCAAGAAGTCGTCGATGTGACCAATCTTCACTTTCATTGGCAAAAGGTGCCGGTGCCCGGGCATCACGGCGAAAAAGTCTCGGAAAACGAATTTTATACACACACGCCAGGCAACAACAAATACCTAGTCAACTATCACGTTGTTCCGCTTGGAGAAACTAGTCCACCGTCAGGTCTGCGAGCGACTGAGAACAGGGCCTTCGAAGCCAATATCAAGCAAAACCGACCCGATTTCTCATTTTACACCAGCGAGCACAACGATGGTCATGAAGGCAACTCCTGTCGCAATGGGGAATATACTCCTGGTGATGTCCATCCGCCGACGGGAAAGGAACTCTGGCGGAAGTGGAAATTTGAATATACCGGCAACGCCCGCGTACCTTATTGGATCGTGCGCGTGCCAAAGGACATTATTTGGGGTCATGGAGGATTGTGGAGCGACAACTCTATCGCAATGTTGGGCGCCCTTTTTCGCATCGAATTCCCGCTGGCAGGCGGCAAAGTGGCAACTCCCAAGCCAGTTACGGCGCCGAAAAGCCCGGATCTACAGCAGTTAAACCGAGACAGACATGTCCCGGAATAGTTAACCGCTGAAATCAGGAATCCGGATAGATGTTTTCGAATGTTTGGGATTCATAAGCTTGAGGGTATTGACACTGGAGCGGCGAAGTCAGATCGGTTGCGGCGCAAGACAAGGACCCCAAAATCCTGGTCATCAATGGGCGATGACGTCGGCATGTGGAAAATCGGCGCGTACCACCGCGCGCGATAGGCCTAAGGTCCAATAGATAGAGACAATAGACTCGGCCAGACTTTGACCTCAACTTCGCCGACCCTGTGAAATTGCTCCGATCATACTCACCGCGTCTGGTCATCGCCCTGATAGTGCAGGAATTATGGCGCAGTCCGGCCGTGGTTACCTAAAAATGCGGACGCAGACGATAAAGTCGATCGGCCGCATCACCCTCATCATCGTTGCGGCCGTCTTGGGATTGCACTCCATGTACGCTCTGGCGCAAAGCGAGCAACATCCGCTCGCACCGCCCGAGCTCACCAGTCCGCGTGACACGCTCAGAAGTTTCATGACGCTGATGGATAAAGCCTATCAGCGTTGGAAGACGGAAGGCCGAACTTACGCGAATCGCGCGGAACGCGGGGCGATTACCCGTTTAGCGCATCAGTTCTTCGATCTAAGCGATACGGCCCCATCCGTGCGTAACAATGTCGGCCGCGAGACCGCCGTGTTCATGAAAGAGGTGCTGGATCGGATCGAGTTGCCACCGTGGGAAGAGATTCCAGACGAGGCGATGATCGCCTCCAAACCTGGTGGACTAAACCGATGGACGATCCCGCATACCGAGATCACGCTGGTCCGCCTCAAGGAAGGGCTCCATGAAGGAAACTGGGTCTTCAATTCGGAGACAGACGAGCGGGCGCGAGAGTTTTATGAACAGGTGAAACAAATGCCTTACAAGCCGGGCGCAAGCGAAGGGTTATATCAATTGTTCGTCTCCGAGCCGGGCTGGATGATTCCACGTTCATTGATCGGCGCGCTGCCGGGGTGGATGCAGTTGCGCCCCGGTGGTCAGGCCGTCTGGCAATGGTGCGCCCTGGTTCTGACGTTGCTCGTCACCGCCGTGCTCATGGTTCTCATCTTTCGCCTCGCGGGGTATTGGTCCCGGACCCGTCGCGGGGCGGGTTATTACCTGGCGATGGTGTTTCCCATATTCGCGATAGTCCTTCCGCAGACCGCGACCGACTTTCTTTCCGATCAGGTATTTATTACCGGGAAACTATTCACCGCGCTGGATTTCGCCCTGGACCTGGTTTCGCTCGGCGCGCTGGTTGCATTGATTCTCGGAATAACGAATCGGCTGGCGACGGCAATCATGGTTCTACCCTGGTTCAAGCCGCGACAGTTGAACGCACAGCTGGCTCAGTTGATCATTCGGGCCATGGGCGTCGCCGGTGCGCTCATCGCGGTGTTCGAGGGAGGACGATATTTGGGCGTGCCGCTGACTACGCTCGTCGCCGGAGTCAGCGTCAGCGGTTTAACCGTAGCGTTGGCCGCACAGGACACGCTGAGAAATCTTTTCGGCAGCCTCATGATTCTCCTCGATCGCCCCTTTCAAATGGGTGATCTCATCCGCATCAAGGGTCACCAGGGCACGGTGGAGTCGGTTGGGCTGCGATCGACACGAATTCGCGATGCCAGCGGGCACGTGGTCAGCATCTCGAATGAAGAGGTGGCCCGGCTCGATTCGGAGAACGTCAGCCGGCAAAGTCACTTGCGCCGCCAAGAGGTCCTTCGCCTCCGCGCGGATACGCCCACTGAGAAGATTCGCACCTTCGTCGAAAGGGTCCGTGGCATCCTGGAAAACCATGAAGGCTTTGATCCCAAGTTTCCGCCATCGGTAAAGATCGGCTTAGCCGATGACGCGGTGACTGTGACGATCACCTATTGTTATTTTCCCCCGGACGCTGCGGCCTCCGATGCTTTCAACGAGAAGGTCACGCTGCAGATTCTAGAGGTCATGGCGCAGGAAGGCATCCACCTTTCAGGGGCCGGCCTTTTTATGCACGGCGAACAAGCAGCTCCGGCGCAGTAGAGCTTCTTGCTCGATCAGCAAAAAGTCGCCATGTCGCGTGGCTTCCATGCGTCGCGCAAGCAGCCAGCACCGATTTCCTGACCGAAACCGAACAATAACAGAGAACCAAAATATGAAACGAAATGTAATCAATAACGGCTTGCCGCTGCTTATGGCCGCGGCTGCGCTTCTCGGCGACATTACCTAACAAATATTATCGTTCGTGTGCCAGTTAGCCTATAAGACTTTAGGGCTATAGGGGCGATCATCTTTTTATAACGCACGGTCAGAAATTCATTCCAGGTTTCACAACGCAGTCGTTCAACCGACCATCAACAGCCTGTTCATGAATCATTAGATTTCGGAGTCGAATAGAGTGAAACCAGACGGGCGATCAGCACCGCCACATAAAGCAGACCGGTCATCGCTTCCATCGCTGCGAGCCAGCGCGCAATTCTTGAAACGGGCGTGATGTCGCCGTAGCCGACGGTGCTTAGTGTGATGAAGCTAAAGTAAAAGCCGGTGAACCCGTTTATGGATCGCGTCCCTGTGTTCGTGTTGAAAGAGAAAGCTCCTCCTGGCGTCAATTGGTCCACGAGCCAGTAGGCCATCGTCCACATCAAGCCGAGCATGAGGTAAGCCGAAATGCTCGCACAGAGCACTTCAGTGTTGACCGACGGCGCACGAAGAACGAAGCGCAGCAGATTTCCGACGACAAAAGCAATCAAGATGAGCGCGGCAACGAGGAAGACTGCAGGTGGAATCAGGTCCGGGCGGAAATGATTTATCCACCTGCCGGCGATCGCCGGAATCGCAAGCACGATCGCGATGACCAGGACACGTTTGCGATCTGCGACCGCAACGATGCCAGCAAGCAGCACCAGCGAAAACAAACCGGATACAATGAGTTCGCCACCTTCAATTTCCTCGACAAAAGGCGCCCAGATAAAAAAGAGAGCAAGCGCAATTAGAAGTTGCACTGTCGAGAAGCGACGGAATTTTAGAGCCCATCTCATAAATAGTGTTGTCATGTCCGCCACGGCGGATTCGTCCGGTGGCGAATTGAGCGAAGCGAAACATCTCTGTTCATGGCCTCTGGGGAACGGCCCCAAAAAAACATTCAGAGATTCTTCGCTTCGCTCAGAATGACATGGCTTATAGTTGCGGCATCCGTTTCATTACCCGAAGTGTTTAGTAAGGTTAGTCGTTATTTTACGAAGCCGGTTTTCTCTACGGCTTCAGGACGCTTGCCCGTTGGGTAAAGCAAGGTGAAATTAAAACGCACACCCCAATTCGGGCCATAGCGTGGAGAGTCGGCATAGTACTTACCGCCGATCTGAATGCTGATTGGTTGTTTCCCAATCTTCAGGATCTGGCTGATTTGAAAAATGACCGGCACGGTCCACTTCCCATCGATGCCTGAAGCATTCCAGTTTGCCGTCGATTCCGTATCGATGGTGAAGGTCGTATGGGTCCCTGTCGTGTATGAAATGAATGGTTGGACAAACATCTGGCTGACACTGCTGCGGTCTTCTGAGATTACGACCGACCAAAGCTGGTTCATCAGCGCACCTATGGTCCACGGGCCTGCCTGCTTTAACACAACAAAAGTGGGCCCGATTGAGAAAGTGCCTGTATCAAGCAACGGATGTGTTCCAGTCGGATAGAGAAACGCGGGGCCGAGACCCCAGATCAGCCCAAATGGACCCGGCTTCTTAGGCGACAAGAAGAAGCTCTGGGTAGTGTCGCTAAGACCATCCTGAGAACGATTCTGCGGCTGCAAGGCCGAATCCTTCGGCAGATTCGCGAAGTAGAAAAGATCGTGCTGCGAAACAATTGGCAGGATTGTGCGTATGATCAGGTTCCAATCTTTGCTGATTGAGAGCGGAACGACCGGCTGAATGTTAAGCGTGAACTTGTAGCCATTGCCGGTAGGGCCAAACCCCCAGTCCTCGTTTGCCTGAAAAGGCACGCTGATGAGCGAGGCGATTGGATTGGCAAGTTCCTTGGCCAACTTGTCTGCCTCATCGGCTTCAGCAGAGGATTCGGTCACCGCGGCCAAGCTAAAATTCTTATATGTGTGAAACGGCAAGCTGAGCCGAGCCCCCTCAAAAGGCTCGCCAGCTACGTTGCCGTTTGTACCGAGGTCCTCAGATTCCGTCGCACGAACACGCGGACCGACTGAAAGAATTCCCAACGTGAGCACGGTGATTCCTACAAGTAGTTTCATAAGTCGATCGACCCTCACCCGGGCCTCTCCCTGCCAAGGAGAGGTGATCGCTTCTCCCTGGGGGAGAAGGTGAGGATGAGGGCGTCTGGAATAAAACAGCGCGAGCGATTTCTCTTTTGAAACCGCTTGTAAAGGGCTTTGAGGCCGCTTCACATTGACTGCTTTATCTTTTCGGCGGGTTATCGACGCGGGCAGCAACCATCAGGCTGCTGCCCTGCGTTGTGTGTCACTGCAATTACCAATCTCCCAGAGCGTTCACGCCCATCGGACCAAATCCACCGAACTGCTGAACTTCGACATTGTGAGGTCCGGCGGTCTCCAGCGTGGGCATCAGAGACTGTCCTGCCATCTGCCCCTGGCCTTGCTGAGCCATGCTTGCTGGCTGGCTCGCCTGTTGTCCTGCGAGCGCCTGTTTGTAGGTGTTGAATTGCTTTTGTTTCCCGACGTAGATCTTATCCTTCGTCGCAGTGGGAAACACGTAATATAATTTCCCATTGTACTTTACGGCCGAGACCCTGCCTTGCACCAAGCCGGCCACCGCCTGTTGCTGCTTGGGGGTCGTGACGGTTACGACCTTAAAGCCCGACTGCGAGAGCAAGGCCTCTTTTTGAGCTACAGCGGCCTGACCTGTGCCCGTGGTCTGACACGCTGCCAATAGCGCCAGGACCGCGCCGATACCGGCGATACCTGTTAGTGTTAATAGTTTTTTCATGTTTTTCCTTTGTGTGTGTTCTTTGGTTTGTTACTTCTACAAAAAAATTGGGGCTTGGCTCAAGACATTAATTTTCATCGTCGACCCCTGAACCCGCCACCGCCGAATCCGTCAACGATTACACAACGAAGCAAAGAAGTGTTGAGCAATTTCATAATCGTAGCCGAATAAATTTTTAGCATAACGCGCAGCTGGCGGCCCTGCCTATAGGACTTTAGGGCAATACGTAAAGGCGAAACCTCTTCCATCCGGGACGCTCATTTGCTCTCAAAAGGAAAGATTACCTTCCAATCGTTTTTCATGCTGATGACTGTCCAGGCGTTCTTCTTCGCCTCGGCCATCAGCGCGTCACTGAACGTGCCGATCTTCGATTCCGCGCCGTAAGCGAACTCGCGGACTGCGTCATCGTGATGCACCAGCATCATTAACCGCGCGCCGCTGCCGGCCTGCGTCCACTCCAGCATCTGCTGGTCGCCATCCGAGTTTCCGAATGCGGCGATGGGCCGGCGGCCAATGTGCGAGTTAATGCCGACCGGTTTACCGGTCTTGTCGTCGATGAAGTTCATCTCGGGCAACCGCATGAGCACCGGCTTGCCGTCACGCATTTCATATTTCGTTTTGATGCTGCTGCCCACGACTTGCTCGGGTGGAATGCCATAGACTTTTTCTGTCCACGGGCGCATGAACTCGATGCCGCCGCCAGACACGATGAACGTCTTGAACCCGTTCGCCCGCAGGTACGCGAGCAGTTCGACCATCGGCTGATAAACGCACTCTGTGTACCGCCGTTTGAATTTGGGATGCTTCGCAGTCGCGATCCAGTCCTTGACGATTTGCTCGAATTCCGCCGTCGTCATGCCGGCATGGGTGGCTACGATGATCTCTAGTATCGCGTGGTCGCCGCCGGCGAGCGCGCCTTTCAAATCACCTTTGAGCAACGACGCAAATGGTTCCTTCGTTTTCCACTCGGGATGTTGCGGCGCGAGCGCCTTCACGCGATCAAGCGCGAAGAAGAGTTGGAAATACATTGGCTGCTCGCACCAGAGCGTGCCGTCATTGTCGAACGTGGCGATGCGCTGCTCCGGTGGTACAAAGTCCGGCGAGCCTTCCTTCGTCACCTTCGCAACGAATTCCGTGATGGATTTCTTCGGCGGGCCGTCGTTCCACGAAGCCAACGGGTCGGCGGCCTGTGCTTTGCTCGCTATGAAAACGACCATGCAGGCGAGTGCAATTGTCGCGAGGTTTGGTGTGTGTCTGGTTTTCATTGTTGTGTCCTTTCGAATGTTGATTGGTTTTTCAAATTAAACCTGAGCTAACAGAGAAAAGCCGACTTAGGGGTTTAGTGATGTGATGTTTTCCGCGCCCTTCATCGAAATCTTGACGATGTCCTTGGCGTCGAGGTTCATTTTCATCAGGTCCACCATTCGGATCTGACTGTTTTCGTAGGTGCGGAAGTAGAACCGCTTCGCCTTGAGATCGCTCGCGCTCGTCCAGATCGTATAGTCGGCAAGGACGTTGCCGTGCTCGTCCTTCTCATGTTCACGGGCCGCGCCTTTTGGGATGTCGAACTGGTTCAGGATATGGAACGCCTCTAAAACCGCGTCATCCCCTGTCTTTGGCTTAAAGACCGACTGGCTGAACGCGACGGCGCGAACGAAGCGCGACGGCGGCGTGAAGTCTCCCGGCAGCCCGAGCATACCAGAGCCCTGGCCGGTTGGCAGAAGCTTAACAGACCCCAGCTGCACCGGAGGAGCGTTGGTCATCGAGAAATTCACATAGTTGCGCAGATTGGTCATATGCCAATCGAACGTCGGCGAGTTGGTGATCACACCCAGCGGGTTGTCATGGACGTTGAGCTTGCCGCGGACATACTCGATCACGATGCTCTTGCCGGAGGCGTCGTGAACGATGTAATGGGCTTCCGGAGCGAAGCCCCATCCACCGAATACGACGGCAGGGACGACG
>WNGB01003404.1_pt1 | contig 25023 bp, 23 predicted proteins | sample 5400681 | NCBI WGS metagenome assembly WNGB01 (sample SAMN13153367, study PRJNA577476) | soil metagenome | isolation source: 115 cm soil or saprolite under grassland replicate 2 | place: USA:California | collected 2016-06-15
TGATGCGGAAGTAGGTCGACAGCTCCATGGGGCAGCGCACGCCCTTCGGCACGTAGACGAACGAGCCGTCGGAGAAGACCGCCGAGTTGAGCGTGGCGAAGAAGTTGTCCGTGTAGGGGACGACCGAGCCGAGGTACCGGCGCACCAGCTCGGGATGGTTTCGCACCGCCTCGGAGAAGGAGCAGAAGATGATCCCCATCTCGCCGAGCTTCTCCTTGAAGGTGGTGGCCACCGAGACGCTGTCGAACACCGCGTCGACCGCGACGCCGGCCAGGAGCTCCTGCTCTTTCAGCGGGATGCCCAGCTTCTTGTAGGTCTCGAGGATCTCGGGATCGATCTCCTCCAGGCTCTTCGGTCCTTCGCCCTTCTTCCTGGGACCTGCCCAGTAGCTGATCGACTGGTAGTCGATCGGCGGGTAGTGGATGTTGGCCCAGCGCGGCTCCTCCATGGTGAGCCAGTGCCGGTAGGCCTTGAGCCGCCACTCGAGCATCCACTCGGGCTCATCCTTCTTGGATGAGATGAGCCGGACGGTGTCCTCGGAGAGGCCGGGCGGCACGATCTCCTGCTCGACGTCGGTGATGAAGCCGAACTTGTATTCCTGGCTCGCGAACTGCTCGATGGTGCTGGTGGAAGTCGTCTCCATGATTCCCTCTTTCGTTCTTCAGTGCTCCTGGCCGAGCGGCGCGACAGCCAGGGCCGGGCGCCGGCCCAGGGTGACCAGCTTCGGCTCCGGCCGCGGCGTCTCGGCCATTTCGGCCAGGGAGATCCCGGCCAGGGCCTCGCGGAGCGCCGCGTTGATCCGGTGCCAGCGGCCGCGCACCGGGCAGAGCGGCTCGTGGCTGCAGCCGCTCTGGTCGTCGATGCACTCGGTGATCGCGATCGGCCCTTCGAGCGCGGCGACCACCTCCGCCATCGAGATCTCCTCGGGAGAACGCGACAGGCTGTAGCCGCCCTTGACCCCGCGGTGCGAGTCCAGGAGGCCCTCGCGGACGAGGACCTTGAGGATTTTGCTCACCATCGGGAGCGGGAGGTGCGTCTCGCCCGCGAGCTCGGGAGCGTTCACCTGGCGCTCCGGCGCCGCGGCGAGATGGGTCAGGAGGACGATCCCGTAGTCGGTCTGCTTCGTGATGCGGATCATGCGGCCAGGCCCCGGTGCTTCCCACAGAAGAAAACAGGACCGGAGAGGTCCTGATTCCCTCGCATCGTAGCGAGGGGCCACAAGGAAGTCAACGGGTGGAGAGGGCTCCAACGGCTCCGTCAAAGTCGCCGCCGTCGGAGCCTCCTCCCGCCCGACCTCACCCCCGACCCCTCTCCCATCTCCCACCCCTCCAACCGGGAGAGGGGCGCCCCCGTCCAACCCTCTTTCCGGGAAAGGTTCCAGTGAGCAAAGCAGTCGCAAGCTCCCCCCTCTCCCGGGGGCTGGGTGGGAGGTGGGAGAGGGGGGCCGGGGGGGTGAGGTCGGGCGGGAGGAGGCTCCGACGGCGGAGCCTTTGACGGAGCCCTGAGGACCCCCGGGAGAGGGGGAGGTCTCAGGACTTGGCTCTCGCCACCCAGCGCGGGGCGGCGTCGAGGGTCTGCCGCAGGATCAGGCTGATCTGGGCCGCATGGTGCTGGACGTGGCGCATGTTGTAGAGGAGCAGCTCCGCGTGCGTCATGTCGAGCCAGTCGAAGCCGCAGCGCCGCTGCGCGCTCTCGTCCGTCATCGACTCGATCCTCTCCCGGCACTTCCGGCGGCCGTGCTCGAGATAGGTCCGCAGCTCCTCTCTCGTGTACGGCCGCTCGGGCAGGATCCCCGCCGGGTCCAGCTCGTCGAGCGTGAACGGCACCGGCGGGACGAACTCCCCGACCGAATCAGACAGGTACAGGTCGAGGAAGAAGAGCGTGTGGTAGGCGACGTACCAGACCTCCGGCTGCCGCGAGCGGTCGCTCCACAGCTCGTCGGGGCAGGCGAGGATGGCGTTGTCGAGCATGTCGATCGCGGCCCCGAACTGCTGCCAGATCAGAGTTTTCCAGATCGTGTCCACAGCTCTATCAGTTTAATCCGGATTCGATGAGTCTCCCAATGTTCGGGATGAGTCTCCCGACGAGAGCGTGACCATGGTACGATGACCATGGTCATAGAGGAGACCGCCCATGGAAGAACACCTCGTCTCGAAATCGTCCTTCAAGGCCAAGGCGCTCGAATACTTTCGGCAGGTGGAGAGCACGGGCAAGGAACTGGTCATCACCGATAACGGCAAGCCGGTCCTCAAGATCGTTCCTTACTCCCGCGATCCCGCGAAGGCGCTCAAGGCCCTCCGCGGCTCCGTCATCCTCTACGCCGATCCGTTGGAGCCGGTCGGGCTGGAGGATTGGGAGTCGCTCCGTTGATCGTCCTCGATCAGTGCCTGGGAGGCGAGGTCCCCGGTCCGCGACGAGCCCGTCGATAAAGCGAGCCTCATTTCTGCTCAAATCTAAACTGGATTACCACGGCGTCGTCGAGCGTGGAGATTCTCCACACCTGCTCATGCTTGGTTTCGTCCGTCGAGATTGCGACCTTCGCTTCGTAGGCTTGCTCGTACATCTCCAAGGAGCCAGTTCCGGTGAATCCGGCCTCTTGACTGTAGTTGAGCCGAGCTCTCGATATCTGCGCGTCAGTAGCGACACCTGCTGCCTGGCCCTCGGGATGGCCGAGGGTCAGATCCAACAAATAGCGTTGCACAGATGAGTCCCACCGCAAAGTGCCGATGACGTGTGCGTGGTGCGGCGTAAAGACCGCGCTAGACTGCTGGATGTCGAGAACGGTTGAGAAGAAAACCGTGTTGGGGTCGCGGCTCTGAACCGAGATGGTCGCGGCTCCTGTGATCGGCTCGCCAGGGAGATGATCTATTTTCCAGCTCGCGGAGTAACGGGGATGTGGAACGCTGTACGTTGCGGCCGCGTCGCTCAGCACAAGGCGTTGGAGCTGTTGGGTGTGGTCGCTTGCCGGAAGATTGGTGGTCTGTAGGACCCTGATCTCTCGGACCTCCGAGAACTTCACTGAGCTGTCGCCCAGCTCCGTCTTGCCGAAAAGGAGGCCTGTACCACCTCCTCCCATGTAGGCCATGTTCCAATCATCGGCAAGGCGCACAACGGCTTTTGTGCCATCCGTCAGCTCAACCGTCACGTCGTACTGCCACACTTCCGTACCCTTGGCGTTCTTCTCTTGATGGCCCGCGAATGCCAGCGAGCGCATTCGCGTCCACTCCAAGAAGGTCTCCGAGGTTCCGCGAAAGACTCTGATGCCCTTTTCGCGGCTCGGTCCGAAGCCCGAAGGGTACGCTATCTCAGGCTCCCGCAGGACATATGAGCTGCCAGTAGCGTCAGTGACTTGAACTTGCGTGGCGGCGCCACTCTCGATGGGGCCAGAGACGGTGCCTGAGGACGGATTGGGCTTCTCGGGTATTCTATTGGCGGCCGCGGTCATTTTGGAGATGGCCTGCACAAGGGCGGCCATATTCTCTCGCCTGGAGGTGGCGTCCCGCAACAGCCCTCGCCGCATCAACACGCTCTTGATGAGGAGTTGCCTTCCCGTGAAGTCCTGGAAGGTGACGGTGATGCTCACGTCTCCGCTTTCGACGTCGTCGAACACCTCGCCAAAGGCCACCAATGAAACTCCTAGCTTCTTCAGCTCGCTCGATCCTGGGGCGCTGATCTGGCCAATATCCTGCAGCACCTTTTCGTTTTCAATGACTGCTTGCAGGCGGGCGAGATTCCTTCTCTCGAGAACGGTATAGGTGCGGTCCTGCGCCAGAGCCTCTTCGAACTCGTGGGTCAGGCTTGCGGTTGTATCATTTTTTTTCCCGTCTCGCGTGGAGAAGTCCCAGACAACCACAGTCTGTGCGAACGACACTGCCGGCAGCAGTAGCCAAAGAAGAAACAAAAGCAGGCGCTTGCTCATCGGGCTGGCGCTCCTCAGCCCCCGCACGGAGTTAGCATTGTGCGATCTTCCGTGACCGCGACCGTTTCGACGCATTCTCTACCCCTACTCTCGAGCTTGAAACTATGGCTGCGTCCGTCGGCAGGTACTTCAATAGTAATCACCGTCGCGACCCGCCTGATAACTCGAGCCTTCTGGCCATCCAGCCAAACCTCTGCGTCGCTCATGGAGGAGGGTATCAGAAGGTCTACCCGGAGTCTGGGACTGTTTGGGGGCGCAGATCTCACAGGGGGTGTATTTGCCGTACGGACTCTCGTTTTTCCCCCGGAAGCCTCGGGCTTTGAGGGTCCATCCTGGCCGCTATCCTTGTAGAAGGCTGAGACTCCACCGGGCGAAGGAACTGCGGGCTCGGCGAGTTGACCCTTCCCTCTGGAGATGAGGATCCCTATGATCCCGAGAAGAAGCAGAAACCCTCCAACCAGTCCGGCCCAGATTATTTGGTGCCGATGCGTGAGGCGCTGAAGCTGGCGTACATCTACATTCCCCTTGATTTTTTGGAGAAGGGCATTCGCCTTGTTCTGGTCGAGGCTCGTCAGCTGCACGAGGGCTTCGAGCCGAGCCTTGTCGCTCTTGAACTGCTTCAAGATGTCCAAGACCTGTGCGGCATTGAAAAGGCCAGCTCCCTCGATGGTCTCTCGGATCGAGCGTTCGGCCCGATGAGCCTGAGCGACCAGGTAGAAGTAGGCCAAGAGGCTCAGAAATCCCAGCACCGACGAAACTCCGGCGAGAGCTGCGATGATTGGTGCGTTCATCACTTCGCGCTGTTCTCCAGTATGATCGAGGCGCGGATTACCCGAATAAACAGACTAGAGTTTACGAGAGTTCCGCAATGCTCGTCAAATCTGCGGCCGCCGACCCAGCGACTTGTCTCGGGAGACACATGATCGTGCTCGCGAGGAGACCTACCGGTCTCGCCAGGAGATGACCTGGTCTCGTGAGCCCGGCGACTGGTCTCGGGAGACCGGTGATCGTGCTCGCGAGGAAGGCTACCCTACCCCGCGAGCCGAACGACTGGGCTCGCGAGGAGATGAGCTGGTCTCGGGAGACCAGTGATCGGGCTCGCGAGGAGAGCTACCGCGCTGGCGAGCCGAATGACCGGGCCCGGGAGCTGAACGGCCCGTCGATAGTGCACGGAATCAGAGCAGTCCCGAATACCAGCCGACCAGCGCATCGCCGAAGAAGAGGGCGATCAGCCCTCCCAGGGCGAGGAAGACTCCGAAGGGGAGCTTCGAGCGCATGTCGAGGCTCCCCCAGCGCATCAGGGCGAGCCCGGCGATCGAGCCGGTCAGGGCACCGAAGAAGAGCGTGACCACGACGCCCTGCCAGCCGAGGAAGGCCCCCACCAGGGCGAGCATCTTGACGTCCCCCAGCCCCATCCCCTCCTCGCGGCGGACCAGCAGCCAGAGCCCCCAGACGGAGAGGAGGATGCCCGCTCCGATCAGGGTGCCGAGGACGGCCGGCACCAGACCGGCCAGCGGTGCCCAGAGCTGTGTGGCGAGCCCGACCACGATGCCGGGCAGGGTGATCCGGTCCGGCAGGATCATGTGGTCGTAGTCGATCAGGCCGAGGACCAGCATGAGGCAGGCGAAGACGGTCGCCACCACCACCTGCGGTGCCAGGCCGAAGCGCAGCAGGCAGGCCACGAAGAGCGCCCCCGTGGCCACCTCGACCAGCGGATAGCGCCAGGAGATCGGCGTGCCGCAGTTGCGGCAGCGCCCGCGCAGCAGGAGGAACGAGAGCACCGGCACGTTGTCGCGCGCCCGGATCAGGCTGCCGCACCCCGGGCAGCGCGAGCGCGGGTAGACCGTCGAAAGGCCGAGCGGCAGGCGGTAGACCACCACGTTCAGGTAGCTGCCGACGATCAGGCCGAAGACCGCGGCGTAGAGGACGATCAGGAGCTGGAGCACGGGCGGAATTGTACCCTCACCCCCGGCCCCTCTCCCGAGCGGCTGGCCCGCCAGAGGACCAACCCCCACGCCGCGAGCGCCGCCAGGCTCACCGCCGCGCCGAGCGGCAGGAGGCGCTCGTGGTAGGCGAGGACGAGCTCGTGCTCGCCGGCCGGCAGCTCGATCCCGATCTGGCCGAGGCCGGTGGGCCAGGCCGGCAGAGGCGCGCCGTCGATCGTGGCCCGCCAGCCGTCGTCGTAGGTGGAGGCCACGACGAAGAACGCCTTGCCTTGCGCGCGGTAGCGCAACACCACCCGCCCGGCCTCGTCGCGCAGCTTCAGAGGTCGCGGCGGCAGCGGGTACTCGGCCTCGGCGGGCGTGTGGTCCGCGCGCACGCAATGTTCGTGGCGGCTGACGGCGTAACTTTCCTGCCGCGACAGGGAGAGCGCATCACCCCAGGTGGGATGGAAGCTCACCCGCGGCACGAAGCGATAGCGGGGCAGCAGGAACGGATCGACCACCGGCCGGACGCCGGGCGAGCGCGGATCGCGGGCCACGGCGGCGGCCCATTCGGCCGTGGGCTGGCGGACCAGGACGGCACCGACGTTCCAGGCTCCAAGGAAGCGGAAAGCGAGCTCGCGTCCCGCCTCCCCGGAGCTCCATTCGGACAGGGCGACCGTCGTCGCTTTCTGGCCCCAGCCGGTGAGCATGAGGTCGTAGTCCTGGTGAAAGGCGTGCGGAATCCCCCAGAGGGATCCCGAATAGGGTTCCAGGCGGGCCAGGAGAGAGCGCACCGGCGCGAGATATGGATCGGGGGTGCGCGCGAACACGGCGAGCTGGCCCGGCGGCTCGGGCTCGAGGAACACGCGGGTGCCCTGCGGCACCGCATCGACCAGGAAGGGCGGGTCCCGGTAGACGGAGGCCGGCAGGGTGACCACGAAGCCGTGGCCGTAGTGCCAGAGGTCGATCGCCAGGAGCCCGAGGGCCGCGGCGGTGAGCGCGCGCCCCGAGGGACGGTGGGCACGGCAGAGGGCGAGGAGGCCGGCGACGGCGGCCGCCGTGGCCACCGCCGCCCACGCCTCGCCGCGCAGATAAGCCAGCCCGCGCAAGGCCGTGGCCTCGTTCAGGTCGGGACCGCCGTGGCTGCGCACGAACCAGAGCCCGGTGCGCGGGGACGCATGAAGCAGGATGGCGAGGGTGAGCGCCGTGGCGAACAGGACGAGGGCCAGGGCCAGGGGGAAGTCGGCGGCCGACCGCCGCCCGGCGGCGCGCTCGTCCATCAGCCGCTGCCAACCCAGGGCGCCCGCGAAGGCCAGCGAAACCACCGCCAGGATGGCGAACTTCTCTGGAAAGCGCACGACCGCGAGCCCCGGCACAGCCTCGCGCAGCGCTTCGAACAGAGGGTTGTGCCGGCCCAAGGCCAGGAACGCGCCGCCCAACACCCCGAGAGCCCAGGCGCCGCGCCGCGGGATCGGCCAGAGGGAGAGCGCGCAGATCCCCAGGACGGTGAGGAGCATCCCCGGGTAGAGCGAGGCCACGTAGGGGAAGTCTCGGTCGTGCAGGTTCCAGCCGAAAAACCGCCCGGCCTGCGGCCACGCCGGATCCCCGAAGAAACGCGGAAACGCCAGCTCGACCAGGCGCGACGGCGGCGCCGACCAGGTGCTCGCCTGTTTCGGATCGAGCCCGCCAGCCCGTGGAGAGTCGGCGAGGCGCTGCGCGGTGGGAAGGAGCTGCACGGCGGCGAGCGCCAGGGCGACCACGACCGGAACGGCCATCCGCAGAGCGATGAGCGGCCGGACCGGCCGGCGCACCGCCCGCGCCAGACCCAGTCCCAGCAGCCCGAGGCCGCTCACCACCACGGTCACCGGCTCTCCGTTCAAAAGCTGCAGGGCGAGCGCGCCGCCGGCCAGGAGAGCCGGGCGCAGCCAGGCGCGCCGTTCGAGGGCCGCGTCGCCGGCGGCCAAGACCCAGGGGAACCACGCCATGCTGCAGAACAAGGTGAAGGCGCTGAGCAGCGACAGGAGCGCACCGCTCCCGGTATAGCCGAGCGCCGCCAGCGCCGCCGCCCCACGGCCGGCGCCGAGCCGCCGCGCCAGAAACCAGGCCCCGGCAAAGGCGACCGCGGCATGAAAGACCGCGAGGAGGCTCAGCGCATAGGCCGGCGAGACCACCAGGACCAGCCAGCTCGGCGGATAGAACGCCGCATAGCTGGGATTGGACAGGATCGGCTGTCCCCCGTGCAGCCAGGGGTTCCAGACCGGCAGACCGCCCTCCGCCAGACGGCGGAAGGCGGTGCGCAGCGGAAGATGGAACTGCGGGATGTCCCGGTTCGCCAGCACCCGGCCGGGCGAGAGAAGACGCCCGAACAGGGCGAGCAGCCAGGCGGCCGCCAGAAAGAGAACCGGGGCCCGGCGCCTCAGTGCTTCTCCGGCCACCGGACCATGAAGCCGTCCGCCCAGACGACGTCCTGGTCGTAGTCGGTGGGCTCAAAACCGGTCACCGTATAGTCGTCGGTCTCGGACTGCTTGTTGCGTCCCCGGCTGCGGATCGCCATCACGTGCTGGCTGTGCGGATTGGGGGTGTTCAGGTAATAGTCATAGGGGCTCTTCCAGCCATCCTTGACCGGCACGTCCTGAAGGTAGGTGGGCACGAGGGCCGAGGTCATCTCGGTCATGTTCCTCAGCCCCCCATAGGACGCGAGGTTGATCTGAGTGCTGGTCTGGCCGGCCGCGGCAGCCCCCACCTGGTCGGTGAGCCACGAGAACATGGCGCCGCCGGCGATCCGCATGTCCGCCATGGTCCGCTTCTGCTTCGCCTTCTGCATGGCATCGAGCATGTTGGGAATCAGCATGGAGGCGATGATCCCGATGATCGCCACGACGATCAACAGCTCGATCAGGGTGAAACCCGCACGGGTCGACAGTCTCCGATTCATCTTTGCAATCCCCCTGACGAGGAAATAAGGAACGGCGATCCGCGGGAATCGCAAGCGCCGTGCCAGTCGAGGAATGCTGGAAGTATACCTCTTTTCAACGGTTTCCGTCGAGCCCCCACCCCGCGGGGTGGCAAAAATGGTCACTCGCGGGGTGGCCGCTGCCACTCCATGTCACCCCTTGTCCTCGACCACGCTCTGCACGATCGCGATCAGAGAATCGACCGTTCCCCTCCTCCACCTGCCTCGCATGGTATCCTGTAGAGGCGACGCAAATAGCGGCGCTCGGAGAGCAGCAGCATGAGAATCGAAGAGTTGCGGGGCCTGAGGTCCGAGATTCTCCGGTTGGCCGCCCTTCATGGCGCGACCAACGTCCGGGTCTTCGGCTCGGTCGCGCGCGGTGAGGCGGACGAGAGGAGCGATGTCGACTTCCTCGTCGACATGAGGAACGGCCGGAGCCTGCTCGACCTCGGGGGCCTCCTCACGGACCTTCAAGAGCTCCTGAGCCATTCGGTGGACGTCGTCACCGAGCGTGGCCTGAAAGCGCGCATCCGAGACCGGGTCCTGGAGGAGGCGGTTCCTCTGTGAGGGATGTCCGGGAGCGGATTCTCGACATCCTGGAGTCCATCGAGCGGATCGAGAAGTACGGGCGCAGTGGCAGGGAAGAGTTCGAGCGAAACGAGCTGGTCCAGGTCTGGGTTCTTCATCACCTCCAGATCCTCGGCGAGGCGGTGAACGCCTTGAAGCCGGTACTCCAGCCGGACCATCCCGAAATCCCCTGGGCCTCCATCGTCGGCATGCGGAATGTCCTCGTCCACCAGTACTTCGAGATCGATACCGACATCGTCTGGACCGTCGTCGAGAACGAGCTGTCCAAGCTCAAGGCATCGTTTCAGGCGATCCTCGATACCCGGGACAGCGACTGAGGTGAGCCTCCTCACCCCTTGTCCTCGACCACGCTCTGCACGATCGCGATCAGGGAATCCATCGGAGCTAGACCGAAGGCCTTCTTCCAGAGCCCGGTGCGCTCGTTGCCGATGATGAAGAGATTCTGGTGGTCCTGCGGCGTCTCGACGGAGTTGCCGAGCTTGCGCAGGACCGCGTCGACGTTCTCCTTGGTGCCGGTGAGGAAGTACCAGCCCGGCTTCGCCTTGAAGCGGCCGGCATACTCCTTGAGCCTGGCCGGCGTGTCGTTGGCCGGGTCGACGCTGAACGAGAGGAGATAGACGTCCTTGCCGAGGCGGTCGCCGAGCCAGTCCTGGAGCTTGGCGAAGTTGGTGCTCATGATCGGACAGGCGCCGGTGCAGCTGGTGAACATGAAGTCCATCACCACCACCCGGCCGCGCAGCAGGTCGCTGTAGAGCCGCATGGTCTGCCCGTCCTGGTTGACCAGGGGGGTCTCGCCGAAGTAGCTCTGTGCCGGAGGGGGAGCAGGCGCCGCGGCGGCCGGCGCGGCCAGCCGGTCGAGCAGCTCGACGAGCTTGGCCGGAGCGGCGAGCCCGTAGGCGCGGGTCCACTCGCCGCGCGGGTCGTTGCCCGCCAGCACCAGCGGCGTGTGGTCGCTCCGGTTCGGCGTGAAGACGCCGAGCGCCTTGAGGAGCTGCGTGACCGTGTCGGGCGCGCCGGTGACCAGGGTCCAGCCCGGGCCGGCGCCGAACTTCTTCCCCCACGCCTTCAGCCGCTCCGGAGTGTCGGTGGCCGGGTCGACGCTCACCGAGATCAGATGGACATCGCGCCCCACCCGGTCACCCAGGAGCTGCTCCACCTTGCCGAAGGTGGCGCCCATCGGCGGACAGATGGTCGTGCACGAGGTGAAGATGAAGTTCATCATCACCACCTTGCCGCGCACCAGGTCGCTGTAGAAATGGACCGGCTTGCCGTCCTGGTCGACCAGGTCGACATCCGGGACTTTGAGGTCGACCTTCTCTTCGGCCGGCGGAACCTCCTGGGCGGCAGCGGAGAGAGGGAGAGCCAGGAGCGCGCAGAGGATGAGCAGGCCTCGGATGGGACGCATTGACTGCATGGGGAGTACCTCCGCGCGGATTCTACCTCCCGGCACCCGTGGTCTCCAGCTCGTACACGAAGATCCCGCCCCCCAGGTCCGCCACCCGCGGGGAGCGCCCGATCCAGGCGAAGGCGCCGGGCGGCACCGGCACGATCCGCCCTCCGGCGTAGGTGGCGTACGGATACCCGTGGAGGAAGTTGGCGCTCACCGCGACCGGGCCGGGCCGGCGGGGATCGGGAAAGTGCCAGCGGATTCCGTAGAGCGCCGCGTCGACGTGCCCGAAGTAGGCGAGACCGATCTCGTCGATCCCTTCGCGGTCCATGTAGGCACGGACCCGCTTCAGGCCCTGCCCCCAATCCAGGTTCGAGTCGAGGAGGACCGCCTCGCCCCGGCCTCCCGCCAGCAGGTTGAAGTAGGAGAGGGTGTCCGGCGTGGCGAGCAGGACGGAGAGGGGATAGACGGCGAGGAGGACGGCTCCGGCGCCGCGCAGCCCGCGGCCGCGCGTGCGCAGCCAGGGGACGAGCCGGGCGGACCAGATGGTCAGGAGCGGCACGACCGGAAGGATGTAGCGGATGCCGTAGTGGACTTTGGAGAAGAAGGAGAACCAGGCGAGGAGCGCCAGCGCCGGCAGCCAGAGGAAAACCTCGCCCCGCGGCGCGTCCTCTCTTCTTGCGAACGGCGCCGCCAGGAAGGCGAGGAGGAGCGGGAGCGGCGTCTTGACCACCAGCGAGACCAGGTAATAGGCCGGCGAGCCCTGGCGCGACCAGCGGCCGAAGAGGTACTCGGGGAACTCGCCGGCCTCGTTGATCAGCTGGAGCGCGTCGAGACCTCTCAGATAGGCCGTGGGGAGAGGCACCGGGAGCGCCCCCGGCAGGACGGACGCGACCGCCTGGAGCGACCGGCTCTCGAAGCGTTGCTCCCCGAGCGGGCTTCCGACCCCCTGGAACAGATAACCCGCATCGAGCACCAGCAGGCTGATCAGGAAGATCGCGGCGAGAGCGCCGAGGCCTCGGGTCGGGTGGGGGCGCCCTCTCCCGCTCCGCGGGGGAGGGTCGGGGAGGGGGCCGCGGACGAAGGCGATCCCCGCGAGAATGACGAACAGCGGATAGAGCAGCAGGGCCGACATCTTGGAAAGCTGGGCAAGCCCGAGAGCGACGCCGCAAACCGCGAGCCGGACCGGCGTCGGGCTCTGCACGAAGCGGTGGAACGTCCACAGGGCGAGGACGACGAACGCCGCGAATCCCACGTCAGTCGTGGCGAGGTGGGCATGGGCGATGAGCGACGGGCAGAAGGCGAGGAAGAAGAGCGCCACCAGGCCGGCCTCGTCGCCGTAGAGCTCGCGCGCCCAGAGGAAAGAGAGGAATCCGAGGAGCATCCCGAGGGCCACCACCGGCAGCCGGCCGAAGAGGAAGATCCGGTCATAGACCGGCCGGTTGCTTTCCATGAAGCCCGTGCCGTACACCCACGGGAACCAGCCGGTGTTCTGGACGGGCGACGCGGTGTCGATCGCCGGGTCGAGAGCCAGGAGCGGCAGGGCCGAGAGGACCTTGACCAGCGGCGGGTTGAGCGGGAAGAGGTCGAACCGCCCGGTCTCGAGAGTCCAGTACCCCGCCGGCAGATGCGCGAACTCGTCGACCGTCGGCGTATCCCAGCGCAGCCCATGGGCGCAGAGCACCGCGAAGGCGGCGAGGAGGAGGACCACGGCGGCCCAGGTGCGCATATGCCGGAAGGATACGCGAAGACGTTGCGGGGGTTGCAGTTCGCTTTCGGAGCACTGTCGTCCCAAAAGCGAACACTCCGCCCTCTCCCGTCGATCCGGAGGGAGACGGGTCCTCCAGCGGGAGCTGGAAGAGGAGGCCGACAGACCTGACAGACCCGCTCTGACAGACCGGGCACCCGTGACAGACCGCAATCAGACCGTCGACCGGGTCCACCGGCCGGAGATCTTGCCCCTGTGCAGCGATGTCTATGTGCTGGCTCACGCACATAGCAAACACCGCATCCGCGGGACTTTTTACAGGATGCCCGGGGTATAGTGCCGGCCCGCGCCGAAAGCGGGACACTCCCCCGGCGAATCCCTCAGAGGACAGGAGAGACATTCCAAGAGGACGGCTGGGCATCGCGGTTGATCCCGCGAGCCGGGGTGTCCTGTGGGTGCCCGTCCCTCAGCGAAAAGGCTCCGCGCGGAAGCCCGGCTCTCCCTGGCATTGCCTGTGCACTCCACGAGGTCCAACAAAGTCAACGGCAGCAGCCTCGCCGCGACGAAAAGGGAGGACCCCATGCTGTACGAAAGCCGGTTGGACGAGCTGAAGGGAAGGCCCACCGACGGTGCACGCCGTGCCGTAGTCATTGGCGGCAGCATCGGAGGCATGATGGCGGCCCGGGTGCTGGCCGACCATTACGACGAGGTGATCCTCGTCGAGCGGGACCACATCCCCCCGGGTGTCGAGAACCGCCCCGGAGTGCCGCAGGCCCGCCACCTCCACTTCCTGATGAAGCGGGGGTTGATGGTCGTCGATCAGCTCTTCCCGGGTGTCAAGGCCGACCTTCTGGCCGCCGGCAGCCATCTGGTCGATCAGGGGACTGATTTCCGGATCCTCTACCGCTACGGCTGGTCGCCGCGGGTGAAGACCGGCCTCGAGATCATCACGTTCACCCGTCCGCTGCTCGAATCGACGATGCGCCGCCACCTCACCCCGCACCCGAAGGTCCGCTTCATCGAGGGCTTCGAGGTCGCCGGGCTGGTGACCAGTGAAGACCGCACCGCGGTGACCGGCATCCGCATCGTGCCCCGCCGCCGGGTCGAGGGGGAGACCGAAGAGCACATCCTCTCCGCCGATCTGGTGGTCGACAGCGCCGGCCGCATGTCCCCGGCGCCGCAGTGGCTCGAGGAGATCGGCTTCGCGGCTCCGGAGGAGTCCGAGGTCGACGCCTTCTGGGGATACGCGACGAGGATCTACGAGCCGCCCGCCGGCTGGCAGGCCGACTGGAAGATCCTCCTCGTCATGAACCGGCCGCCGTACCAGCCGCGCGCCGGCATCATCCAGCCGATCGAGGGGGGCCGCTGGCTGGTCACCATCGCCGGCGTGATGCACGACTATCCGCCGACCGAGGAAGACGGGTTCCTGCAGTTCGCCAGAAGCCTCTCCTCGCCGGAGCTCTACAACACAATTTCGCAGGCCAAGCCGCTGACCAAGATCTGGGGCTACCGCAAGACCTCGAACCGGCTGCGCCAGTACGACAAGCTGGCCAAGATGCCGAAGGGCTTCGTGACCCTGGGCGACTCGGTTTGCGCCTTCAATCCGGTGTACGGCCTGGGCATGACGTTGACCGGCATGGAGGTCGAGGAGCTGGGGCGCTGCCTGAGCCAGAGCAACGGCGGCCGCACCCTGGATCCGCTGGTCTTCCAGAAGGGCGTGGCCAAGCTGGTGACGGCGCCGTGGGCGCTGACCACGAGCGAGGACCTGCGCTGGCCGGCCACCCAGGGCGGTGAGATCACCACCAAGGTGAAGGTCATGCACTGGTACATCGACCAGGTGATCCGGCTGATCCCGGAGAGCCCGGAGGTCTACCAGGCCTTCCAGGAAGTCAACCACATGATGAAGGGGCCCGAGTCGCTGTTCCGGCCTCCGGTCCTCTTCCGGGTCCTGAAGCAGGCGTTGACTCCGGCCAAGACCCCGAAGACCGCCAAGGTCCCGGCAACGGTCCCCGTCGGTGACCGTCACACTTCGACGGTCACCCTGCACCGTTAAAGAGACTGAGAATCCCCCGCGGTTCGACCCCGCGAGCGGCCGGGAGGCGAGGAGCCTCCCGGCCGTTTTTGTTTTGGGGGGAAGGGGGCGGTGGTGGTATTCCTCAAGGACAACAAGGTCTTCAAGGACGGCAAGGGCAAGCGCGGCGCCTGTCTCCGACATGTCGGCACCGCGTCGCCGACATGTCGGTGAGGCTCCGGCGATGCGGGCCGGGAGCCCGCTCCCGAGGGAATCTCGCGGCGAGACGGCTGGCACGACGGTTGCTCCGGGAGGCAATTCCATCGACGACCCTGCAACCGTTCAAATCAAGGAGGCGACTCATGGCAAGCCCGCTCACGCTTTTGCTGCCGGTGATTCCCGGAACCACTCTGGACACCCTCAGTGCGACTCTCGGAAAATACACTCCAGAGCTCGACGCTGCGCTCCAGTCCATCGGTACGGTGCACTATGCGCGCACCCTGCTGCTCGATGCGTCCGCGCCCAACCTGCAGCCGAGTGGAAAAGAGACCAGCTCCTACGTCCTCGCGGTCATCACCGAATACGACGGCAGCTTCGATGCGTACATCAATGACTTCGTGTCGCAGGTGGGCTCGATTTTCGATGCCCTCCTGCAGGTCGTGGTGGGCGGTGCGGCCGTGACTCCGGTCGCCAACAACGTAGCGGCGTTCCAGGCCTTCGTCACCCAGAACGACGCCTCGCAGCATGCGCCCAACACCAGTCTCTTCCAGGCCTACACGGCCACGGTGCAGGAGATCCTCGCCAGCCTTCCCAGCCAATCCTGAACCGGCCCGCGGGGAGCGTCCGCATCCGGCGTGGCGCTCCCCTCCGCCCTTTCTCTTTGCGAGGAGACCCATGGCCGATCCCCAGCTCGATTATTCCGATATCCAGGGCACCATCCTGCGCGGGTACCGGGTGGACATGGCCCGGCATTTCATTCTCAGCATCACCGACGCCGTGGCGGCGGGAAAACTGATCGGTGATCTGGTGGACGGCACGGGCGGGCTGCCCCGCATCACCACGGCGGCCCGCTGGAAGGTCAAGCCGGAGTGCTTCGTCAATATCGGCTTCACCGCCGCGGGACTGGCCGCGCTCGGCGTCACCCCGGCGCAGCTCGCCACCTTCGACGGAGCATTCCAGCGCGGCGCCACCAATCCCACCACCGCCAGCATCGTGGGCGATGTGGGCACGAGCCAGCCGGCGGACTGGATCGGCGGGCTGGCCGACGGCGAGCAGATCCATGCGGTGCTGAGCCTCTGGGTCGACGACGATCCGGCGGTTCTGGAGACGGTCACGGCCAGGTTGCGAGCGGCGTTCGCCGGCTGTATCAAGGAGCTCTCCGCGCACGACGCGCAGGCTCTTCCGGACAACATGGTCCATTTCGGGTATCGCGACAACATCGCGCAACCAACCGTGATCGGTGCGCCGCCCAGGAAATGCGAGGCTCCGGACGATCAGGAGCCGGTGGCCACGGGCGAGTTCCTGCTCGGCTATGTCAACGAGAACAACGGCACCTATGCCGTGCAGCCGGCGGAGCTCTCGACCAACAGCAGCTACGCCGCCTTCCGCATTCTGGAGCAGGACGTCACCGGTTTCGAAACGTTTCTCTCCGACTATGCGGCGAAGGCCGGAATCGACGTCGAGAAGCTCGCGGCGAAAGTCTGCGGCCGCTGGCGCAACGGCAATCCGCTGGAGCTCGCGCCCGACTCTCCGGGGACGGTGCTGCCGCTGGAGAAGCTCAACGATTTCACCTACGGCAGCACGGACGCGGCGCAGGACGACACGCTGGGGATCAAGTGCCCCATCGGCTCGCACATCCGGCGCAACAATCCGCGCAACGAGGGGGTCGTCGGCACCGACAGCACCCACCATCGCATCGTGCGGCGCGCCATGCCGTACGGACCGCTCTACGATCCGGCGCATCCCGATCCCGCCCCCGTGCCGCGCGGGCTGATCGGTTATTTCATCAACGCGAGCCTCAGCAACCAGTTCGAGTTCCTGACCGGCCAGTGGAATCTCGGCTCGAGCTTCGTGAAGTCCGCTTCGGGGCCGGACGGATCGAGCGCCGGCAACGCGGTCTTCAACATCAGCGGCCAGGACGTGTTCCTCGGCGTGAACGATCCGGCGTCGAGCTCCTTCACCCTCGCGGCGCTCGGCGCGAAGGGCGCGAACAACACCGTGCTGACCGGGTTCTCACGCCTGGTCATCACCCGTGGCGGAGCCTACTGCTTCCTGCCCAGCATCAGCGGGCTGCGCTATCTCGCGCAGTTGCCTGGAGCATCGGGAGGAAGCAATACCTGAGGGGCTCGGACCGCCCGAACGCCGTTGCGTTCTGCAGCAACTGGAACCAGGTCGGCGGCTGCTGGTACGAGTGAGCCTGGCTCAGACCCGCACCTTGCTCGGGCCCGCCGCCTTGACCTCTTCGCTGACTCCCGACTCGTACTTCTTGAAGTTCTCGGCGAACATGTCGGCGAGCTGCGAGGCCTTGGCGTCGTAGGCTGCCGGGTCTTTCCAGGTGTCGCGCGGACGGAGGACCTCGCCGGGCACTCCCTCGACCTGCTTCGGCACGTGCAGGCCGAAGATCGGGTCGACCCAGGTCTCCACGTGATCGAGGTCGCCGCCGAGCGCCGCGGTGACCATGCGGCGGGTGTAGGCGAGCTTGATCCGCTCACCCGTGCTGACGGGACCGCCGGTCCAGCCGGTGTTGAGCAGCCAGACCTTGGCGTCGTGCCGCTTCATCTTCTCGCCGAGCAGGCCGGCGTAGACCCCGGGGTGGCGCGGCATGAAGGGCGCGCCGAAACAGGTGCTGAAGGTCACCTTCGGCTCGGTGACCCCCTTCTCTGTGCCGGCCACCTTCGCGGTGTAGCCGGAGAGGAAGTGGTACATGGCCTGCTCCTCGGAGAGCCGGCTGATCGGCGGCAGCACGCCGAAGGCGTCGCAGGTCAGGAAGACGATGTTCTTCGGATGCCCGGCCTGGCCGCCGAGGTCCACCCGGCCAAGCTGGGTGAGCGGATAGCTGGAGCGGGTGTTCTCGGTATTGCTGTCGTCGTCCAGGTCGAGGCGGCGGGTCTCGGGGTCCATCACCACGTTTTCGAGGACCGTCCCGAAGTGGCGGGTGGTGGCATAGATCTCCGGCTCGCCGTCGGGGCTCAGGCGGATGACCTTGGCGTAACAGCCGCCCTCGAAGTTGAACACTCCCTGGTCGCTCCAGCCGTGCTCGTCGTCGCCGATGAGCGTGCGGTCCGGATCGGCCGAGAGCGTCGTCTTGCCGGTGCCCGAGAGGCCGAAGAAGAGCGCCACGTCGTCTTTGGTCGCACCGTAGTTGGCGCTGCAATGCATCGGGAAGACGCCCTGCTGGGGCAGGTAGAAGTTCATCACGCTGAAGATGCTCTTCTTGATCTCGCCCGCGTAGACGGTGCCGCCGATCAGCACCAGGCGCTTCGCGAGGTCGAGCAGGATGAAGGTCGAGGTGCGGGTGCCGTCGCGCTGCGGGTCGGCGTCGAGCGAGGCGACGTTGAGGACCGTGAAGTTGGGATCGAACGAGGAGAGGACAGAGCCGTCTTCCTCGCGGATGAACATGTTGCGCGCGAACAGATTGTGCCAGGCGTTCTCGGTGATGATCCGCACGTTCAAGCGATAGCGCGGGTCGGCCCCGGCGTAGCCGTCGAAGACGAAGAGGTCGCGGTCCTTGACGTGCTCCAGGGCGCGGGCGAAGAGCGCGTCGAGCTTCTCGCGGTCGAACGGCTTGTTGACGTCCCCCCACCAGATGTCGCCGTCGATCGAGGGGTCGCGGACCACGAAGCGGTCGTTGGGCGAGCGCCCGGTGTGCTGGCCGGTGCGGCAGACCAGCGGACCTTCGGCGGCGAGCTGCGCCTCGCCGCGCTGGATCGCGTGCTCGACCAGGCGCGCCGGCGGCAGGTTCCAGTACACCGTCCGCGCGCCGGAGATGCCCAGCTTGTCCAATCCGTAGCTGCTCTTGTACGGCCCTTCGTTTTGCATTCCGTCACCTCGAAGATCTGTTCTGATTCGAAAGCGTCAGGTAATCGACCAGAAGCCGCGCCATCACCCGCATGCCGACGGGGACGGCCGAGTCGTCGCCCCGGAACGTGGGGGTGTGCAGACCGCCGGAGGTCGTGCCCGGCTTGAGGACGCCCAACCGGAAGTAGAACCCGGGGACCTGGTTGGCGAAGTAGGCGAAGTCCTCGCCGCCCATGGTGGGCTCGACGAGCTTGACCTTGTCGGCTCCCAGCGTGCGTTCCAGCAGCGGGCGCACCTTCTCGGTCAACGCCGGATCGTTGACGGTGGCCGGCGCATTCCTCTTGTAGTCGAGATCGTAGGAGCCGCCCCCGGCGCGGGTCGTGCCGTCCAGGATCTCCCGCATGCGGCGCTCGACCGTGCTGCGGGTTTCGTCGCTGTAGGTGCGCACCGTCCCCTCGAGCATGACCTCGCCGGGAATGATGTTGAAGCGCTCGCCGCCGCGGACGATGCCGACGGTGATCACGCTCGGCTCGAACGGCGAGAGGTTGCGCGAGCGGATGGTCTGGAGCGCCAGGATCGCCTGCGCCGCCATGACCACCGGATCGATGCTCAGGTTCGGCTGCGCGCCGTGCGCCTGCTTCCCCTTGATGTGGGCGGTGAACTGGTCCACCGCGGCCATGGTCGGCCCCGGGTTGAAGCCGACCTGCCCCACCTCCAGATCCGGAAAGGAGTGGAGGGCGAAGGCGGCCTCGGGCTTCTCGGCGAAGACACCTTCGTCGAGCATCAGCTCGGCGCCCCCCCGCTCGCCGGGCGGCGGACCCTCTTCGGCCGGCTGGAAGATGAACTCGATGGTGCCGGGGATCTGGTCCTTGAGCGCGGTGAGCACCGTGGCGACTCCGAGGAGCGACGAGGTGTGGATGTCGTGGCCGCAGGCATGGGCCACGCCCACCTGCTGCCCCAGGAAGGTGTCGTGCTTGGTGGAGCGGAACGGGAAATCGGTCTCCTCGGTGACCGGCAGGGCGTCCATATCGGCACGGACGGCGATCCGCGGGCCGGGCAGGCCGCCGCGCAGGATGGCGACGACGCCGGTCTTGGCGACTCCGGTCTTCACCTCCAGGCCGAGCTTGCGCAGGTGATCGGCCACCAGGGCCGCGGTCTGGGTCTCCCGGTTGCTCAGCTCCGGGTTCTGATGGATCCGATGCCGGATCTCGATGATCTGGGGTGCGACGCGCTCCACTTCGCGGTCGATGCGGGTATCGAGGTCCTCGGCGAGCACGGGCGTCGCGAGCACGCCACAGGCCCACGCCAGGAGCACTACCGTCCTGCGAGCGATCATGCTTTGTCCTCCAGATGCCCCTCCGCCCGGGGCGAAACCCGCCGAGTGTACAACGTCGCGGTGAGGCCGGGATAGAATGCCGGGCGCCCGCCGTCCACGCCGGCGTACCTGATCCCCTGGAGGAAGCGGACTGTGAACCTGGAGAATCGGAAGATCCTTGTGCTCGGAGGCTACGGCCTCGTCGGTATGGCCGTCTGCCGGGAGCTGCTCGAGCGCCGGCCGGCCGAGATCCAGATCCACAGCCTGCGGATCGAGGAGTCGGAGCGCGCCCGCGAGGAGCTGGCCCCCGAAGCCGGTCACACCCGGATCTCCGTCTCGGCGGGAAACATCTTCGGCCTCGCCGACACCGAGGACCGGGTCGAGAAGATCCGCGCCGAGCTGCGCCCCCTCTCGGACGACCACCTCGCGGTCTTCCGCCTCTACCGCCTGCTCACCGAATCGAAGCCGGAGGTGGTCATCGACTGTGTCAACACGGCCACCGGCATCGCCTACGGCAACATCTTCCAGGCCGCCGAGGCGCTGCTCAACCAGCTCGATGCCGGCGAGGTGACGCGCGAGATGGCCGAGAGCCTCCTCGACGCCCTCTACATGCCGCGGCTGATCCGCCACATCCAGGTGATGTACCGCGGGATGATCGACGCGAAGACCAGCGTCTATGTGAAGGTCGGCACCACCGGCACGGGAGGCATGGGGCTCAACATCCCCTACACGCATTCGGAGGAGCGCCCGAGCCGGGTGCTGCTGTCCAAAAGCGCCATCGCCGGCGCCCAGTCGATGCTGCTGTTCCTGATGGCGCGCACCCCCGGCGCGCCGGTCACCAAGGAGATCAAGCCGGCGGCGGCCATCGCCTGGAAGAAGATCGGCTACGGTCCGGTCTACCGCGGCGGCAAGCCGCTGCGCCTGGTCGACGCCCGGCCCCGTCCGCTGGGAGAGACCTTCTCGACCGAAGACCCGGCGGCGGCCCGCGAGACCGACGTCCTTTATGAGAACGTCTTCATCGACACCGGAGAGAACGGCGTCTTCAGTGCCGAGGAGTTCGTCCTGGTCTCCACGGGCGGGCAGATGGAGTTCGTCACTCCCGAGGAGATCGCGAGCTATCTGGTCTTCGAGATCGAGGGGCGGCAGACCGGGCGCGACATCGTCAACGCCCTGGACGGCGCGGTGCTCGGGCCCACCTACCGGGCCGGCATCCTGCGCCACTGGGCGATCGAGCGGATGAACGAGCTGCAAGAGCAGCACGGGGTGGAGAGCGTCGCGTTCGAGATGCTCGGCCCGCCGCGCAACTCGAAGCTCCTCTTCGAGGCCCACCTGCTGCGCCGCGCCTTCGGCACCATGGCCGCGGTCCTCGAGGCGACGCCCGAAGCGGTGCGCGACGGCCTCGACCGCCTGGTGCGCAGCCAGCCGGACGAGGCGAACCGGGTGGTCTCGATCGGCGTGCCGATCCTGCTCGACTCGGGAGAGGTCCTGCGCGGCCCGCGCACCCTGGTCCCCGCCGGCCTCGAGGACGAGCCGGTGACGCCCGGGAAGCTGGAGCGCTGGGTGCGCGACGGCTGGGTGGACCTCCGCCTCGCCAACTGCGTGAAGTGGATCGAGCGCTTCCGCCGTATCCGCGAGGAGATCGAGGCCATCCCGGAGCACGACACCTCCAGCCGCTCCCTCCGCAACCGCCGCTTCTGGGGCGAGGAGCGGGAGATCCGGCCCGGCAAGATCGTCGGCTGGCTGCTGGAGAGGGAGGACGGGGGGTGGCGGATCAAGCGGTAGGCCTACTCCAGCAGCGCCCGCAGCTCGGCGAGGTCCGCCTCCAGGCGCTCTACGGTTTCTTCGAGGTGCGCCACCCGTTCGCTCAAGGCGGGGCCGGCCGGGCGGGCGGCGAGGCCGGGCGGCTCGGGTGGGGCGGTCACGGTTTCCGGCTCCACGATCTCCCCCACCAGGTGGGTCCAGCGGATCTCCTTCTGACCGGGCCGGCGGGGCAGCTCGGCGACGAGCGGCTCGTCGATGGTCGCCATCCTCGTGAGGGCTTCCTCGACCTCCTCGAGGGTGGCGAAGGGCTGGAGCCGCTCGCTTCTGGTGCGCAGCTCCCCCGGCGTCTGGGGACCGCGCAGCAGGAGCAGCGTCATCAGCGCCTTGCCGGCGCGGTCCAGGCCCCAGCGGCGGACGACGCTCTGCTGCCACTTCTCCGTCCTCGCCCCTTCGCTGCGCCAGGCCAGGACGTCCTGGCGCAGCCGCTCCAGGGCGTCGACCACCTGGCCTTCGGTGAGCTCCAGCACCGGCTCGCGGTTCGTCTTCTGGTTGCAGCCGGCGAGGATGGCGTTGACCGACAGGGGACAGGCCTCGGGCGTCGTCTGCTCCTTCTCGAGCAGCACGCCGAGGACGCGGATCTCGATGGCGTCGAGCGGGCGGGGGATGCGGGTGGATGCCACGCGCCCTATCTTATCCTGGACAGACACAACCCCCTCTTGATTTTTTGCTGGAGCGATGCCATGCTCCCGGAAACTTGTTAGCGCATGTGGTTGGCAGCGGCTCCAGAAAACGGCCCCTCACGCATTTCCCACGTAGCAGTAGCCCCCCGATCAAGGCGCGCAGCACCAATTTCGAGCGAGGAATCACCCAGGCACAGGATTCAATCCTCCAACCGGAGGCGGAGGTTGCCGCGCGAGCGGCACAACATCAACTCTCATGTAGCAAGGAGCAGAGTATGGCCGAGCAAGGGATCGTGAAGTGGTTCAACGACGCGAAGGGGTACGGGTTCATCGTCCGTGAGCGTGGCGCGGATGTGTTCGTGCACCACTCGTCCATCATCGCCGAGGGTTTCCGGACTCTGGGCGAGGGGGATCGCGTCTCGTTCGAGGTCGTGGAGGGCCCCAAGGGCCTCCAGGCGAAGAACGTCATCAAGATTTCCTGACACCACTTCCGCCCCGCAAACCGCGCCCCGCCGGGTTGGCTGTCCCGCCGGGGCGTTGTTCTATTTGGCCGTTACGGCTGCGGCGGCCGCTGAGGTGTGCCCGGAGAGACCTGATGGTCGTCGCGCGGCGGATTGACCTTGACGACCGGGACCTCGACCTCGCGCTTCTCGGTCTTCACCTGGATATCGGGCGCGTCCACGTCGTACTTGGGAACCTGTCCGCCCTTCACCTCGACCTCCGGCACCTTGCCTTCCTGGGTCTGACGCACACGGCACGCACCGCTCGCGAACGACGCGAGCAGGGTCAGGACAAGCAGCAGGGATTTCCAGGCTGACTTATTGCTGAGTTTCATGAGCGTTCTCCTCTTGGTTGTAACCCTCCGTGCAAGCTCCTCCTCCTCTGGTATGCAAGGGACGTTCCAGCCTGGAGGGGATCAGGAGCGGCGGGCGTGTCGGGGAGCCGCGAGCGTCACGTAGTCGAGTTCCTCCCCCTCGCGCGTCGCCCGCAGCAGGAGAGAGCCGCGCCGCATGTCGCCGGCTCCCGCGAAGATCCGCGGAAAGAGGAGGCGCTCTCCGAAGACCGGCTCCAGGAGGTCCACGTACTTGCCCGTGGCCACGCTGCCCAGGAGCACGACGGGAGCCGACGCCGGGATGCGGTCATGGAGATCCCGCAGATGCCGGCGCATGGGCTCGACGTAGTCCGGGCACTTGAGATCGACCCGCGTACGGCGCAGGACCGCGGTCCTCTCCGGGTCGATCCGCCAGTCGGGAGGCACCAGCCCGAACCCGGGAGCGATGACCAGGGTGCTCCCCTCCCGCGGAAAGCCGGCCGGCGGCGCGGCGAAGTGGCGGGCGTAGGTCAGCTTGCCGCGGAAATAGAGGGAGCTCACGAAGGTGAAGACCTCGTCGAGAGGAGCCCCCTCGGGAGAGCCCATCCGGCGCGCCATCTCCGAGCGCGCTCCAGGGGACAGAAGAAGCTTGGCGCGCTCGCCGTTCAGGCTGGCCGGCGAGAGGAGAAAGATCTTTCCGGGGTCGTCACGTTTCCTCACATCCCGGAAAACCGCACCACTCCGTCGTGCATTCCCATGCCTTTCACCCCTCGCCGGCTTGCGCGTCCGGCGCCGTCTTCCAGGCTTCGGCCGCCACCGCCGCCGCGGGAGCGAGCAGATGGTCGATCTCGCTGGCCGACAGCGGCTTGGAGAAGAGGAAGCCCTGCCCGTACTCGCAGCCGAGCGCCCGGATCGTCTTCACCTGCGCCGCCGTCTGGATCCCCTCGGCGACCACCTCCATGCCGAGCTGGTGGGCTAGGGTCACGATCGCTTCGAGGATCGCCAGGTTCCCCGATCCCTCCTCGATGCGGGAGACGAAGGAGCGGTCGATCTTCAGGATGTCCATGGGGAAGCGGTGCAGGTAGTTGAGCGAGGAATACCCTTTGCCGAAGTCGTCCATCGAGAGCTGGACGCCCAGAGATTTGAGACGCGCGAAGCGGGTGTTGGCCGACTCGGCGTGCTGGATGATGACCCCCTCGGTGATCTCCAGCCCGAGGCAGGACGGGTCGAGGCCGCTCTCGGTGAGCGCGTGGCGCACCTGCTCGAACAGATCGGCCTGGAAGAACTGCTTGTTGGACAGGTTGACGCTCAGCTTGAGCTCGCGGTGCTCCGGATATCTGCGCTGCAGCTCGCGGACCTTGCGGCAGGACTCCTCGAGCACGTACCGCCCCATCGAGACGATCAGGCCGGTCTCCTCGGCCACCGAGAGGAACTCGTCGGGAAAGATGGTGCCGTGGCGCGGGTGCGTCCAGCGCAGCAGGGCCTCCAGCGAGGTCACCACGCCGCTGCGCAGGTCGACCACGGGCTGGTAGTAGACCTCGATCTGCCCGCGCTCGATGGCCCGCCGCAGGTCGGTCTCGAGCTGGAGCCGGGCCATGACGAACTGGTGCATGCCGCGGTTGAACACGACGTGGCCGGCGGGGCCCTGGCTCTTGGCGCGGTACATGGCCGTATCCGCGTCGCGCAGGAGGTCCTCGGGACCGCCGTACTCCGGCGTGTGGACGGCGATGCCGATGCTCGCCGACAGGTAGATCTCGTGCCCGTGCAGGGTGATCGGCGCGGCGAGCCGCTGGTGGATGCGCACCGCCACGTCCTCGGCGTCGTTCACGTCCCGCACGCCTTCGAGGAGGATGGCGAACTCGTCGCCGCCCATGCGCGCGATGGTGTCCGTGGGCCGCAGGACCGAGAGGAGCGAGCCGGCGATCTGCACCAGCAGCTGGTCGCCCAC
>WNGB01006562.1_pt1 | contig 25000 bp, 23 predicted proteins | sample 5400681 | NCBI WGS metagenome assembly WNGB01 (sample SAMN13153367, study PRJNA577476) | soil metagenome | isolation source: 115 cm soil or saprolite under grassland replicate 2 | place: USA:California | collected 2016-06-15
CCGGCTGCGGCGGTGGCAGAGGTGGGTTCCACGTAGAGCCCGCGCCGGGCGAGATCGCGGAGAGCGTCCACGATCTCCGCCTCGCTCACCGCCACCACCGCACCGCCCGACTCCCGCACCGCGCGGAGCACCTCGGCCACCCGCGTGGGCTTGGGCGTGGCGATGCCCTCCGCCACCGTGGGCGAGATCGGGGTGGTCACGAGGTGGTCGCCGCCCGACACGAACGCAGCGCGATAGGGTGCGCAATTCGCCGCCTGCACGCCGAAGAGACGCGGGCCCTTGCCGATCTCGCCCTGCCGCGTGAGCTCACCGAATCCGCGCTCGGCGCCCAGCACGTTGCTGCCATACCCGAGCGGGACCACGAGATTGTCCGGGGCGTGGAACCTCAGCTGCTCCCAGAGCTCATAGGCGAGCGTCTTGATGCCTTCCACGAAGAAGGGCTGCCAGTTGTGGCTCGCGTAGAAGAGCTCCACGCTCTGGCGCTGCGCCGCTTCCGCCACGTCCTGTCGCGATCCCTTGATCGTCACCACATCGGCGCCGCAGGCCGCGATCTGGGCGATCTTCGGATAGGACGCGGTCTCCGGCACGAGGATGCGGCAGGCCAGCCCGGCCGCCGCGGCATAGGCCGAGAGCGATGCGCCGGCATTGCCGGAGGAGTCCTCCAGCACGCGGGTGACACCCCGGCCTCGGAGATAGGACACCATCACCGTCATGCCGCGGTCCTTGAAGGAGCCAGTGGGCATCATGAACTCGAGCTTGTAGTGGACGGGGGATCCGCCCCAGTGGCCGGGCACCAGCGGCGTCCAGCCCTCGCCCAGGGACACCGCGTCCGCGACATCCACCAGGAGCCCGCGCGCGTAGCGCCAGACCGAGTGGCGCGCGGTGTCGATGTCCCGCCGGCCGAGTCCCGGCGCGGGCGCGAGATTCAGGTAGTGTCCGTCCTCGCCGCACCAGCGCGCCTCCGAGACCGGATAGGTCCGTCCCGTGGAGGGATCGACGTAGCTCACTCAGCGGTCGGCGGCGACTTCAACGACGTTCTGGAGAGGCGGGCCGACGCGGTAGCGGATGAGGTTGTCGGCGAACATGTCTCGCGCCACGCGCTCAGTGTAACCTACGTGGCCGACCCCCGGGAGCGCAGGGCACCATCTGTTGGCAGACGGGCACCGGGGCACCTTCGACCCCCGGCGTGGCTGATCCGGCGACACGACACGACAAGGAGCTACCCGGGGTGAACGTGCTCCTGGAGGCGGTGCTGACCCGCGCGAACCGCTAGGGCCGGGCTGCTCAGAAGAGGTCCTGCGCCTCTACGCCGCGAGCGGCCATGAGGCGCCGCAGCCGCTCGAGCGCGGCCGCCTCGATCTGACGCACCCGCTCCCGCGTCACGCCGATCTTGCGCCCGATCGCTTCGAGGGTCATGGGCGCCTCGCCGGAGAGACCGAAGCGCCAGCCGAGCACGTCGCGCTCGGAGTCCGGGAGATCGCGCAGCACGCCCGCGAGGTCCGCGCGCGTCCGCAGGGCGGCGCCAAGCCCCGTGCCGGGCAACGGCTCGTTGTCCTTGACCATGTCTTCGATCGATCCGTCGCCTCCCAGTACGGGCGGCGCGTCGAGGGAGACCGGACGCTGGCTCATGCGCTCGATATGCTCGATCTCCTCGAGCGGATGGTCGAGCGCCCTGGCGATCTCTTCCGTGGTCGGCGCGCGGCCGAGCTGCTGGGTCAGTTCCGCCTTCTTCTTGGCGAAGCGACCGAGCAGCAGCTCGATGTGGACGGGCAGACGAATGGTGCGCGCCTGGTTGGCGAGCGCCCGCGCCACCGCCTGTCGTATCCACCACACCGCATAGGTGGAGAAGCGCGTGCCCCGACCGGGTTGGAACTTCTTCACCGCCTGCAGGAGCCCCAGGTTGCCTTCCTCGATGAGATCCAGGAGCGAGAGGCCGCGGTTCAAATAGCGACGGGCCACGCGTACGACGAGCCGGAGGTTCCCTTCGGTCAGGCGCCGCTCCGCGTCCGCGTCGCCCGCCTGCACCCGGCGGGCCAGCTCCTGCTCCTCTTCCGCGGTGAGGAGGGGGATCTTGGCGATGTCACTCAGATAGAGGCCGAGGAGCTCGCGGCCGCGCGCGGCAACTTCGGGCCGGTCCTTGTCGCCCGCCAGCTCCTGGGGGTCCCGCTCGAGGAGGGTTTCGAGGACCTCGCCGCGGTCTTCGACGTCCAGCGTGTCGGCGCCGGGCTCACTCATCTTCGTCGCCGTCCAGCGGATGCACGCGCGCCGACTCGTTCGGCATGTCCGGCGCCTCGTCGACCCGGACCTCGGTCGTCTCGCGGGCGGGCAGCAGATGGAGCGGGTTGTAGACCATGCCGTCGTGACGGATCTCGAAGTGCAGGTGGGGCCCCGTGACGCGGCCGGAGCGCCCGACGGTAGCGATGATGGTGCCTTCGGATACGCGGTCGCCCACTTCGACGAGGTTCTCCAGATTGTGCGCATACACCGTGACGAAGCCGTTCTCGTGCTCGACGCGGATGACGTGGCCATAGGCTCGCTCCTGCCCGCTCGAGATGACGGTGCCCGCGGCCGCGGCCAGAATGGGAGCCCCGATCTCCGCCTTGATGTCCATCCCCGCATGCCACCCGAGCCGACGACGGCCGAAGGGCGAGATGACCTGGCCGTCGACCGGCCAGGCGAACTCGACACTCACATTGTCGAAGCCGGGCTCGGCCATGTAGAAGCGCGTCGGCACGCGGCGCGGGCCCGCCCGGACGAGGAGGACGTCGCCGTTGGCGAGCACGGCGTCGATCAGCGTCACCGGCCTCTCCCCCGCGGCCATCCGTGCGCTGGGCACGAGAATGCGCTGACCGACCCGCAGCTGCTCCGGGCGCGTGAGCTTGTTGGCGTCGATCAAGGCTTTCCGGGTGACGCCGTAGCGCACGGCGATGCGGGTCAAGGTCTCGCGGGCGCGCACGACGTGTACGGTGCGACCCACGGCGGCGCGCGGGGCCTCGATGCGCGCCTTGCGCTCGGAGACGGGATGCGACTTGGGCGGGGACTTCTTGGGGGCGGGAGCGGCCGTCCGCGCCGCCGCGTCGCCAGCGCCCGGGTGAGCCAGGAGGAGCCCGGGCAGGAGCAGGCCCAAGCCAATGGCCTGCCGGCAGCGCGGACGCCTCACGGATCGAACTCCGCATACCGTACCTCGAAGGAGGTGAAGCGGCCGGTGGGGGGGCGCCAGGCCACGGACAAGCCTTCGACGTGCGCGAGGGGCGGGCCCTTGTGGAGATCGCGCGCGAGCTCCTCGATCACGTCACGGCCCCCCTCGACGCGCACGCGAACCCTCCCGTCCTTCAGGTTCATGACGTAGCCGCGCAGCCCGAGCTGCGCCGCCTTTCGATGCGCGAAGTTTCGGTACCCCACTCCGTGCACATGCCCGCTCACGATGATCTCCGCTGCGCTCTGTGGCCGGGGCGTGCTCATAGCGTGTGGTACGGGTGAAAAATGGTCGGGGCGACTGGATTTGAACCAGCGACCTCCTGCTCCCGAAGCAGGCGCGCTACCAAGCTGCGCTACGCCCCGTCCTTGACGACCATTTTACGCTTCCCAGGCGTACTTCCCGATCAACTTCACGAATACGCAGCTGGAGTCCTCGGTGACTCTCGGCTGCCCGTTGATCTTGTCGACGATTCGCAGCCGCTGTGCATCCTCCGGACCCACGGGCATCACCAGCCGACCGCCTTCCGCCAGCTGCTCGAGGAGCGGTGGGGGCACCGACGGCCCGCCCGCCGCCACCAGGATGCGATCGAACGGGGCCTCGTCGGCCCAGCCCATGGTACCGTCCGCCGCCCGCACCCATACATTGCTCGCCCCGATCGACTCGAGCGTCTGTCGCGCGCGGGCCGCGAGCCGGGGAATCCGCTCGATGGTGCACACCCGCGCGGCCATCCGCGAGAGGACGGCCGCCTGATAGCCGCTGCCCGTCCCGATCTCGAGCACCTTCTCCCGTCCCGTCAGCCGCAAGAGCTCCGTCATGCGCGCCACCATGAAAGGCTGCGAAATGGTCTGGCCCTCGCCGATGGGGAGCGGATGATCTCCATACGCCCGGTCGCGCAGCGCCTCGTCGACGAAGAGGTGTCGCGGCACGCTCCGCATCCCCTCGAGCACGCCCGGATCGGCGATGCCTCGCTTGATCAGCTGCTCGGCGACCATGCGCTCCCGTTCTCGCCCGTGCCGCTGCTCGCCGGTCACCACGGCCCCCGGCTCGCGCCGCCCGTCGATCAACGCGGCCGCTTCTTCAGCAGCGAGTTGAGACCGGATTCCCAGTCCGCCATCCGGCCCAGCGCACCGTAGTGCGTGAGGTCGAGATGCAATGGCGTCACGCTGGCCTGGCCCCGATTCACCGCCGAGATATCCGAGCCTTCATCGTCGTTCCACTCCGGCGGTCCCGCGCCGATCCAGTAGTACGGCAGCCCGCGCGGGTCCGTCTCCTGCACGATCTTCTCGCGGTACACGCGATGGCCGAGCCGGGTCATCCGTATCCCGCTCGCCGGTCCCGGCGGCGCGTTGACGTTCAGCAGCGTCTTCGCGGGCAGCCCTTCCACGAGCAGGCGGCTCGCTACGAGCCGCGCGACGTTCCCCGCACTCTCGAAGCCCGTATCTCCCGCGTTGGCCTGCGACACGGCCATGGAGGGCACGCCCAAAAGTGTCCCTTCCATCGCCGCCGACACGGTGCCGGAGTACGTCACGTCGTCGCCGAGATTCGAGCCGTGGTTGATACCGGAGGCCACGAGCACGGGCCGCTCGGGCAGGAAGCCCAGCACCGCGAGGTTGACGCAGTCCGACGGCGTTCCGTTCACGGCGAACCGCCGCTCGCCTACCTGGGTGACGCGCAGCGGGCGATGCAGCGTGAGCGCGTGCCCGACCGCGCTCTGCTCACGATCGGGCGCCACCACGTACACATCACCGAGGTCGTCGAGGGCGGCGGCGAGCGCGTGAAGCCCCGCCGCGTGCACCCCGTCGTCGTTGGTGACCAGGATCACTGCCGGCATGACCGTTCACCGCCCTGCGAGCAAAAAAGATGGCAGATCCGAGAATCTGCCATAGTCGCCCACTGTGAAATTGGTCGGGGCGACTGGATTTGAACCAGCGACCCCTTGACCCCCAGTCAAGTGCGCTACCGGGCTGCGCCACGCCCCGACCCAACTCGTCATTGTACGGAGTGACGAGGGGAAAGACAATACGCCGCCGTCAGCTTTTCGGAGGGCTCAGACGGTCGCGGAGCGCGCGAAGCTGGTCGCGCATCCGGCGGAGCGCCGCCTCCAGGGCCGTGCTGCGGACCCCGAGATCGAGCTGGGCGGGCCCGCGGCTCTCGATGAGCAGGCGCTTCTTGGCGCCCTCGAGGGTGAGCCTCTCGTCGTAGAGCAAGGTCTTGATGCGCAGGACGAGGTCGAGATCGCGCCTGCGATAGAGCCGCTGGCCGGCCGGGTTCTTCTTCGGACGGAGGAGGCGAAACTCCGACTCCCAATAGCGCAGGACGTAGGCGGGTACCTCCGTGATGGCCTCAACCTCGCCGATCCGGTAGTAGAGCTTGTCCGGGATGGCCACCCGACTGGGTTCCTCTCCACTCTCCGCCGGACCGCTGCCGCTCACGCGTCGGGCCTCACGACTGCTGGTTGATCCGCTGCTTGAGACCCTTGCTCGGCTTGAACGTCAGCACCTTGCGCGCGGTGATCTCGATGCTGTCCCCCGTCTGGGGATTGCGTCCACGGCGCGAAGCCTTCCGCCGGATGCGAAAGTGGCCGAAGCCGACGATCTTCACATCCTCGCTCTTCTCGAAGCAGCGGAAGATGATGTCGAACAGCGATTCCACCACCGAGGCGGACTGTCGCTTGGACAGCCCGTGGGCCGCCACCGCGTTGATGAGATCGTTCTTCGTCAGTGCTGTCACCTCCCCTCGATCGGGATGGGCGTTGCCTGCGCGTCATGCATCAGCGGGCCGCGCCCTGCATGAGAAACCCCGGATGACCTTTAGCTTCGAGCTCGCCGCGCACCTGCTGGGCCTTGGCCCGGTCCGGGTAGCCGCCGACCCGCACCACGTGGAAGATCGTCCCCCCCGCACCGTTACTCGGCGCGGGAGCGGGCGCGGCCTTCGCGCGCCGGATGACCACTTTGAAACCTTCCTTCTTGAGCGAGGACGACATGGACATGGCCGTCTCGAGATCGTAGGGCGGATTGACGACGAGGCCGCCCTTGACCGGCTGCGCCGTCCCCTTGCCCTTCAGCGCCGCATTCACCGCATCGGGAGTGGAGCCGGTGATGAACAGCTGATTCTGCGCACCCGCGGTGGCCGGGCTCGATGGAGCTGTGGCGGGGGCGGGAGCGCTCCCGCCTCGGGAGATGCGGGAGACCGTCACGGGAAAATTCTCCCCCTTGAGCTGTTTCGACAGTGCCTCGGCATTGCGCTCTTCGGCAAAAGCGCCCACCTGGATCCAATAGCCGCCTGGCCCCGCCTCGACCGGCGCGATCCTCTTCGCTGTGCCCGGAGGCTTCGGCGTCTCCACCTTCGCGGCCGGAGCGGTTTTGGCCGGCGGCGCGGGAGCGGGGACGGCAGGCAGCGGCGCCGTACCGACGGGACGATCCGCCGGGCTGGGAGCCGCGGGTGCCTGAGCGGTAGCCGGCGCGTCCGGCTTCGCGGGCGGCGGCACCGGCGCTTCGGCCTTGGACGGCGGAACGGGTGCCGACGGCGACGGGCTCACGGCGGGGGCCGGTGGCTTGGCGTCCGACGGCGACGGAGCGGGCGTCGTGGGCTGAGGCGCCGCCGGCTCGCTCACCTTCGCTTGAGGCTTGCCCGGCGGACCCGGCGTCGGCTCGAGCCAGTTCAGGAGGTACGGCAGAGACACCACGACGATGATGGCGAGCACCGTGAGGACGAGCAACGCGCGAAACCATCCCGCGGCGAAGATGCTCCGGCGGGCGAGGTCGTCGTGCTCGTCTTCTTCGATGAATTCCTCGTGATCTGGATCGGTCGCCATGGTCCCCCGCCGAGCGTCGATATCAAACGGGCGTCATGTTAGCACAGACGCCATGACCCTCAAACCGTTTTTGCTAGGGGTTCTGCCTACTTAGCGAGAATTCGCTCAGGACCTTCGCCGGGCGTCGCGCGAGCCCTGGCGAGGAGCGCCCCCACTCTTGCGCTTGGCCGGTGCCCGCCGCACGAGCAGGCGAATCGGCGATCCGGCGAAGCTGGCCGCATGGCGGATGGAATTGATCAGGTAGCGCTCGAAAGAGAAATGCAGCTTGCCGACCCAGTTGACCTTGACGGCGAAGGTCGGCGGCGACACCGCGACCTGCTGCGCGCTGTGGATGCGCAAGGGCACGCCGCCCGACGAGATGGGTCGGCGCTCCACCGCCTGGCGAAAGATCGTGATGAGATCTCCCGGAGGCAGCCGCTTGCGCGATTCGGCCGCGACCTTGTCGACGGTGTCGAAAAGGTCGCGGAGGCCGAGCGTGGTCACCGCGGACGTGAAGCAGATGGGCGCATAGTCGAGAAAGGGCAGGCGCTCGTGGATCTGCGCGGTGACGTCCGCCTTGCCCACGAGACCGCTGGGCACGAGGTCCCACTTGTTGACGGCGAGCACGATGGCCCGCCCGGCGTCGTGGGCGTAGCCGGCGATGTGCGCGTCCTGCGCCGTCACGCCTTCGGAGGCGTCGAGCACGAGCACGGCCACGTCGCAACGCTCGAGACTCTTGAGGGCCATCACCACCGCCAGCTTCTCGAGCACCTCGGACACCCGTCCCTTCCGGCGTATGCCCGCGGTGTCGATGAGGAGATAGGGTCGATCGCGGAAGGTGAGCGGCGTGTCGACCGCGTCCCGCGTCGTGCCCGGCAGGTCGTGGACGAGCACGCGCTCTTCTCCCATCACCGCGTTCACGAGCGATGACTTCCCCACGTTGGGCCGGCCGATGATCGCCACGCGGGTGCCTTCCGCCCGCATGTCCACCGCCGGCGCGGGCGCCAGGCCGCGCGCGGCTTCGAGGAGCTCGGCCACGCCCCGTCCGTGCTCGGCGGAGACGTCGATGAGCGAGGAAAAGCCGAGGCGATAGAAATCCGCCCCCGAGCTCTCCTGCCCGGCCCCGTCGATCTTGTTCACGGCCACGAGCACCGGGTGCTGGCTGCGGCGCAGAATGCGCGCGATTTCCTGGTCGAGGGAGGTGAGGCCCGCCCGCCCGTCGACCACGAAGATCACGAGATCGGCCTCCTCGATGGCCGTCATGACCTGATCCCGCACCGCCGCGATCAGATTCGACTCCGTGCTGGGATCGAAGCCACCCGTGTCCACGATGGTGGCCTGCCAGCGCTCGAAGGTGGCCGTGCCGTAGAGACGGTCCCGGGTCACGCCGGGCACGTCGTGAACGATGGAGCGTCGTCGCCCGACGAGGCGGTTGAAGAGCGTGGATTTGCCGACATTGGGCCGGCCCACGAGAGCGATGACGGGACGAATCATGGCGGAGTCGGGCCGCTCAGCGGCCGAGGAGCGCGGTGACGAGCGCGCCTGCGGACGGGTCCACCGCCCGGACGGGCACCCCCAGTGAAGCGCTGACGTCGCCCAGGGTGAGATCGTCGAGGAAGACCCCCGCCTGTTCGCTCAGTGCGACCTGAGGCACCAGGACCTCGTCTCCCAGCGTCTGTCCGGCGAGCTGGGTCTGGATGTCGTGGCCGGTCAGCAGTCCCGCCACGCCGATGCCGGGCCCGAACCACTCGTTGACCACGGGCCGCACCGAGACCTCGAGCCCCTCGGCGCGCACGCCGTCCAGCAGGGCGCGCATTCGCGAGGCGAACATGGTGCCCGTCACCACCGTCACCGCGCGCGGAGAGGCCAGAGCCCGGGCGCAGCGCCGGCGCGCGGCGGCGAATCCGTCGCTGAAGCGCCGCACGAGTCCGACGCCATCCTCGATGACGGGGAAGCCTTCGTAGGAGGCCGCCGGCGGCAGGGGCAGACCCGCCTGGAGATACACCTCGTCCGAGGCCCACACGAAGCGCGTGCCCAGCGAGTCCAGGCACTCGCGCTGCCAGCCGGCTATGGCCGCGGCGAGCGCGCGCGCCTCGAGGGTGGTGGGGGTGCGGAGCCGGGGCAGTCGTTCGCGATGGCGCGTGAGACCGACGGGCACCACCGCTACCGTGGCCACCCCCGGGTGCAGGTGCCCGAGCTCGCGCACCGAACGCTCGAGCTGCGCCCCGTCGTTCCACTCCGGTACGAGGACGATCTGGGCGTGCATCACGATGCCGGCCTTGGCCAGCCGCTCCATGATGGGCAGGAGCTCGCGGCGGATCCGCGGCTCGCCGAGGAGCCGGTGACGCAGGGCGGAGTCCGTGGCGTGCACGGAGACGTAGAGCGGGGAGAGCCGCTGCGCTTCGATGCGCGCGAGCTCGTGCTCTTCGAGATCGGTCAGGGTGATGTAGTTGCCGTGAAGAAAGGACAGGCGAAAGTCGTCGTCCTTCACGTAGAGGCTCTTCCGCATGCCGCGTGGGAGCTGATGGATGAAGCAGAAGACACACTTGTTGCTGCAGGTGTCGATCTCTCCCGGTCGCGGCGCGTCGAGCTCGAGGCCGAGGTCGGGCCCCGCGCGCCGGAGGATCGCGCCTCGCTTCATGCCGTCGCGCTCCAGGGAGAACCGCAGCCGCTCGTGACCGGCGTGAAAGTGAAAGTCGATGACGTCGCGGAGGGCGTGTCCGTTGACGGCCACGATCCGGTCGCCGGGACGGAGCCCGGCGCGGGCGGCCGGGGTCCGCTCCCGGACGGCCGCCACGACCACGCCGGCGATGGCGGGGCTAGCGCAGGCGGTCATGCTCGAGGTTGCTGCGCTGAGCCTGGCCGGTGGCCTCGTTGTCAGGCGGGTTGAGCTGGTTGAGTCCCTGCACGAGGTACTGGAGACCGGAGCCGACGGTGAAGAGCGCGGTGGTCCACGCCGCCGTCTTGGGGAGGAACACCAGGGTCTTGAAGTAATAGGCGAGCATGGCGGAGAGCACGGTGCCCATCTGGAAGAGCGTGGACGCCTTGCCGAGCCAGCTCGGCGTCGGATGCACGGTGCCCCCCGCCACATGGATGACGATCACGCCGACGCTCAGGATGAGATCGCGGCTCACCACCACCGCCGCGATCCAGAACGGAATCACTTTCAGGTAGGTCAGGGTGATGAACGCCGATGTGATGAGCAGCTTGTCGGCCACCGGATCGAGGAAGGCGCCGAGCCGGGTCTGCGTCCCCCGCGTCCGCGCGATGTAGCCGTCGAGCATGTCCGTGAGGCTGGCCGCGCAGAAGACGGCGAAGGCCCAGCCCGCCTTCCGGTAGACGAGAAGCGTCACGAACACCGGAATGAGCAGGATACGAAGCGTTGTCAGCCAGTTGGCCAGTCCCATAGGTCATCCGTTGCGGACGAAGCCCAATCTTATCACTCCCGGCTCGGCCGCCGGGGCGAAACGTGGATGGCTCAGCCGGCCTGCCGATAGGGGGCGAGGGGACCCAGGAGGCGTGGCGGCAACTCGACCTCGAGGAGGATGCCGTCGATGTCGTCGGAGCGCGAAAGCACTCGGCCGCGCTCGTAGCACTGGGCGATGGCCGTGCCGTCACGGTAGGGAATCCGCAGCGTGACGCGCGCGACCCCGGGACGGAGTGCCCGCTCGATGCGGTCGAGGAGCGCGTCCATCCCCTCCCCCGTGCGCGCCGAGACGGGCACGCCGTCGAAGCGCTCCACGAGGGCGCCGAGAGCGGCGCCGGGCTCGAGCCGGTCCACCTTGTTGAGGGCCACGATGGTCGGCCGGCGGCCGAGCTCCAGCTCGCCGAGGAGAGCCTCCACCGCTTCCATCTGCTCCTCGAGACCGGGGTGACTCGCGTCGACCACGTGCAGGAGCACGTCGGCCTCTTCGAGCTCTTCGAGGGTCGCCTTGAACGCTGCCACGAGCTGATGCGGCAGCTTGCGGATGAAGCCCACCGTATCGGTCAGGATGAAGGGGGCGCGGGAGGCGCGCGACACGAGCCGGGCCGCCGGATCAAGGGTGACGAAGAGCCGGTCGGCGGCGGTGTGCTCTGATCCCGTGAGGTGATTGAGCAAGGTGGTCTTGCCGGCATTGGTGTAGCCGACGAGGGCGACCACGGGCACCCCGGCCGCCTTGCGACGGTCGCGGAGGAGGCGGCGGTGCACGCGCACGCGCCCGAGCTCGCCGCGGATCTTCTCGATGCGATGGCGGATCATGCGCCGGTCGGACTCGAGCTGGGTCTCGCCCGGGCCCCGCGTGCCAATGCCGCCGCCGAGCCGCTCGAGATGCTTCCATTGCCCGATGAGGCGCGGGAGGAGATACGACAGCTGGGCCAGCTCCACCTGGAGCTTGCCCTCCATCGTTCGCGCGCGCTGGGCGAAGATGTCGAGGATGAGCGCGGTGCGGTCGATGACCTTGAGCCCGAGCGATCCGCCGAGATTGCGCTCCTGCACGGGCGAGAGCGGGTCGTCGGAGATCATGAGATTGGCCCCCTCGCGCTCCGACGAGGCCTTGAGCTCGTCGACCTTGCCCTTGCCGAAATAGAGCCTGGGGGTGGGCGCCCGGCGTTCCTGGGTCATCCGCCCCACCACCTCCGCCCCCGCCGACTCCGCGAGGCGGCCCAGCTCGTCGAGAGACTCCTCCACTTCGAACCTGGGCTGCTTCGGCAGCTTCAGCGCGGCCAGGAGCGCTCGTTCTCTCTTCCTCACTCTGTCCATCCCTCTCGCGTGATCTCCTTGACGAGACGCTCGGCGGCGCCCTCGGGCCCGCCCGTCTCGTCCACGTCCAGCCATCTGAGGTCAGCTTCGCGCGCGAACCACGTCATCTGCCGCTTGGCGTAGCGACGGGTATCGCGGACCATGAGCGCGAGTGCCTCGGCCTCCGTCATGCGCTGCTTCACCACCGCCGCGAACTGCCGGTAGCCGATGCCCGCCATGCCGGGCGAGGTCTCGTCGTAGCCGGCTTCGAGGAGCCGCTGCACCTCGTCCATCATCCCACCGGCGTACATGCCGCGCGCGCGTTCTTCGAGTCGCCGGTTGAGCACGCTGCGCTCCTGGCCGAGCCCGAACAGGAGTAGCTTCCACGGCGAGACGGCCCGTGACCAGCCGCCTCTCTCTTCCGGATCGTGGCCGTGCTTCTCGATGGCCCGGATGATACGCACGCGATCGTTCGGATGGAGCCGCCGGGCGGCGTCCGGGTCGAGGGTGGCCAGCTGCGCATGGAGCGCGGACGCTCCCCCCCCGGCCGCCACGGCGTCCAGACGCGCCCGCAGCGCCGGATCGGCCGGAGGCGCCGGGTCGAGGCCCTTCAGGAGGGCACGGATATAGAGCCCCGTGCCCCCCACCACGACGGGCAGCCGGCCGCGCTCCCGGATAGCGTCGATGGCGGTGAGCGCCTCCCTTCTGAAGCGCGCGGCGTGATAGCGCTCGTCGGGCTCGATGACGTCGAGGAGATGATGCGGCACGGCCGCCTGCTCCCGGCGCGTCGGCTTTCCCGTGGCCACGTCCATGCCCCGATAGACCTGGCGCGAGTCGGCGCTCACCACCTCGATCGGGAGGCGTGCGGCAAGGTGGACGGCGGCCGCGGTCTTCCCCACCCCCGTGGGCCCGCAGATGACGAGGAGCGGAGGCGCCGCTACCACGTGCGCCGGAGCTCCCGCTTGATTTCCTTGAGGGACAGGCGGGAGACGATGGGTCGCCCGTGGGGACAGAAATACGGCGTCTCGGTGGCCGAGAGATCGGCGAGGAGCCGTGTCATCTCCTCCCGCTGCAGCGGAGCATGCGCCTTCACCGCCGCGCGGCAGGCGACGAAGGCGAGCGCCCGATCGACGATGGGAGAGTCCGGCTTCGCCGCCGGCGCGCCGACCTCGTCGAGCAAGCCTTCGATGAGGCGCCGCGGCTCGGCGCCCTTGAGGAGGCTCGGCACGGCGCGGAGGAGCACGCTGCTTCCGCCGAAATCCTCGAGGGCGAAGCCGAGGTTCTCCAGATCCCCCTGCCACTCCGCAAGGAGCGCGGCCTTCCCCGGGCCCAGCTCGAGGGATTGGGGAAAGAGAAGAGCCTGGGAGGCCAGCGGACCGGCGGCCAGCTCGCGCTTGAGCTGCTCGAAGAGCACACGCTCGTGGGCGACATGCTGGTCGATGAAAAACACCTCCTCCTCGCTCGCCGAGACGACGAAGGTGTCCTGGAGCTGGCCGATCACATTGCCGAATCGACCTGGCCCGAAGGGCGCGAGGCGTTCGCGGAAGAGCGCCCCCTGGATATCAGCCGGCAACGAGGACCCAGAGACGATCTCCGCGCTCCCCCAGGTCACAGACGTACCCGCGGCCGCGTCCCCCCCCATGCTCTCGCCCGGCGTGGCAAGGCCCTGCTGGGGCTGGACCACACGCGCGGATCGCAGCGCGTCCTGGACGGCACGGAAGACGGCCTCCTGGATGAGGCGCGGCGAGCGAAAGCGAACCCATGCCTTGGTCGGATGGACGTTGACGTCGACCTCGGGCAGAGGCACCTCGATGCCGAGCACGGCCACGGGAAACTGATGCCGCGGGAGCGTGGGACGGTAGCCCTCGACCAGCGACTGGGTCAGCGCCGTGTCCCTCACGGGGCGGCCGTTCACGATCAGCGTGATCTCGTCACGATTGCCCCGCGCCCGCTGGGGCGGGGCGAGGAGACCCGTGATGCGAACCACACCCTGGGTGTGCAGCACGTCGAGCATGGCCTGGGACGTCTCGAAGCCCAGCAGCGCTCCCACACGGTCCCGAAGGGTGGTGGTGACGGGGGCGGCAAGGACAGCCTTGCCGTGATGGAGCACGCGGAGCTGGAGATCGGGCCGGGACAGGGCGATGCCCTGGAGGAGACGGAGGGTGAAGGCGAGCTCGGAGGGCGCGCTGCGAAGGAATTTGAGCCGCGCCGGCGTGTTGAAAAAGAGGTCCTGTGTCTCGACCGCCGTCCCGGATTCGGCCGCGACGTCCAGGCGTGCGTCGATGCTGCCTCCCGCCCCTCGGAGGAGCGTACCGACGGCGCTTCCGCGAGGACAGGAACGTATCTCGAAGCGGCTCACCGCGCAGATGGCGGGGAGGGCCTCCCCGCGGAAGCCGAGGGTGCCGATGGCGTCCAGATCGGTCTCGTCGGCGATCTTCGAGGTCGCGTGACGCTGGAGGGCCAGGTCCAGGTCCTCGCGGGTCATCCCTACGCCGTCGTCGGTGACGCGGATGAGCTGACGCCCGGCGTCCTTGAGCTCCACGGTGATGGAGCGCGCCCCGGCGTCGATGGCGTTTTCCACCAGCTCTTTGACCACGGAGGCCGGGCGCTCCACGACTTCGCCCGCGGCAATCTTGTTGATGAGCAGATCGGAGAGGAGCCGGATCGGGCTCACGGCTGGGCCTTCAGGCGCTGCTGCCACTCCGCGAGCAGGTTGAGGGCCTGGAGCGGGGTCAGCGACGAGAGGTCGAGGACGGCCAGCTCCTTGAGGAGTGGGTCTGTGGCGTGGGGAAAGAGGCCGAGCTGGGCCTGGAGCGGAGCGGTAGGAGGAGCGGAGGCCGGGGGCTGGCTCTCCAGTTCAGCGAGGATTTCCCGGGCGCGGGTGATCACCGCCTGAGGCAGCCCGGCGAGGCGGGCGACCTGAATGCCGTACGAGCGATCGGTTCCCCCTGGCCGCACCTTGTGGAGAAAGATGATCTCGTCGTTCCACTCTTTCACGGCCACGTGGTAGTTGCGCACGCGCGGGAGGGTGTCGGCGAGAGCCGTCAGCTCATGGTAGTGGGTGGCGAAGAGCACCTTGGCCCCGCGGCCACGATCGTGCAGCTCCTCGGTCACCGCCCAGGCAATGGCCAGGCCGTCGAAGGTGGATGTGCCGCGACCGACCTCGTCGAGGAGGATGAGGCTCCGGTCCGTGGCATGGCGCAGGATGCTCGCCGTCTCGACCATCTCCACGAGAAACGTGCTCTGGCCCCGGGCCAGATTGTCCTGGGCGCCCACCCGGGTGAGGATGCGATCCACCACGCCGATGCGGGCCGCGCGGGCGGGCACGAAGGCGCCCATCTGGGCGAGGATGACGAGCAGCGCGGCCTGGCGCATGAACACGCTCTTGCCGCTCATGTTCGGCCCGGTGAGGATGATCACCTGCTCCACCTCTGGGTCGAGTCGGAGATCGTTGGGCGTGAAGGGGCGCTCGCCGCCCGTCTCCAGCACGGGATGGCGGCCGTCTTCGATATCGAGAGCTCTCCCGCCGTCGATCACGGGCCTGATATGGCCGCGCTCGTGGGCCACCTCGGCGAGGGAGACCAGCGCGTCGAGCGCGCCCACCGCGCGGGCGGTCTTGCCGAGAGCGGAGGCTTCCGCGGCCACCGCGGAGCGAATCTCCACGAACAGCTCGAGCTCGAGCCGGGCCATTCGCTCTTCCGCCCCGAGCACCCGGCTCTCGTATTCCTTGAGCTCGGCCGTGACATACCGCTCCGCGCCCACGAGCGTCTGACGCCGTATGTATTCGGCGGGCACTTTGGCGGCCTGAGCGTGACTCACCTCGATGCCGTAGCCGAAGACGCGATTGAAGCGCACCCGGAGGGTCGTGATGCCCGTGCGCTCGCGCTCCCGTTTCTCGAGCGAGGCGATCCATGCCCGGGCTTCACGGGCCCCTCGCCTGATCTCCCCGAGCTCGGCGCTCCAGGTCTCGCGGATCAGCCCGCCCTCCCTGAGGGTCAAGGGTGGCTCGTCTTCGAGCGCGTCCTCGAGGAGCTTGTGGAGCGCGGGCAGCGATGTGATGTCCTCACCGAGAGTGGCGAGGAGGGGCGCGGTCAGTGCGGCCAGGCTGTCCCGGAGCGCGGTCAGGCGGCCGAGGAAGCCGCGGAGGCCCGTCAGATCGCGCGCGTGGGCGACGCCGAGGGCGGCGCGGCTCGAGAGACGCTCGAGGTCGCCGATTCCGCGTAGCTCCTGGTGCAGCGCCGCGCGGCGGGCGGGCTCGGCGACGAGGGCGGCCACCGCGTCGTGGCGTCTCGAGATGGCCTCGATGTCGAGGAGGGGGCGAAGGAGCCACTGCCGGAGCATCCGTGCCCCCATGGGCGTCGACGTCCGGTCGAGCGTGGACAGGAGCGAGCCGCGCGCGCTCCGGTCCTGGGCCCGCTCGAAGAGCTCGAGAGTGGCCACGGCCGTCGGGTCGAGCATGAGGGCGTCTCCGGGGGCCAGCCGCTGAAGACGCGTGAGGTGACCGAGGGAGTCCCCCTGGGTTGTCTGGAGATAAGCGAGGGCGGCCCCGGCCGCCTGGATACCCGCGCTCATGTCGCCCACGCCCAGGCTGTCCAGCGACGGCACGCGAAAGTGCGCGGTGAGTCTCTCGCGCGCCGGGCGCAGGGCAAACCAGGAGGGTTCCCCGCTCGTGACGGGGAGGCCGAGCGCGCCGAGGCGCGTGGCCAGCGCGGGCTCCGCTTCGCGCGCGAGGAGGCTCTCCGCGGGCTGGCGCAGGAGGGCGGCTTCGAGGAGGACCGCGCCGTCCCCACTCCCCTCGCCGATCCAGAACTCCCCCGTTGACACGTCCACGAGAGCGGCCCCCAACGCGCCCCCGGCGCCTGTGCCGGAGCGATGCAGGGCGAGGAGGAAGTTGTTGGCGGCACCGTCCAGATACTGCGTGTCCGTGAGCGTACCCGGGGTGATGACGCGCACGACTTCTCGCCGCACGAGCTTCTTGCCCTTGCCCGGCGCCTCCATCTGCTCGCACACGGCAACCTTCCGGCCGGCGCGGATCAGCCGGGCGATATAGCCGTCGGCCGCGTGGTGCGGAATGCCCGCCATCGGGATGGCGCCGTCGCCCTTCTGACGCGAGGTGAGGGTGATCTGGAGCAGGGTCGCGCCTTCTTGCGCGTCCTCGAAGAAGAGCTCGTAGAAGTCGCCGAGACGGAAGAGCAGGAGGTAGTCGGGATAGCGCCTCTTGAGCTCCCGGTACTGCAGCATCATTGGAGACAACGGGGTCGACAACGGGGTCGACAACGGGGTCGACAACGGGGTCGACAACGGAGGCGACAACGGAGGGGACAACGGGGGGGACACGGACGCGGGTGAGGAGACGAGCGGAAGCTCGGGAGAGTCGTTGGTCACGGGCGGAGCGCCGCGAGAAGACGATCGTACGTGGTATCGAGGGATTCGGGCAGCACTTTGGTCTCGGCGATGACCGACATGAAATTGCTGTCGCCGCCCCAGCGGGGCACCACATGCATGTGGAGATGATCGGGCACGCCGGCACCTGAGGCCCGGCCCTGGTTGAGGCCGATATTGTAGCCGGCGGGATGATAGGCGCGGCCGAGCGCCCGAACGGCCGTCCGGACCAGGCTCATGACCGCGCCCAGCTCTTCCTCGCTCGCCTCGTCGACGGTACCCACGTGGCGGGTGAAGGCGGCCATGACATGGCCGGAGGCGTAGGGGTACTTGTTGAGGATGAGGAAAGCCTTGGCGGACCGGAGCAGAACGAGGGTGCGGCGATCGTCCCCGCTTGCCAGCGCCTCACAGAAGATGCAGCCACCTGCCGGAGGAGGTGTTGCCGCCCCGGCGGACGCTACGTACGCCATCCGCCACGGCGCCCAGAGTCGATCCACGCGGCTACGGGGCGACCTCTAGGTGTTGACCAGCTCGCGCAGCCTCTTCCCGACCTTGAAGAAAGGCACGCGCTTCTCGGGGACGCTGACGCTGTCACCCGTCTTGGGGTTGCGGCCTTTTCGGGAATTGCGGTGCCGGATGCGAAAGCTCCCGAACCCCCGCAACTCGACCTTGTCTCCTTTGGCGAGCGCATCGGTGATGTTGTCGAAGACGGTGTTGACGATCAACTCCGTCTCCTTCTTCGTCAGGCTCGACAGCTTGGAGACTTCCTCGATGAGATCCGCTTTGGTCATGAGCCCGCTCCCTCCACGGGAACCTTGCCGCGTTGGCGTCCCTGATGCCTCGCCTGGGCTGGTCCCACCCTAGGAACCTAACATGCTGGTCGAAAGATTGTCAAGCAGGGCAAGGGTTTACGGCTACTGCATCAGATAGAGGGGGGTGCGGATCCCCGGCAAGGCAGGCAGAAGCGCCGAGGCAGGGGGCAGCCCGAGGCGGCTTTCGAGGAGTTCCCTGATGGAGAAACGCTTTCGCGGGTAGAGGAGTTTGGGGCGACCGCTGATATTGGCGAGCTTGCCTGCCGCGTCGACCGCGTCCTCGAAGCCGCCGAGGTCGTCCACCATCTTGAGTGCCTGCGCCTGCTGACCGGAGTAGATACGGCCGTCGGCGAAGGCGAGCACTTCCTTGCGATCGAGACCGCGGCCCTCGGCCACGGCGTCCACGAACTGCGAGTAGACGTCATCGAGGAGGGCCTGGAGAATCTTGCGCTCCTCCGGCGTCATGGTGCGCGCGAAGTTGCCGATGTCCTTGTAGGAGCCGGCCTTGACCACCACGTAGTCGACGCCCACCTTCTTGAGGAGCCCCTCGATATTGGCCATCTGCATCACCACTCCGATGGACCCGGTGAGCGTTCCCGGATTGGCGTAGATCCTGTCCGCGGCCGTGGCCACGTAGTAGCCGCCGGAGGCGGCCACCGCCCCGAAGGAGGCGATGACGGGCTTGCCGCCCTTGCGGACGCGCTGGATGGCCGCGAAGATCTCTTGCGTCGGCGCGACCACCCCGCCGGGGCTATTGACCCGAAGGATGACGGCCTTGACCGCGGGATTGTCCGCGTGCTCGCGCAGCTCGCGAACGGCGGTGGCCCCGTCCACGATGATGCCTTCGATCTCCACCACCGCCACCCGCGGCCCACCCGCCGACAGGCCGTCGTCGCTCACCGCGTTCATCAGGAGCAACAGCGTGCCGATGAACAGCACGAGGATACCGACGGTCACCCCGATGGCGATCAGGGCAACGCGGCCGCGCGGCGTCACGGACTGCTCCGCACGCCTGGTCTACTCCTCGTCGTCCTCGAAGTCGTCGCCGCCGCGCCGCTTCCGCCCCTTCCCGCGCCCTCGGGTCTCGGCCTGCGGCTCCTCCAGGATAGCCGCGGCCAAGTCCTTGAGGCTGAGCCCGATGCGCCGCTCATTGGGATCGACGCGGATCACCATCAGGGTCAGCTCGTCGCCCACATTGACGAGGTCGGCGGGCGAGGCGATGGGACGGCTCGACATCTGCGAGACGTGGAGGAGGCCGTCCACGCCGGCCTCGAGCTCCACGAAGGCCCCGAAGTCAGTGAGGCGCACGACCTTGCCCGTGACGCGAGAGCCCATCGGGTAACGCTGCGAGACGGACTCCCAGGGGTCGGGCTGTATCTGCTTCAGTCCCAGCGAGATCCGCTTGTTGTCGCGGTCGACGTTGAGGACTTGCGTCTCCACCGACTGACCCTTTTTGAGGATCTCGGAGGGATGGCCGATATTGCGCGTCCACGACATGTCGGAGATGTGGAGGAGGCCGTCCACCCCCGGCTCGAGCTCCACGAACGCACCGAAGTCGGTGAGGTTCCGCACCTTGCCTTCGATGCGCTCACCCGGCTTGTAGCGCTCGTCGATGGTCGCCCACGGGTCCGCCTCGACCTGCTTCATGCCGAGGGAGATCCTCTTGGTGGCCTTGTTCACGTCGAGCACCATCACGTCGACCATGTCGCCGACATTGACGAGCTTCGAGGGATGCCGGACCCGCCGCGTCCACGACATCTCGGAGACGTGGACCAATCCTTCCACACCGGGCTCCAGCTCCACGAAGGCGCCGTAGTTCGTCAGGCTCACCACGCGTCCCTGCACCTTGGCCCCGACGGGATAGCGGTCGTCCACCACCGCCCACGGGTCCGAGGACTTCTGCTTGTAGCCGAGGGACACGCGGCCGGTCTCCCGGTCGAAGTGCAGCACGACGACTTCGACCTGGTCGCCGATCTGGAAGATCTCCGACGGATGACCCACCCTGCCCCAGGACATGTCGGTCACGTGGAGGAGGCCGTCGATGCCGCCCAGATCGATGAAGGCGCCGTAGTCCGTGATGTTCTTCACCGCCCCCGTGAGCACCATGCCCTCGGACAGCACGGAGAGCGTGTGCTTCCTCTTCTCCTCGCGCTCCTCCTCGAGGACGGCGCGCCGGGAGAGGACCACGTTGCCCCGACGCCGGTTCAGCTTGATGACCTTGGCGCGGATGACCTGACCGAGCATGGAGGCGAGGTTCTTCACCGGCCGCAGGTCCACCTGCGAACCGGGGAGAAAGGCGCGCACCCCCACGTCCACGGAGAGCCCGCCCTTCACCACCTCGACCACCTTGCCCTCGACCGGGGTGCCGCTGTCATGGGACTTGGAGATGGCGTCCCAGACTTTGATCTTGTCGGCTTTGTCCTTGCTGAGGACGATCAGCCCTTCGCTGTCCTCCTTGGACTCGAGATAGACTTCGATCTCGTCGCCGACCTTCGGCAGCGCGCCGGCGTGGCGGAACTCTTCGATGGCGATGGTTCCTTCGCTCTTGTAGCCGATGTCCACCAGCACCTCGCTGTCACGGACCTCGACCACCGTGCCGCGGACGACCTCCCCTTCTTCGATATCGCCCACGCCGCGATTGAACCAATCCTCCATGCTTTCCTCGGGGGCGTCAGCCACCTCCTTCTGGGCCCCTGCGAGGGTCTTCGCCTTCCGGTTATCCGTCTCCATAATGCGGTGCTTCCTCCCTTGATAGATGTCGCCGGGGCGTAAGCTGCGAGTCGCCCCTAGCGGTGCAGCCGGTCCTGCTGCTCCTTCAATTGCGAGATGGCGCGCATCATTTCCTTCGCGGCCTCCCGGTAGCGATCCTTACGCCCCTCGCCAGTCTGAGCCTTGAAGTGTAACGCGGGTCCGAATCTTACGCTCACTTGGCTGCGGCGGGGCCGGACCGCCCCCTTGGGGAGGGCCTCGAGGGTACCGGAGACATAGGCGGGCACCACGGGGGCACCGCTCATGACCGCGAGCATCCCGACCCCCGGCTTGGCGTCGGCCAGGCGGCCGTCGAGGCTCCGGGTTCCCTCGGGAAAGACAAGGAGCGCCTTGCCTTCCTCGAGCAGGCGCGCGGCCGTCTTGAGCGCGCGCGGATCGGAGCCCTCGCGCCGCACCGGCCGCGCGTGGAGCGCGTGGATCAGGCGCCCGAAGAGCGGGATGCGGAAGAGCTCGGCCTTGGCGAGGAAGAAGACCTGCCGCGGCGCCGATCCCCCGACGATGGGCGGGTCGAGTATGCTCTGGTGATTCGAGACGATGAGGGCGGCGCCGGTGGGGGGCACGTGCTCCGCCCCCGTGACGCGGAGACGGAACCACCACCGCATGAAGGCCACCGCCGGCACCTTCAGGATCGCGTACAGCACCGCGCCTGCTCCACCGCGTCGAGGATGATCTGCACGACCGTGGCGGGCGGCACGCCGGTCGAGTCCACGATGATCGCGCCCGCCGGCCTGCGGAGCGGCGCGATCTCCCGCTCCGTGTCCTGGCGGTCCCGCTGGGCCATGTCCGCCTTCACATTCCCGTAATCTTCCACTATCCCCTGCGCGGCCAGCTCGTCGCGGCGCCGCCGGGCCCGCTCGGTCAGGTCCGCGTCGAGGTAGATCTTGACCTCAGCATCGGGGCAGACCACGCTGCCCGTATCCCGTCCCTCGAGGATCACGCCGCCCGCGGCGGCCAGGCTCCGCTGAATCGGCGTCATCTTCGCGCGCACCGAGGGAAGCGCGGTGAGCGTCGAGGTGAGCATGCCGATCTCCGGCGTGCGGATCTCGTCCGTGACATCGTGGCCGTCGACGAGCACGCGATCGCCCGCGAGCTCCACGTGGGTCCCCGCGAGGAGCGCCTCCAGGGCGGCTTCGTCCGAGACGTTCACGGCCGCCCGCGCGACCGCCCACGCCAGGGCACGATAGAGGGAGCCCGTGTCGACGAGCTTGAAGCCCAAGCGCCGTGCGACTTCCCGCGCCGCGGTGGATTTGCCCGCCCCCGCCGGACCGTCGATGGTGATGACCGGCTCGCGTCGCCCGCTCACGGATGCCGCCCCTTGCCCGCCTTGGCGCGTCGACTCACCCGAGCTCGGCCCGCGTCTTGCGGATCGCGTCCAGTGCGGATTCGATGGCGGCGTCGTCTCCGGCCTCGAGGATTCGTTCGAGGCGCCCCAGGGCGCGGCGGAAGGCGGCGACCGCCTCTCCGAGGGCCTCGCGGTTCTGCTGGAAGATCTCGCGCCAGACCGCGGGGTCGGAGGCGGCGATCCTCGTGGTGTCCCTGAAGCCGCGGGCCGCCACCTCCAGGAATCGCGGATCCATGTCGATGACGGCAGCCACCAGCGCGTCGGCCACGAGATGAGGCAGATGGCTGATCGCCGCCACCGCTCGGTCGTGGGTCGCGGGGTCCATGGTGATCACGCGCCCCCCCATCGCCTCCCAGAACTCGGTCACCCGCTTGACCGCCTCGGGCGGGGTGTGATCGGTGGGAGTGAGGATGACCGTGGCGCTGCTGAAGAGATCGGCCCGGGCCACCGCGAACCCCGAGAGATTCGAGCCGGCCATGGGATGGCTGCCCACGAAGTCCAGGGGACGCGACGCTCCCAATGCTTCGGCCGCCTTCACGATTCCCGCCTTGGTGCTCCCCACGTCGGTGAGGAGGGCCTGGGAACTCGCGGCCCGCCAGACGCCGGGGAGCTGACGCTCGAGGGTCGCCACGGGTGTGGCGAGGACGATCATGTCGGCGCCGTCCACGCCCTCCGCCAGATCGGTGGTGATGCGGTCGACCGCGCGCGCCTGGAGGGCCGGCTCCAGGCTCTTCCGATTGCGCCCCACTCCCACGATCTCTTGCGCGAGCGACGCGGCGCGCGCCGCCTTGGCCACGGAGCCGCCCAGCAGCCCGAGCCCGACGATACTGAGGCGACCGATCACCCGGCCTTACCCTCCGCGAGCACCTTCTTGAGCGCCTTGATGAGGCGGCGGTTCTCTTCCGGCGTGCCGATGGTCACCCGGAGCGCCGTCTCCATGCCGAAGCTCGACATGGGGCGCACGATCACGCCTTCCTTGAGGAGCCGCTGGAAGATGTCGCTGCCGCTGCGGCCCACGTCGACGAGGATGAAGTTGGCGCGGGAGGGCACGTACTTGATCCCCATCGTCGTGAACTCGTCACACAGGAAGTGCCGTCCCGCCTCGTTCATGCGCAGGCATTCGAGGACATGCGAGTCGTCCTCGAGCGCCGCCAGCGCGGCGACCTGGGCCAGCGAGTTGACGTTGAAGGGCGCCCGGATGCGGTTGAGGAGGGCGATGCAGTCGGGATCCGCCACCGCGTACCCCACGCGCAGTCCGGCGAGGCTGGCCGCCTTGGAGAAGGTGCGCAGGATGGCGACCTTCCTCCCCTGCTTCATGTACTGGAGCGAGTCGGGGAAGTCCGGCCCCTGCGCGAATTCGAAGTAGGCCTCGTCGAATACCACGATCGCCTTGTCGGGCACGCGCGCCATGAAGGCGGCCACCTCTTCCGCCGTCACCACCGTGGCGGTGGGATTGTTCGGATTGGCGATGAAGACCATCTTCGTCATGGGGGTGATGGCGCGGGCCATGGCTTCCAGGTCGAGCCGGTGATCCTTGAGCGTCACCACCACCCGGATCCCGCCTGCCGCCTGCACGATCATGGGATACACCACGAAGGACGGGTGCGGGATGACCGCCTCTTCGCCGGGCCGGAGGAAGCCGCGGACGAGGAGCTCGATCAGCTCGTTGGAGCCGTTGCCCATGATGATGTGCTCGGGAGTGAGGCCGTGGCGCCGACCGAGGGCCACCCGAAGGTAGTGGGCGCTCCCGTCGGGGTAGCGGTTGAGGTGGCTCAGGGCATCCGAAATGGCCTTGAGCACCCGCTCCGAGGGCGGAAGCGGATTCTCGTTGGAGGCGAGCTTGATGACGTCGGTGAGTCCGAACTCGCGCTCGAGCTCCTCGATGGGCTTCCCGGGCTCGTAGGGGGCGATCCCGAGGATATGCTCATTGGCGATGGATTCCCAGGACACGGTCATGAAAGAGCTCCTTAGGCCGCCGGGTAGGACCCGAGGATCTTGAGGAACTGGCAGCGCTCCTTGACCTCCTCGAGCACGGCCCGGACGTCATCGGTATCGCGGTGACCCTCGAAGTCGACGAAGTTCACGTACTCCCAGGGGCGCCGCTTGGTTGGTCGCGATTCGATCTTGGTCATGTTGAGTCGGCGTGCTGCGAACGGCTGGAGAATGCTGTAGAGCACGCCCGGCTCATTCCTCATGGAGAAGAGGATGGAGGTCTTGTCCCGCCCCGTGGGGCCGACGGGCCTGCGCCCGATCACCAGGAAGCGGGTCGTATTGTATGGATTGTCCTCGATGCGCTTGCGCAGCATGGGGATGTCGTAGGTCCGGGCCGCCAGCTCGGAGGCGACGGCGGCCACCGTGGGATCGTCCTTGGCGCGCTCCACCGCGGCGGTGGTCGAGGACATCTCCTCCATCCGGGCGTCCGGAAGATGCGCGAGCAGCCACTGCCGGCACTGGGCGAGAGCCTGGGGGTGGGAGCAGACGATCTTCACTTCGCCGAGCTCGCCCGCCCGCGACAGGAGGTGCTGGCTGATCTCGAGAGTGAGCTCACCCGTGATCACCGTCTCCGACTCGATGAGGCGATCGAGGGTGACGTTGACCGGGCCCTCCGTCGAGTTCTCGACCGGCACTACGCCGTAGTCGGCGCAGGAACGCTCGACCTCCTCGAAGACGTCCGCGATGGTCTTGAGGGGGATGAGCCTGGCGGCGGTGCCGAAGCGGCGCATGGCCGCGGCATGCGTGAAGGTGCCCGCGGGACCGAGATAGCCCACGGGGAGCGGGTTCTCGAGGGCGAGCGAGGCGGAAAGAATTTCGCGCCACACCGCCCGCACCGCCTCCGGTCCGAGGGGGCCGCGGTTCAGCGACACAAGACGATCGAGCAGCTGGGCCTCACGCTCCGGGACGAAGTACGGCGAGTCCTGCTGCCGCTTGAGCTCGCCGATTTGAAGGGCGGCGTGTCCGCGTTGATTGAGGAGGCTGAGGATTT
>WNGB01003457.1_pt1 | contig 24997 bp, 19 predicted proteins | sample 5400681 | NCBI WGS metagenome assembly WNGB01 (sample SAMN13153367, study PRJNA577476) | soil metagenome | isolation source: 115 cm soil or saprolite under grassland replicate 2 | place: USA:California | collected 2016-06-15
GCATTAGGGATTGCCTTTGGCTCGCCTACCACAAGCGACCGAATGCAGCACATCGGAGATTAGATCAACGCCGTACTTATCGCCGCGTGGCCGAATCTCGTAAACATGCATGCCTCGTTCCGGTGATTTCATCGGAACGCTATGAACGTTGTATTTTGATCGTTACCCATCAACAACCTAGGGACAGATACGGGCGCGTACGACGCGATGGTCGCTACGGGCAAACACAGCGGGCAAAGGCGATGAGCCGCGACCCTCACGACTAAGTTACTACGAACAACTCGTCACCTAAATTCAATGGGAATCCTAACCCTAGAAACAGTTCCGGGTTTGAATCGCCACTTTCGGAACGTACGGACGGCGGAGTCATCCAGTATTGGGTTTCCAGTGCTTTGTGTCATTGAAACTTCAGTTACTTTGCCGCTCCGAGATCGGCACCGTGCCGCCGGGGGAACCTGCGACCTGTGGCGCCTTGATTTCCGCGAATTTCTGCCGCTTTAGTTGTCGCGGCGGAGGTGTTGTTTCTTGGACAGGCTCCGGTTTAATTTCTGGCGGCGACAAGGAAGAGGCAGGTTGTTCACGCTTCGATGCAATTCCCGATCTAAATTCTAGCGGCGGCGGGGGAGAAGTAGGTTGTTCGGGCTTCGATGCAGCGCCCGGTTTAATTTCCAGCGAGGGCGGGGGAGGAGTAAGTTGTTGTTCAGGCGCCGATGCAACGCTGGGAGTTTCCGAAGGTTTGGTTGCTGCTCCTCCTTCTTCGATCCGTTTTTGCAGGGAAGCGATCTCGTTTCGGTCGGCCTCCCATTTAGTCTGCAATTCTGTTTTCTCTTTCTGTAATTGCGCGACTTTAGTTTGCAATTCGGTTTTCTGCTCCTGTAATTGCGCGACTTCTGCTCCGGCCTTTGCGGCCTCATTTTGTGCCTCGTAACCAGTGCGCAGCCCCAAAATCGCCGCGCTCACCAAGCATAGAACGGAAAATCCCAAGAGAATTTTAGGCGTGATGGCAGAGATTGTGGATTTCGGACGCCGCATAGGGCGACTTTAAAAATAGGGAAAGAAGAGCGATTCGCAATGCCGAGGCCCTTTCCCCACATTGTCGAGGGGAGCGATCTGCGTCCAGAGCAAAACGCTAGATTATGAGTCCCCTGCTCTAACCGCTGAGCTACAGGGCCGCGTAACCAGGAATTAAAACACAGCAAGCAGCTCGTGACCAACCCCGAAAGCATTCGGGGCTACCCGGCCGAACTTCCTTCGAGGAATTTCCGGGCCGAGTTCGATGATTTTTGATGTATGTCGGCGGAGGCGAGAGCGCACAGATTTTACGGCGGAGACAGTGTTGAAACGCTTTCCTGAAGAAACAAATCGAGCATGTTTAGATCGATCGGCTTGACCAGGTGATGCTTGAATCCGGCCTCGTGGCTTTTACGAATATCATCTTCCATTCCGAAACCGGTAAGAGCAATTCCGAGGACTGGCCGCTCGGAGCGCAATGTTCGCATCAGATCGATTCCGCTGCCATCAGGCAGCCCGAGATCGCTAATCAGCACATCAAATTCTTTCTTCTCGCTTAAATCGCGCGCAGATTTGACGTCGCGAGCAGACTCCACGTGGTAGCCGCGTCGGCGAAGTAAATTCGTAAGCGATCGGTTTGTATCCTCGTGATCTTCGACAAGCAAAATTCGCATCGCCTGGCGTTCCGCTATTCTAGGTGAAATAGCTGGCGCGGTCTGAGCGTCCACCATTTTGCAGGTGGCAAAGGTCAATGTGAATTTGGCGCCCTTGTTTCGACCCGCGCTTTGCGCCGTGATCGTTCCGTTATGCGCCTCGACAAGCGTTTTACTGATAGCAAGCCCGAGCCCCAATCCCCCCAATTGCGGCAATCCGCCTTGTTCAAAAGCATCGAAAATTTTCGGCAACGACTCAGGCTCAATCCCCATGCCGGTATCGGCAATTTCAACGCGTAAGTGATTCTCGCGATCGTTACTCGTGGAAATAGAAATCTGGCCGCCCCTGGGAGTAAACTTTACTGCGTTTTTGATGAGGTTCCAAAAGATCTGCTGGAGTCGCGCGGAGTCCGCTCGCAGATGAACCTTCTGGGCGGCGAAATCGACGCGAAGCGCGAGATGCTTTTGCTCGATTTCCACCTGGCAAATTTCGATGGCATTACGCAGCAGGGTATGAGCGTCAACGACTTCGAAATTGAGTTGCACCTTGCCTTTGCTAACTCGTGTTAGATCCAGCAGATCATCGATGAGTCGAGCTTCCAACTCCACGTTGCGACGAATCATGTGCAGAGATTCGTGAACACTTTCCGGCAAGCCCTGCTCACTCTCCAGCGCGAGAGCAGACGCGAGCACCGGTGTAAGCGGAGTGCGTAACTCGTGGCTGAGCATGGCGAGAAATTGATCTTTCGCGAGATTAGACCTGGCCTTTTCCTGCAACTCCTCGTTCGTTTTCTGTAACTCCGCCGCGAGCGACTGTGATTGCTTGAGCAGGTTTTCCGTTCGTGTGTTTGCTTCAATCGTATGGAGCACAATCCCAATGCTCTCGGTCAATTGATCGAGAAACGCCTGATGGGTCGGGTTGAAGCGCTCGAGTGATGAGAGTTCCATGACCGCTTTCACTTCTCCTTCAAACAAGATCGGCAGAACAACGATGTTCATCGGACGCGATTCGCCCAAGCCCGAACTAACTCTCACGTAATCACTGGGCACATCAGTCAGGAGAATGCGTTGTTTTTCCAGGGCTGCTTGCCCGATCAGACTCTCCCCCAATTTAAAATGGCTCTTCGCGCCTTTTCGCTGGCGGTGTGCGTAGCTTGCCAGGAGCTTGAGTTCAGGCTCTTCCACGGAGTTACTCATGATATAGAACGCACCGTGCTGCGCGGAGACGACCGGAGCTAATTCTGACAAGATCAATTTGCCAACCGTCAGAAGGTCTCGCTGTCCCTGCAACATGCGCGAGAACTTCGCGAGGTTGGTCTTGAGCCAGTTCTGCTCCTCATTGCGGAGCGTTGTGTCTTTCAGATTACGGATCATTTCGTTGATGTTGTCCTTCACGAATGCAATCTCGCCCTGTGCTTCTATCTGGATCGATCGCGTCAAATCGCCTTTCGTGACCGCCGTCGCGACATTGGCGATGGCGCGAAGCTGCGTAGTCAGATTCGCTGCCAGCCGATTCACATTGTCGGTCAAATCGCGCCACGTGCCGGCAGCGCCGGGGACGCTGGCCTGGCCGCCTAGCTTTCCTTCGACACCGACCTCGCGGGCCACCGTAGTAACTTGGTCGGCGAAAGTGGCGAGCGTCTCCGTCATACTGTTAATCGTGTTGGCCAGCTCCGCGATTTCACCTTTCGCTTCGACAAGGAGCTTTTGTTTCAGATCGCCGGTCGCCACTGCGGTAACAACCTTTGCAATGCCACGTACTTGGTTGGTGAGATTAACCGCCATGAAATTTACGCTGTCGGTCAGGTCCTTCCAGGTTCCTCCAACGCCTGTGACCATGGCTTGGCCGCCTAGTTTTCCCTCTGTGCCGACCTCGCGCGCTACGCGGGTCACTTCCGATGCGAAGGAGTTGAGTTGGTCCACCATGGTATTGACGGTGTCTTTCAGCTCGAGAATTTCGCCTCTCACATCGACAGTGATTTTCTTCGAAAGGTCGCCACGGGCCACAGCCGTGGTTACGCCGGCAATATTGCGCACCTGAGCAGTGAGATTTCCGGCCATCGAGTTCACCGAGTCGGTCAAATCTTTCCACGTGCCCGCAACGCCGCGCACGTCTGCCTGGCCGCCCAGTTTTCCTTCGCTGCCCACCTCGCGCGCCACCCGCGTCACTTCCGATGCAAACGAGCGAAGTTGGTCGACCATCGTGTTGATGGTGTCTTTGAGTTGCAAGATCTCGCCGCGAACATCGACCGTGATTTTCTTCGACAAATCGCCATTTGCGACCGCAGTGGTGACCTCGGCAATGTTGCGCACTTGCGCCGTGAGGTTGCCCGCCATCGAATTTACTGACTCAGTCAAATCTTTCCACGTACCGGCGACGCCTTTGACGTCGGCCTGACCACCGAGCTTTCCCTCCGTACCGACCTCCCGCGCCACCCGGGTCACCTCCGCTGCGAAAGAACTCAGCTGGCCGACCATCGTGTTAACCGTGTTCTTGAGCGCCGCGATCTCGCCCTTCACATCAACTGTGATTTTTTTGGACAAATCGCCATTGGCGACGGCAGTCGTGACAAGGGCAATGTTGCGAACTTGGGCGGTGAGGTTACCAGCCATGAAGTTCACTGAATCGGTCAAATCTTTCCATGTGCCGGAAACGCCCCGGACCTCAGCTTGGCCGCCGAGAATTCCTTCGGAACCCACTTCGCGTGCGACCCGTGTTACCTCCGAAGCAAACGAGCTAAGTCGATCAACTAGTGTGTTGATTGTGTCCTTCATCTCAAGAATCTCGCCCTTCACGTCGACCGTGATTTTTCTTGAGAGATCGCCATTGGCGATCGCAGTCGTGACTTCGGCGATATTGCGAACCTGCGCCGTGAGGTTGCCCGCCATCATATTCACGTTGTCGGTCAGATCCTTCCACGTGCCGGCGACGCCACGCACGTCCGCCTGGCCGCCAAGCCTGCCTTCCGTGCCTACTTCACGAGCTACCCGCGTCACTTCCGCCGCGAACGAACTGAGCTGATCGACCATCGTGTTGATCGTGTTTTTTAACTCTAAAATCTCGCCTTTTACGTCGACTGTGATTTTCTTTGAAAGGTCGCCATTCGCGACTGCGGTTGTTACTTCAGCAATGTTTCTCACCTGGCCGGTCAGGTTGCCGGCCATGAAATTGACGCTGTCGGTTAGGTCCTTCCATGTGCCTGCGATACCCTTAACATCAGCCTGCCCGCCCAGTTTTCCTTCAGTGCCTACCTCACGCGCCACACGTGTCACTTCCGATGCAAACGAGCTGAGCTGATCGACCATCGTATTGATCGTGTTTTTCAACTCGAGAATTTCACCCTTCACATCGACCGTGATCTTCTTCGACAGGTCCCCCCTCGCAACAGCCGTCGTGACGGCGGCAATGTTGCGCACTTGTCCTGTCAGATTGCGCGCCATGAAATTAACTGAATCTGTCAGATCCTTCCATGTGCCGGAAACGCCTTGGACGCGGGCTTGTCCGCCCAGAATTCCTTCCGAGCCTACTTCCCGTGCCACACGCGTCACCTCCGAGGCAAAGGAGCGAAGCTGATCCACCATCACGTTGACTGTATCTTTCAGCTCAAGAAACTCGCCTTTCACATCGACTGTGATTTTCTTGGTCAAGTTGCCGTTTGCTACGGCAGTCGTGACCGTCGCGATATTGCGGACTTGGGCCGTCAGATTGCCGGCCATCAAATTGACGTTTTCGGTTAGATCTTTCCAGGTGCCAGCAACGCCTTTGACTTTTGCTTGACCGCCCAGTTTGCCTTCCGTGCCCACTTCACGCGCCACCCGCGTGACTTCCGACGCGAATGCGCCGAGCTGATCGACCATCGTGTTTACAATCTTTGCCGTGCGCAAAAACTCTCCTTTGAGCGGCTGTCCTTCGATCCTGGTGGCCATTGTTTCGGACAAATCGCCCTTCGCGACGGCGCCAATCACGCGCGCCATTTCACTCGTAGGACGGACCAGATCCTCGATCAAAACATTGACGCATCCGATGGCATCGGCCCAACAGTCGGCCACGTTGTTCAGCGATGCCCGCTGTGTGATTCGGCCTTCTTGTCCAACCACATGCACGATCCGTTCTAATTCCTGCGTCATGCGTTCGTTGGACCTGATGACGTCGTTGAATGTGTCGGCGATCTTGCCGGCCACACCTGTCCAGTCATCCGGGAGCCGCGCAGAAAAATCGCCACGTTTGAATGCAACGAGGGCCGTGAGCAGCTGCCTGCTATCGACTCCGTCGCCGTTGAGGCGCGAACCATTTTCAGAGCGCGCCCTGGGGATGGAAGTGTTTTTCTTCATAAGTGATTAGAGGAGTGGCTTGTCTTCGCCGTCGCGAATTCGACGCGTAAAATCAGAATGGTCATATTCCAGCGCCGTAAGAGAATCGCCCAAGTAATCGCATTCAGTTGTATTTTCTTCAACACGCAGTTCGTCAGTTGGTTACGCAGAACTACAAACTGAAATGCGGTTCCTTGTCGTTGCCTCGGTCAGCGACCCATCGTTGATTACCAAATGCGCGCGCCCGGTCATGAAGCTACGCTAAACATAGCAGCCGTGTCGGCACGAGCCGGTCAACTGCTCCCCGACTTTTGCAGCGCGATCGCAGGCTTGCGGCGTGAGCCCGGATTTCGAGGCATCGGTCGACGTGGAATGTTTTTCTTTTACGCCACCGTCTGGCCGTTGGCTCCGAGGCAAATCCTGGAATCGGGTCGGATGCGCGGTGGAAGCACCCTCATGCTGGCGCGCTGTTTCCCGCAAGCCCGAATCGTAAGCGTCGAGCTCGATCGCGATCCAACCCATGCGGCCATCGCCGAGGCGAAGCTAAAACCATATACCAACGTCGAGCTTCTCTACGGTGATTCCCGCGAGATCCTGCCCGCGCGACTCCAAGCCGGTGACGCCGTCCTCATTGATGGGCCAAAAGAGTTTCGCGCGCTAAAATTAGCCTTGCGGCTTCTGCGCACCGGGAAACCGTGTGCGGTGCTTATTCACGATTTTCACCCGGGTCAACCGGCGCGAAAGTTTGTCGAGCAATTTTGGCCCGGCGCCTTTTTTAGCGACAATCCGGCGTTTGCGGTCCATTTGCGTGAACTCAATTTGCGGATTGGCCGCGATCCGAATTCCAAACACGCCGTTGCGCCTTTTGTGTGCCTGCCGGGTGGTTTGCCCGCGCCTTATTCGATCTTGTTGCTTCGGATAGTTTGGGCGCGAGCGCTCTCGATAGCAGTCGGCAAGATCAAAAGACTGCCCCGGCTTCGTCGCTAGCACTTGTGGTCGCCAGCGCTTTCGGGGACGCGCCTAAGGCAAGTTCAATAATGGTGTAGCCGCATAAAGCGCCATAGGCGCGGAAGAATGTAGCCCCGGGCGTCAGCCCGGGGTTTTCGATATTAATCAGAGGCAGCCCCGGAGGGGTGTAAGGAGTGACGGAGCTATTCGGTGTATTCTGTCGCCCCTTCCGGGGCTGATTCGCACGGAGACGCCAATCCCCGGGCAACCGCCCGGGGCTAATATCTGTCGCGCCTCTGGCGCTTCGAGCGGCTACAGGTTTCTTTAGACCGCTCTACAGTTTAGAAAAAATCTGGTCTGCTTTCTCCAAGGTCTCCTTGCTTCCGATATCGAGCCACTTGCCCTTGATCTGAAAGGTCTTCACGGGCTTGCGCGTGTAAAGCCATTGCACAAAGCGGCCTGGCTGATCCGGATTATTGCCCGCGGCGAGATATGTCGTTAAAAGGGAAAGCACCTCGGGGGAGTAATAGTAAAGAGCGATCGCCGCCAGGGTTCCCCGGGGTTTTTGCGGCTTTTCTTCAAAATGAGTGATGATTCCGTCTGCGTCGACGGCGATGTTCCCGTATTTCTTAATTACCTCCATATCGCCGACGTCATAAACGCCAACAGTTGCTTCGGTTTCTTTTGCGCAGGCGACAAAGCCAGTCAGCGATTCAGTAAACAGATTATCGCCCGCAATAATGAGCAAGCTGTCCCTGGCCAAATTTTCCCGGGTAACGACGAAATTGATATCTCCAATCGCACCGAGCTTATCTTCGTCGCTTTGGGAGCCGTCGTTGACGATTTTGAATTTGAATTTCGGCTGTCGGCTCTGATATCGCTCGCTCCACGCTTGGAAATCGGCCGCGAACTTGTCATTCGTGACGACGTAAATCGTTTCCAGGTTTGGAACGTCTGCGAGGTTATCCATCACCCATTCGATGATCGGCTTGCCCCCAACCGTGAGCAGCGGCTTGGCTTTATCGAGTGTGAGGGGATAAAGGCGCGTTGCATATCCGGCAGCGAGAATGAGTGCGTTCATGAAATCAGGATCAATGAGCAGCGAACATCGTCGGGCGCGCGCTTTTTTGGTTACGTTGCTTTCGCGGTGGCTCTACCCAGAATCGTGCTCGTAAGGTGTTCGCGAATCGTCCTGATGCGATCACGATCCATAATCTTGGCAGCCGTAGAACGATCAACGACATAAAAAGTATCGATGGCTGCGCCATCCTGCGTGTTAATACGAGAAAGCGCGATCGAAACACCCTCGTGATCAAGGCACGTCAGAATATCGTAAAGCAAGCCGAGCCGGTCGGAAGCCTGGATCTCAATCAGCGTGTAAGCCGGATGCGTCTCGTTATCCACGGAAATGCGCGTCGGAAATTCGATCCCCGGCGCGAGACGGCGGCGGCTCTGGCGCGTCGCTTTTTCGATTAACGGACGGAAATCGAAGCTGTCATCATCGAGCGCGCTACGCAAAGTTTGTTCGACCAGTTCGAACGCCCGCGGGTCGGCGACAGCGCCTCCTTTGGTATCGCACACGCGAAAGACGCTCAGCACGACGTTGTCTCCACGGGGAAAAACATCTGCGCTCAAAATATTAATCGGCACGATCGAAAATGAGCCCGCAATTTTGGCCAGCAATCGCTCGCGCTCCCACGTACAGAAACTGGCGACGCTGTGTCCTTGCTCTGGAAGAGCCTTCCATTGCACTGCCGCAGCCAGCGGATGCCACCCAGGGCTGAAGAGGTGTTCAACGAACGAACGAAATAATTTCAGATGCTCGACAATTTCGGGGACATCGCTGCCGCGAAAATAATTGTCGGGCATGAAGTCAAAATGCGCGTCGATTTCATCCGCATAATCGGGCGAAAGATTCTCCGTCACGGCGAGCTGCAGGCTTTCACGCTCGATTCGCGTTTGTTCGTAATAAGACTTCTGGTCCGCAAGATAACGGGAGGTCTCGTGGAACAATTGCCAGACAAGCGACTCTTTCCAATCCGACCACGCCTCTGCGCTTGTTCCCTGACCGTCGGCCAGAGTAAGTAGCATCAATGCGTTGAGGTTTTTCTGGTTCTTCACGATGCCGGCCAACTCGGCCACCGTTGTGGGGTCATCCAGATTTCTCTGTTGCGCGATCATGGAAAGGGTGAGGTGATGATCGACCAGCAGAATGAGCGATTTGCGCTGCTCGGATGATAACTGCAAGCGGCTGGCGACGCGCTGGGCGAACAGCGCGCTTGCTTCTGAGTGCCGCCGCGCGCCGACGGCTTTGCCGCTGTCATGCAGAAGCAGCGCCAGATAAAGGACGAACGGATCGTCGAGCTGCTCAAAAATCCTGCGATACGCGATCAACTTCGGATCATCCGTCGTCGCCAGAGCATCCAGTTTGTCGATACATACCAGAGTATGCTCGTCCGCTGTGTAACGATGGAGAAACTCGTGTTGGACCAGGCAGGTGAGCTGGCCGAATTCGGGAATGTATCGTCCCAGGAAATCAACCCGATGCATCATTCGAAGGACCCGACCGACTTCTCCTTTCCGGGATAGAATCGCCTTAAAGATGTCCCGCGGTTCGCGCGCATACTGATAGGTGCGGGTAACCTGGCCGAGGCTGCGGCTCAATAGATCCGCCAGTTCGGGACTAAGATCCAGGTCGCGTTCTTGCGTAAGCTGAAACGCTTGCATCATTTGCTCGGGATTTTTTCGAAAAAGATCGCGTCGTGCCGGATACAATTGATTGTTGCGAACAAAAAAAGAGTCGCCGATCGGAGCTTTGTCCGAACGGATCAACGGAAGAAAACTGAACAGAGAACGGGTCCTGCTTGTGACGTGGCCGCTTACAAATTGTTCCGTAATGCGCTCCGTCACACGAAAGATATTGCGCGTGTGCTCGTAATAATCCCGCATGAGCGTCTCGCTGCGAAGCTGGCCATTTCGAGAGGAATAATTGAGTCGTTCTGCGATTTGTTCCTGCAAGTTCATGTGCAGGATGTCGGTGGCCCGCCCAGTTGCGTAGTGCAAATCAGTCCGCAAGCGCAGGAGAAACTCGTAGGCCCTCTCGATTTGCCGCTGGTCGCTTTCACTTAGCCAATCTTTCCCCACCAGTTGGTTTGTACTTAGTGAGCCCTCTTTGAAATACGTCATCCAAAGCAAATTCTGATAATCGCGCAGTCCGCCGCAGCCGCTTTTCATATGAGGCTCCTGCAGATAGACGCTGTCGCCGAATTTCTTGTGCCGCGCGACCTGATCTTGCATGCGCATTTCGACGTATTCCCGCTCGTGTCCCTCGACGCACTTTGAACGAAATTGCTCCCGAAATTCTCGCGCCAGCTCTGGGTCGCCAGCGAGAAAGCGTGACTCGAGCATGGCGGTTTTTGTGCGCATATCGCGATTGGCCTGGGCAATTGCTTCTTTGATCGAACGCGTGGAATGACCAACCTTGAAGCCGCTATCCCAGAGGGGGTAGAGGACCTGCTGCACCATCTCTTCGAGATGCGGTGAGATTTTCTTCGTCCCTTGGTCGTGCAATAGCATGACATCGATGTCGCTAAACGGATTGAGTTCGCCTCGGCCATATCCACCAAGAGCAATCAATGCCAGGGCGATGCCGGACTGGCCGTTTCCGCGAGTAGCGGTGGCGGCAGCTTCGAAAACGTATTGCAGCAAAACATCAACAAGCTCGGAACGCCGCGCGCAAATTTCGCGGCCACCTCCGCCCGCCTGGTGTTTCAGGCGCAAGCGATGTTCTTCGATCTTGAGAAATTTTTTGTAAAGCGGGAGGACCTCTGTCGGGCGTCTCGCCCCCGTGACGGCGAGTTGATTCGCCGCGTGTGCCAGGACTTTTTCGAGATGCCGGGATGTCGCCATTTCGGATTTTAGATTGCGGATTGCTCTTGCCGCTTAATCTAAAATCGAAAACTCAAAATCCAAAATCTGTCGTAAACGAGGTGCCCGCGAATCACCCGGGCCTTCGCAGGCTACGGCGCGGCAGGCGTGAACGAACGCAAATGAATCGAGATCGCAACTCTTCTTTCGCGTTAATTTGTGCCCGCCCGCCGTAGTGGTTGGCGAAGGCGGGTGATTCGCGGGCTCTTTTTCAGATCTCGATCGCGTAGCGCTTCATCTTGTTGTAGAGGGTGGCACGCTGGATGCCGAGACGTTCGGCAGCCTTTTTCTTATTGCCGTGACATTCTGCAAGCGCCTGAAGAATCGTGTCTCGCTCGACATCATCGAGACTCTGCACTCCCGTTCGCGGGAGAGCGCCACGCTCTGTTTGTTCCGAAAGCTTTCGGAATTGAACTTCGCCGGGCAGTTCCTTGACACCAATCAAGCCCTGCCGCGCCAGCACCACCGCATATTCAACTGCATTCTGCAATTCCCGCACATTTCCCGGCCAGGCGTAATCCAGTAACTTTTGAAACGCGTCTGGCGCGATGTCTGGTTCGGGCTTCCCGAGTTGTTGAGCAAACTGTCTGAGGAACTGAGCGATCAGAGGCGGAATGTCCTCCTTCCGCTCCCGGAGCGGGGGCACTTCAATTTGAAAGGTGTTTAGCCGGTAGTACAAATCCGAGCGCAGGCGGTTCTCGGCGAGTGCCTGCGCAACCGGCCGATTGGTAGAAGCGATCACGCGAAAATTGGCCTTCATGGTGCGCGTGCTCCCAAGCGGCCGATACTCGCGCTCCTGCAGCACGCGCAAAAAACGCGTCTGCAGATCAAGAGGCATGTCCGAGATTTCGTCCAGGAAAAGCGTGCCGCCATCGGCCGCTGCGATCATTCCAGGAAAATCGTGCATCGCGCCGGTAAATGCTCCCTTCACATAACCAAAAAGCTCTCCTTCAATCATGGTTTGTGGAAACGCGGCACAATTCAGCTTGACCATTTCTTTTCCAGCGCGCCGGCTGCGGGCATGAATCGCGTTGGCAATAACCTCCTTGCCCACGCCGCTCTCACCTGTGATGAGCACGTTTGCGTCCGACGGCGCCATCGCGCTGATCAATTCCTCTATCTCTTGCATCGGCTTGCTGTTGAAAATTGGCGTGGCCCGTGTCTCGGCAATTTCCAACCGCTTCTCGAGTCGCTCTGTTCTTTCCCGAAGTTTCTCGGCCTCTCGTAAGAGGAACTGCTTCTCCAGCGCGTTTTCGACCAGACTGAGCAATTCTTCCGGCGCGTACGGCTTGCTAATAAAATGGTATGCACCCCGTTTGATCGACTCGATGGCATTGTGCAAAGAGTCGTGGGCCGTCAAAATAATGACCTGCATGTCTGGCAGCTCGGTCTTGATCTGATCGAGCATTTCCAGTCCTTGTGCGTCCGGTAGTTGGAGATCGAGTAAAACAAGCGACGGAGATTTTGATTTCAGTAATTTTAATCCCTGGGACGCGGTGGGAGCAGTATCGACTTGATAACCATGCCGCTGGAGAAGCGCTTCAAGCGTCATGAGAACCGGACGCTCATCGTCAATGATCAGGATCCGATGGTTCTCTGTTTTCATTTCAGGGATCTGCGTTGCTCGTAGAAATATTTGACGGACGCTCGCGCCGAATCATCGATGCAGCGCGAAGATTAAGCTTTTTCGCGCGACAATGGCAAGATGAGCGCCGTAACGAGCGCCGAAGATTTTGGATCATATTGAGCATGCAATTCGCCGCCGTGAGCCTCCACAATGGTGCGAACGCGATTCAGGCCAAGACCGTAATGGCCGTGACTGACTTTTCGAAGAGGTGCGCGTCCCCAATTTTTGGTGGATAATTCAAATCGGCTTTTTGGCTCCTGAAGCGTAAAGAGGAACCGGTCTTTGTCGATCTTCACCTCGGCAGCAAGCGCGCCTTTGCCGCGCTCGTGACAGAATGCGTTGGCAAAAAGCTCGATGATCGCCTCCTGCAAAAGTTGCGGATCGATATTCAGTACCGCGTTGCCCGGCTGGACGCCCCAGTTAATCTCGGACTTCTCGTTCGGGAACTTCTGCGCGATTTTCTTGCGTAAGTCCTCGACAAAATCCGAGGCTTGGTAGGAGATCAGGCTGGGTTTGACCTCACCCAGACCCACTGAAACTTTTTGTAAGATCGACGTCAGTCCGGAAATCATTTCACGCAGACGGTTGAGCTCGCCTCTAAGTTTTGGATCCCCTTCTAGCTCACTGACGTAAGCGGACTGGAGCTCGATTGCGTTTAGATGGTTGCGCAGATCGTGACCGAGCTGCCGGATAAAGCGGACCACATCAAGCCACGGAACGCTTAATGAATCGCTCGGATCTTCAGGAGATGGCTCTGCCATATCGCGCCCCGAATTTAGCAGATCGGCAAGCTACGCGCTTGCCCCCCAACGCCTAAGTCATTCCTGGTTAGGCGAAATCGATTGTAGGGCAGGCGCTCCGCCTGCCAGGGCGGTCGGGTCTTCACGAATCGGAATTTGCCAGCGAGAATTGATCGTCAGTCGGTTGTTCGCCAGGCCTGATCCGAATGCGCGAGTCATTGCTTGCCAGATGCCGCAGCGCATGAAACACGTCTTCCGGATCCTCATCGATGGAACGCGCAATCTCTTCCGCGGTTTTGACGGCGCCGGCACGGAGTTGCCCGCGCACTTGCTGCAGCAGCTGTAACAATTTCGTTGCGGCTTGTTTCCCGGCTTCAACGCCGGGCTGATCATAGGCGTTGATGTTTACCAGTGACGCATAGAAGCCCACCGCGCGCTCGTAGAGCGCGATCAATGCGCCGACGTTAAACGCGTCTACCTCGGGAATGCTCACCGTGATGGATTCCCGCCCATTCTCATAGAGCGCGCTGCAGGTCCCGCGCAAAAAACCCTGAAGATAATCGCCGCTCGCCATTCCTTCCTCGACTTCGAACGGCTGCGCGCCCGAGGCGGGTCGATCTTTGCGAACTTCGATGAAGGTCACAAAAAAATTCAGGACGCCATCACGCAACTGTTGGACGTAAGCATGTTGATCGGTCGAACCTTTGTTGCCGTAAACAGCGATGCCCTGGTGCACAATGTTTCCATCGAGATCCTTTTCTTTCCCCAACGATTCCATCACCAGCTGTTGCAGATATCTGCTGAACAACGCCAGCCGATCTTTGTAGGGTAGGATCACCATATCTTTTTCCCCTTTGCCATGGCCGGCGTAATACCACACTAGGGCCAGAAGCATCGCAGCGTTTTGTCGCGCTTCAGGAATTCGCGTCCGTTCATCCATCTCCGATGCGCCCGCGAGAAAATTGTCAATGTCAAAGCCTTCCAGCGCCATCGGAAGAAGCCCAACCGCGCTCATCACGGAAGTGCGCCCGCCAATCCAATCGTACATTGGGAATCGGGCGATCCATTTATTCTTTTCTGCATACTTATCTAATTCGCTCCCGATACCGGTTACGGCCACAGCGTGCTTACCAAACGGGAGGCCTTTCTCTTCAAATTTCGCTTCCGCTTCGAGCATTCCATTTCTCGTTTCCTTTGTCCCGCCGGATTTGGAAACCACAATGACGAGCGTCTGCGAAAGATAGTTGTCGATCTTGTCGAAAACGCGGTCGAAACCATCCGGATCGGTGTTGTCCAGGAAATAGATATCCATTGGGTCGCGCGTTGATCCAAGAGCGTCCGACACGAATTGCGGTCCGAGTGCCGAGCCACCGATCCCGATATGAAGAATATGCTCGAAACGTTTTCCGTCTTCGGCGGCGATTTTTCCGGCGTGAACATCCGCCGCAAAACTTTTGATGTGCGTGATCGTTTCTTCGATCTCTGCGCGAATTTCCGCGTTTGGCGCCAGCGCCGGATTTCGCAGCCAGTAATGACCGACCATGCGCTTCTCAGTGGGATTGGCGATTGCTCCCCCCTCCAGCTCTCGCATGGCCGCAAATGCTTTCTCAATCTTCGGCTGCATTTTCTCGAAGAAATCGTCCGGAAATTTCATCCGGCTGATGTCGAAAGAGAAATCAAGATCGCGGTAGTACAAAAAATATTCTTGGAAGCGCTGCCAGAGCGATGAAGAAGCCATTGTTTAGAAATGCGATGATTGACCGATACTAAACGACAGAAGTGCGTTAACTCCAATGTGAGTCTCCGAATTCGTCAAACTCAGCCGTTCTCACAAACTTCTAGGGAAAGATCATACGCGAAATTCACATTGCAGCCTTGAATCGCGCCAATAACTTCGCGGCATCATGGTGCGCGCACACGGGAAGACAGGCTTGTCCCATTTGTTTGCAGGGCTGATCGCGCTTGGCCTCGCGGGAATGGTCTTGTTCGGAGCTGAAATGGCTGTCATTCATCTCGAACACGCCACCGTTCTCTCGACCGCTCCCGATCTATTTTCCCTCAAAAACCAGGGACTGGCTTTTCAACGTGCGGCCGCGCGGGCGCCGAACGTATTGCCGATTTATGGCAGCTCAGAATTATTGGTCCCCGCTGTTCCGGAGAAGGGAAATAACTTTTTTCGCATTGCGCCGACAGGTTTCCAACTTTCGCCCGTCGGCAGCGGAGGCACTAACCCGCTGATCATGTTGCAAAAAGTCAGCGCACTCGGCTCGCACTTACGCGGCAAAAAGCTTGCCATCTCGCTTTCGCCCGGCTGGTTTTTTACGGCCAAGCCCAGTTGGCAGGGGTACAAGGGAAACTTTTCACCGATGGCGGCAACCGAAATGGTGTTTGGTACCGCGCTCGACTTCGACCTGAAACGAAAAATCGCTTCGCGCATGCTGGAGTGCCCGAGCACACTCGAAGAGAGGCCGCTGCTTGAATTCGCCTTGGAACGGCTGGCGTCGGGCCGCTGGCTCGATCGCATCGTTTTCTTCGCGCTCTGGCCGGCCGGCAAGCTACAGACCGGATTATTGGAGATGGAGGATCATTTGGCCGCGCTCCATCACATTCGGCATGAGATCAAGCCCGCTCCGGGGCTGCATCTGGAAACGCCCGACTGGCCCAAACTGATTGCAAAAGCGAGCCGAGCCAAGCCCGCCGACATAGGCAAACCACCAAAGATTTCGCGCTTCGATAGACAAATCACTCCTGGTTCTCGTGACAATGGTTTCCAGAGCGCCGTCAACGCGTCGCCGACATGGATCGATTTGGAATTGCTCTTGCGGGCGCTGGCAGACGTCCATGCGCGGCCGCTCCTACTCAGCATGCCGATAGCCGGAGACTTCTACGATCACGCAGGCGTTTCGCGCTCGGCTCGCGATGCGTATTACACGAAGCTGCGCGCACTCGTGCAACGATATCATTTTCCGGTAGCTGAGTTTGAGGAGCACGACGAAGACCCGGCTTTTCTGATCCGTCACCAAAGCCACCTCACTGCGAAAGGCTGGGTGTATTATGATCGCGCGCTCGATGATTTCTTTCACGGGCGTTTGCCACGAAGCTGAGAAATGATCATCTTCCATTCATTGAAGCCGCCCGATAGAGCTGCTCCTTATCCATGATCGCTGCGGATTTCTCGGACAAAGTTTTGCAGATCCTCGCGTCGGTAGCCGAGACCGACGAGGTACTCACTAATCTCGACCTGCCACTCTACGAGTATCAGGTCCTCGACTCAATGAGGACGGTTCAGCTCATCCTGATGATCGAAGAGGAATTCGGCATCAAAGTCTCGCCGGCAGAATTTGAGCACGAAAGCTGGCGCACGCCGCGAGCAGTAATCGCTGATCTTCAGCAGCGACTGCGCATGTGAGCTGGCTTGATAAACATCCGGCGCTGCATCGCGTGCTGCTGGTTTTGTATTACCTGGCGGTGATCCTGGCATTGATCGCGATGTATGGCCGCGGCGATTTTTCAACGCCGCCGTTTGTTTATCAGGGCTTTTGAATGACTCTGATCGAACGAATCGATCATTGGGCCTTAGTGGCCCCGGAAGCAACTGCACACATTAGCGACGGCAGAACCTTGACGTATGGGGAACTGCGCAGGCACTCGGATGCGCTTGCTTGCTATCTGACCGAGCGCCTCGGCAAGGATGGCCGGCCGATTGCGGTGCTCGGCCATCGGGAGCCAGAAATGTTAATCGCATTTCTCGGCGCGGTTAAATCGGGGCGGCCTTACGTGCCACTTGATACGGCGTTTCCGCAGCAGCGCATCGACAAAATCTTGGAAACTTCGCGCGCGGCATTGGTGCTTACTCCGAAAGATATTCTGCAATTTTCCGCGTTGCAGGTGCGTGGTCCCGCTAGAGGCGTGCAGGGTGACGAGCCGTTTTACATCCTTTTCACAAGCGGCAGCACCGGTGAGCCCAAGGGCGTGATAATAACCCTTGCTTGTCTCGAGCATTTCATCACATGGATGCTCGCGGAGCATCGATTCACCCAGCTCGGCGAAGTGTTTTTGAATCAGGCGCCGTTCTCGTTTGATCTCTCTGTAATGGATTTGTACTGCAGCCTCGCAACGGGAGGCACGCTTTTCAGCATCAGCCGCGATCGTATCGCAAACCCAAAAGAGCTTTATCGCGCGCTAGCGAGTTCGGGCGTGACGACGTGGGTCTCAACGCCTTCATTTGCACAGATGTGTCTGGTCGAAGAGAAATTTGGAGAGGCGATGTTGCCGCGCGTGCGGCGTTTTCTTTTTTGTGGTGAAACGCTTCCACCACAGACGGCCGCGCAGCTGTTGAAGCGGTTTCCAAAAGCAGAGGTTTGGAACATGTATGGCCCCACCGAGGCAACTGTCGCCACGACGTCCATGCGTGTTGATGCTGCGATTTTAGAACGATATTCGCCTTTGCCAGTGGGACACGCGATGCCGGGGACCGAAATCCTCCTCGTAAATCGAAATCGCGAGGTCGTACCGCCAGACGAGCGCGGTGGAATCATTATTGTGGGCCCGAATGTAAGTCCGGGTTATCTGGCTCGACCTGATCTGACGGCAGACGCTTTTTTTCAGCATCGCGGTCAGCGCGCCTATCGTACCGGCGACTTTGGGCGCTTCCGTAACGGTCTGCTTTTTTTTGAAGGCCGCATGGATGAGCAAATCAAGCTCAGCGGATATCGCATTGAGCTTGGTGATGTCGAAGCGAATCTCCGCGCGCTGGCGACCGTGCGGGACGCTGTCGTACTTCCGGTAATCAAAGATGGTGCTGCCCAATCCCTTGCCGCTTTCGTGGTATTGGCCGTACGAGATGACGCATCGCATTTCAATTTGTCGCAGAGACTCCGGAAGCAACTCAGTGAGCGGCTTCCCGCGTACATGTTGCCCCGCAAATTTGCTTTCTTCGACACGTTTCCGATGACGGCCAATGGCAAAGTCGACCGGGCAAGCCTGGCCAAGTCGCTGTGATTCCCTACGCGGATTTAACCTATTTCGTACTGCTACTTTACGCAGCCGTTCCGACTCTGATTCTCGGTCTGCTTGGCCGTGCGGGTTGGCGCTGGGCGCTCCTCGTGACTGTGGCGATGCTTCTCGTGCAGTATCACGAATCGCTTTATGTCCGACCCCATTTTCCAGTGCGCGAGATCTGGATCGTCCTTGGCTTCGCCGCATGGCAGTGGGTGACGGTGCGCGCATTCGCCGGTGCTGGTGCGCGCGGAGGCTGGCTGTTTTACGGCGCACTTGCGGCAAGCCTGCTTCCGCTATTAGCAGCGAAATTGGTTCCGCTCGTGTCGCCCAGAAGTCAGTTTGGTTTTCTGGGCGTCTCCTACATTACGTTTCGGGCGCTCGATGTCGTGTTTTGCCTTCGAGACGAGGTAATCGCGGTGCCCGGTACACTCGATTTCTTAATGTTCTTATTTTTCTTCCCGACTATTTCTGCTGGCCCAATCGATCGCTATCGGCGTTTTCTAACCGACTGGAAAAAGAAACGAACGCGCGCTGAGTTCCTAAGCGATCTTGATGGCGCGATACACCGTTTTTTTCGCGGACTATTTTACAAGTTCATAGTCGCGGCGCTGATCAAACAACACTGGCTCGAACCGGCAGCGCGCAGTGGGAGCTTCGGTGCGCTGCTCAGTTACATGTATGCTTACAGCTTCTACTTGTTCTTCGATTTCGCCGGATACAGCGCTTTTGCTATCAGCCTTAGTTATCTCTTTGGGATCCACAGTCCGGAAAATTTCCGCCAACCGTTCCTTGCCCGAAATATCCGCGATTTTTGGAACCGCTGGCACATCACGCTTTCCTTTTGGTTTCGCGATCACGTCTACATGCGCTTCCTGCTTGCCGCTGCGCGCGGCAAATGGTTTAGGAGCATGCAGACAGCCGCGATCCTGGGATATTTTCTTGCATTCGGATTGATGGGTTTGTGGCACGGGATCGAGCCGCACTACATCGTTTATGGGCTTTATCAGGCGACGCTGCTGTCAGGTTTCCACATTTTTTCCGACTGGAACAAGGCGCACCGCTATTGGGGCGACGGCCTGCTTTCAAAGGCATTAGCTGTTTTCATAACGTTCCATTTCGTTTGCTTCGGTTTGCTCATTTTTTCCGGACGCATCGGTGCTTCGCCGCTGCCGCATTATTTGGCTGATATCGAGCAGGCGGATTGTAGCGAGATTTCTGGCTGGGTCTGGGACAGGTACAAGCCGAAGGCACCGGTTTCAGTCGAGCTTTGGGATAGCGGACAATACTTAATGAACATCTCTGCGAATCAGTTCCGGAAGGATCTCGTTGATGCAGGTTATGGAAATGGTCGGCATGCGTTTCGTTTCGCGACGCCGTCGCAATTCAAAGATGGTCACTCACATGTCATACGACTCCGAGTCGCTGACACGAGAGACGATTTGACCGGGACACAGAGAACAATTGTCTGCCGATAAAAATTTGTTTGTTTTCAATCGAATCGGAACCAATTGCGCGACGTGCAGGCCGGGCAGTCGCTCGATTAGTTTCCGTCTATCGTAGCGCGCTTGATCGGCACTTCTTCGTGCGGAGCCACGTCGTATTCCGGCTTAGGCACGCCCATCAGCCAATGGTCAAACGACGAAGCCAGATGCCCGAAATGCAGGATCGACATCTTTTCCTCATTTGATCATTTGTATTTCTTATGGAGTGCGCGGACACGTCCGCGCTTTGAAAGCGGCGACATGTCGCCGCACTCCAAAGCTTACATGTGAGCAATAACGTTGTTTCCAAACTCGCTGCATTTGATTTCTGTCGCGCCTTCCATCAAACGCGCGAAATCGTAGGTGACGCGCTTGCTCGCGATCGCGCCATTCAATCCTTTGAGAATCAAATCGGCGGCCTCCGGCCAGCCCATGTAACGGAACATCATTTCGCCCGAAAGAATCACCGAACCGGGATTGACCTTGTCCTGATTAGCATACTTCGGTGCGGTCCCATGGGTCGCCTCGAAAACGGCGTGGCCGCTGATGTAATTGATGTTGCCACCGGGCGCGATGCCAATCCCGCCCACTTGCGCAGCCAGCGCATCGCTCAAGTAATCGCCGTTCAGGTTTAGCGTTGCAATAACATCGAAATCCTCGGGGCGTGTTAGCACCTGTTGGAGCGTGATGTCTGCGATCGCGTCCTTGATCACAATGCCAGCGCCTGGTTTGCCCATGGGAATTTTGCACCAGGGGCCGCCCTCGATCTCTTCGGCCCCGAAATACTGCTTCGCAATTTCATATCCCCAGTCGCGAAACGCGCCTTCGGTAAATTTCATGATGTTGCCCTTGTGCACCAGCGTGACGCTTTTGCGCTGGTTCTGGATCGCATACGAAATCGCGCTGTGAATCAAACGCACACTGCCTGAGCGACTGACCGGTTTGATCCCGATTCCGACGCAAACCTCGTCGCTTTCCGGCGCGCCGACTTTTTTCCAGAAATCGGCTGCTTTTTCCTTCGTGCCGAAACGAATTTTGTCGAACTCTTTTGGAAATTCTTTTTGCAGAAAATTGAGGATCTTTTGCGCTTCCGGCGTGCCAGCGGCGTACTCGATGCCCGCATAAATATCTTCCGTGTTTTCCCGGAAGATCACCATGTTCACTTTCTCCGGGTGCTTGACGGGCGAGGGGACCCCTTTGAAGTACTGCACCGGCCGCAGGCAGACAAAAAGATCAAGAAGCTGCCGCAGAGCGACGTTGAGTGAGCGAATTCCGCCACCGACCGGAGTGGTCAATGGCCCTTTGATGCCGACCAGGAATTCGCGGAACGCCTCGACTGTATCGTCGGGCAGCCATTCATCGAACTTGTCTTTCGCCGCCTGCCCGGCGAAGACTTCAAACCACGCGATCTTTTTCTTGCCGCCGAAAGCTTTTTCGACCGCTGCATCGAACACGCGCACGCTCGCGGCCCAGATGTCTGGCCCCGTGCCATCTCCACGAATGAAAGGAATGACCGGTTGATCCGGAACATTCAGTCTCTCGGTTCTGATAATCTTTTCACCCGGAGGCGGAGCAACATCTTTGTAAGGCATAAGGGGAAAACTGTAGAGGCGGCTGTCCTCAGCCGCAATATTACAGATGGGCCGCAGGGGTTCGCTGTTAGAACCGAGAAGTCACAGACCGGTGGCTAGAGGTCATCGAGTGGGAAATTACCCTCGCACGAATTTTTCCAGTGAAATGGCGATTTCTGGAAAGTCACGCAGGATCTGGCGATCCATGGTAATGAGCGGGATTCGCTGCTCTTCCGCCAAAGCGACGAATTCACAATCGTAAGCAGAACACACCGAGTTCGTGACCAAGTCCAGAACGCCGCGCGACGAGACCGCGAATTCACGGTTGACGAAGTGCCACTCTGCTTTATCGACGATGTCATTGGCCACCGCGAGCGTGATGAGGTTCTGCCGAATCGCCCCCGCTAGCGCGTTTCGAAATTCCGAACGCCACAACAACGGGGCGATCCAATCGGGATCCTTGGCCAAAGCCTTGTCCACATAAGGCGAATGGGAGCTGGGTATCCAGCGGTAGCAAATAATGTTTGTGTCGACACAAATCATATTTGTGTCCCGAATGCTTTCGGGATCACAGCCGACCACGTCGTATCCAGGCCTTGATCTGAGCGGGACTGACCTGGCGCTTGAATTTTTTGCGGACCGCCCGCGCCTCGCGGATCAATGTGGCCGGCTCAATGCGCCGGCTTTGGCTGGTTACATTTCGGAGTGTCGCGAGGACTTCCCGGTTCAGGCTGCGATGATGTTCCTCGGCACGTTTTTTTAGTTGCCGGTGCAAGTCTGCTGGAATGTTCTTCAAAGTGATGGTCGCCATTTTCAAAACCGTAACGGTTCCATTATGGTTGTCAACGGGGGCGCCATTGCCCGGTTTCATCCGGCCACAGCTCAACTCGTTGTTCGCGAGCAAGAGCTACAAATAAGTTTTAAAAAAGCGGCGAAACATCGCCGCACTCGAACTCCGAAAGCGTTCCCGACGCCCCGCTTTGCGCGAAAAATCGACGCGTGACCGAACCACGAGCTTGCATCACCGCATTAGCTAACCCATTGGGTCGCTTCAGTCACCGCGGCGGGCTACGGCGTGTCGTGGGACAACGCGTTCCGCCGAAGGCGCGTTCGTGTGCGTATCGCGCGTTACTCTTCGCTTGATGTCGAAGGCTGTTCGGGAGAAACCGGTGGAGGTTTAAAATTAGATGGATTAATCGAGGTGGGAACCCGCGGCTGAACGAAGGCGTTCGCCAATGGACAGGGCAGTCCAATACAATAGGCAAGCAAGGGCACTGCCGCCTGCGCCGCTTCCACAATTTCTTTGGCTTCTGACGGATTCGCCGCGATTGCCGCTTGAGTGATGCAGATCACTTCGTCACAGCCAATCTCTTTACCGATCGGTTGTTTAAAATCCTTGACATCTGTGTAGCGAGTACCCCTGCTAGCCGTGAGAGCGGCCGCAACGATTCTCGTCGCCAGGTCAGGCCGAGCTCTTACCGCCGCCCCGACGTAGGCACATATCTCGGCTGAAGTTGACCGGGCGAAAAGCGAATTGAGGGCCCCCATGAATTGCTCAGGAGTAGCTGTCGCGATGCTGCTGGCGCCCGCCGCCCTCACCGCGGCCGCTAGTTCACCGGTATCTGCGGCCGTTGCCGCTACCACACGCTGATTTTGGATTGTTGTCCGAAATAAAGGCGCGCTCGGCAGCTCCCGGAAGTCTTTGATCAGCGGCGAAGTGAGGACCTGATTAACATCGACATCGGTGGGGTTTTCCAATCTGTTAGCAATTGGATCGTAAGTCACTTGCTGGCCGGGCCCAACATAAATCGATTGCCCCACGCTATCCAAATAGATGCACGCGCCTCCTTCGAGCACTATGAATGTGGTGAGTCCACTCGGATCGTAATTGCCCAGTATAGTCGTGCCGGTGATTGCCGCGGTGACGGGCCCCATCTTGATTTTTGCCCCGCCGGCTTTTTTCGGCACGTAAAGCAAAAATTGGCCGCTCCCCAGATCAATGGTGCGTGCACCTTCACCCACACTGAAAATCGTCTTCTCGCCCAGACGCGTGATCGTTTTATCCTTGAACGTCAACTCGCTCCGGGACTGGACACCGGTTTGCACCGCCGTCCCCGGGCGAACATTATCATTGAGTGAAGCCGGACGCGGTGCCGAGTTCGATGGAAGCACTTTAACGTCCTGGATGACTTGAGTCACTTTCGCTTCTTTGAGGTCGTCTGCGCTGACCTGGTTTGGAAGCAGAATCGCAAGCGACGCAATCGTCAAAATAACCGGGGTTTGCATGTTCATGACCGCCTTTATATTCTATTCGAGACCGCTTGTTAAGCTTTTTTTTCAGCTTTTTTTAGGGGGGGCCGGCCACGGGCCTGACGCAACCGGCAAATCGGGATTTCGACCGCAGATTACACGGATTTGGTAGGGCGCGACCGCCGGGCCGCTTCAAATCAGTTTCGCGCCCCTTTCAATTTTCGCGAGTGTTTCCGCCGATAGCCCGTTTTTTCTCTCTGGCGGCAGCCCGAATATCTCGCGCATTCGCTGCGCTCGCTCTTCCTCGCTAAGACTTCCGCAGCTGGTCCCGAATTTCTTTACTAACTCGGGAAGTTTCTGCCGGATCTGCTCTTCGCTTTTCGCCTTCTCCAATTCTAATCGTTCCCGCTCGATTCGCAGCCGCTCCGCGCTATGATCGCCCTTTCGAAGCTCCACGACGTCGCCGCACATTTCGCGGAGTAGGCGCCATCCTTCCCGCCCGCCGGTTTCAGCCACACGCCGCGTCGCTACGGCATAACGCGCGGCCAGCCAGTGGGCCACGGTATCGGTGAGCGGCGCGCGATCCTCGCGCGCCCATTCCGCTGCATCCTCACCCAGCCGGCCGGCAATTTCGAGCGCCTCCTGCTGCGCCTGCCAATCGCGATAACCGCCCTGTTTCCATTCGGAGAGATTTTGTTCCCGGATGATTTTCCCGCCAAACTCCGCAGCTACGATGGCCTGCACATCGGGCAGCGCATTCAGCCACGCGACCAGCTTCTTGCCCTGTTCCCCGTTCTGGAGCCGGCGATTCAATTCCAGCCTTACTGCGCGCGGCAGCCGGGCGATTTTTCCGTTTCGTGTCATATTCATGAGTCGGATTCAGTCGGATTCGGTCGGATCGAACGGATGGCGCACCTGGCGGAAGAGCTCATCCATGGTGGATTTGGTTTCCGGATGCTTGTCCGCATACCGCATTAGCGTTTCCAGCCCGATGATGATCTTGCGCTTCCATTTCAAGTCCGCGTTTCGCGAGGCGACTTCCAGCCACTCCCGCTCGATTCCCAGCCGCTCCGCGGTTTGATCGCCGTGCCGGAGCAGAGCCCAATCCTGCACGAACGCGCGCAGCAGTTTCAGACGCTTGTCGCCTTTTAGCTCAGCGAGCTGTTCCCGCGCCGCCAGCGCGTATTGCGGCGCGAGCCATCCCGCCACCGCGTCGGTCACTGAACCGCCCACCGCCTGCTGGAGTTCGTCCGCCTCCGCGGCGATGGCGACGAGCGCGGCCTTCGCTTCTGCAAATGTGGAACTCTGCGTGCTCATCCTCACCGGTACCTCCCTCGTATGTAACGATTATAAAAGCGGCCTTTGGATGGAGCCTGCATCAGTCCGGCATAGACCTGATAGGGAACGCCCGGGTGGTCGTACCGCCCGCTATTGCGAAAGACAACAGCGAGCGTGTAGCCATCGTAGCCGATGAAAC
>WNGB01004597.1_pt1 | contig 24995 bp, 20 predicted proteins | sample 5400681 | NCBI WGS metagenome assembly WNGB01 (sample SAMN13153367, study PRJNA577476) | soil metagenome | isolation source: 115 cm soil or saprolite under grassland replicate 2 | place: USA:California | collected 2016-06-15
GCGCTCGAGACGACCACGCCGCGCCGCTCCTGGCGGCGGCCGCGCTCGGACTCCGGCTTCGGGACGCGGGAGATCGGCTTGCGCTCGGCCGGACGCTCGCGGCGCGCCTTGGGCCGCTGCCGGCGCTGCGCGCGCGGAACGTGCTTCCGCTTCGGCTTCTTCTCGGAGACAGCGGCAGGCACGGCCTCCTCGGCCGGAGCCTCAGCGGTCTCCGCCTCGGTGGCGGGCGCTTCCTCGGCCGCTTCGACTGGGACCTCGGGAACGGGCTCTCCGGCCGGCGCCTCGGGCTCCGGCGCAGCCTCGGCGACCGGTTCGGGCGCAGGCTCCTCGGCGGGAGCCTCCTCCGGCACGGGCTCCTCAGCCACCGGCTCGGGCTCTGCCTCGGCCACGGGCTCCTCGGCAGGCGCCTCCGCGACCGGCTCGGGAGCCGGCTCTTCGAGGGGAGTCTCCGCCGCCTCTTCCTCGACCGGCGGCTCGACCTGCTCGGGCGCAGCCTTCTTCGCGGCCGGCTTCTTCTCTGCAGGCTCCTTCTTCGCGGCAGGCTTCCGCTTCGGCTTCTCCTCGGCCGTCGGAGTCTCCCCCGCGACCGTCTCGGGCGTCTCCTCGTCCTTCTTCTTGCGCGTGGTCTTCTTCTTCTCGTCAGCCATCTAGCTCTGTCCCACCTTCGCTTCGCGCTCGACACGCACGGTGAGGATGCGCGCGATCTCTCGCTTCGCCAGCCTCAGCCGCGCGCTGTTCTCGAGCGCGCCCGTGGCCGACTGGAAACGCAGGTCGAACAACTCCTTGCGCCGGTCGTGCAACGCGTTCTCGAGCTCGTCGTCGGTCATGTCCCTCAGGTCTCTAGCTCTCAAAGAGATCCGCCTCTCGTGTCACGAACTTCGTCTTCACGGATAGCTTCGTCCCGGCAAGCCGCAGTGCTTCCTTCGCCAGGCCTTCCGGCACGCCGGCGAGCTCGAACATCACTCGGCCCGGCTTGACGACGGCGACCCAGTGCTCCGGCGATCCCTTGCCCGAGCCCATGCGCGTTTCCGCCGGCTTCTGCGTCGTCGGCTTGTCCGGGAAGACGTTGATCCACACCTTGCCGCCACGCTTGATCTTGCGCGTCATCGCGATTCGGGCAGCCTCGATCTGACGGTTGGTCACCCACCCCGTCTCGAGCGCTTTCAGCCCGAAGTCACCGAACTGCACGGTCGTCTGGCCCTTCGCGAAGCCACGGCGCCGGCCGCGCTGGACCTTGCGGAACTTCGTCTTCTTCGGAAGCAGCATCAGTTATCCGTCTTCTCCGCCGACTCGTCGCCGGACTGCTCCAGCTTGGTCGGATCCTCGGTTTGCGTCTTCGGCGTCGTGGTGTCGGGTGCGTCGGCGACCGGAGCCGGGGTCGTCTCGACCTTCGGCTCGATCGGCGGCTGCTCGCGGCCCTCGGCCGACGTTGCGGTCTCGTCAGTGCGCGGCCGCTCGACGTTGTCCTGGCCGCGTGCGCGGTCGCGCGGCGCGCCCCGTCCGCGACCCTGCCCACGGCCTGCGCCGCCGCGCTTCCGGCTCGGCCGCACGGGGCCGAGGCCCTCACGGTCGCGCTGGCGGTCGCGTCCGCTCTCGCGCGACGCACCGAGTCCCTCCACCGTCGCACGACGGCGACGAGCCTGATCCTGCTCGCCGAGCCGCACGTCCTTCTCCGTGTCGAGCCCGCCGTAGCCCTCCGGCATGATCTCGCCCTTGTTGATCCAGACCTTCACGCCGATGCGGCCGAAGGTCGTCTTGGCCTCCACGAAGCCGTAGTCGATGTCCGCGCGGATCGTGTGCAGCGGCACGCGTCCCTCGGAGTAGGCCTCCGAGCGGCTCATCTCCGTGCCGCCCAGCCTGCCGCCACACTGGATGCGGACGCCCTTCGCGCCCGAGCGGATGCCGGACGCGAGCGCGCGCTTCATCGCGCGGCGGAAGCTGACGCGGTTCTGCAGCTGCTCCGCGATCGACTGCGCGACGAGCTTCGCGTCGAGCTCGGGACGCTTGATCTCGTTGATGTTGATGTGGACGTTCTTCTTGGTGATCGCGTGCAGCTCTTTGCGGAGCGCGTCGACCTCCACGCCCGACTTGCCGATCACGATCCCGGGGCGCGCCGTGTAGATGTCCACGGTGATTCGCTGCTTGTCCTTGCGGATGAGGATGTCGGACAGTCCGGCGTGCGAGAGCTTGCCCGTGATGTGCTCGCGGATCTTGATGTCCTCGATCAGGTAACCGGGGAACTCCTTCTTGCCCGTATACCAGTTGGACTTCCAGTCGTGGATGACGCCGACGCGCATCCCGCCGGGATGGACTTTCTGACCCATTAGGAGCCAGCCTCCTTCTTCTTCGCGGGACGCTTGGACGCCGTCTTCTTCTTGGCGGCGGTGGTGGCGGTCTTCTTCCTCCCGGACGAGCGCTTCGGCTTCTCGACGGCGGTCTCGGTCGCCTCGGCCTGCACGGGCTCGACGGTTGGTGCGGCTTGAGGCCTTTCCGCCAGCCGCACGGTGATGTGGCAGGTGCGCTTCCGGATCCGGGCGACCCGGCCGCGGGCGCGGGCGCGCCAGCGCTTCATCACCGGCCCCCCGTCGACGTAGGCGTGCGAGATGTACAGGCGGTCCTCGGCGATGCCGTGGTTCGCCTCTGCGTTCGAGACCGCCGACTGGAGCACCTTCTCGAGCGCGCCCGCAGCCTCGCGAGACGTGAAGGCCAGCACGGCGCGCGCTTCGGGAATGCTGCGCCCGCGGATGTGCTCCGCCACCAGCCGCGCCTTTCGCGGCGACATGCGCACGTACCTGGCCTCGGCGCGCACTTCGCGTGGTGTCTCAGCGCTACGCGCCCTAGTTACAGGAGATGCCATCTTAGTGAGTCACGGTTCCTTGGAGTCGGATCACGTTCGCTTCTTCACCTCGGTCTTGCGATCGCCGGAGTGGCCGCGGAAGGTGCGCGTCGGCGCGAACTCGCCCAGCTTGTGGCCGACCATCTGCTCGGAGATGAACACGGGCACGTGCTTGCGGCCGTCATGGACGGCGATCGTGTGCCCGACCATGTCCGGAAAGACCGTGGACGTGCGCGACCAGGTGCGGATCATCCGCTTCTCGTTCTTCTCGTTCATCGCCTCGATGCGGCTCATCAGCCGCTCCTCGACGAAAGGCCCCTTCTTGGAACTCCGGCTCATTAACGCTTCTCCTTTCCGCGCCTGCGGCTGCGGACGATCAGACGGTTCGATTCCTTGTGCTTGTCGCGCGTGCGCTTGCCCAGCGTCGGGACGCCCCACGGCGTCACCGGGTGGCGGCCGCCCTTCGACTTGCCCTCGCCGCCGCCGTGCGGATGGTCGACCGGGTTCATGGCGGAGCCGCGCACCGTCGGGCGCTTGCCCTTCCACCGGCTCCGGCCGGCCTTGCCGCCCGTGATGTTCTCGTGGTCGACGTTGCCGACCTGTCCCACGGTAGCGCGGCACTTGAGCGAGACGCGGCGCATCTCGCCGGAGGGGAGACGCAGCACGCCGTAGCCCTCGTCCTTCGCGACGAGCTGTACGCCTGAACCGGCGCTCCGGGCCATCTGGCCGCCCCGTCCGGGCTTGAGCTCGACGTTGTGGACGAGCGTGCCCGTGGGGATGTTCTCGAGCGGCAGCGCGTTGCCGGGCTTGATGTCCGCGGCCGGCCCCGACTCCACCGTCGCACCGACGCGCAGACGCGCCGGGGCAAGGATGTAGCTCTTCGCGCCGTCGGCGTAGTGCAGCAGTGCGATGCGCGCGGAGCGGTTCGGGTCGTACTCGATCGCGGCCACCTTCGCCGGGACGGCATCCTTCTGTCGCTTGAAGTCGATCTCGCGGTAGCGGCGCTTGTGGCCACCGCCCTGGTGACGCGTCGTGATCCGGCCCTTGTTGTTGCGGCCGCCCTTCTTGGTCAGCTTCGACGTCAGCGCCTTCTCGGGCTTCGACTTCGTGACCTCCTCGAAGGTCGAGACGGTCATGAAGCGGCGGCCCGGGGAGGTCGGCTTGTAGCGGCGGATCGGCATCAGACTTGGGCTCCGGTGAAGATCTCGATCGAGTCGCCCTGGCGGAGCTGCACGATCGCCTTCTTCCAGCCCGGCCTCGTCCCGCGATGGAGGCCGCGGCGCTTCGGCTTCGCCTGCACCTTGGAGATGTTCACGCGCACGACCTTGACGTCGAACAGCTCCTCGACCGCCTGCCGGACCTGCGTCTTGTGCGCGTCCGGATGGATGTGGAACGAGTAGGTGTTGTTGGCCTCGATCTGCGCGTCCACACGAGCGCGGCGACCTCGAGCTCGCCCGGAGAGACGACGACGACCTTGTCGATGTTGCGAAAAGACTTGGCGACGTTCTGTTCGTCCCTCGTCACGACGACCACCGGCAGCTCCTTGCCCCAGTTCGCCAGGAGCTCGACGGCGTCGTGCGTGGATGGCGCCGTGAAGCTGGAGCCCTCGAGCACGCCGAAGGTGCCGTTCGCTGCGTGCTCGGAGAGCACGCCGCGCAGCGCCGAGCGCCGAGTCTTGCGGTTGACCTTCACCTCGAAGTCGCGCGGCGTCGGCGGGAAGGCGACGCCGCCGCCGGTCCAGTGCGGCGCGCGAGTCGTCCCGGCGCGGGCACGGCCGGTCCCCTTCTGTCGCCACGGCTTGGCGCGTCCGCCGGAGACGAGCCCGCGGCTCTTGGCGGCACGCGTACCGGAACGCCGAGCGTTCATCTCCGCACGCACGGTCTCGTGGACGACGTGCGGCTTCACGTCGGCGCCGAAGACGGACTCCTCGAGCGTCACGTCCTTCGACTTCTTGCCGGCGAAGTCGAGCAGAGGTGCCTTCGGAGCAGCCACTAGCGAGTCGCCTCCCTGACTTCGACGAAGGCGTTCTTCGGCCCCGGCACGGAGCCCTTGACGAGCAGGAGGTTCTCCTCGGGCATCACCTGGTGGACGACGAGGCCGAGCTGCGTGACGCGCTTGCCGCCGAGGCGGCCGGCCATCTTCATTCCCTTGAACACGCGCGAGGGAGTGGCGGAGGCCCCGATCGACCCCGGCTTGCGGATGTTGTGCGAGCCGTGCGTCTTCGGGCCGCGGTGGAAACGGTGTCGCTTGATTGTCCCGGCGAAGCCCTTCCCATGGGAGACCCCGCTCACCTTGATCTTCTCGCCGGGCTGGAACGCCTCGACGGTCACGTTCTCGCCCACGACGAGCTCGCTCTGCCCGCGCAGCTCGAGCAGGTGTCGATAGGCGCCGTCCACGTTGTTCTTCTTCAGGTGACCGAGCGAGGGCTTCGTCACCTTGCGCTCGGCGACCTTGTCGTAGGCGATCTGGACCGCGTCGTAACCGTCCGCGTCCGCGGTCTTGACCTGCACGACCGGACAGGGCTCGGCCTGGATCACGGTCACAGGCGTGACGACGCCGGTCTCCGGATCGAAGACCCGCGTCATCCCCACCTTTCTGCCGACAATCCCTTTCATCAGAGCTTGATCTCGATGTCGACGCCGGCCGGCAGGTCCAGACGCATCAGCGAATCGACCGTCTTCGGCGTCGGCGAGTGGATGTCGATCAGCCGCTTGTGCGTGCGCACCTCGAAGTGCTCCCGCGAGTCCTTGTCCTTGAACGGCGACCGGATCACGCAGTAGACGTTCTTCTCGGTGGGCAGAGGCACCGGCCCGGTGATGGTGGCGCCGGTTCGCTGCGCAGTCTCGACGATCGACTGAGCCGACTTGTCGAGCTGCTGGTGGTCGTAGCCCTTGAGGCGGATACGGATTTTTTGAGCCATCTAGCGAACCGGCGCCTTTCTACTTGACGATCTCGGTGACGACGCCTGCGCCGACGGTGCGGCCGCCCTCACGGACGGCGAAGCGCAGACCCTGATCCATGGCGATCGGCTGGATCAGCTCGACCTCCATGTTCGTGTTGTCGCCCGGCATGACCATCTCCTGGCCCTCCGGGAGCTTGATCGCGCCCGTCACGTCCGTGGTGCGGAAGTAGAACTGCGGGCGGTAGTTGTTGAAGAACGGCGTGTGGCGGCCACCCTCGTCCTTCGAGAGGACGTACACCTCGGCCCTGAAGTGCGTGTGGGGCGTGATCGACCCCGGCTTCGCCAGGACCTGACCGCGCTCGATCTCCTCGCGCTTGATTCCGCGGAGCAGAGCGCCGGCATTGTCGCCCGCCTGCGCATAGTCGAGCGTCTTCTGGAACATCTCGAGCCCGGTGACGACGGTCTTCGCCGTCTCGGGGTGGATGCCCACGATCTCGACCTCGTTGCCGGACTCGATCTTGCCCTGCTCGATCCGGCCGGTCACGACGGTGCCGCGGCCCGTGATCGTGAAGACGTCCTCGATCGGCATCAGGAACGGCTTGTCGACGTCGCGCTCCGGCTCGGGGATGTACGAGTCGACCGCCTCCATCAGCTCGAGGATCTTCGGGACCCACTCGCCGTCGCCCTCGAGCGCCTTCAGCGCCGAGACCTGCACGACCGGAATGTCGTCGCCGGGGAACTCGTACTTCGAGAGCAGCTCGCGCACTTCCATCTCGACGAGCTCGAGCAGCTCGGGATCGTCGACCATGTCGGCCTTGTTCAGGGCCACGACGATCGACGGCACCTCGACCTGACGGGCGAGCAGGATGTGCTCGCGCGTCTGCGGCATCGGACCATCAGCCGCGGATACAACGAGGATCGCGCCGTCCATCTGGGCGGCGCCCGTGATCATGTTCTTGATGTAGTCGGCGTGCCCGGGGCAGTCGACGTGCGCGTAGTGGCGCTTCTCGGTCTCGTACTCGACGTGCGACGTGTTGATCGTGATGCCGCGCGCCTTCTCTTCCGGCGCGTTGTCGATCTCCTCGAAGCTCTTGACGCCGGTCGTCGACGTGCCCTGCTCCGACAGCACCTTGGTGATCGCCGCCGTCAGCGTCGTCTTGCCGTGGTCGATGTGACCGATCGTGCCGACGTTGAGATGCGGCTTGGTGCGCTCGAACTTCTGCTTTGCCATGCCTCTCCTTCCTTGACTTACGCCTCGGTCGCGACCAGCTCGGTCGCGATCGACTGCGGAACTTCCTCGTAACGGTCGAATTGCATCGTGAATTCAGCCCGGCCCTGCGTCATCGAGCGCAAGTCGGTCGCGTAGCCGAACATCTCCGCCAGCGGCACGACGGCCTTGACCACCTGGGCGTTGCCGACGGGCTCGAGACTCTCGACGCGTCCGCGCCGCGAGTTGAGGTTCCCCATCACGTCGCCCAGGTACTCCTCCGGCGTCGTCACCTCGACTGCCATGACCGGTTCGAGCAGCTTCGGCTTGCCGCGCTTCATCGCCTCCTTGAAGGCCATCGAGCCGGCGACCTTGAACGCCATCTCGCTCGAGTCGACGTCGTGGTACGAGCCGTCGGTGAGCTCGATGCGGATGTCAACGACGGGATACCCCGCGAGCACCCCGGACTCCATCGCCTCCTGGATACCGAGGTCGACTGCCGGGATGTACTCCTTCGGGATCTTCCCGCCGATGATCTTGTCCACGAACTCGTAGCCGTCGCCCGGGTCCATCGGCTCCGCGTTGATGATCGCGTGCCCGTACTGGCCGCGGCCGCCGGTCTGGCGGACGAAGCGGCCCTCGACCTTCTCGACGGGCTTGCCGATCGTCTCGCGGTAGGCGACCTGGGGTCGGCCGACGTTCGCGTCCACGTTGAACTCGCGCTTGAGCCGGTCGACGATGATCTCGAGGTGCAGCTCGCCCATCCCGGCGATGAGGGTCTGGCCGGTCTCGTCGTCGGTGCGGACGCGGAAGGTCGGGTCCTCGTCAGCCAGGCGCTGGAGGCCCGAGCCGAGCTTGTCCTGGTCGGCCTTCGACCTCGGCTCGACGGCCACCGAGATGACCGGATCCGGGAACGTCATGGACTCGAGCTTGATCGGCGCGGTGTCCGTCGCCAGCGTGTCGCCGGTGGTCGTGCCCTTCAGCCCGACACCGGCCGCGATCTCGCCCGCGCCGATCTCGGCGCGCTCCTCGCGGTGGTTGGCGTGCATCTGGAGAATGCGACCGATCCGCTCGGTCTTGCCCGTCGTCGTGTTGAGAACGCGGTCGCCGGCCTTGATCTGACCCGAGTAGACGCGGAAGTAGGTGAGCTTCCCGACGTATGGGTCGGACATGACCTTGAAGGCCAACGCCGAGAACGGCTCGTCGTTCGCCGGGCGGCGCGAGAGCTCGTGGTCGGTGCGTGGATCGACGCCGTGCACCGGCGGCACGTCGAGCGGGCTCGGCAGGTAGTCGACCACCGCGTCGAGCAGCGGCTGCACGCCCTTGTTCTTGAACGCCGAGCCGCACAGGACCGGCGTGATCTTGTTGGCGAGCGTCCCCTTGCGCAGGGCCCGGCGAATCATCTCCGCCGTGACGGACTCCTCGTCCATCAGATAGGTCTCCGTCAGCTCGTCGTCGAACTCGGCGATCGAGTCGATCAGCTGGTGGTGATACTCGTGCGCCTGCTCGGCCAGCTCGGCCGGGATCTCGACCGTCTCGAACTTCTCGCCGAGGTCGTCCTGGTACACGATCCCGCGCATCTCGACGAGGTCGACGACGCCGCGGTGGTGCTCCTCCTGGCCGATCGGAAGCTGCGCCGGGACCGGGTGGGCCCCGAGCCGGTCGACCATCGACTGCACGGCCGCGAAGAAGTCCGCGCCGGTGCGGTCCATCTTGTTGATGAAGGCGATGCGCGGAACGCCGTAGCGCTCGGCCTGGCGCCAGACCGTCTCCGACTGCGGCTGGACGCCCGCGACCGCGTCGAAGACGGCGATGGCCCCGTCGAGGACGCGCAGGCTCCGCTCCACCTCGACCGTAAAGTCCACGTGCCCGGGCGTATCGATGATGTTGATGCGGAAGTCCCGCCAGAACGCGGTCGTGGCCGCAGACGTGATCGTGATGCCCCGCTCCTGCTCCTGGGCCATCCAGTCCATCGTCGCGGCGCCCTCGTGCACCTCGCCCATCTTGTGGGTGCGGCCGGTGTAGTAGAGGATTCGCTCGGTCGTCGTCGTCTTGCCCGCGTCGATGTGGGCCATGATCCCGATGTTGCGGACGCGCTCGAGCGCCACTCTGGTCTCGGTCGTCGCCACCGTGCTCACCACCTGTAGTGCGCGAAGGCCTTGTTGGCCTGCGCCATCCGGTAGACGTCGTCCTTGCGCTTGAACGCGCCGCCCTGCTGGTTGAGGGCGTCGAGGATCTCGGCCGAGAGCTTCTCGACCATGCCCTTCTCGCGGCGGCTGCGCGCGAAGTCGACGAGCCAGCGGACGGCGAGCGTCCGCGCGCGCCGCTGCGGCACTTCGACGGGAACCTGGTAGTTCGCGCCGCCGACGCGACGGCTCTTCACCTCGAGCACGGGCGTGACCGTCTTCACGGCCTGCTCGAGCACCTCGACCGGCGGCTTGCCCGTCTTCTCGCCGATCCGCGTCAACGCGTCGTAGACGATCTGCTCGGCCGTCGACTTCTTCCCACGGCTCATCACCTTGTTGATCACCTGGGTCACGAGCGGCGAGTTGTAGACGGCGTCCGGCTCGACCGGCCGGACCTGGACTTCTCCACGGCGCGGCACGGGTTACCCCTTCTTGGCGCCGTACTTGGAACGGCCCTGTTTGCGGTCGGAGACGCCGGCGGCGTCGAGCGCTGCGCGGATCACCTTGTAGCGGACACCCGGGAGGTCCTTGACCCGGCCGCCGCGGACGAGGACGACGGAGTGCTCCTGGAGGTTGTGCCCCTCACCGGGGATGTAGGTCGTGACCTCCATCTGGTTCGTCAAGCGGACGCGCGCGACCTTCCGGAGAGCCGAGTTCGGCTTCTTCGGGGTATGGGTGAACACGCGCGTGCAGACGCCGCGCTTTTGCGGCGCCCCGCCGAGGGCAGGGGTCTTCGTCTTCCCCTTCTGGAGAGCGCGACCCTTGCGGACGAGTTGATTGACGGTGGGCATGAACCTCCTGAAAGTGTCTTCTCACACAGCAACGGTCGGCGGGGCCGATGGCCCTGCCAACCGGACGAGGCATGGTACCGGAACGGGAAGGGCCTCGCAACGGCCGAATCCCGCTTCTGGAGCGGAACCAGGGAGAGGATTTGTACGTTTTTGTGGTACCTGCGGCAATGAGGTTTTCTTGTTTTCAAAGGCTAGTGAGAAGGATCGACCAGCACTACAGTGAGTCGGCGGGTTTTTTCCTCCCTGCGGCGATTCGATGACCACCATTCTGATCGGGATCAGTGTGGGCCTGGGCGCCCTCGTGGTGCTCCTCCTCGCCCTGCTCGTGGTGCGCTGGCGCTCGGACAATTCCACGGACGAGCGCGTCGCCGAGGTCGTCTCGAGCCTGAACGCCCGGATGGACGAGCTCGGCCGCGAGCTGGCCGGTGCGCTCGAGCGGGCGGAGGAAGAAGGCAGACGCAGCCGCATCTTCGGGGAGCTGGCGGGCTCGATCGACCTCGACGAGGTCCTCTCGCGGACGCTGGAAGCCGCGGGGGCACTCGAGGCGGCCGATGCGGCGCTCGTGATGCTTCCCGATCCACAGGGCGGCAAGCCGCTTGTCGCCACGCTCGGGCTCTCGGTCGAGGAGGCGGAGCGTCACGCGATCACGGGCCCCCCCGACGGACGCCTCGCACGGTCGATCACGATGTCCTACACCTACCCGGAGCTCGAGCGGCAGGAGGGGGAAGAGGGCGTCATCCACGCCGGTCTCGCCGTGCCGCTGCCGGGTGAGAATCAGACGCTCGGCTACCTGACGGTCTTCACGCGCACGAAGGGCCACTCCTACACCGACGAGGACGTCCGCCGGCTCGAGACGCTCGCGCTGCGCGCGGGGCCGGCGATCGAGAACGCGCGCCGTTTTCGCGAGGCACGCCAGCTCGCCGACCTGGATGCCCTCACGGGCCTCCACAACCGGCGCTTCTTCCACGAGACCCTCGCGCGGGAGTGCGCCCGCGCCCACCGCTACGAGCGCAAGCTCTCGCTGATCGTCTTCGACCTCGACGACTTCAAGGACATCAACGACCGCATCGGTCATCTCGCCGGGGACGCCGTCCTGTCCGAGGCCGCGGAGCGGGTTCGCGACGTCGTCCGCACCGCGGACATCGCGTGTCGCGTGGGCGGCGACGAGTTCGCGGTGATCCTCCCGGAATCGGGCATCGATCAGGCCGACCAGCTGTACCGGCGGATCCAGACCGCGGTGTCGTCGCGGCCGCTCGGCCAGGCCGGGAAGATGTTCCTGTCGGCCGGCGTGGCGGAGTTGCGTGCGGAAGACGATCCGGTTTCGTTCTTCCAGCGAGCCGACGACGCGCTCTACCGTGCCAAGGAAGCGGGCAAGGGCCGCGTCGTGTCGGCGAACTCGCCAAGACTCGGCCCCGCCTGAAAACCGTGGGGCACCCATGGTTCCCCCACGAGCCCCTCCTTCTGGGCTCGGCAAGGCTCTTGTCGGTTAGCGCTCCCGGCGAGACGCGGTCTCGCCTCCGCGCGCGGCAGCGAGGTCGCCCAAGAACGATCTGGGCGCTTTCGTCGTTCCGCGCGGGCGGTGGTGCTGACGCATCCCCGCCCGCGTCAGTTCGCCTGGGCCTAAGGCCGCTTCGCGTGCCTTAGGCCCACGCTTTCGGGGGCGCAGGTTCGCACGGGGTTACCGTTCCGACATGGATGAGCGGCCGGAACTCTTGCTCAGCATCGACTTCGAGGACTGGCACCAGCTCGTGCACAGGCGGCTCGGCCTCCCCGACTGGGACCGTCCGTACGACGCGCTCGAGCGTGAGACGGCGGCCCTGCTGGATCTGCTCGACGAGCTGGGGGCGCGCGCGACCTTCTTCCTGCTCGGGATGGCCGTGGCGAGTCGGCGCGACCTCGCGCAGGAGATCGTCCGCCGCGGCCACGAGCCGGCCTGCCACGGCTACGCGCACGTGCGCGTCCACGAGCAGACACGCGACGAGTTCCGCGCGGACGTCGAGCGCGCCGTCGAGCTGATCGAGGACGTCAGCGGGCGCCGGCCGGTCTCCTACCGCGCCCCCGCCTTCTCAATCAACCGCCGGACCCCGTGGGCGTACGAGGTCCTGGTGGAAGCCGGCTTTCGCTACGACTCCAGCCAGTACGACTCGCCGCGCGTTCCCGACCGGCTCGGCGGCATTCCCGAGGGCCCGTACCGTCTCACGCTCGGCTCGAGCGACCTTTGGGAGCTGCCGGTCTCGACCTGGGGCCCGCTGCCGATCGGCGGTGGAAGCTACTGGCGCGTGCTCCCGCCGCGACTGATCGAGGCAGGACTGCGCGACTTCTCCGTCCTCTACTTTCACCCATACGAATTCGACCCCCGACGGCTGCGCGCCGAGCTCCCCGCGCGTGCAACGGCGAGGCAGCGCATCTCGGCGGCCAAGGTCAGCGCATGGCGCAACACGGGACGTACCCTCGTCGCCAAACGGTTGCGACGGGTAGCGCGGACGCATCACCTTGTCTCATACGATCAGGCATATGACGACATCCAGCGACTCTACGGGACGCGTTCGCGAGCACTTTCGCCGGAAGGCGTTCTCGTTTGACCGCCTCTACGACGAGGAGCGCGCGCTGCAGCGGCTCCTGCGTCCCGGCCTCTTCAACCGGCGCGAGTTCGCGCTCGAGGTAGCACGCGAGTACGAGGCGCCGCGGGTCCTGGACGTCGGCGGCGGCTCCGCACGGATCGGCGAGCTCGTCCTCGAACAGGGCGCGTCGCGCTACGTGGACGTCGACCTCTCGGACGCGATGCTGGAGCTGGCCCGCCAGCGCCTCGGGCGCTTCGGCGACAAGGTGATCCTGCTCCAAGGGGACTTCCTCGACACAGCGATCCCCGGCTCGTACGAGGTCATCCTCGCGCTGGGCTACTTCGATTACGTCGAGAACGCCCCGGCCCACGTCGAACGGATGGGCCGGCTGATTGCCCCCGGAGGTTCGGTCGTGGCCAGCTTTCCGCGCTGGACGTGGACAAAGGGGCCGATTCGCAAGCTCCGTTACGAGGTCATCAACAACCTTCCCATCTTCGACTACACGCGGGAAGGGCTGCTCCAGCTCTTCTCCGCCTGCTCGAACGTCGAGATCCGCCCGGGCCGGAGCGGTTTCCTCCTCCGCGCTACTGCGTAGGGTCGGAGAACCAAGGTTCCCCCACGGCCCCCTCCGTCTGGGCTCGACAAGGCGGATGTTGTGTGGCGCTACGGCGGGACCGCGGTCCCGCCTCCGCGCGCAGAGGCCACTCGCCCAAGAAGGATCTGGGCGATGTCGTCGCGTCGCGCGGGCGGTGGTGCTGACGCATCCCCGCCCGCGTCAGTCCGCCTCCCGCTAAGGCCGCTTCGCGCGCCTTAGCGTCCGGCCTCGGTGTTTCCGCGCGGCGGGCGTTAGGACGTCAGAGCGAGGAACGGTAGGTAATTGGTGAGGTCGACCTCCCCCAGCTCGGGGAACTGGTCGCGCCAGCAGATCGCCTCCGGGAAGGCCGCCTCCTGGGCTGAGGTCAGCCAGCCGGGGAAGCGGTCCTCGCGTGCCTGAGCGATCAGCGCCGCTCGGATTGAGAGGCGGACGTTGCCGAGCGGCAGCGATCCGAGCGGCAGCGGAGGCCCGAGCGGGCGGACCCGAACCGTCCCCAACGGGGACCACAACGCGGACCAGCGGCCCGGGGACAGATTCATCAGCTGCGGAGGCGCGGTCGACTCCAGCGCGTAGCCGGCACGCCGTCCGCCGAGCCACTGCGTTTGGGACTTGGCCTCGACGAGCCGAGCCTGCAGCTCGCCGTAGTTCTCGTGGAACTGAGCGATCTGGCGAGCGCTCGGCGAGGACACCCTGAGCTTGCTTTCGATCCGGGCACGCCGGAGCTCGTCCCCGATGATGCCGCGGGCCATCGACAGGTTCGCGCGGGCATCGGCGATCGCGGCGAGATAGGCGGCGCGCGACCCGCCGAAGCGCCCGGCGACGATCGACCGTTCCGCCGCCAGGATGTCTCTGTTCGTGACGCGGGCGGCACGCTGCTCCACCGCGCGCGCGAACGCATTCGAGAACGCGAGCTCCGAGTCGCCCGTCAGCCGCAGGATCGGATTGATCGCGGACCAGCGCACCGCCGTGGTTCCGAGGCGGCAACGGAGCCCGGGGGCAAGGATGAGCTGTCCTTCCGTCCGGGAAGCGTTGAAGCCGCGCCCGGCCGCGCGCGGACCGTTGCAGAGCTTCGAGCTTCTTGTCCAGAGGTAGACGCAGGCGGCACGCGGCTTGTCGGGATCGTGCTCGCCGGGCGTCGTGGTCCACTCCGCCCATCCCCACGACCAGATCGAGGAGAACTTCATCTCACGCGCGACGTAGCCCGCGGCGAGCGCCTGCCACTTCACCGTCCGGAACCACGGCTTCGCGGCGAGCCCCTCTCGTCCGCCGGTCCCCTTCGTCGTCTGAAAGCCGACGAAGATCCCCAGCTTCGAGACCGGGATGCCGATCTTGGTGAAGTCGAGGATCCCGTTCCGAAACGCTTGGCGGAGTGTCCGGCTGCCGAGAATCGGCCCCTGCTTGTAGATGAGAGGCGCCGGGAAGTAGACCTCGCGGACGATCCCGGCCACGTCCGCCACCTGGCGCCACCAGTCGCCGGCGGTCGTCGCCGTGTACGGCTTCGCGTTGACGAGCAGCCACGGCTGAGCGCCGCGCGCGCGCAGCGTCTGCAGGAAGAGCAGGACATTCGCGCGGTACTGCTCGTTCGTCGGCGACCAGGGAACCGCGAGCCAGGAGCCGAAGAGCTCGTTCTCGGCGATGACCGGGTTCGAGCAATCCATCGACTGAGCCGCGTAGTCGTAGAACTTGTTCGCGGTCGCGACGATCGTCGCCGGATCCTTGGGCGCACTCGGCGTGCCGACGCGCCGGTTCAGGTAGAGGTCGAAGTAGACGGTTTGCGCACCGGCGGCGCGCAGCTTCGGCGGAAAGATCAGGTTCGACGCCATCGCCACGACTCCGGGCTTGGCAAAGAGATCCCAGAAAGGAACGGAACCGTCGGCGAAGTCAAGCCACACCGGCGTCTGCGACGGCAGCGCGCAGTTCGCCTGGAGCTGCTGCGCGGGCGCGCCCTTCCCTCCGACGAGAGCCAGCGCGACGACGGCAGCGACCACGACCCCTAGCCTCTTCACCGTCGAAAGACTAGCCCGGGGATCGGCGGCGTCCAGGAGCGCTTACGTTTGCCTTACAGACGCGGTAGCTTTGTGTCGTGAAGCGAAGCAGGGTCGCGGTCGCACTCGCGGCGGCCGCCGGGATCGCCGCGGGTGTCGTGGCGATCGCCGCGGGCTCTGGTGCCACGCGCCCGGCGGCGCACGCAGCCGCACCGACGTGGGCCGCGGTCGCGCCGATCTTTGCGGAGAAATGCGCCGGCTGTCACACCCCGGGCGGCATCGCCCCGTTCTCATTGCGAAGCGCGCGCTCCGCGGCCGCGCATGCGAACCGCATCCTCGTGATGACGAAGCTCGGAAGGATGCCGCCGTGGATGCCGGGGCCTGACTCGCCCGACTACCTCGGGCAGTCACGGCGAATCCTGACGCCGGCCGAGAAGAATCTGATTGCGCGCTGGGTTCGCGGCGGTGCGCGGATCGGGACCGGCCGGTCGGTCGTGCCTCCTCCTGCCGGCAGCAACGCCCCCGGCACGACGATGACGCTCGCTCCGACGAAGCCCTATCTTCCAAAAGCGGCCGTCGGCGGGTTCGACGACTACCACTGCTTCCTGCTCGAGCCGCGCCTCACGCACGACGCATACGTGACGAGCGCCGTCATCAAGCCGCAGCAGGCCGGGATCGTGCACCACGTGATCCTCTTCGAAGCCGCAGGCGACAACGCCGTCGACGCGCGCCGCTTGAACGACGCGTCGGGCGGCAAGGGCTGGACGTGCTTCGGTGGCCCGGGGCTCTCCGAGACGCATCCGTCCGTCGATTCCGCAGCGAATGACCGGCTCGGCGCGCCGCCCTGGATCAGCGCCTGGGTGCCCGGGCACGCCACGAACGACACGCCGCCGGGGACAGGCGTGCTGGTACACGCGGGCGCGGCGATCGTGATGCAGGTGCACTACAACCTCCTTCACAAGGCGAAGCGCGACCGCTCGCGCGCCGTCCTCCGCTTCCTCCCGGTGTCCCAGGCCGAGCTCACCCCGCTGAATACGATTCTCATCCCGGCGCCGGTCGAGTTGCCGTGCCCGCGAGGTGTGCGGTCGCGGCTCTGCTCACGCGATGTCGCGGTGCAGGAGGAGATCAAGAAGTACGGCTACAACGCCGCCCTCATCCCGTCGGGCCTGCTCTACATCTGCGGCAAGTCGCTCGACGATTTCCCCAGCTCGCCGGCGAGCGTGAAGTCGCTGGGAACGAGTTGCGAGCGTCGCGTCAACCGTCCGCTGCGGATCTACGGCGTCGCCGGCCACATGCACACCCGCGGCTTCGACATCGGCATCGAGCTGAACGGCCAGACGCTCCTGCACATCCCGCGCTGGGATTTCCACTGGCAGGACGCGTACTACCTCGAGCAGCCGGTGGACGCGAACGTCGGCGACACGATCCGCGTCACGTGCCGTTTCGACAATTCAAAGAGCCGCCAGCCGCTCGTGAACGGCAAGCTGCTGAAGCCGCGCTACGTGCTCTGGGGCGAAGGCACGACGGACGAGATGTGTCTCGGTCTGCTGCAGGCTGCCGACCGCTAGCTCGAAACCGCCGCGAGGCCGGGCTTAGCCCGGCCTCGCTACCAAACGCTCTCGCTAGCGCGAGAATCATCATGGCGCCGAAGGCGCCGGATTCTCGCGCTTATTCGTCCAACGGCGAATCGACCTCGGGAGTCTCGGTCGCCTCGCCCGACTCGTGCGACGTCGGGCCCTCGGCGCCGGGCTGGCCGCCGAAGTCGAGCCCGAGCGACTCGAGGTTCAGGCCGTCGCCGCCGCCGGAGTCGATCTCCTCCAGCGCCGCCAGCAGCTGCTCCTCCGTTTGCGGCCGCATGTACGCCGACGGCGGCACCTTGTCGGACGGGCCGATCTCGATCGTCCGGTACTTCTTCAGTCCGGTCGCCGCCGGGATCAGCTTGCCGATGATCACGTTCTCCTTCAGCCCGAGCAGCCGGTCGATCTTGCCCTCGATCGACGCGTCGGTCAGCACCTTCGTCGTCTCCTGGAAGGACGCGGCCGAGAGGAAGGACTCGGTGGCGAGCGACGCCTTCGTGATCCCTAGGATCAGCGGCTCAAACGTCGCCTGCTCCTTCTTCTCCTTCTTCACGCGCGTGTTCTCACGGTCGAGCACCGTCTTGTCGACGAGCTGGCCCGGCAGGAGATCGGTCTCGCCGGCGTTCTCGACACGCACCTTCTTCAGCATCTGACGGACGATCAGCTCGATGTGCTTGTCGTGGATCTCGACGCCCTGCGACTTGTAGACCTTCTGCACCTCGCCGACGAGATAGAGCTCCGTCGACGTGTAGCCCTTCAGGCGCAGCAGGTCGGCCGGATTGAGCGAGCCCTCGTGCAGCGCGTCGCCCGGCTCGACCTCCTGCCCGTTCGTGACGAACAGGCGGGTTCGGCGCGGGAGCTGGATCGCCTTCGGCTCGTCGTCCTTCTTCGCGTCCGTGAGATGGATCGTGACCTTCGGCCCACGGTCGGTGTGCTCGATCTCGACCTTCCCGCCCTCCTCGGCAAGCGTTGCGGCACCCTTCGGATTCCGCGCCTCGAAGATCTCGACGACGCGCGGGAGACCGTGCGTGATGTCCGCACCGGCGACGCCGCCCGTGTGGAACGTGCGCATCGTCAGCTGCGTGCCCGGCTCGCCGATCGACTGCGCCGCGATGATGCCCACCGCGTCGCCGATCTCGGCGATCGCGCCGGTGGCGAGGAAGATGCCGTAGCAGGTGCGGCACACGCCGAACTCGCTCCGGCACTTCAGCACCGAGCGGACGGGGAGCAAAACGTCACGTGCGGTGTCTCCCAGCTCCTCGATGATCTCCTCGAGCACGGGCAGGGTGATCTCCTCGCCGCGTTCCGCCACAACGGTCTTGCCCGGCTTGCCGCTCGCCAGCGGCCGATGGACGTCCTGGGCGAGCGTGCGGCCGAGGACGCTCTTGTTGATGCCGTCGGCGGCGAAGATCGGTAGCTCGATGAAGTCCTTCGTCTTGCAGTCGTCCTCGCGGATGATCACGTCCTGCGACACGTCCACGAGGCGCCGCGTCAGGTAGCCCGAGTCGGCCGTGCGGAGCGCCGTGTCGGCCAGTCCCTTGCGGGCGCCGTGGGTCGAGATGAAGTACTCGAGCACCGAGAGGCCTTCCATGAAGTTGGCCTTGATCGGACGCTCGATGATCTCGCCCTTCGGATTCGCCATCAGGCCGCGCATCCCGGCGAGCTGGCGGATCTGCTTCGACGATCCGCGGGCGCCCGAGTTGGCCATCATGTAGATCGGGTTCAGCTCGTAGAAGGTGCGCTCCATCGCGTCCGCGACGGTGTCGGTCGCCTCGGTCCAGATGTTGACGATCGACTCGTGGCGCTCCTCGTCCGTGATCAGGCCGCGCGAGTACTGCGCCTCGACCTTCTCGACGCGGTCTTCGTACTCGGCGAGGATCTCTTCCTTGTCCGGCGGGATCACGATGTCGTTCTTCGAGATCGTCACGCCGGCCTGGGTCGCGTAGTGGAAGCCCAGGGTCTTGATCATGTCGAGCACTGCCGCAATCGAATGTGCGCCGTACTCGTCGACGAGCTCGGTGATGAACGCGTCGAGCTCGCGCTTCGGGAGCGTGCGGTTGATGTAGTCGTGCAACGGCTCCGCGCCGTCGTAGCCCTCGACCGCCTCGTCGAGCACGCGCTCGACCTCGGCGTTGAAGAGCACGCGGCCGGCCGTCGTCAGCAGCAGATCGCCGTTCCAGCGGAACTCGATCGGCTCCTGGAGCTTGACCTGGCCCGCTTCGATCGCATGCTCGACCTCTTCCTCGGACCCGAAGCGCGGCGGCCGCGGATCGAGCTTGTCGGCAGTCGTCTGCTCGAGATCGGTCTCGCAATAGGTGAGGTAGTAGGTGCCGAGCACCATGTCCTTCGTCGGCGTGGCCAGCGGACGGCCGCTCGCCGGCGAGAGGATGTTGTTCGAGGACAGCATCAGCACGCGCGCCTCAGCCTGCGCCTCAGCCGACAGCGGCAGGTGGACGGCCATCTGGTCGCCGTCGAAGTCCGCGTTGAACGCGTGACAGACGAGCGGGTGCACCTGGATCGCCTTGCCTTCGACGAGCTTCGGCTCGAACGCCTGGATGCCGAGACGGTGCAGCGTCGGAGCGCGGTTCAGCAGCACGGGATGCTCCGCGATCACCTCTTCGAGGACGTCCCAGACCTCCTCGGTCATCGAGTCGACGTACTTCTTCGCCGCCTTGATGTTCTGCACGGACTTTCGCTCGACGAGGCGGCTCATGATGAACGGCTTGAAGAGCTCGAGCGCCATCAGCTTCGGCAGCCCGCACTGGTGCAGCTTCAGGCTCGGCCCGGAGACGATCACCGAGCGGCCCGAGTAGTCGACGCGCTTCCCGAGCAGGTTCTGGCGGAAGCGGCCCTGCTTGCCCTTGAGCATGTCGGACAGCGACTTCAGCGGGCGGTTGCCGGGCCCGGTCACGGAGCGACCGCGGCGGCCGTTGTCGAAGAGTGCGTCGACGGCCTCCTGGAGCATCCGCTTCTCGTTGTTGACGATGATCTCGGGTGCGCCGAGGTCGAGCAGCCGCTTGAGGCGGTTGTTCCGATTGATCACGCGCCGGTAGAGGTCGTTGAGGTCGCTGGTGGCGAAACGGCCGCCGTCGAGCTGCACCATCGGCCGCAGCTCCGGCGGAATCACCGGCACCGCTTCGAGGATCATCCACTCGGGCTTGTTCTCCGAGGTGATGAACGCGTTCACGACCTTCAGCCGCTTGATCGCGCGCTGCTGCTTCTGGCCCTTCGACGTCCGGATCGTCTCGCGCAGCGAGGCGGCCTCGGCCTTGAGGTCGAGGTCCTTGAGCAGGTCGCGGATCGCCTCCGCGCCCATACCGCCGCGGAAGTAGACGCCGAACCCGTAGGGAGAACCGAAGCGGTCCTTCAGCTCGCGGAAGAGCTGCTCGTCGTTGACGATCAGCTTGGGCTCGAGATCCTTGAACAGCAGCCACGTCTGCTCGAGACGGTTGACGGAGTCGACGGCCGCGTCGCGCGCGTCCCCCCGGCGCGATTCGATGTCGAGATACATCTCGCGGACCTTCAGCGACCACTGGACGATCGCGTCGAGGTCCTCCTTCCGGATCTTTCCGTCCGTCCGCAGGCAGAGGTCGTTCGTCAGCTCGCGGATGTCCTGCTCGCCGTCCCACGTGTCGATCACGTCGTCCAAGAGCCCGTTCCCGAGCTCGCGCGCGCGGTCGAGGTTCTTCATGTCGACGCCTGCGACGTACTTCGCGTCCTCCTCGGCGATCTCGTCGCCGTCGAGCAGCGCGTCGAGGATCTTGTTGATGTGCTTGGAGATCGCGCCCTTCTTCGAGCCGGTCGCCTTCGCCTGCTGCTTGAACAGCGGGTCGAGCCCGGCGAGGATCTGCTCGCCGGCCACGGCGACGCTCTCCAGCTCGCGCGGCGTCAGCTTGCGGTCGTCGCGAATCGCGGCGTTGCGGACGAGCTCGCGGATCTTCTTCGAGTCCTCAGTGGTGATCTGTCCGACGAGGTCGGGAAACATCCCGCCGGCGAGCCCGCGTGCCTCCTCGAGCGTGGGCATAGCCTGCTCCTCGGCCCAGTTCGAGAGGCCGCGCGCCCAGAAGTCGTCGTCCTCGTCGAAGCCCTTGTCCTTGCCTTTCGCGAAGTAGTCGCGGCGCCGCTTGAGGCGGTCCTCGAGCGCGGCGAGCGCCTCCTCACGATCGACCTCGATCCGCTGGGCCTCGCCCGCGACCTTGTCCTCGAGATCGTTGAGGTCCTTCTTCCTCGCCGCGACGTCGACCGCGGTCACGATCGAGGCGGCGAAGTAGAGCACCTTCTCGAGCTCGCGCGGGGCGATGTCGAGCAGGTAGCCGATCCGGCTCGGGACACCCTTGAAGAACCAGATGTGCGAGACCGGCGCGGCCAGGTCGATGTGGCCCATGCGCTCGCGGCGAACCTTCTGCCGCGTCACCTCGACGCCGCAGCGCTCGCAGATGATGCCCTTGTAGCGAACGCGCTTGTACTTGCCGCAATAGCACTCCCAGTCCTTCGTCGGACCGAAGATGCGCTCGCAGAAGAGACCGTCACGCTCGGGCTTGAGCGTGCGGTAGTTGATCGTCTCCGGCTTGGTTACCTCGCCGGAGGACCAGTCGCGGATCTGCTTGCTGGAAGCAAGCCCGATGCGAATGGCGTCGAAATCGTTGATATCGATCAAAGTTCTCCCTTACTCCTCTAGTTCTGGTTCAGCCTCGGCCAAGGCCGGGGCTTCGGTCTCTTCCGCACTTGCGTCCAGCACCTCGACGTCGCTCAGGTCGCCGAGCGCCTCGTCGTTCGGAAGTGCCATCTCGCCGTCCTGGTCGACGCGCTCCTGGCCCTCTTCCGCTTCCTCCGCCGTCGGCTGTCGCGCGGCCGCGCGCAGCGATCCGGGCGAGAGGTCGATGCCCAGCTCTTCTGCAGCCCGAAGGAGCTCGTCGTCCTCCTCGCGCACCTCGACGGTCGTGCCCTCGTCGGAGAGGACGTTGACGTCGAGCGCGAGCGACTGCATCTCCTTGAGCAGCACCTTGAAGCTTTCGGGGATGGACGGCTCGGCGATGTTCTCGCCCTTCACGATCGCCTCGTACGCCTTCACGCGGCCGACCGTGTCGTCGGACTTGATCGTGAGCATCTCCTGCAGCGTGTACGCGGCGCCGTAGGCCTCGAGGGCCCAGACCTCCATCTCGCCGAAGCGCTGACCGCCGAACTGGGCCTTGCCGCCCAGAGGCTGCTGCGTGACGAGCGAGTACGGGCCGGTCGAACGGGCGTGGATCTTGTCGTCGACCAGGTGGAGCAGCTTCAGGATGTACATGAAGCCGACCGTCACCTTCTGCTCGAACGGCGCACCGGTCTTGCCGCTGAAGAGCCGCACCTTGCCGGACACCTTCCGCCCTGCGGGCCGCTTCTCGTGGACGAGGAACTTGATCGGCGAGTCGGGGTTGTCCTTCACCCACTGGACGAGCGCCTCGTCCACGTCCTCCTCCGTCGCGCCGTCGAAGACGGGCGTCGCGACCGGATGCGGATTGTCGGCCGCGATCGGCTTCCCCGCGAACCCGTTCGCCGCGCCGTCACCGTTGGCGAAGACGCCGTGCGCCGCGGCCCAGCCGAGGTGTGTCTCGAGGATCTGGCCGATGTTCATCCGGCTCGGCACGCCGAGCGGATTCAGCACGACGTCCACGGGGCGGCCGTCCTCGAGGAACGGCATGTCCTCCTCGGGCACGATCTTCGCGATCACGCCCTTGTTGCCGTGGCGGCCGGCGAGCTTGTCGCCCTCCGCGATCTTGCGCTTCTTGGCCACGTAGACACGCACGAGCTCGTTCACGCCCGGGGAGAGGTCGTCCCCCGCCTCGCGCGAGAACGTCTTCACGTCGATGACCTTGCCGCCCTCGCCGTGCGGGACCTTGAGCGAGGTGTCGCGGACCTCGCGCGCCTTCTCCTTGAAGATCGCGCGGATCAGCTTCTCCTCCGCCGTCAGCTCGGTCTCGCCCTTCGGGGTGACCTTGCCGACCAGCAGGTCGCCGGAGCCGACCTCGGCTCCGATCCGCACGACACCGCGGTCGTCGAGGTCCTTGAGCGACTCCTCGGAGCGGTTCGGGATGTCGCGCGTGATCTCCTCGTCGCCGAGCTTCGTCGAGCGTGCGTCGATCTCGTACTCGTGGATGTGGATGGACGACAAGACGTCCTCCTTCACGAGCCGTTCCGAGATCACGATCGCGTCCTCGAAGTTGTAGCCCTCGAAGGGCATGAAGGCGACCAGCAGGTTCGCGCCGAGCGCGAGCTCGCCCATGTCCGTGGAGCTGCCGTCTGCGAGGACCTGGTCGGCCTTGACGCGCTCGCCCAGCTCGACGATCGGCTTGTGGTGGATGAGCGTGCCCTGGTTCGACCGCATGAACTTCGTCAGCGGGTAGTCGTCCTTGCCGTCCTTCGTCTCGACGACGATGTGCCCCGCGTCGACATCGATGACCGTTCCCGGCGACTGCGCCAGCACGACGTCACCCGTGTCGATCGCAGCGCGATACTCGAGCCCGGTGCCGACGATCGGCGCCTGGGTGATCATCAGCGGCACGGCCTGCCTCTGCATGTTCGCGCCCATCAGCGCGCGGTTCGCGTCGTTGTGCTCGAGAAACGGGATCAGCGCGGTCCCGACCGAGACGATCTGCGCCGGCGCCACGTCCATGAACTGGATGTCCTTGGGCTCGGCCGTGACGGCCTCGCCTTCCTTGGAGCGGCAGAGAACGTGCTTGTCGAGAAAGCGGCCCGTCTTCTCGTCGACCAGGGCGCTCGCCTGGGCGATCGTGAACTGGGCCTCCTCGGCGGCGTCCAGATAGATGATCTCGTCCGTGACCTTGCCGCCGACGACCTTCCGGTACGGCGTCTGGATGAAGCCGAACTCGGACACGGTCGCCATCGAGGCGAGCGAGCCGATCAGCCCGATGTTCGGACCTTCCGGCGTCTCGATCGGACACATGCGGCCGTAGTGGGTCGGATGCACGTCGCGCACCTCGATTGGCGCGCGCTCGCGCGTGAGACCGCCGGCACCCAGCGCCGAGAGGCGGCGCCGGTGCGTCAGCCCGGCCAGCGAGTTCGTCTGGTCCATGAACTGCGACAGCTGCGACGAGCCGAAGAACTCCTTCAGCGCAGCCACGACCGGACGGATGTTGATGATCGTCTGCGGCGTAATCGTGTCGACGTCCTCCGTCGTCATCCGCTCCCGGACGACGCGCTCCATGCGATAGAGGCCGACCCGGAACGCCTCCTGGATCAGCTCCCCGACCGTGCGCAGACGGCGGTTGCCGAAGTGCTCGTACTCATCGAGCTCACTGCGGATCGGATCGCGCGAGAGCACGATCGCGTCGGCGGCGAAGTCCTTCGACTCGAGATCGACGCCGAGACGGTGGGGCATCTGGACCAGCCTCTTGACGAGCGCGAGGATGTCCTCGGTCGTCAGGACGCGCACGTCGTCCGGCACCTTCACCTCGAGCCGCTGATTCAGCTTGTAGCGGCCGACCTTCGTCAGGTCGTAGCGCTTCGGATCGAAGAACAGCGCCTTCAGCAGGTTGCGCGCGTTGTCGAGCGTCGGCGGCTCGCCGGGGCGCTGCTTCTTGAACACCTCGATCAGGGCCTCCTCCTCGCGCGTCGAGGGGTCCTTCTCGAGCGTGTTGACGATGAAGATCGAGTTGTCGAAGAGCTTGAGGATGGCCTCGTTCGACGAGGTGTCGAGCTTGAAGCCCGTGGTCGGGTCCTCCTCCGGGAGAGCCCGAAGCAGCGTCGTGATCGGCAGCTTGCGCTTCCGGTCGATGCGGGCGTAGACGACGCCCTTCTTGTCGATCTCGAGCTCGAGCCACGAGCCGCGGGATGGCATCAGGTTCGCCGTGAAGACCTGCTTCGTGGCGTCCTTGGGCTCCATCAGGTAGGCGCCCGGGCTGCGAACGAGCTGCGTCACGATCACGCGCTCGGTGCCGTTGATGATGAAGGTGCCCCACTCGGTCATCATCGGGAAGTCCCCCATGAAGACCGTCTGCTCTCGGATCTCGCCCGTCTCCTTGTTGACGAAGCGGACGGTCATCGAGAGCGGTGCCTGGTACGTCAGATCCTTCTCGCGACACTCCTTGATCGAGAACTGCGGCTCCCCGAACTTGTAGGCGCCGAACTCGACGGCCAGGGTGCCGGTGTAGTCCTCGATCGGCGAGATGTCGTCGATCGTCTCGCGAAGACCCTCGTCCAGGAACCACTGGAACGAGGCCTTCTGGATGTCGATCAGATTGGGAAGGTCGAGGACGTGCTTGAGACGCGAGAAACTGGTGCGCGCGCTAGGCGCAGCGACCTTGGTGGTCAAGAGATGAAGCCTCCCTTAGAGATACGGTGCGAAAACTGGAACGG
>WNGB01003410.1_pt1 | contig 24978 bp, 22 predicted proteins | sample 5400681 | NCBI WGS metagenome assembly WNGB01 (sample SAMN13153367, study PRJNA577476) | soil metagenome | isolation source: 115 cm soil or saprolite under grassland replicate 2 | place: USA:California | collected 2016-06-15
GCACGCCGCCAGCGTTCGTCCTGAGCCAGGATCAAACTCTTCATTGTGTGGAATGGAGCGCGAGCAAGCTCGCACCCCAGCCACTGGCTCATTGACGGTCACGTGTGTTCATCATCACGATTCAGTTGTGAAGGTACAACTGGCCGTAGCAGTGCATCAGGCGAATAAAAAACCAGGAGGCAACACGCTGGTGTAGCGGTGGCCACCTGGCGACGTCTCTAGCCTCACGGCCAGCGCGTTTCGCGGTAGAGGTTGAGCCTGATGACTGAGTTGTTGCGTCTACCGACAAAGCGGTGAGACGACGGCGCTAACAACGCGATGAAGTATATCACCCGGATTTGATCTTGTCAAATCGCTTTGCTGTGATTTCGCCTGTTGCGGCGAACCTGGCGTTTAGACCAAAGCATTCATTCGCAACGCCGCGGAGTATACCACCCTACTGCGTATTTGTCAAGCGCTTCAGAAACGAGAAACGATATGATGCGTAACATAACTATTGGCCAAGCATAGCGTTTGCGATCTCGGCGATTTTGTTGGCATAGGTAGTACCCGGCACAGCCCAGCGCCCATTGAGCCCATGCCATGTTGGGGCAACTCCGCGGAAATGCGCGGGCAACGGGCGATAGCTCAAGGCTCGCTCGATCATCGCGTGCTGGGCGGCATTGGCTTGGTCGTCGCGCAGTGCATAGGCCAGCAGCCGGCCTGCATGAGCAGGAATCGAGTCATCTTTCCAGCTGGGAAATGAGACTCCTTCGGCCCAGACGTTTTCGCGCAACGCCCAGGCGCCGCTGGCAGGCTGGGTTGGGCTGGTTCGCCCCGTCACGCCAATGCCGGCCGGGTTGCGGCGTGGCCGCTGCGACCACCACGAGGTCAAACAGCCGGTCTCATGAATCATCTGCGCCAGGAGCATCACTGGGTCCATACCAACCGCGGCGCAAACTGAAAAGTAGGCCGGAACGATTGCGCCGGCGATATCAGTCGCAGTATATTCGCCATGAGCGCGCGCGATCATGTAGCGGCTGCACTGATCGGCTGTTCCCTGGATGGTGTTATTCAGGATTGGGCTATCGGCTGAGAAGGCCATCGGAGTTCTCCTTTCAAGGTACTTGACTATCTTCTTGTTTTCGCTTTTTGCCCTCTACGAGAGCAAAAAGCGAAAACAAGAATCGGGAAATCTCGTGAAATAGCAGCAGACCAGCAACGATGCTATTGGCCTTGGGCTTGCGTGCGCGCACGCTGCAGGTAGAGCTCTTTGAGATCGACATAGCTTTGAGCGGTGCGATGGATGCGGGCGAGTTGGTCTTCGCGCAGCGGCTTCATTTTGCCTGGAATACCGATCACGATTGAGTTTGGTGGAACAACCATGCTCTCGGTCACCAGCGCGCGGGCGGCAATCAGGCTGCCTGCGCCGATGTACGCGTGGTTCAGGATCACAGCGCCCATTCCGATCAGCACGTCGTCGCCGACGGTGCAACCATGCACGATCGCGCCATGGCCAATTGTGACGCCCGCGCCGATCGCGAGGTAGGCATCGGGGTCGGCGTGCAGCACACTGCCATCTTGAATATTCGTGCGAGCACCAATCGTGATCGCGCCCTTGTCGCCGCGAATCACAACCATGGGCCAGACGCTTGAGTCGGCTCCGATGCTGACTGTGCCGTGGACATAGGCATGGGGTGAGATAAAAGCGGTTGGGTGAATATCGAGGTGGTCGCCAAGATCGGGGAACTGCTGATTGAGCATAGCTACTGCTCCTCGTGTCACACGGCAATAGCTGTATTGTAGCACCGGAATGGGTAATCTGAAACTGCCTAAGCGCAAGAAATGGCTTTGTGATTCGCGCCGAAGGATGAAGATCGAGGACGAATACTAGCTTTCGTCCTCAGTCTTTGATCTTGGGCCCAATTTACTGCGTTATGATGGCGTCAAAGGTGATGGTCGCAAGTTTGGTGGTGTCGTGGGCGGTGACGGCGATGCCATACAGGTAGCTGCTGCCCAGTGCGCTGATCGTCTGCGGCGTGCCCACCGCCGCCCAGCTCGTGCCGTTGGTCGAGTAGAATGCGCTGCAGGTGCTGCCGCTCAGGTTCAGTCGCAGCCACAGTGGCGCCGTAGGGCTAGGCGCCGTGAAGCTGATCCCCGTCGAGGTATTGCTGGTGCTGCCGCCATCGCTACTACGCCACTGCATACGCAGGCCGTTGCTGCCAGTCACCTCGACGATACAGTTCGCCGCGCCCGCCGCGGTACTGGCCCGCAGCATCAGCCCGCCCTTGGCCCACGAGTTTCCGCCACCGGCCCATTGGGTTAGTTTGCCGGTCAGAACCACGTCGCCGCTCAGCGCCTGATAGGTGTAGCGGAAGCTGTCGGCGCTGCCCCAGATATCGCTGCCCGCGCCCACGACCGTCACACTAGTGCCGCTGGTGGTCGAACTGCCCCCGCTGGCGGTGCCAATATTCTGGCTGCTCCAGCTACTTGACGGTGGCGGCGTCGGTGTGCTGGTGGGGCTCGACGTAGGCGTGCTGGTCGGGCTACCGCCGGTACTGGTGGCAGTCGAGGTGGGCGTGCTGGTTGCGGTCGACGTGGGGGTGTTAGTCGGGTTGGCTGCTCCCTGTAGGGTTATCGCATCAAACGTAGCGGAGGCAAGTTTGGTCTTGTCGTGGGAGGTGACAGCCAGACCGTAGAGGTAGCTGGTACCCAGCCCACTTAATGCCGACGTGCTGGCGACTGCATTCCAAGTGGTGCCATTGGTGGAATATTCGCCGGTGCAACTGCTGCCGCTCTTGCGCAGCCGCATCCACAGCGGCGCCGTGGGGCTGGGCGACAGGACACTGATTCCCGTCGAGGTATTGCTGGTGCTGCCGCCAGTACTGGTGCGCCACTGCATGCGCAGGCCGTTACTACCAGTTATATCCAGGAAGCAGTTGACGGCGCCCGCCGCGGTACTGGCCCGCAGCATCAGCCCGCCCTTGGCCCACGAATTTCCGCCACCGGCCCATTGGGTTAGCTTGGCAGTCAACACCACATCGCCGCTCAGCGCCTGATAGGTGTAGCGGAAGCTGTCGGCGCTGCCCCAGATATCGCTGCCCGCGCCTACGACCGTCACACTGGTGCCGCTGGTGGTCGAACTGCCTCCGCTGGCGGTGCCAATATTCTGGCTGCTCCAGCTACTTGGCGATGGCGGCGTCGGTGTGCTGGTGGGGCTCGACGTAGGCGTGCTGGTTGGGGTCGCGGTCGACGTAGGCGTACTGGTGTTGGTCGGGCTCGACGTAGGAGTACTGGTCGGAGTGTCGATCGGACTGTTGGTTGCCGTGGGCGTACTGGTCGGAGTGTCGATCGGACTGCTGGTTGCCGTGCTGGTCGCGGTGGCCGTAGCTGTAGATGTGGATGTGTTTATTGCTGTGGGCGTTGCGGATGGAGTTGCCGTATTGGTCGGCGTATTAGTTGGCGTATTGGTCGGCGTATTAGTTGGCGTATTGGTCGCTGTATTAGTTGGCGTGTTGGTCGGGCTGGCGGTTCCTTCTAGCGCGATCATGTCAAAGGTGATGGTCGCGAGCTTGGTGTTATCGTGAGCGGTGACGGCGATGCCATACAGGTAGCCGCTGCTCAGCCCGCTGATCGTCTGCGGCGTGCCCACCGCCGCCCAGCTCGTGCCGTTGGTCGAGTAGAATGCGCTGCAGGTGCTGCCGCTCAGGCTCAGTCGCAGCCACAGTGGCGCCGTGCTGCTGGGCGCCGCGAAGGCGATGCCACTGGCGGTATTAGTCGTGCTGCCGCCCGCGGTCGTACGCCACTGCATACGCAGGCCGTTGCTGCCGGTCACGGCGACCAAGCAGTTCGCGGCACCGGCCGCCGTGCTCGCTCGCAGCATCAGCCCGCCCTTGGCCCAGGCATTGCCGCCGCCGACCCACTGGGTTAGTTTGCCGGTCAGAATCACGTCGCCGCTCAGCGCCTGATAGGTGTAGCGGAAGCTGTCGGCGCTGCTCCAGATGTCGCTTCCCGCGCCCTTGACCGTCACACTGGCGCCATTGACCGTCGTGCTGCCCGCCGCCGCCGTCCCGATGTCCTGGCTGGTCCAGTTATTCGGCACGAATGGATTGATCGTAAAGGTTTGAGAATTGGATGTTGCGCCATTCGGCCCCGGATTCAGCACCGTAACACTGGCTGTGCCAGCTGCGGCAATGTCGGCGGCACTGATGGAGGCGCCGAGATTGATGCTACTCACGAATGTTGTCGGTTTATCCATACCGTTCCAGCGCACAGTCGCGCCTGGAAAGAAATTGGCGCCGTTGACCGTGAGAGTAAAATCTGGATTTCCAGCCATCGCCGATGCTGGCGAAAGGGAGGTGGTCGTCGGTCCCGCTCCCGCACCAACCTGTCGTGGATCCCAGTTGGTGTCGATGGTCAGCGATGGAGTGTTACCAGTGGCGATCGACTGCCACGGCACCAGCTTGTAGTTCTGATTGCCGTCGTTGCTATTATCTTGGGCGACGAACACACCTTGTGGAAAGGCGCTGCCCAGGCCGAAGTTTGTCACATCGATGCCATCCGTCCCAGATACACCGTCGATACCATTGCCGGCGGCGATCGCGAAACTTGCCACATAGGCATTGTTGCCTTCGCGCTGATAGATCGCATAGGTACTGTTGCCTTGGCTCGACGCCAGCAGATAGCCGGTGCCGTTGCTCGCATAGTACAGGCTCAAGCCCTCGATGTTCGAAGTGAGATGCCCAGTGGGGCCAGTTAGATCGACCAGGGCGCGCGTGGTGTCGGCAGCCGGCTCAGCGCCGTATTTCCAAATTGCGACTGCCTCCTCGCCAATATAGAACCAACCAAGCTCGTCGTCGGCCACACACCCCTCGGTCTGCGAACCAACACTAAAGCTGCGCACCTGCACCGCGTCGACTAAGCCAGCGGGAGTAGCAAACAGTTCCCACTGCTGCACTACGCCGTTCTTGTCGTTGATAAAAAGATAATATTTCCCGGTGATGGGGCTGTGGTACATGCAGGAACCATAGACCGAAATGCCGGGTGTGATCGCACGGGCGGCGACATTCTCGAGCAGGCGCGTCGTAGGATCAACACGGTAGATCGCGATAGTATTATTGCCTCGATTTCCCGCTGTGATGAGGCCGACGCGTTGATCGCCGAGCGGGAAGTTGTAGCGCAGGTCCACATTATTCATATTGCCGTCGGCTAGATACTGGAGCTGCGAGCCGTCGAGATTGTAGACTGCCAGGCCGCCGAGCTTGTCGGTGCCAATGATCATGCTGGAAGCAGTGTCGGTTGGGTGAATCCAGATCGCGGAATCGTCGGCGGCATCGCCACTGTGCGGCACTGGCGCTGTTTCCACCGTCGGCGAGACTGCGAACGATACGGCCGGCGATGCCGAATTGACGCCGGCAAAGCACGTCGCACTGCCAGAGTCTGTGAAGGTCTTGCCCGCGACCGGCATGAACTGCCAGTCGTAGCTGGTGGGGTGTAGGGTGAGCTTGAGCACGCCCCAGGTTGAGCTGTTGCTCGCCTCGCTATTTGGCTGCAAGGGGCTGAACCCACGTAGGCCCGCACCGCCCGTGCCGACCACAAACTCGCGGATGCCGTTTGGATCGGCCCGACCATAGGGATCTTGCGGGGCGAAGCGCTCGTAATCGTGGTCGTGGCCGTTCAGCACGAGATCGACGCCGTTCTCATAGAGCAGCTTCCAGGCCTGCTGCATGTCGGCGAGATTGCCGTGCGTGCCAGAGCTATAGAGTGGCTTATGCCAGTAGGCCAGCGTGCAAGCGGTGCGATGCTGGGCGAGATCGTCGCGTAGCCACTGGATCTGAGCCGAGGTGGCGCTGGCATCGACCTCGCTGTTGAGCGAGATAATATGCCACGCGTCGAGATCATAGCTGTAGTAACCTTTGCGGTTCGGGTCGGCGTTTGCGCCAAAATAGTTGTAATATGCTGCTGCGCCTGATGTAACGTAGTCGTGATTGCCCGGCGCGGGGAACGTGCGCGCCTTGTGGCGGCCCCATGTTGGGGCATAGCAATCGCTGAACTGCTTGGCTGTCCCACTGTCGTAGGCGTTGTCGCCAAGCGTAAAGATCGTGCCGTCAATGCCGTCGAGCAGCTTTGCGGTCTCCTCGGCGCCAGTTGCCGCAGCGTTGGTGATGGTGGTGCAGTCGGCGATATCGCCAGCGCCCGCGAAAACCGGGTCCGCCGCCAGTGTTGGTCGGTTATTGGCCGCGTAGAGGGCGATAAAGCCGAGACACAAAACGACCGCAATAAGACGTTGACGCGCTGCTGGCATGTCGGCGACCTCGTAAATCTAGTTGGACGTGGGCATTTTGTATATAAAACGAATTTTTGACGATTTTAGTCATACATGCGGCAAAACTCGCTACTAGCGGGTGTCAAAGAGTGATCGATATTTTCATAAGCGCCGATGACACAACAGACCGCATTTTGATAGCAACCGGATAGTCTGCTTTGCAGCGCACTCGACAAAGCTCAGGCAGGGGTGTAACATTGTGCGCGATTCTTAAGACGTGAACTATAGCTGCTCGTTGGGCTGGTTCGACGATGCGCTGCAGGGAGGCGATCGATGTTGCTGGCAGGTGACATTGGCGGAACGAAAACTGTTCTGGCGGTGTGCTCGCCCGAAGCCGGCGGCCGCGCGCCGTTGCTCGAGATGACGTTTTCAAGCGGGCGCTACCCGAGTCTTGCAGCGGTGGTGCGCGACTTTATGGCCAAGCACAGCTATTCAGTGAGCCATGCCAGCTTTGGCGTGGCCGGTCCGGTGGTAGCCGGCCGTGCCGAGGTAACCAACCTGCCCTGGGAGATGAGTGAAAGCGGCCTGCAAAGCGAGCTAGAACTTCAAGCGGTGCGTCTATTGAACGATCTCGAGTCGATTGCCTATGCGGTACCGCATCTCAACGCGTCGGATCTGCATACTATCAACGCCGGCGAGGCCGTGGTTGGCGGCGCGCTTGCAGTGATCGCGCCGGGCACCGGCCTGGGCGAGGCATTTTTGACTAGCGATGGCGGGCCTTACCGGGCGCATCCTTCGGAAGGCGGCCACGCGTCGTTCGCGCCTAACGATGATCTCCAGCTCGATCTGCTGCGCTATCTGCACAAACACATCGGCCATGTCAGCTGCGAGCGGGTCTGCTCGGGCCTGGGTCTGCCGAATATTTACGCTTTTCTCAAAGAGAGTGGCTACGCCGAAGAGCCAGATTGGCTCGCCGCCAAACTCGCTAGTGTCGACGACCCCACGCCGGTGATTGTCACCACCGCGCTCGACCCGGCGCGGACCTGCGAGATCTGCCTGGCGACGCTGCGCACGTTTGTGTCGATTCTCGGCGCTGAGGCGGGTAATCTGGCGCTGAAGGTGCTCTCGACTGGTGGCGTGTATATCGGCGGCGGCATCCCACCGCGGATTTTGCCGGTCCTTCAAGAGCCGCACTTCTTGCGGGCATTTCTCAACAAGGGTCGCTTTGCCGACATACTGGAGCGTATGCCGGTGCATGTGATTCTCAACCCGAAAGCTGCGCTCCTGGGCGCGGCGTCGTATGGCCTGGCGGCCTGGTATTAGGGATCTTCTATTTTTAATTACAGGACTTACGCGGTGACTTACAAAACACGGATTTTTGTTCTTCGTATCGAACGTTCTTTCGTTCGATACGAAGAACAAAAATCCGTGGTGGTCCACTGTTCGCGCCCACTGCGTAAGTCCTGTTAATTAGCCCAGTGGAATAGTTATTCGGAAGTCCTTAATGTAGCTAAAGGAGCGATTTCTATGGACGTTGGCATTATTGGATTGGGCCGCATGGGCGCCGGCATGGCCGAGCGCTGGCTGCGCGGCGGGCATCGGGTCGTCGCGAATAACCGCAGCCGTGAGCCAATCGACCAGATCGCGGCAAAAGGCGCCGATCCGGCCTATACGGTTGAAGATCTGGTCGGCAAGCTGGCCGCGCCGCGCGCCATATGGATCATGCTGCCGGCAGGTAATGTGACCGAGCAGATGATCACGAAGCTCATTCCGCTTTTGCAGCAGGGCGATACGATTATCGATGGCGGCAATACCAACTTCCACGACGACCAGCGCCGCGCCGCGATGCTCAAGCCGCATGGGTTGAACTATATCGACCAGGGCACCAGCGGCGGCATCTGGGGCCTCGAGAATGGCTTTTGTTTGATGGTCGGCGGCGACGATGAGTGTGTCAAGCGGTTGGAGCCGGCGTTTATCACACTCGCGCCGAAGGATGGCTACGTGCACTGCGGCCCGGTCGGTAGCGGCCACTTCGTCAAGATGGTGCACAATGGCATTGAATATGGCATGATGCAGGCCTACGCTGAGGGCTTCGAAATTATGCGGGCGAAACAGGAGTTCAACATTGATCTGCATGCGGTCGCGTCGGCCTGGCGCTATGGCAGCGTGGTGCGCTCGTGGCTGCTCGATCTGACCGAGGCGGCGCTGCGCGGCGACCCGGAGCTGTCGAGCCTCAAGGGGTATGTGGACGATAGTGGCGAAGGACGCTGGACGATCCAGGCGGCGATCGATCTTGATGTGCCTGCGCCGGTGATCACACTGTCGCTGTTCGAGCGTTTCCATTCGCGCCAGCCCGAGTCGTTCGCCGCCAAGGTGCTCGCCGCGATGCGCGCCGGCTTTGGCGGGCATGCCGTTAAGAAAGCCGAATAAGACAAAAGGTAAAAGATAAACTGTGTCCTGGTCCTTTTACCTTTTGCCTTTTGTCTTTTGTCTTAGACAAGGTTCTCTGGTACTTTACAGTTCGGACGATCTCGTAGTGCCGCCTTTAGGCGGGGAGCGCATCACAACCGCCTAAAGGCGGCACTACGACTGTCAACCTGAATCGCGTTTCTGAAACCTTGTCTTAGTAACGAAAGGGACTGTTAGTATGCCCACGCCTCCTTCTAGCCGGCCGGCGCGCACGGCGGCGCCATGCACTGTGGTGATCTTTGGCGCGTCGGGCGATCTGACCCAACGCAAGCTTGTGCCGGCGCTTTACAACCTGCGGCACGATGGCCTACTGCCGGAGGCTTGCGCGCTGGTTGGCTTTGCGCGGCGCGCCAAGAGCGACGATCAGTTTCGTTCCGAAATGCTCGCCGGTGCGGCGGCGCACTCGCGCACCCAGCCAATCGACGAGGCCGAGTGGGCGGCGTTCGCCGCCAATATGCGCTATCACACGGCCGACTTCGACGACCCCGCTGGCTACGCTGGGCTGCGCGATCTGCTCGATCAACTCGACGCGGAGCGTGGGGCCGAGCTAGGCCAGGGTAATCGCCTGTTCTACCTAGCGACTCCGCCCGAGGCCTACCCGCGGATCGTTGCGCGGCTTGGCGAGGCAGGCCTGAACAAGCCACCACTGAAAGGCAGCTCCGCAGCGCCCGGTTCTAGTGGCTGGACGCGGATTATTATCGAGAAGCCGTTCGGGCGCGATCTTACCAGCGCCGAAGCATTGAACGCGCATGTGCTGGGAGTGTTCGACGAGAGCCAAGTGTATCGGATCGATCATTACCTTGGCAAAGAAACTGTGCAAAATATTCTGACATTTCGGCTGGGCAATAGCATCTTCGAGCCGCTCTGGAACCGGCGGTACATCGACCATGTGCAGATCATGGTCGCCGAGAAGATTGGTGTCGAGGGGCGCGGCGGGTACTATGATAACGCTGGCGCGATCCGCGATATGGTGCAGAACCATATGCTTCAGGTGCTGGCGCTGACGGCCATGGAGCCGCCGGCAGCCTTCACGGCCGACGCCGTGCGCAACGAGAAGGTCAAGGCGCTGCAAGCCATCCGGCCGATCGCGGCCGACGAGGTGGGCAGCTACACTGTGCGCGGCCAATATACCGAGTATCGCAACGAGCCGGGTGTCGCGCGCGGGTCGACCACCGAGACATTTGTGGCGCTCAAACTGATGATCGACAACTGGCGTTGGTCCGGCGTGCCGTTTTATCTGCGTACTGGCAAGGCGCTGCCCGATCGTGTGACCGAAGTCGCGATTCAATTCAAGCAACCGCCGCTGATGCTGTTCGCCCATGGCGATCATCCCGGCCACGACGGCTCGACCGAGACTATGGAGCCAAATGTCCTGGTGCTGCGTATTCAGCCGAATGAAGGTATCGCGCTGCAGATTGGGCTGAAACCGCCCGGCTCCTCGCTGCGCCTGCAGCCGGTCGAGCTGGGTTTCAACTATGGCGCGGGCTTCGGCAAAGAGGCGCCCGAGGCCTACGAGCGGCTGCTGCTGGATGCGATCCTGGGCGATGCAACGCTGTTTATCCGCCGCGACGAGGTTGAGGCGGCTTGGTCGCTGATTACGCCAATAATGGAGGGCTGGGCGGCTGGTAATGCGCCCAAGCCCGCACCGTACTGGTCAGGCTCGTGGGGGCCGGACGCAGCAGACGCCCTGATCGGCCCTGATAGGCGCGCCTGGCGGAAGCTCTCATCGCAACGGTCTGAATAGACCACGGATTGGACCGATTGGACGGATTAACGCGGATATTCTTATGATTTGATCCGTGGAAATCCGCCTGATCCGTGAAATCCGTGGTCTATTTTCCTATGGTATACTCTTCCGCATGCAAAACAATGCCAATGATCATATTCGCGCGCTGATTGTTTTTAACCCGACTGCTGGCCAGGCCGGCAGCTTCGAGCAGGATCTGCTGGATGCCCAAGATATCTGGCGCGAGCACGGCTGGCATGTCGATCTCCAGCCAACCAACGGGCCAGGCGACGGCACTCGGATCGCGCGCGAGGCCGCCGTGCAGGGCTATAATGTGGTGGTGGCGGCCGGCGGCGACGGCACCGTCAACGAGGTCGTGAATGGCCTGGCCGGCACGCAGACCGCGCTGGGCGCGCTGCCGATCGGCACCGTAAATGTCTGGGTGCGTGAGCTAGGTTTGCCGCTCCAGCCGCGCGCCGCGGCCGAGGCGCTGCTCCAGTGCCAGCCGCGCGCGATCGACTTGGGCCGCGCCGGCGAGCGCTATTTCCTGCTGATGTGCGGCGTGGGCTTCGATGCGGCGGTGACGGCAGAGGTCCGCGCCGCCGAAAAACGCCGGCTAGGCATCTTCGCATATTTCCTGCGCGCGTTTCATCTGGCGACACGCTTTCGTGGCACGTCGGCGCGCGTGATTCTCGATGGCAAGCTCGTTCGCAGCCGCGTGCTGATGATCGTGCTGGGCAATAGCCAGCTGTATGGCGGCGTGGTGAAGGTAACTTCGCGCGCCAGCCTCGACGACGGTCTATTGGATGTCTGCATTATCAAAGGGCGCGACCTGTGGAGCGCTCCGTTCCGCATTCTCTCGATCCTGACCCAGCGCTATAATGTCGACCCCAAGCTCGAATATCACCGCGCGCGCGAAGTGAAAATTGTGACGCGCCGAACGCTGCCGGTGCAAGTGGACGGCGAACACATCGGCGAGACGCCCATGATATTTCAGGCTGTTCCTGGGGCGCTGATAGCGCTACTGCCGACGACGCTGCCGGAGGATCTCGTGCGCACCGAAGCCCAGCCGCCGCGCTATGCCTGGCGCCGCATGCTGGGCTGGCTGGGGCGCCGGCGCAGCCGCACCAAGACGCCGGTCGCCGAGCGCGACCTAGTTGGGCGTGAGTGACAATCGCTAGTGCGTAGGGACGCGATATACCGCGTCCCTACGCACTATATATTACTTACACTTCTCTTCAAGAAACATGGTAGACGAAATGCCCTCGCATAAAAGCAGTAAACACTTCCTGCTGCTGTGCGCGCTACTGTTCCTGCTTGGATGCGGCCCGCTCGCCGCCGAGCCAACACCGCAGCCGGCGCTGGCGCCGATCGCACCGGCGGCGCTGGAACCAACGGCAGCGGGCCCGCCCAAGCCGGCACCGACCGTCGAGGCGACGGGTGAAACGCTGCCGGGGCGGCTGCTGTTTGTGCAGGGCGGCAATTTGTGGCTCTGGCAAGGTGACTCGGGCCGCCAGATCACCAGCTTGGGCGATGCGTTCCAGCCGGCCTGGTCGCCCGATGGCGATCGTATTGCGTATGTGCGCCGCGACACGAGCTATAGCGACGTAGTGATCCAAGCCGTAAGCGGCGGCGAACCAACTCAGCTGACGCGGGATGGGCCGGATAGCTCGGTGTATAGTTACGAGCGGATCTATGCCAGCATGTGGGCCTTCTACCCGGCCTGGTCGCCCGACGGCGAGCAGCTTGCGTACGCGGGGCAGGCCGGCCCGCCGGGTGGCTCGCCGGCAGCCGAATATCGGATGTCGCTCTTCACCATCCCGGCGGACGGGGGCCGGCGCGCACAGATCTTTGCGGAAGCGGCAGGTCATGTTGGGCGCCCGGCCTACGCGCCGGATGGGCAAACGATTGTGTTCGATTTCGCCCCGGTTGAAAAAGAGCCGCCGGCGCTGTATCGCTACAGTATTGCCAAGGATGCGGGCGCACCCCAGCCCGGCGTACCTAAGCAAAGCTACGATCCGGCTTTCTCGCCCGATGGCCGCTGGCTGGCCTTCGCCGCGCGCGACGATGGCCACACCGATATCTTTGCGCAGCCCGCTGCCGGCGGTGCACCCATCCGGTTGACCAATCTCGGCGCCGCGCGCGCGCCAGCCTTCTCGCCGGACGGCAAGCGGCTCGCGTTCCTGGCAGTCGCGGCGGGTACAAATAGCTTCGACCTTTGGGTTGCCGATCTGCAAGCCGACGCCGGCACACTGCGCGCTGGCGAGCCGCGCCAGATTACTCACGATATGTACCTCGACGCCGACTCGGGCGTCTCGTGGGCGCGGTAGCGCGATTGTAGATTGTAGAATGTAAGTAGATTTTGCGCCATAGACGCTTACACCCCAAACGCATCTAGCTGATCGAGCGGCAGCGTAGCAAAATAATCCTCAACCGTCTCGGCGCGCCGGATCATTTGAACCTCCCCGTTCTCACGCAGCAGCAGTTCGGCCGAGCGCAGCTTGCCGTTGTAGTTGAAGCCCATTGCGTGGCCATGTGCCCCGGCGTCGTGGAACACCAGCAGGTCGCCGGCTTCGAGCGGCGGCAGCCGGCGGTCGACCGCGAACTTGTCGTTGTTCTCGCACAGCGAACCGGTCACATCATACAGCGATGCGCCGGGCAGACGCTCCTTCCTCAGCACAGTGATATGGTGGTAGGCGCCATAGAGCGCCGGGCGCATGAGGTTGGCCATGCAGGCGTCCATGCCGACAAATTGCTTGTAGGTACGCTTGATATGCCGCACGCTCGAAATCAGGTAGCCGTATGGCCCGGTGATCAAGCGGCCGCACTCCAGCGCGAGCTTCAGCGGCGCTAGCCCGCGCGCGGCGATTTTTGCGTTATACGCCGCCCGAATACCCTCCGACACAAGCTGGAGATCGACCGGCCGCTGCTCGGGCCGGTAGGGAATGCCGATGCCGCCGCCCAGGTTGACGAGCTCGAACCGCGCGCCGATCTGCTCGGCGATCTCGGCCACCAGGTCGAACAGCATCACGGCGGTCTCGACGAAGTAGTGCGCTTCGAGTTCGTTCGACGCGACCATCGCATGCAGGCCAAAGCGCCGCACGCCTTTGCCGAGCGCTAACCGGTAGGCCTCGAAGAGCTGATCGCGGGTCAGGCCGAATTTGGCCTCTTCGGGGTGGCCGATGATCGGGTTGCCGGCGCGCAGCGGGCCAGGGTTATACCGGAAGCTGAGGAGATCCGGCAGGCCCGCATGGGTTTCGAGAAACGCCAAGTGACTCAGATCGTCGAGGTTGATGATCGCGCCCAGCTCGCGCGCCTTGCAAAACTCGCCGGCCGGCGTATCATTCGAGGTGAACATGATTGAATCGCCCACGATGCCGGCGCGCTCGGCCAGCAGCAGCTCGGGCAGCGAGCTACAATCGGCACCCAACCCCTCGGCCCGTAGAATCTTTAGGATGAATGGGTTTGGCGTGGCTTTGACCGCAAAGTATTCCTGGAAGCCCGCCGCCCAGGCAAACGCCTGACGGAGCGCGCGGGCATTCGCGCGGATCGCCTGCTCGTCGTACAGATAGAACGGCGTAGGGTAACGTGCGGCAATCGCTTCGATCTGTTCTCTGGTGAATGGGAGCGGCTTCGTTTCCGTCATTACTTCTTGCTATCAAGCGAACGACAAACTGTTAACTGCTTAGCTGCTCCGTGGCGGGCCGCGCGGTGGCCGGCGCGTTTGGGGCCGCGATCCCCCAACTGACGATCCGCTTTGCCCGAATACGGACCATATCCGGCCCAAAGCTCGGCACGATACTCTCACCGCCGCTCGTCAACACCTCGGCCTCGCCTCGAATCTCGAGCCCGCGAATGGTCCACGGGTTCACCGATGGCAAATCGTCGACCACGTAGGCCACCTTCGGATTACGCACGATGTCACGGTAGTGCTTTCGCTGTGTCAATCCGGACATACCACCGATGTCGATGCTATCGTGCTCTGGATTGTAGCGAAACCCCACCGGCACTACGTGTGGCTGCCCATCCGGGCCAACAGTGGCGATGCGGCCAATGCGCTGACTTTGTAGATACGCGATCTCGGCAGGAGTCAAGACGCTCATGGCGGTCCTCCTTATGTTTGATTTCGGCTCGGCCTCTCGCACCGACGCACCACGAACGGCGCTTGGCATCCGCGCTACTTGGCGCGCGGCGGGCATCCGCATGGCCGGCGTCGGTCTGAGTTCTACACTTACTATCGCAATCAGGTTATGTTGAGCGACAGCGCTACGCAATCGCGTTGCGAAGTTGCAACTCGCGTAGAACCTTGATCCACGGATGCTCGTCCGTCTAGTATACCACCGCATTAGAGAAGCACAGGTCGGCATATAATGAACCGCACCTGCTGCTCACATGAGCATGCTTGACAAGCTAGCACGGATTTGCTATAATTCACCTATAGGTTAATTAACGGATTGGTTTTAGCAGATGTCACCTGATCAGCTCAGCACCATCTTCGCGGCGCTCGCCGACCCGACGCGCCGAGCGATCCTTGCACGCCTGACCCAGGGCGAGGCATCGGTCAAGCAGCTCGCCGAGCCGTTTGCAATCAGCCCGCCCGCCGTGACCAAGCACCTCAAGGTGCTGCAGCGCGCCGGCCTGATCACCCAAGGTCGCCAGGCACAGTGGCGGCCCTGCCGGCTCGAAGCGGCGCCGCTCAAGGACGTCGCCGATTGGCTCGAAGACTATCGCCGCTTCTGGGACCAGAGCTTTGAACGCCTCGATCAATATCTGATTGAACTGCAAGCGAAGGAGCAGCAACGTGATCGGGAAACATAAAGCCGCCACAACCTTGACGACGCCATCGGATCGGGAGGTTGTCGTCACGCGCGTCGTCGATGCGCCGCGCAGGCTCGTCTTCGAAGCCTACACCAACCCTGCGTACCTGCCGCACTGGATGCTCGGCCCGCAAGGCTGGACCATGCCCGTCTGCGAGATCGATCTGCGCGTGGGCGGGGCCTGGCACTTCGTCTGGCGCCGCGCCGACGATACCGAGATGGAAATGCGTGGCGTATATCAAGAGATCGTGCCGCCCGAGCGGCTGGTCTGCACCGAGTCGTGGGGCGGCGACTGGCCCGAAACGCTCAACACGCTGGTCCTCTCCGAGGAGGCTGGCAAGACGACGATCACGCAGTGGGTACGCTACCCGTCAAAGGAGGCGCGCGACGCGGCGCTCAAGACCGGGATGCTGGAAGGTGCGTCCCAGAGCTTCGATCGTCTCGCCGAATACCTCGCAACAATGGCATGACTTGAGGGGAAGATCTTATGTCAGACGATAGCACTCCCGCTCAAGCTCAACAGCAGCCACGAATGCCAAATCCCGACCTCAAGCCTCTTGATCGATTGGTCGGCACGTGGAAAGTGTCTGGTCCAGATGCATGTTCATCCACCTGCCATTGGTTAGGGGCTAGGGAGAACGTTTTACGCAGCGCCCCATTGACGTTATGCGCTGCAACCGCTTGAAAGACATTGGCGCAAGAAGGGCCGCCTTCGCGAATGTCATCCGCCAGTGGATCAAGCATATCTAGCTGCGACTGCTTCGGAAATTGACAAGAACGGAGGATAGTCATGTTGCTCGAAAGCAAGAATGCGATCATCTATGGCGCGGGCGGTCCGATCGGCGGTGCAGTGGCCCGTGCCTTTGCCCGCGAGGGGGCCAGGGTCTTCCTCGCCGGTCGCACCAAGGCGAAGCTCGACAAGGTCGCCGACGAGATCCGCTCGAATGGCGGCGTAGCGAACACCGCCGTCGTCGATGCCCTCGACGAGCGGGCTGTTGACGCGTATGTCGATGCGGTGGTCGCGCAGGCCGGCTCCATCGATATCTCGTTCAACCTCATCTCCTACGGAGACGTCCAAGAGCCGTTGACTGAGATATCGGTTGAGAATTTCACTCGACCGATCACGACTGCTATGCGGACACAGTTCTTGACGACTAAGGCGGCCGCCCGGCACATGGTCGGGCGCGGGTCGGGGGTGATCTTGGCGTTCGGCGGAGATGGCCCGCACACTCTCCCAGGGCTGGGAGGCTTCAAAGTCGCCCTCGACGCCATCGAGGGTCTTCGCCGCCAGTGGGCGGTCGAGCTTGGGCCGCATGGCATCCGCGTCGTCACCCTGAAAACGGGAGGTGTGCCCGAGTCCCTCCCCGACACCGTCACCGGGCGGGACGAGATCACCGCTGGGATTCAGCAGGCGGCCCTGCTGAACCGAACAGCGACGCTGGCCGATGTGGGCAACGTGGCAGCCTTCGTGGCCTCAGATCAAGCCCGCACCATGACCGCCGCAGACGTCAATATCTCCTGCGGCGCGATCATGGACTAGATATGTGAAATACCAATCGAGCCCGTTCCCATTTCCACCACGGCGACTGGCGCAGAGCAGGTGAAGCGCCGGCGTAGTGTGTCTTTCACAGAATCGTTGCTTGAGTGGCTTGCTAATGACCGAGCGTCGGCAAAGTTTCGCGATTTGAAAGACATTGACGCAAGACGATCCGCCTTCGCGAATGTCATCCGCCAGTGGATCAAGTATGTCTAGACGTGACTACTACAGAAATTGACAAGAACGGAGGATAGCCATGTTGCTCGAAAACAAGAACGCGATCATCTACGGAGCAGGAGGGGCGATCGGCGGCGGCGTCGCCCGGACCTTTGCCCGCGAGGGGGCCACGGTCTTTCTCGTTGGGCGCACACGCGAGAAGCTCGATGCGGTGGCGAAGGACATCACAGCCGCCGGCGGTTCCGCCGAGGTGGCCGTGGTCGACGCCCTCGACGAGCAGGCGGTCGACGCGCACGCGCGGGCGGTGGCCGCGCAGGCTGGCAGCATCGACGTGTCCTTCAACCTCATCTCACGAGGGGATGTCCAGGGCACGCCCCTGCTCGACATGAGGGTCGACGACTTCCTGTGCCCGATCACGACGGGGGTGCGGTCGAACTACATCACCGCCCGAGCCACGGCCCGCCACATGGTCCAGCAGGGATCCGGGGTCATACTCATGGTGACCAGCGGCTCCGGCGAGGCCTGGACGTCGCCGGACGTGTGGGCAATGGGCGGCACCGGACCGGCCGACGCGGCCACGGAGTCGTTCATGCGTTACCTGGCCGCCGAGGTGGGGCCGCGCGGAGTCCGAGTCGCTTGCTTGTGGACCGCGGGAGTCGTCATGGAGAACGATCCCCTTCACGCAGCCAAGGATATGCTCGTGTCGATGTCGATGCTGCGCAAGCGGCCGACCATACAGGAATTCGCGGACACCGCGGCTTTTCTCGCCTCTGACCGGGGAAGCGGCATCACTGCGTCGGTGATCAACGTGAACAGTGGGATCAGCGCACGCTGATCCCGATACCACGAAGGGAGAAAGCGTCATGGAGTGGAAGCTCGAACTCGTGCTCCTTCCCGTCTCGGACGTGGACCGCGCCAAGGCCTTCTACACAGAAAAGGTCGGCTTCAATCTGGACGTCGACCACCGCGCCGGCGATGAGTTCCGTGTCGTGCAGATGACGCCGCCGGGATCGGCGTGCTCGATCACCATCGGGACGGGGATCACGGAAGCAGCGCCGGGCTCTGTCCAGGGCCTACACCTGGTCGTCTCCGACATCGAGGCCGCGCGTGCCGAGCTCGTCGAACGCGGGGTGGAGGTCAGCGAGATCTTCCATTTCGAGTCGGGCAAACGGGTGCCGGGGCCTGATCCCCAACGCCGCGACTATGGCTCGTTCCTCTCCTTCAGCGACCCCGACGGCAATAGCTGGATTGTACAAGAGGTCAGGCGAAGCGAGCCACGGGCATGACCGGGATGATCTACGAGGTCGCGCAGGTGGGCCCGCCAAGCACGCAGGGCGCCGGCCGTCGCTAGAGCGGCGGGATGTTCTGGTTGCGGCGCAGGACGTTGTTCGGGTCATACTGTCGCTTCAGCGCCTGCAGGCGTTCGAACGCTTCAGCACCGAAAGCGGCACGCACTCGCTCGATCGGCTCGTCGGCCTGCATGTAGTTGACGTAGCCACCGCTGACCGACCACGGCTCGACCGCCGCTGCGGTCTGACGTGCCCAGTCAATCTGTTCAGCGTCGAGCCCAGGATCCTGCCAGGTTGCCATTACGCTGATGTTGAACGCTGCGTGGCGGAAACCGAGGGCCCCGCTCGGCGCGTCGGCGTCCTTCGGCGCGCCGTGCAGCGATTCGATCAGGATCCCTCCGGGCGGACGGCCCAACGCGACAATACGCTCGAGCAGCTCGTCGAGCAGCTCGTCGGGCAGCTCGCGCACGAAGTGACCCTTCCAGTAGTGCCGGTTCTCGCCGTAGGGCGAGTCGAATACGCGCTGCTGGTCGAGAAAGGTGTGTACGCGCACGCCATCGTCGACGAGCCCCGGTGCCGAGCGCAGCGCTCGCAGCTCCTGGGGCTCCGCGTCCGAGCCGGTGTAGCACGGCGCAACGACCAGCGCCGGTGCCAGCGACCCGTCCACCGAAAGCCCGGCCTGGCAGCTGAGATCACGCGGAGAACGTGCGGCGAGGTCGCGAAAGCGGCGAAGTGCCGCGCGGACGCCTGCGCCGCTGTACCTGAGCAGACCGCCTACGACGCGCTCGAGCGGGTGTAGGCGGAACTCCAATCGCGTTACCACGCCGAAGTTGCCGCCACCGCCGCGCAGCCCCCAGAGGAGATCCGCGTGCTCATCGGCACGCGCATGAATCACGGCCCCATCGGGAGTGACGACCTCTGCCCCGACGATGTTGTCGCACGAAAGGCCGTGCTGCGCAGTCAGATGGCCGATGCCGCCGCCGAGGCTGAGCCCGACCACGCCGGTGGAGCCGACCACGCCTCCGGGCGTAACGAGGCCGAAGGCCTGCGTGGCCTGGTCGAAATCGAGCCATGTCGCGCCGCCGTCGGCGCGGGCGATCCGCGCCTCGCCATGTACTTCGACCCTGCGCATCAACGAGAGATCGATCACCAGCCCGTCGTCACAGACGCAGTGTCCGGCGGGATTGTGCCCACCTCCGCGCACGGCCACCGGGAGCGCGTGCGCCCGCGCGAAATCGAACGCGACCACGACATCGCCGGCGCCGATGCAACGCGCGATCACCGCCGGCCGGCGGTCGACGAGAGCATTGAAGCAGCGGCGTAATGTGTCGTACTCGGCGTCCGCGGGGCCGACGACGGTGCCGGCCAGCGAACGCCGCAGATCGTCTAGGCTCTCGTCTAAGAGAACTTTTTCCATAAGATCTCCACCTCTATTTTTCACAGCTAGTCGACGACGATTGAGCCGCACATCAGCGTGGCCACGGTCCGCTCGCCGTCGCAGCTCACCTGGCCTCTGGCAGGGGCGCGTCGAGGAACGCCGTAATCATCGAAAGCAGCCAATCGGCGCGTTCCACCAGCGTAATGTGCGTGGTGCCGGGGATGATGGCGAGCTGGGAACGTGGCAGCCCAGCGACATCACCGGCCACGCCACCGCCGAGCAGTCGGAACAGCTCTACAGCGTGCTCGGGACGCACGATATCGGAATCGCCAATCACGACTAGCGTGGGCGCCTTGATCGCCTGAATGACCTCGGGCCGCCAGCCCTTGAACGTCAGGGCAAGGCCCTGCTTACGCACCCTGCGCCGGCTGGTAGGTGAGCGCAACGACGCCTGAACTGAACATCTGTGTTTCTACAAGTTTCAGGGTTGTCGTACTCCCGTCTCTGAAGAGACGCTTTCCGCTCCCCAGAACAACCGGATAGACCAACAGCCGATATTCATCGATCAGGTCATGCTGCATCAGCGTGTGGATAAGTTCGCCACTGCCGTAGATCAAGATGTCCTGACCGGGCTGCTGCTTGAGCCTGGCTACTTCTTCCGCGACATTGCCCTTGATCAGCCTTGAATTATTCCACTCCACCGCTTCCAGGGTCGTTGAAACAACGTACTTGGGGAGGCTGTTCATCCTGTCAGCAAAGCCCGCTTCATCAGTCATGGATGGCCAGGCTTTTGCAAACTCTTGATAGGTCGCTCGTCCCAGGAGAAGAGCGTCGCTGGCAAAGAGTCCATCGGATTGAAACTTCGCGATTTCGTCATTCCAGTATGGAATGGTCCACCCGCCGTGCTCGAACTGTTCAGCTCCGCCTGGGTCTTCCATGACGCCATCGAGTGACACGTACTCCAATACGACGACTTTTCTCATGGTCGTTCTCCTTTTGTTCGTAATCGTAACGTTTGGAGCATAACTCAGAAAAACGGCGCTGTCTTGAACAAAAGCGACATCTGCTCGGGATCAGTTTTCCGAATGATTTGAGTTGGCGTTTTTCCGATGAAGTGCTTCAGCGACCGGGTCAGGTGCGCCTGATCGGCATAGCCAGCCTGATCAACTGTGTCGAGGATCGAGATGCCTTGCTGTAAGAGGGTCGTCGCGTATCGGGCGCGTTCGATTTGCCGGATGGAACCGTGTGTCAACCCGGTGGCTCGCACGAAACGGCGCTGGATCGAGCGTGGTGATAACGCTTGCGGTCGGTTTTGTAGCACAGCGTCCACGATTGGATCACGAACCAGCAGACCTTCACGCACGAGCCGGTCTACAAACGTGTCCGCATTGTGATAGTCGGGAAATTGCCACGCAGAGCCATGCAACCAAAAGGATTTGCTTGCCGCTTCAGGCAGGTCTATGGCTCCATCCACGAGATCGCTGGCGAGCAGATGGGGCATAAATGTGCCACATTTAAAAATGATGCCAAACCACTCAGCCTGCACAGAGCAGTAGACAGGTGTCGCTTTTGTCTCCGGCCCCCGCACAGTCAGGGTGATTTTGCCGTTATGCCTCGTCACGACCATCTCCCAATGGCTCACGGCAAGAGAGGTAAACGCGCCGGCGCGCTCACTTTGAGTACGCCAGATCCTTTCAACAAAAGGCGAGTCAGACGGTCTTTCCTCAAAGCTAAAGATCATGATTCTGCCTCCGATGTATCAGACTTTACGGTTTCATCGCCCTCTGGCTTACATGTCAGAAACCAATTTTAGATGCGATTGAAAACGCCATTGCGCCAATCTGATCTTGTAACCTATTTGTCGCATCGCGTTTAATCCTCAAGCCAGTTCACTTCTAAAAAGATACTGATGACAGTTAGCCGGCTATGATCTATGCCATGGGACCCTAGTGTATCACTTTTTGGGTAGGTGGATGGGTGAACAGTGTCGCGTTGGCCAGGCAGTTCGATCTGGCCCTATCGATGCCAGCACACCATGCCGTTCGATCGCATCGGGCATGACCAGATCACGTTGCCTGAGACCACGTCAGCACACGATGACATTCGGATGCGCTGCTCATTGCGACACGCTTGGGTCTGGCGTCTGGTGAACACGATGATGGCGGCTGCGACGACGGTGCCGTTGCAGGTGTGGAAGCTAGGCGTACGGCGATACAGCGGTGCCAGCAGCTAGCTGGTGCCGAGCAGCCACTCCTGCTGATAGCGGCGTTGCGCGTCGTCGAGCGCGTCGAGCTGCACGCCGAGAGCAGCGAGCTTCAACTGCGCCACACGCTCGTCGATATGCGGCGGCACATCGTAGACACCCGGCGGCAGTTCGTGGCCTATGGCGAATAGATAGGCGGTGCTGAGCGCCTGATCGGCAAAGCTTAGATCCATGATCGCGGCTGGGCTCGCCTCGGCCGCGACCTGCCCGACTAAGCGGCCTTCGGCGAGGAGATACAGGGCATTGCCATTGGGCAGGCGATATTCGACCATGTTGTCGCGGATTGGCGTCGTGGCCACGGCACACGCTCGCAGCGCGGCGACATCCACCTCGACGTCAAAGTGGCCCGAGTTGGCCAGGATCGCGCCATCTTTCATCGCTAGCATGTGCTCGGCCTTGATTGCGCCGGCCATACCTGTGGCCGTCACGAAAACATCGCCCTGCGCCGCAGCCTCGCTCATCGGTAATACCTGATGGCCATCCATGATCGCTTCCAGGGCCTTGATAGCATTGATTTCACACACAATCACACGCGCACCCATGCCGTGCGCGCGCGTAGCGATCCCACGACCGCACCAGCCATACCCCACGACCACCACCTTCGCACCCGCAAGCAACATATTTGTCGCGCGGAGAATGCCATCGATCGTGTTCTGCCCAGTGCCGTAGCGGTTGTCGAACAAGTGCTTGGTCGGTGTGTCGTTCACGGCGACGACAGGGAAGCTGAGCGCGCCAGCGGCGGCCATCGCGCGCACACGTGTGACACCGGTGGTTGTCTCTTCAATGCCAAGAAATGTTGAGCCGCGGTTGGGGCGCTGGTGGAGCGCCACAATCAGATCGGCGCCGTCATCCATGACCAGATGTGGATCACTGGCGAGGGTTTGGTCGAGGTGCTGGTGATAGGTGACGAGATCTTCGCCATGAGCAGCGTAGACCGCCATTCCATCGACGACGAGCGCTGCGCAGATGTCGTCGCGCGTCGATAGTGGATTCGAGGCGCAAAGTGTGATCTGCGCGCCGCCGGCCTGCAACGCCCGCATCAAAACAGCGGTCTCGGGCGTAATGTGCAGCGCCGCAGCGATTCGGCGCCCAGTAAAGGGGCGGGTTGCGGCGAATTCATCGCTCACCTGCCGGAGCACCGGCATGTTCCGCGCCGCCCAGGCAATGCGCTGCTGGCCGCGGTCGGCAAGTCCGATATCTCGAATGTCGTAGGTCATGGTCAAGCTCCCTTCATCCGATATAATAGTTTGCCCAGATGATTATGCGATCCGATTATCGCGCTGAACGTTAAGCAGGCCGCGCTGCTTGCGCTGTTCCCACTCGAGCCAATCTAATGGTTGCGATGCCTTGGCCGGCATAGCGGCCTCGGTGCCGTGCACCGAATGGAACACTGGCTGCGGCGCGCAGCCGCGCACGAGCACGGCGACAAACGCTGGGTTGCTGCTGGCGACGGCCTGAGCACGATTGGCAGGTTCAAGCGTGCCAACCAGGCCTTCGCGATCGTCGACCACCAGCAGCACCGTCGTGGCCTGTTCGGCGCGCGCGTCGAGCCGTGGTTGTATGATCCGGCAGCCACGAGCGCGTGCCTGCGCCAGGGCTTCCTCGATATCTGTGCCGTATGTGGGTGCGACATGCACGGTAAGCGTGCGCTTTGCCTGTGCAATGAATGTTCTTGCGTGAGTCAGGATGTGATCCTGGCCACGTATAACCCAGAAGCCGGCGGCGGGCGCCGGCTGCCGTAGCTCGGCGAGCGCGCGGGCCAGCGTATCGAGCGCCGCCACCGCGGCCGTGCGGGTGCGATCAACAAACTGCTCGGGCGCCTCGGCGGCGTAGCGGGGTGGATCGCCCGGCTGCACCAGCGCGAGACCCTTGGCCGCGAGGCGCTCGAGAATCTCATAGCTTCGTGAGAGCGGCACGCCCGAGCGCTTGCCGAGTTCGTAGCCAGTGAGCGGCCCATACTCCAACAGGGCAGCATAGGCCTCGGCCTCGTATTTGTTCAGCCCAACCCTTTGCAAGAGATCGACAACCATAATGACCTCGATGTAGTAACCACTCTAGTGGTTACTATAATACACGAGAATAAACCAAAGTCAAGTACAGCCAAGCCAGTAACAGTTCAGATTTAGCTCGGGAATGGACGCGGACAAACGCGGACAAACGCGGATTGCTGATACTGTTCTGCGTTCGTCTGCGTCCCTTACTCCGCAAGCGCGCCGTGCAAAATCGGGGTAGAATAAAGGCTGGCAGTTGGAGATCGAGTTCTGCGCCGGTAACAAGCGAACAGGAGGAGCGTATGAGGATCGCGTGCACGGATGCGACGGCTGCGGCACAGGTGCAGCTGGCGCTCGAAAGCCATGGTATCGTCAACGACGTCTTTCGCACTGGCCCGCACAAGGACGACCCGACGATCTGGATAGTCGTCGGTGGTGCGATCGACGGTGACGAAGAGGCTACTGTGCGGCAACAGATTGAGCGTATTCCTGGCGCCACGGTTCACGATTAGTATGTGAAAATGCGTATTCTATTACGCAATTCGTTTATTTGACATCGCCACCCGTGTGCCGTATAATGCCATCCGTTGCCGTGCGCGGCAGCTTTTGTATGGGTCGGTACCGAAGTGGCCAACCGGGGCAGACTGTAAATCTGCTGGCTTACGCCTTCGCTGGTTCGAATCCAGCCCGGCCCACCAAACGCAGTCGACACTATGCAGTAGGCAGTAATGCGTCTAGACTTACTGTCTACTGTATAGTGCTGGCTGCGAACCAAAAACTGCCCATGTAGCTCAGTTTGGTAGAGCACGTCTTTGGTAAAGACGAGGTCTCGGGTTCGAGTCCCGACATGGGCTCCAGATGTTTGATGATCCGCGATCGCGGGTCAATCCGAATGGTCGCGCATCCGATAGCAAGGGCGCGAAAGTTTGAGGAGAAACGAGAACAACAATGGCCAAGCAGAAATTCGAGCGCACCAAGCCGCACGTCAACGTCGGCACGATTGGGCATGTCGACCATGGCAAAACCACCCTCACCGCCGCGATTACCAAGGTCCTGGCCATGAAGGGCGCTGCCAAATATACCTCCT
>WNGB01003412.1_pt1 | contig 24973 bp, 30 predicted proteins | sample 5400681 | NCBI WGS metagenome assembly WNGB01 (sample SAMN13153367, study PRJNA577476) | soil metagenome | isolation source: 115 cm soil or saprolite under grassland replicate 2 | place: USA:California | collected 2016-06-15
GGCCACGGCGGCTCGTCGGACTCCCAGCGGCGCACCGTGCGAGCGTTGACGGAGATCCTCAGCCCGATCGACCGGCCCGCGCAGTTCACGGCATCTGCGAGTGCCTGCTGCGACCGCAGGCCGAGCGCTTGGCGAGCGCTCTTGAGTTGCGTATTGCCTGGACTTTCAGCCGTCATGGTTCGTGCCTCCGCCTGCCCCGTATGGCTCCATGGCCACCATAGACAGGAATACCGCAAAGGGGACACCGGTAGGTCGTCAGATCCGAAATGACCTCGGGTTTGGCCGCTGTGTGTCCTCGTATGTGACCTAGTTACGGCCACGCCGTCCTGTCACCATCGCTACTGGCGACGCATCGGCACAGCGAGCGTAGGAGGGAGGCGACCAGGATGACACAGCCCATATTGCCCGCGCTGCGGAACGGTGCAGTGATCACCGTGCAGGCGCCCGCTAAGTCGCCCATCCTCGCCTGGTCACCGTGGCGCGGCTGTAAATCGCTGAGCCTTGCTCGCGTTCCGGGGCTGCACTCGTTATCTCCACACCAAGGAACGACTATGGCGGACGAATGGCCGCTGCACGACTCAATAGAACTCGGCGCATTTCCCACGGCTGTGGGATGTGCAAGGAGCCGCACCAAACAATTGCTGTGGGAGTGGGGAGCGCAGAACTCAGCGAACGTATCGAGATCATTGTCTCTGAGCTAACAACCAACGCTCTCAAAGCATCACAAGCGATGGATAGCAAGCCACCTTTTCGGCTATGGCTTCTATCTGACAAAAGATCCGTGCTTGTGCTGGTGTGGGACGCAAACCCGCGGCCGCCGATACGCCTGAACGGAAGTCCGGAGGATGAAGGCGGGCGGGGAGTGCTGCTTGTCGAATCCATCAGCGACAAATGGGACTGGCATAGACATCCGGAGACAGGAGGAAAAGTAGTTTGGGCTCTGTGCGAAATCCAGATATCGGGAAGCTAGGCAGCGCGGAGATAACGATTGCGATGCATGAACAACACGCTACCCAGACTTTCCCGCATCCAATCACGGTGACGTGTACCAAATGCGGTAATAACTTCGAGTGCGACGAACACTCACAAGCGGCTCACGCCAAGGACAGGGTGTGTCCGAAATGCGCTGGGTTCTGAAAATGGCCAGCGAGGGATTTCAGAATACGTCGTTCTACCGGAATTTCTTGAAGGGTCGGCACCAGCCGACAGCTCGGCGGCGACGCTGGCGACGTCAGCTAGCCCCATTACCTGATCAACGGCCAGATCCCGGCCGCGCCGCGCACCTTCACCGCCCGGCCCGGCCAGCCGGCGCGGATCCGGTTCATCACGCCGGCGGCGACACGACCTTCCGCGTCGCGCTCGGCGGGCACCGCATGACCGTCACCCACACCGAGGGCTACCCGGTTGTCCCCGCGCACGCCGACGCGCTGCTGATCGGCATGGGCGAACGCTACGACGTCCAGGTCAACCTCGGCGACGGCGTGTTCCCCTGGTGGCGGCCGCCGTGGGCAAGAACGCCGCCGCCCGGGCGCTGGTCCGCACCGGGCCAGGCGCCCTCCACAGGCTGCGGCTACGCCCCGCGAACTGTACGGCCGCCTGGCCCACTATCGCGCCCTACGCCGGCAGCCTCGGGGGCGCTGCCCGCCCGGGCCCCGGACGTCCACCGGTTCGTGCTCACCGGCGGGATGGCCCGCTACGAAAGGACACCGTGATCGTTCTCCCCGGCAAGAGGAGGTGACCCGCGACTTCAATGCCGGAAACCCGGGCCAGTGGATGACCCACTGCCACAACATCTACCACGCCCAATCCGGCATGATGGCGCTGCTCAGCTACCAGGCGTGACGTCGCACCGGCCGCCCAACTCCCGGGCCGCGCGGCTTCCATGCACTGCGCGGCCCGGGTCCGCCGGGTCTCGGTGGCGCCGTCAGCGCCGATTCGCCGTATGCTCCGGGACACGCCGGGAGTCAAATGCAGCGGCGCAGCCGGTGGAACAGAAGTAGACGGTTCCCTCGCTGGTTTCGCGGCGGGCGGCGGCGATCGCGGGGGTGACGGCCATCCCGCACACCGGATCGGCGGCTGTAGCGGATTCCGGCTGCCATGCCTGGCTCGCGGTGCGACTGGCGGAGGTTTCCACCTGTGGTTCCACGGCGGTGTCACCGGCCGCCGGGAGGGGCGCGGGGTGGTAGCGGCGCAGCCGGTTGGCGTTGGAAACCACCGACAGCGACGACAGCGCCATCGCCGCGGCGGCGATGATCGGGGACAGCCGGATGCCGAAGGCCGGGTAGAGCGCCCCGGCCGCTACCGGGATGCCGACGCCGTTGTAGGCGAGGGCGAAGAACAGGTTCTGCCGGATGTTTCGCATGGTCGCCCGCGACAGCGCGATCGCGGTCACCACCCCGGTCAGTGATCCGGAGATCAAGGTGATGTCGGCGGCCTCGATCGCCACATCGGTGCCGGTGCCGATCGCCAGCCCGACGTCAGCGGCGGCAAGCGCCGGTGCGTCGTTTATGCCATCGCCCACCATCCCCACCTTGTGGCCTTCGGCTTGCAGGTGGCGGATCTCATCGGCCTTGTGCTCGGGCGGGACCTCGGCGACGACGCGGCTGACACCGGCCTGGCGGGCGATGGCGGCGGCGGTGCGGGCGTTGTCCCCGGTGAGCATCACGACCTCGATACCCAGCCGGCGCAGCGCGGCGATCGCGGCCGGGGAATCCGTTTTCACCGTGTCGGCGACCGCCAGCACCCCGGCAGGGACGCCGTCGACCGCGGCAAGCACCGGCGTCTTGCCCCCCGCCGACAGCTCCGCCGCCACTGGCTCCAGGGCGGAGGTGCCGATGCCGGCGTCGGCCAGCAGCCGGGCGCTGCCGACCAGGACGGTGTGGCTATCGACGGTGGCCCGCACGCCCCTACCGGTGATGGACTCGAATGATGCCGCCGCCGGGACGGTGATGCCGCGCCGGCGGGCACCGGCCACGATCGCGGCGGCCAGCGGATGTTCACTGTTGGCATCCGCCGCCGCGATCAGCGCGAGCAGCTCATCCTCGGCCAGATCACCGGTGGGACGCAGGTCGGTGAGGGCGGGTTTGCCCGCGGTGATGGTGCCGGTCTTGTCCAGCACCACTGTGTCCAGCTTGTGCGCGGTTTCGAGTGCCTCAGCGGAGCGGATCAAGATGCCGGCGCGGGCGCCCTTGCCGGTGCCGACCATGACTGACAGCGGGGTCGCCAGCCCGAGCGCGCACGGGCAGGCGATGATCAGCACCCGCAACCGCCGACACCAGCGCGAGGGTGAACGCCGGCGCCGGGCCCACGGTGAACCAGACAGTAAATGTCGCTACGGCGATGGCGATGACCGCTGGGACGAAGAAGCCGGAGACCGCGTCGGCGAGCCGCTGGATCGGGGCCTTGGACGCCTGCGCCTGCTGCACCAGCTTGATGATCTGCGCCAGCATGGTGTCCGCGCCGACCTTCGCGGCTTTGACGCGTAGCGACCCGGTGGTGTTGATGGTCGCGCCGATCACGGTCTCACCGGCCCGCTTCGTGACCGGCATTGGCTCGCCGGTCACCATCGATTCATCCACCGCCGACGACCCGGTGAGCACGACCGCGTCGACTGGGATCTTCTCCCCGGGCCGGATCACCACCTCGTCGCCGACGACGACCTCGCCGGCCGGAATCTCGGTTTCCTGACCGTCGCGGATCACCCGGGCGGTGCGGGGCTGCAGGCCGAGCAGTTCGCGGATGGCCTGACCGGTGCCCGCCTTGGCGCGGGTCTCGATCAGCCTGCCGAGCAGGATCAGGGTCAAGATGGTCCCGGCCGCCTCGAAGTACACGTCCCGGACCCCGGCCGGGAGCAGTCCCGGGGTCACGGTGACCAGTAGGCTGTACCCGTAAGCGGCGGTCGTGCCGAGGGTGATGAGGCTGTTCATTTCGGCGCTGCGGTGCGCGAGCGCCAGCCAGCCGGTGCGGTGGATCGGCCACCCGGTGTACAACATGGCCGGGGTGATCAAGGCGAGCTGCAGCCAGTGGTTCAGCAGCACGCTTGGTACCCAGCCGGCCTTGAACACTTCATGGGCCATCACGGCGAACAGCACTGGCAGCGTCAGCGCCGCACCCACGATCACCCGCCGGGTCAGGTCGGTGATCTCCGCCTGCCGCTCGGCAGCCTGCGCCGCCTCCTCGCCAGCCGCTCCCGGCCCGGCGGTCCCGGCCGGCGCCGTCTGCCCTGGTTGCCCCGCCGCTGATGCCGGCGCTTCACCGGCCGTGGGCTGAGTGTCATGGCAGGCCACGGGGGACTGCCCCGCATCGGTGACCGGGCCGTGGCCGTTACCGCTCACCTGCTCGCCGGGTGTCACGATCAGGGTGCCGTGGATCATGTTCATCCCGCACGCGAACCCGAAGGTGCCCGCCCGCTCCGGGTCGAGCCGGACGGTGGTTCGGGTGAACGCCGACAGCGCCGCGCTGACCCCCAGATCGGGGAACAGGACCCGGGAGGTGCAGTCGCCGGACTCCTGCCGGTCGAACACCAGCTCCGCCGGGATCCCCTGGCGCAGCCGGATCACCTCCGGGCTGTACCCGCCGTTGACCGTCACCCCTATGCGCTGCACCCCGCCGGCCAGCTCAGCCGCGCGGGCCTTGCGCGGGCCGAAGAAAAACCACCCCAGTCCCCCGAGCGCGGCAACTGCCGCAACCACGACGGCGATATCGGCGATACCCATGACAGCCTCCTATGGACCTCCCAGCCCACGGTGCCAGCCTATACCCCTAGGGGGTAGTGACGTTCGGCGGGCAGCGCCGGGACGTTCGGCACCAGACAGCACAATGGCGGCCCGGCCACGCTCGGTGCCATGAGAAACAGGCAAACCATCCACGCGACGCACGGCGCCGCGACACAGGGCGCCGCAGCACAGCAGACATCACCGCAGCCCACCCTCGCCCCGGCCCCCGGACCGGCGCTTTGAGCGGCGCACCGGCGCACCGCGCTGGCGGACGCGGCCAGGTCCCCGGCCGCTGCTCAGCGCTCTGGAATGTGGTCTGGCGCGAGGGCTGCGGGCCTGGGCCGATGGCGGGCGTGATGATCAGCCTCGCTCAGCTACCTACCGGCTCTCATGTCAGCAGTGCACCCCCATCCCGGAGCCAGAGGTCCCGAAAGCTTTCCGCCTGGCGGTTTCAAGATCGCTAGTCGTTCCGCGCACACGTCGGTTCTGACATGCGCTGCTGGTTGTCTTGCATGCCAGGAGCCAGAAGATCATCCCGCGCATATCCCGCGAGACCAAAGAATCTGCCGTCTGGGCGCGTTCGAGTCTCCGGACTCGCCTGGCATAGGGAGCTACGCATTATCGCGGCAAGGCTTGGATATGCCAGGCCGGAATCTCGCTCATGCCGACACCACGGTAATGACGGTGTGCCCAATCCTGATCTTGTCGCCTTTCTTCAGCCGCTGCGGCGCGTTGAAGCGACGCCCGTTGAGCCGGGTGCCATTGGTTGAGCCGAGGTCTTCGACGAACCACAGGCCGTGGGCGATTTGGAAGCGGGCGTGGTGGCTGGAGGCAAAGTCGTCGCGGATGGCGAGATCGCCTTGGCGGCCGACGGTGAAGCCGGTGTGGAAGGTGTGGCGCTCGTCTCCGGCCTGGATGACCAGGGACCGGGTGGAGGGTGCCTCCTCGATGAGGGTGCTGCCGGTCTGCACGGCGACGGCGGACACGGCGGCTCTCCAGGCTTGCTGCTCCTGCTCGGTGGTGTCTTCCCACGGCGGGAGAGATGCGGGGGAGGCGCCACGGTGGGCTTCGTAGGCGGTTCGTGCGAGGTATTCGAGGCCGGAGCTAGTCATGCATTGATGATGCCAAAGCAGTGGCTGGTGGCTGACCGTCCGATCCGTAGATACTGGACACCAGTGCATCTCCCCCGCTCCCGGCAAGGTCACGGACATAGGCGCCGTCCCTGGACGTGCCCGTTCGGTCCCTGTTGTACAGTCCGGTTGCTGTACTTTCGCGCTGTACTGGTCTAGACCTCTTATGCCGAATGATCAGCTCCGGTCATTCGGCCCACGCTCGCGGCGCAACAGCTTGGCAACCAGATCACGGCCGCCGATCTTGACCGGCTAGTCCTGACCCGGGGATATGAACGGCTGCTGTCCAGGTTTGAAAGCGTGACCGGACTGGACGCAGGCACCCAGCGAGTCCTCAACGGTCTGGTATCGCTTGAACTGACCCAACGAGTAGACGCATTCGAGGACGCGATCAAGATCCTGGGCGCACAGGTCAAGCGCTGGTCCAGACCCGGCACATTCGTGGTAGCCGACACCAGCGTCTACATCGAGCATGAGGACAAGCTGGAGGCTCTGGACTTCGCGCCACTGCTCAAGATCAGGGGAGACCCGGTTCACGTGCTCGTACCGATTGTCGTCGTTGATGAGCTAGACGGACTGAAGAAGTCCAAGAACAACCATGAGCGCTGGCGCGCCAGCTACACGCTCGCCGTACTTGATCGGGTATTCGCCAGCTCAACCGAACCAGCTCGGCTCAGGGCCGAAAACTTCTCCGCCTTGGGCTCGGGCGGTATCCCCCGCGGTGAAGTCACCATCGAACTCGTCTTCGACCCGCCCGGTCATGTCCGCTTGCCCATCAATGATGACGAGATTATCGACAGGGCTCTGATGATCCAGCCGCTCGCTGGGCGTGGAGTCGCGCTCCTGACCTACGACACCGGTCAGTCAACCCGTGCCCGGTCTGCCGGGCTGCGGGTCCACAAGCTGACCCGTCCGATCGGGTACGAGCCGAAGAAAACGGCATAATCGGGGCAGGAAAGTAGCTCGTAAGGTACGACCAAGCTCGTCCGATACCGTCGCTGACCTGGGCATCGGTCGACCCGTGTGTATGGCCAGACAGCCGTCGGCCGTATGTCGTTGTGGTCAGACTTGGTGGTCCACCTGATCATGCTGCTGATCGGTGATCTCCTCGGTGTGAACTCGTCCCGCGATGGCCGGTAGGGGTCGTTGTCGCTGGTCGTTCGTCAGGATGGGCCACGGCAGGATGACATCGGGCGCTTCCATTGCTGCATTCGTTGCTGCACCGGCGCGCAGACGCTTGGCTTCCTCCGCTGATTCGCGGTCGAGAACCTCGACGGCGAATCCGAGATGCACGAGCACGCTCGTTCCCGGCTTAGCGCCGGGGCAGGCCAGCAGGCACCGGTTTCGGCGGTGGAGCCTGTGCCCACGAGCCCCAACGGCACGCCGCCGTCCTGCCATACCCTCGTGGCGACGCCAATCTTGCCCAGGCACATCAGCGGCGGCCTCCGTCCCGTGTGAGCTCGTCCAGTAGCCGGGCCGCCACAGCCGCCACTGCTTTCTCCGCTTCCGGTGACAGGCCGACTCCCGCCCCGAACATGGCACCTTCGATCCCATAGGTGGTCAGCTGGCGCGGCAGCTGACCGAGTGCCTGGGCCAGCTCCACGGCATCGGCGATGCTGAACGTATGCGTGCCGCGGTTGCGGAATTGGGTCGGCGGAGGCTGCGGCGTGGCGTCGAACCGGTACACCGTTCCTGGCTCGCCGCCGGACGACACGGCGTCGATCAGGTACACCTGGGAGGCACCGGTCCAGGTGTCGATCAGTGAGACCGGCTCACCCTCCATCTCGATCACCTCTACACCGGCAGGGCCGATGTCGCGGATGCGGTGTGCGACGGCAAGCCCGGCGGCGTCGTCGCTGCGGTACCGGTTGCCGAGGCCGATCACCAGTGCCGGGCTCTTCTCGCGGTCGCGCTCCTCGGCGTTCACGTGCGCTGCACCCGTAGGTCGAGAAAGTGTGTGGCGCATGAGATGCACGGGTCGTAGTTCCGCACTGCCTGCTCGCATTCCCAGGTCAGCCGCTCGTGCGGCAGATCGAGACGGTCCTGAACGAACGCGCGAAGATCGGCTTCGATGGCCCGCTGGTTCTGCGACGTCGGCGGGACGATCTTGGCGTCGGTGATCGCGCCGTCGGCGGCGATCCGGTACCTGTGGTACAGGAGTCCGCGGGGCGCCTCGGTGCAGCCGAACCCGGTAGCTTCCTGGGGCGGGACGTCGACCGCCGGCGGATCGGGCGGCTCGTACGTCTCGATCAGCCGGAGCGCCTCGTCGCACGCGTACAGCGTCTCTACGGCCCGCACGATGATGCTGCGGAAGGGGTTGGTGCAGGTGGGGCCCAGGCCCGCGGCGCGGGCGGCGGCCGCGGCCGAGTCCGGGAGCAGGCCCGCGTTGAGGCTGTAGCGGGCCATCGGCCCGACGAAGTACGTTCCGCCGTCGCGCAGATGCGAGTGCAGGGCAGTGGAGTGCTTGACGTGCTGCTCGGCGAAGTGCTGGTCGTAGTCGCGGACGCCGATGTCCAGGCCGTGGTTAGAGACGATGCGGCCTTCGGTGATCGGATACTCGCTGGGGTGACTAAGGGACACGAACTGGTAGTCGGTCTCGAAGCCGGGGAAGGGGAAGGTGGCCACCCACTCGACGGTCTCGGCGGCCGCCTGGCGCGCCCATTCCAGTTCCCCGGTGAGGGCTTGCAGGTCGCGGCGGTCCGGCGCGCGGTAGAAGCCGCCGATGCGGACGTTGACCGGGTGGACGGAGCGGCCGCCGACCACCTCCATCAGCCGGTTGCCGGCCCGTTTCAGCCGCAGGCCCCGCTGCACGAGATCTGGGTGGTCGCGGGCCATGTGGATGCCGCTTTCGGTAGCCGAGGAAGTCCGGCGCGTGCAGCAGGTAGATGTGCAGGGCGTGGCTCTCGATCCACTCGCCGCAGTAGATGAGCCGGCGCAGCGCTCGGATCGGCGCAGGGACCTGCACAGCGCAGGCGTCCTCGATGGCCGCGCACGCGCTCATCTGGTAGGCGATCGGGCAGATCCCGCAGATCCGTGCCGTGATGTCCGGTGGCTCGGTGTGGCGCCGGCCGCGCAGCAGCGCCTCGAAGAACCGCGACGGTTCGTAGATGTCCAGCCGCGCCTCCACCACCTGGCCGTCATCTACGATCACCTCCAGCCCGCCCTCCCCTTCTACCCGGGCCAGTGCCGGCACGGTGACCGAACGGCCGCGGCGGCTACCGTGCGTCATGGGCCTCGGACTCCTTGCGGAAAGCATCTGCGCCTGCGTTGAAGGTGCGGAACACCCGGGCCAGGTCCGGGTGGTCCACGCCGAGCTTTTGCCACCAGGCGGACAGCGCCGCGGTGTTCGGGGCCTCCATCGGGCCGAAGCAGCCGTAACAGCCGCGGCCGTACGACGGGCACAGCGCGCCGCAGCCGGCCTGGGTTACCGGCCCGAGGCAGGGCGTGCCGTGGGCGACCATCACGCAGGTGATCCCGGCCCGCTTGCACTCGATGCACACGCTGTGGCCGCGGACATTGGGCCGGCGCCCGTGCAGGAACGCGGCGACCACATCAAGGAGCTGGCGCCGGTCGATCGGGCAGCCCCGCAGCTCGAAGTCCACCTGCACGTGCTCGGCGATCGCCGTGGAGGTTTGCAGCGTGTCGATGTAGTCCGGCCGGGCGTAGACGATGGAGGTGAACTCTTCCACGTCTTTGAAGTTGCGCAGGGCCTGGATGCCGCCCGAGGTGGCGCACGCGCCGATGGTGACCAGGAACCGGGACGCCTCGCGGACGTCGCGGATCCGCTCGGCGTCGGCCGGTGTGGTGATCGATCCTTCGACCAGCGACAGATCGTAGCGGCCCGCGACCACTGCCCGCGAGGCCTCAGGGAACGAGGCGATCTCCACCGCTCCCGCGATCTGGAGCAGCTGGTCCTCGCAGTTCAGCAGCGTGAGCTGGCAGCCGTCGCAGGAGGCGAATTTCCACACCGCCAGTGTGGGCTTACCAGGACCGGCCATCACACCTCCCGCATCCAGAACCACGGGGCCAGCGACCGGTAACAGAACACCGGGCCGTCGCGGCAGACAAGAAACGGCCCGAGCTGGCAGTGGCCGCACATCGCCACCGCGCATTGCATGTTGCGCTCCATCGACAGGAACACCCGGTCGGCGGCCAGGCCCGCCGCCAACAGCGCCCGGATGGTGAAACGCATCATGACCTCCGGGCCGACCACGAACGCGGTGGCCGCCGGATCGAACCGTGCCCGCGCGATGAGATCGGGAACCACCCCCACATCCCCGCGCCACTCACCGGTCCCGGCGTCCACGGTAACCTCCACCTCGAGATCGAACCGGCTGCGCCACCCGGTGACCTCACCGGTGAACAGCAGGTCGGCGGGCGTACGGGCACCGTAAAGCAGCACCACGCGCCGGTACCGCTCGCGGTTCGCGAGCACCCGGTAGATGGCCGAGCGCAGCGGGGGCAGCCCAAGTCCACCCGCCACGATCACCACGTCGCCGCCCTCGGCGCCGGACAGCGGCCAGCACGCGCCGTACGGCCCGCGCACCCCCACCTCGTCTCCCGGCCGAAGGGAACACAGCGTGCGGGTGACGGCCCCGACGTCGCGGATGGTGTGCACCACCGGGCCTGCCGCATCGGGATCGCCGCTGATCGAGATCGGGGCCTCGCCGACGCCGAACGCATAAAGCATGTTGAACTGGCCCGGCCCGAACGAGAACGCCCCCCCGCTGGGTGGCTCCAGCTCCAGCGTGACCACGTCGCGGGTCTCCCGCTGCGACGCGGCCACCCGCCACTGCGCCGGGGCGCTCCACCCGCCGTACCGGGCGGGCTCAGCGAGTGGCCGCATTCCCGTACACATCCAGCAGCTGCAGGCGGGTCGCCTGCAGCCGCTGCGTGGCGATACGCGCGAAGCGCTGCATGAGGTCGAAGCCCAGGCGGGCGTCCGCCTCGCATTTACCCCGCAGGCATACGCCGTCCAGGGCGACCGCCCGTACCGGCCCGACCGCCCGTGCGTCAAACTCCCAGGTGTGTGGCTCGAACAACCATGAGAAACCAACCACGCCGCCGTCGGCCACCGTCTGCACGATGAGGGGGCCGCGGCCGGGCGCCGCGATCTCCAGCGCGACCTTGCCCGCGCGGATCAGGAAGAACCTCTCCGCCGGCTCGCCCTCACGGAACAGGAACGACCCCTCGCGGAACCGCACGTTCGATGCGCAGCCAACGAGCAGCGTCACGTAACCGGGATCCAGGCCCTGGAAGAACTCGTGGCCGCGGAGCAGCGGTTCAAGCGTGTCCACCGGCATCGCCCCCTCCCGGCCGCGTGCCATCGGCGCGGATCGCCGCGGCCTCCTCGGTGATGTCGATCCCGACCGGGCACCAGGTGATGCAACGCCCGCATCCGACGCAGCCCGACGTGCCGAACTGGTCGATCCAGGTGGCCAGCTTGTGCGTCATCCACTGCCGGTAACGCGAGCGGTTCGAAACGCGGACCGGGCCGCCGTGGAGGTAGGAGTGGTCCATCGTGAAGCAAGAGTCCCAGGACCGGTGCCGCTCCGCATCCTCGCCGGCGAGGTCGGTGACGTCCTCCACACGGAAACAGAAGCAGGTCGGGCAGACCATCGTGCAGTTCCCGCACGCCAGGCACCGCCCAGCCACGTCATCCCAGCGGGAATGCTCGAAGTTGGCGTAGAGCAGTTCCTTGATCCCGCCGGTCTCCATCCGCCGGCCCATGGACGCGGCCGTGCGCGCCACGATCCGGTCCGCCGCGGCGGCGTCCGCTCTCTCCGCAGACCGGTGCTCGACCTCGTTCATCACGTCGGCACCGCGACCGGTCCCGATCTCCACCAGGAACCGGTGCCCGCCGTCGCCTAGAAGCTCGGTCAGCGCGAGGTCGAAGCCGGATGCCGCCCTCGGCCCGGTTTCCATCGACACGCAAAAACAGGTCCCCCCCGCCTCCCCGCAATTGACCGCGACAACGAACACACCCTCGCGGCGGGCCGCGTAGACAGGATCGACGTGATCTCCGCCCAGGAACACCCGGTCCTGAATCGCGATCGCATGCAGCTCACATGACCGGACCCCGATGAAGGCAAACCGCGCCGCCGTCTCGCCATCCGGGGCGGCGGTCACTCCGTCATCGTCATCCCTCCGCCCCTGCCACAGCAAGCTCGACGGAGGAAACAGGTACCGTTTCCACGACTGCGGGCCCACCGCATACCCGAACAGCGCGCCGTCATCCCGCCGCCGCAACCGGTAGACCCCGCCGTCCTGCTCATCTGTCCACCCGGCCGGCAGGTCAGCGGAAGACGCGATGTCGTCATACACGATGGCACGATCGCGCACCGTCGGCCCCACCAGCCGGAACCCGCGCCCCCGAAGCGCATCAAACAGCTGATCCAGACTGCCGCGAGCCATCACGAACCGGTCCCCGCAAGAAGCCCCTGACTCCATTCCCGCGTCCCTTCGCTCGGGCCAAGCCCTCGACCCGGGGGGCCAAACCGTCGCACACGGCAACACCATACGCGCGCAGGTGAGAGCCCTCACAGGGCCAATCGGCCTGTGCTGCTAGCGGACGATCACGACGGGGCAGGCGGCGTGGTGCGCGACCTTGCTGCTCACCGAGCCCATCACGCGCTGCTCGAACCCGCCGCCGCGGGTGCCGACCACCAGCGGGTCGGCGTCCCTGGACTCCCTGATCAGCTCCTCGGACGCGATGCCGCTGGCGGCCTTGACCTGCACCGACGGCGGCTTCGGGCCGCTGAGCTGTGCGGCCGCCTTGGCGGCCACCTGTTCGGCGGCCTCCTGCGCCTTCTGGCGGGTCGGTTCATCCTCCGGGTCGTGAAGTGGCCCCAGGCTCCAGTGGTCGAGAGCCACCTGGTGGACCGTGACCACGGTCAACGGCGCGTTGCGCAAACCGGCCTCGCTCATGGCCCACTCGAGCGCGCGTCTCAAACCGGGCATATGGCACCCGGCCGGCAGGGCGGCCGGGCGTGAAGTCACGCAGCGGGAGCAGCCCGGCGGTCTGCCGCGGGCCAAGCGCAGTGTCTGGTATGCCGTCCCGGTCTCGCTGGCTGCCGGCCCACGCCGCGAGTTCCGGCCGGTATCCGGGATCCTGCCGTTGCGCGAGATCGGACAGGGCGGTGAGCTCGAGTACCCGCTCGGCAGCCGCTGGGCCGAGGACGTGCAGTGTCGCTCCCTTGAGGCTTGCCGCCTCCACCAGGGCGGCAAGCACCTCTGGTGGCAGACGGCGGCCGCTGAACGGGTCCCTGCCGGTGTGCCGCTTCCTGATCATCGCGAACAGTTCGCGTTCCCCGTCCTGCGCGCGGTACCTGCCCGCGATCCCTCGCGGTGGCGAGCAGCAACGGCTCATCTGGGCGAGGGGAACAGCCGGACAACAGGCTGCGGACTCGAGCAGCACCGATCCCGCCAGGCCAGCCGCTATGGCCGATTTGTCCGGTCACGTGCGCAGAATTCCCGGCCTGGCCGGCCGGTAGTAGGGGCATTGGTCCCGGGACCGGTTCCCAGGAGCGAGGGGCACGCGGTGGGCGGAGCCGGACCGAGCCCGGATCGTCCGAGCAGGTTCCTAACGGCTGCCGCTGCGTGGCGCGCCAGGTTCGCCTGGCGCGCCGAAGCTAGCGTGCTCGTGCAACGCGCGGCGGACTGGGTGCGCCGCTGAATGCCGAGCTTCGCGAACAGGGAGGAGACGTAGTTCTTGACGGTCTTCTCCGCCAGGAACATCCGCTCGCCGATCTGCCGGTTGGTCAGGCCGTCACCGATCAATTCGAGTATCCGCCGCTCCTGCCGGACAGCCCGGCGAGAGGATCCGGGTGCTGCGCGTGGCTGCGCAGCCGCTCCATGACCTGGCTGGCCGCCCGGGGGTGGAGCATGGCCTGGCCGGACGCGACCGTGCGCAAGGCACCAACCCGGTCGGTACCGCGGATCTCGCTGCCCGTTTCCGCCGCGGCTGCCACGAAATCAGCCTAACCACGAGCGGCTTCGTCTCCCGGCTCGCCGACGACCTCCCCCAGGTAGCAGAACTCGACCTCAACCCAGTGATTGCCCGCCCCGATGGGGTCAGCGCCGTCGATGCGCGCGTACGGATCACTCCGGCCGAGCCGCAAGACCCATTCCTGCGACGGCTGCGCTGACCAGCGGACCACGTCCTGAGCACCTTGGCCCACTGACGGGCCCTTCGGCCCTACCCGCTGGTAGCAACGACCCTGCCGGCCCACAGGACGGCGTGTGACGCTACAACCGCAGACTAGTTACAACGGCAGGAGGCGGAAGCAAATGAACCGCCGCGACGCCCACATGGATGCAATGCTGCGCCATCTCGGCGCTGCCTACTACGACTCGCTGCACGGCCGGGCATCCGCGTCGGACGTGGCGCGGGCGCTAAGTACGGTTGCCGAGCGCGTCGGGGAAGCCCCGTACCCAGCAGCGCACCCGGAAGAAGCCGCCACGCGGCAGGTGCGGGAACCACGCCACAGCCTGTGGCACCGCAGGGTCCGCGACGTCATGACCACATCCGTTGTGACCATCGACCGAATTACCCCGTTAAGGAGATCGCGAGGCTCCTCGCGGCGCACAAGGTCAGTGCTGTTCCGGTGCTGATGATGGGCCGCCGGGTGGCCGGAGTGGTGTCCGAAGCCGACTTGCTGCGCATGGAGGACCAGCGTGAGCGCGCCGCGCGGGCGGGTCATCGTGTGCGCCTGCCCTGGCGGGGCCGCGGCAAACGGTGGGGCCTCACCGCGGGCGAGCTGATGACGTCCCCCGCGATCACCATCCACCCAGACGCGACGATCCCGGCGGCGGCACGGCTAATGAACGAGCACCACATCAAACGGCTCCCGGTCGTGCACCCGGACGCCACCCTGGCCGGCATCGTCAGCCGCCGCGACCTGCTCAGCGTCTTCCTCCGGCCCGATGAGGAGATCGCCGGCGACGTGCGCGCGGTGCTCGGCGACATGCTGTTCGCCGACCCGCCCAACGTGGCGGTAGCGGTCAAGGGCGGGGTCGTGACCTTGTCCAGGCAGCCCGGCGAGCTGGAAGAGCCGGACCTGCTCCCGGTCGCGGTCAGGCTGACGTGGGACATTGACGGCGTCGTGGACGTGGTGGACAAGCTCACCGTCGGACAGCGCAGCTAATCGCCTGCTAGTCCGCCGAATCCTCACCGCACCTGCCTCGGCGTCGATGAACGCGCCATGAACCCTTGACGACACGGGCTGATGCCGGTGGGCGTCTCCACGACAACCATGCCCGGGGCCCACATCCGCGGGACGCTGACGTTCGAACCCGTCCCTGCGAAGACACGGATGCGATGGTCGTGGCAGTTGCAACCAAAGAGCATGCTGAGGCTGCTGACGCCGGTCATCGCCTGGATGGGCAGACGCCAGGAAGAGGCGATATGGGCAGGCCTCAAACGGCACCTGGAAACCAAGCAGGCGCCTTAGTCGCAGGGATAGGCCAGGCCGGTCCAGCACACAGATGCCAGACCGCGCCGGAAAGGAAAGGAGACGGCCACCGTGACAGCTCCAGGACCCGCCGCGCGCGGCCAGAGATACGAACTGAGCGTACTGGTGTCGGCCGAGTCGAAGTACGGCGCGACCGCCGAGATCGCCCAGGCGATCGGTGACGTGCTCGCCGGACATGGCTTCAGGGCCACAGTCCTTCCTCCCGGGAATGTCAGCACTGTGGACGGCTACGACGCGGTGATTCTCGGCAGCGCCGTCGACATGGGGCACTGGCTTGCACCAGCGAAAGAGTTTGTGACTCGGTTCCGTGACGCGCTCGCCGCGCGTCCGGTGTGGCTATTCCAGCGGACCGGTTGGGGATCCCACCAGGAAGCTCGCCCAGAGCATGGCACAAGATGCTGTTGACCTTGCAGAGATCCGCGCGGCAACCCACGCCCAGGACCACCGGGGGCGAGGCGCGCAGATCCCGGCCGACCGACCGCAGGCAGGTCCTTGAGGTCCTCCCCGAGGATCAGTTTCTGACCTACGGGCTGGGCGTGTCCCTGATGCAGATGCGCAGCCCGTCCGCCGCCCGGGCGCGCCTACCGGTGGGCACGCCGCAAACGCACGCGAATGCGGAAGCGCCTTAAAAGATCATGACTCAGTTTGCGGGCGGCCGTAAACGGCAATCAGCCGGCTCCTGGTCGCCTGCAACCGGCGCACCACCACGGGGACGAACCTGCGGGTGAGCTCGTGGCCGAAGACCGGATCGGCGTCACACAGTGCCAGCACCGCCCGGCTATCCAGCTCGAACGCCTGGGTGGGCTGCAAAGTGACGGCACCGAGCTGCCACTGGTACGGCGGGAACAGCCATGACCAGCCGATCACGTCGCCCCGGCCGAGGGTTTCGATGATGACTCGGCCATACCCGGGCATGGCCAGGTCAAGGGCGATCTGACCGGCCTCGATGAGCCAGAAATGATCGGCCGTCCCGCCTTCGTCGAACAGCCGGTGGCGAGCGGGAACGCTGATGTGTCTGGTGACCTGGTCGAGCCGGGAGATGTGCTCGTCTGCCATGCCGCGCACGAACGGGTGAACCGAAAGCGGCGGCGCGCCAGCGGTGTTCATCAGTCCCTCCGCTCCACTCAAGCGCATCATGGGATTGTGGCGGCGCCGGACGGCGCGTCTGTTTCCTCTTCGCGCCTACCTGCAGACTTGTCGGGCTGCTCACGCGGAGCATGAGGCTAAAGGCCACGATGGGCAGGACTTTCGCCCGCCTCCCTACCAGCGTCACACCCGTACCCGCGGCCCTACAGGCAGGTCATGGCCAGGCGTTGCGTCGATCATGGAAGGACTATCGAGGAGGCCAAAGTGAAGTACATTTCGCCTGGTCAGCCAGGCAGCATCGTGCCGGTCGCGCCGCGCTATGAGAACTTCATCGACGGCAAGTGGGTGGCGCCGGTCAAGGGCGAGCTCATGGTGCACACAACCGTGACGAGCGACAAGCCGCACGCGATCTGCTCGGCGGCCGCGCCGAACCGGCCAGCGACAAGGACCCGCAGATCATCCGCGTCCCGCTGCTGGCCGGCGGCGACGTGCCCGCATCATCGTCGCCGAGCTAGCCGCGCGATCCGCCATCGGCTATTTGTTCAAGTGTTCCATCTCGCGCTGAATGTCGTCTTCGGTGATCTCCCGGCGGCCGTACACGTCCCAGGCGTTCATAATCACGCCGATCCCCCAGCCCACGATGGGAAACACCGGCCAGAAGAACCCGTGCCGACCGGTCATCGCCCAGATCAGCACCAAGAACGAGTTGACTAGCACGTAGACGAGGAGATGTCCGCGGAAGTCACGTTGCTTCTTGAGCTGGGCGACCGCCCTGTCGCGCAGCACCTGCTCACGCGTGGTGGTGTTATCCGATGCCATGACACACTCCCCCTTTCATCATCACGATCGCCTGCCTGGCTGACTCGCGCAGGAGCCAGATGGCCTCGTCATGCAGGACTTCGGTCCCGGGCAGAACTACGTGGTCAGGACGGCAGATGCACCGCCGGGCAGATGCCGGCAGCGATGGTGTCCCGGGGCGGTGTGAGCGGCGCACTGAGGTAGCCGGCGCGTCCTCGAGCCGGGCAAACCGGTGCGGAGGCTGGCTCGCACCACACGATCTTCCTGAGAGTCCCGCGCATTCATGCCAGGCGCATCATTGTTGGGCGTACGCCCCGGCTGCGCGGTCTGGATGGTGATCTGGGCGGGTCGGCTGGCCGGAGCACCGCCGGAATGCTGAGACGGGAGGGGGGCGTTGTGCCCTAGCGGCCGCCACGCCCGGCGACCGATTGTGGGATCAGAGGCGAGTGGCGTGCTTGAGTTCGACGGGGCGATCAAGCGATTCGGGCCGGTGGCGGCCCTGGATGGGTGCACGTTCGCAGCGCGGCCGGTACCACGGCGCGCACTAATCGCTACGGGAGCCTCGCCGCCGGCGAGGCAGGTGCTTCTGGCCCGCATTCCGGCCCGCAACCTTCTGGCAGGCAAGGTGGCCGGCATCGGGCTTATCGGGCTCCCCCAGATCGGTGTGACCGCGCTGGTCGCGGTCACGGCGACGGCCGGCTCCGCCGACCTCCCAGCCGCCCGCGGCAGCGTGCTGGCGTGGGCCGTCGTGTGGTTCGTGCTCGGCTACGCCCTCTACGCGACGGCGTACGGCGCGCTCGGGTCGCTCGCGTCGCGGACCGAGGACGCCCAAAGCGTCGCCGGGCCGGGCGACGGTCGTGCTGATCGCGGCCTACTTCTTCTCTTCTTTCCTTGCCGTCGGGCGACCCGACAGCGGCATGGCCAAGCTGGCTTCGTTCTTCCCGGCGACCGCGCCACTGGCCATGCCCAACCGCATCGCTATGGGCGCGACCGTCTGGTGGGAGCCGGTGGCCGCCGCCGCGCTTACCCTGGTCGCCGTCGCAGCCCTGGTGCAGTTCGCCGGGCGTGTCTACGCAGGCGCCCGACAAGGTGCTCGCGCGTGGGTCTCGCCATCGATTTCGCCGACGGTCACCTTGACTGACCAGCGATCCGCAATTCCTGATTGGCGTCCACCACGTCAGTACGTTGCGCGAACGGCAACGCGGCCCACAGGCCCGCCACCGGCGGCAGCCCGGCGACACCGGCGTAGGCCATCACCTGCGGGACCAGATAGGCCGCCACGGTGACACCGGCCACCAGATCCCCGCGCAGCCACCGCCGCCGGTAGCCGCGCAGCACCGCCACGCCCGGCACCGCAGGACGCCAGCGCCGGTTCTCCCCGCCCGGCCTCGGCACGTTCACTCCCCGCCTGCCTCGGTGAAAACATTTAGATTCCGAACGGCTGCCGCGGGGATCGGCTCGCCTGGCATGCAGGCGGCTGCGCGCGTCAGCCGTTCGGGATGTGCGTTGCGGCGGTTAGCGGTGACGAGCGGCACCGGCGACCGGCGCGGCGGGTCATCGCTGGTGGACGACGCCGACCGGGCAGGGCGCGTGATCCAGCATGGCCTGGCTGACCGAACCGAGCATCATGCCCTTAATGCCGCCGCGGCCCCGGGAGCCCACCACGATCATCTGAGCCTCAGCCGCGGCCGCCAGCAGCGCAGCGCGCGGCGGGCCGTCGGCGACTTGCCGAAGGACAGACACCTCCGGATGGTCCTTCTCGCACCGGGCGATCTGCTGCTCGAAGTCCTCGGCCATCCGGGGCGCGCCGCCAAAGCTGCCCGGCGTATCCGCCAGGGCGCACACCGCCAGCAGCGGAGCTTCCCGCAGCGTAGCCTCCTCGAACGCGAACGTCACCGCGGCCTGGGCGGCCGCCGATCCGTCAGCGCCGACCGCGACCGGGCCCGGCACATAATCGGCGGCCGGCCGCCAGTGCCCCCGCAGCACCACCACCCGCCCGGGCGCATGCGCGGCGACCTGCGAGCTGACCGACCCCAGCAGCAGCCCGGCCAAAAGGCCATGCCCCCGCGAGCCGACCACCACCATTTCCGCGGCGGCGCTGTGCCCGCACAGCGCCGCGGCGGCCGACCCGGCGGTCAGCACCTGCCCGACATCCACCGACCCCCCGGCCAGGCTCTGCGCGTGCCGTACCCCGTGGGAGAGGATCTCCTCACCGCCCTGCCGCGCAAGATCGAACGCGGCAGCCGCGCCCGGCGACACCGGGTACGCGGCAACCCACGCATGGCAGACAGTAAGTGCCACCCCGCGTGCCCGGGCCTCTCTGACGGCCCAGCTCAGCGCCTCCTCCGAGCACCATGACCCGTCATATCCGGCCAGAATCCCGTAGGCAGTCTCAGCCATGGCAACCTCACCTCTTTCCGGGGTTGCCTCAACCATCACGCCGCCGTGACGGCCCGCACAGGGTCCTTCGGCCCACGCCACCGGGAGCAACGGCCCTGCCGGGCAAGGCAACGCAGGTGGCTGGCAGAAAGTTCCCACTCGGGCTATCCGCCGATGAGCTGGCTGGCGACCCGGTAGGCGGTGTCGATCGGGATGGCGAATCCGACCCCGATGCTGCCGGACCGCGGCCGATGTAGCCGCGATCATGCCGACGCCGCCTGCCGCGGCCTCGATGACGTGGTTGTTGGTCAGAATGGTGCCGTCGGAGACCTGGCGCTCTCGCTAATGGGAGGCGAGGGCCGCACCTGCACGCTGTCACCGCATGCCTCACATCTCCCCAGCGCTCCGGCTGCGGTGAAAGGCATTGGTTCACAGGCCGTTGGCGGAGAAGTGCATGTAGTCCTTGGGCGACTGCCAGTCCCCGCCCAGGTCCAGCCGATGGCGTTGAACGCACGCCAGGCGGGATTCCCGTACGTGAGCTCGATCGTGACCGGTCCGCCCAGGCGGCTGCGGCCGGCGGGTCGATGCTGCTGCCTTGGACCTCCGGGTTCTCGAATGGGTTGACGTCGACGGCAAGGCCGTAAGCGTGCTGCGACCATACGTTCGTGCCGGGAACGAGCCGGCAGTTGAACGCCGAGGTGTTGTCGGCCAGCATCGACCGTTGGTCGTCGCCGCCGAAGTCATCAACGACGCGCATCTGCCTGACCGGGAACCCGGCGGCGAACAGCAGCCCGAACGCGTGCGTGACGTCAGCGGCGGCGGAAGCGTTCACCACCAGTTCGCCCTCGTGCGCGGTGTGGTCAAAGCCCCAGTAGCTGAGCCGGAGCAGTCTCAGGCTGGCCAGGCTGACCGGGCAGCCCTGGTGCCAGGAGACCCCGGTCATCCGCGCTCGCATCGCCGCCGTCAGAACCGACGTGCTGGCCTGAAACACCGGCCCGGCCGCTGACGTTGCCGTACGGCCCGGCACCGCGCCAGCCGGGGTCGCCGCCGTCGGAGTCGTCCGCCGCGCGGGCGGGGCTGGCGTGCTTTGCGACGGTGCCGGTGTGGGAGCCGGGGACGCCGCACGCTGCGGGGTACCGCACCCTGCTGCAAGCAAGCTGAGCGCCACCGCCGAGGCGGCGAGCCCAGCGGCTGCCCTGGTCCACCGCCATCGCGCCGGGCGCCGCGAACAGGACGTCACGTCACCCTCCCCTGCCTGCGTTTCACCAGCCACCGCGCGCAGCGACGTGCTCGGGCGGGTGGTCACCGCAGGCGCCGAGGTGAAGGCGCCACCGATCCGCTGCCACGCCGAAGGCCGCCGCGCCCAGCACCGTCGCAGTCGCCGACACCATCAAACGCTCCAACCGTGGGCTCACCCGGAGAAGGGCCGAAAGTCCCCGGCGAGCAGATCACGGCGGGCGGGCCGCTGCGCGTGCGCGCCGCTGCGTGCCCCTGCCGGAGCCCGCTAGCGCCGTCGAGCGGGGCATCCACACCTTCAGCGCCTCCTACCTCGCCGAGAACCGGCCCATTGCCGCCCTGGTCGAAGATGCCGACGGACTCGGCAGGCAGATCATCGAACACGGCATCGCCGAGTTCTCGCTTGCGCTCGATGACCATCGCGCCGCGCCTGCCCGCGCGGATCAGACCGACGGCGGGCAGCCGTCCACGGGCGGGGCACGACCACAGCCAACCCGGATGCCGGGTGACCACCGCCGGACAAGGACCCAGAAAGACACCTGAGCAGATTCCGTGACCTGCTGCTGGCGGTTCATTCGGCCCAGGGAGCAGCTCCTGGAGGGACCTTCGTAACAGATCCAGAACGGCTGCCGCACGCTCGCGACCGCACGTCAGTGCGCCGATCTCTCGCGGCAGCCCCGAAACGGGACCTTTGGTCCTCGACGCGAGAGTGCCTCGCGCAGCGCTTCGCGCATCGCCTCCCGGCAGGTGATCTCCTTGGCGCCTCCGGTCGTCGTGCTTGGGGGCCCGGTGAGCCCGGGCGGTGCTGGCTCGTGCGGCTTTGGTGGCGCTGCGGTCGGCCGCGGTCGTGGTATTCATGCTGGCCTTGGGCTGTAGACGAACCGGGTCAGGTCTTCTACCGGCTCCATGTCGGCGGCGTCAGCCGCCTCGATGGCGTGAGTGATCTCGGCGGCGATCTCTTTGTCGAACATTTCGAGGTCGTCGTCGCTGATTTCGCCGCGCTGTTTCATTGAGCGACCAGGGCGCCGATCGGATCGCGCGTCTTCCACCGCTCGATCTCGGCCTTGTCGCGGTAGCGGTCCGGGTCATACATCGAGTGCGCACGGAACCGGTACGTGCGCAACTCCAGGAAGTGCGGGCCACCTCCGCCGGGTACCGCTTCGGCGGCGCGCCGGGCGGCGCGCTCGACGGCGGCAACGTCCATCCCGTCCTCGGCCCACGCGACCATGCCGTACGAGCCGGCGCGGGCGGCCAGGTCGATCTCGGCTTGCGCGCGCTCCAGCGCCGTTCCCATCGCATACAGGTTGTTTTCGCAGCAGAACAGCACCGGCAGATCCCATAGCGCGGCAAGGTTCATGCACTCGTGAAACTCGCCTTCCGCCACGGCGCCGTCCCCGAAGAAGCAGACGGCGACCCGGCGGTCGCCGCGCATCCGGTCGGCGAGTGCCATGCCGACCGCGAGCGGCAGCCCGCCGCCGACGATCGCGTTCCCCCGTAGAAGCGGTGGCCGGTGTCGAACAGGTGCATCGAGCCGCCGCGCCCGCGGCTGCAACCCGTCACCTTCCCGTATATCTCGGCCATCAGCGAATCCATGCCGACGCCGCGCGCCAGCGCATGGCCGTGCTCACGGTAGGTCGCCACAATCGAGTCCTCCGGTGTCAACGCCTGGCACACACCGACCGCGACTGCCTCTTCGCCGATGTACAGATGCAGGAAGCCGCGGATCTTAGTGGCGCTGTACAGCTCCACGTATCGTTCCTCGAACCGCCGGACCCGCAGCATCTCGCGCAGCAGTTCCCTGCGATGTGCGATGTCATCGGGCAGGCGGGCCAACTCCCAACCAGGGCCGAACGTCACCCGGCTGATTAAATCCGGCCCCGCCCCTGGCCACCGGTCGACGGGTTCGCCAGTCAGAGCGGCTCGGCCGCTGTCGGTGAAATTGCCGATCGGTGAAATTGCCGATCGGTGCTGGGTCTTGGCCGAGTAACAGTGATGTCTTGAAGGCCTCGGCGCCCCGGACATGCAGGCGACGCCGCGCCGCAGCCGTTCGGTAACTGTGATGTGGCACTCAGCGATCGTCGGCAGGCGAGTACGACGCAGACGGGGCCGGCCGCGTGGTGGGAGATGGCCTGGCTGACCGAACCGAGCAGCATGACTTTGAGGCCGCCCCGGCCGCGAGAGCCCACCACCAGCATCTGGGCCTCGTGCGCGGGCCGCCAGCAGCGCGGAACGTGGCTGGCCATCGGCCGCAACATCCGGGCTGGTACGGACGCGGCCGGCTGATCGCTGATCAGGCAGACTGGTGGCCACCAGCGCCGGAGGTGACGGCAGGGCATGCGGAGACGGCCGTGAAGACGGGTGATCTCGGCCTCATCCTGCTCACCGGCGCCGTGGTGGTGCTCGCCGCAATCGTGGCGGCCCGGCTCGCCCACGGGATCGGCCTGCCGGGCCTGCTCGTCTTCCTCGGCCTCGGCGTGGCGCTTGGCGAAGCCGGGGTCGGCGTGCGGTTCGACAATGCCGGGCTGGCGCAGGCCCTGGGGTTCAGCGCGCTGGTGCTGATCCTCGCCGAGGGCGGCCTGACGACCAGCTGGGCCCACGCCCGCGCCGCTGCGCCGACTGCCCTCAGCCTGGCCACGGTCGGGGTGGTACTCAGCGTCCTGGTGGTCGCCGTGGTCACCCGCTGGCTGCTGCAGCTTGGCTGGCGGGACGCGCTGCTGCTCGGCGCGGTGCTCGCGCCGACCGACGCCGCAGCGGTGTTCTCGGTGCTGCGCAAGCTGCCGCTGCCGCCGCAGCTGTCCGGGACGCTGGAGGGAGAGTCAGGGCTTAACGACCCGCCGGCGGTACTCACGGTGACCCTGCTCAGCGACGTGCGCCACACGCCCTCGCCCGCGCTGATCGCCGGGGTGGTAGCCTACCAACTGGCCGCGGGCGCTGCGATCGGGCTGCTTGCGGGGCTGTTCGGCGCACTGGCGCTGCGGCGGGTGGCATTGCCGGCGTCCGGCCTGTACCCCATCGCGGTCCTGGCGCTCATCGTCGCCAGCTACGGGGCGGCGTCGCTGGCGCATGCGAGCGGCTTCCTCGCCGTCTATGTGTCCGCGCTGGTGCTGGGTAATGTCCGGCTGCCGCACGGCCCGGCCATCCGCGGTTTCGCCGAAGGCGTCGCCTGGCTCGCCCAGATCGGGCTGTTTGTGATGCTCGGCCTGCTCGCCTCCCCGGCCCGGCTGCCTGGGCAGATCCTGCCGGCCGTGGTGGCGGGGTCGGTGCTCGTGCTCCTCGCACGGCCCGCCGCGGTGGCCGCGGCGACGCTCCCGCTGCGGGTGCCCTGGCGCCAGCAGGCCTTCCTGTCCTGGGCCGGCTTGCGCGGCGCGGTCCCGATCGTGCTGGCCACGATCCCCATGAACGCCCGCGTACCCGGCGCCACCCGCCTGTTCGACCTGGTGTTCATCGTCGTCGCGATCAACACCCTGCTGCAAGGCCCTACCCTGCCATGGGCGGCCGGCCGGCTGCAGGTGATCACACCGGCAGAACCGATCGAGATCGACGTCGAGGCGGCGCCGCTCGAAGATCTGCATGCCGACCTCCTCCAACTGCAGATCCCGCCCGGCTCACGGCTGCACGGCGTGGAAATCTTCGAACTTCGGCTCCCCGCCCAGGCGAACGTGGCCCTCATCGTCCGCGGCGGGCAAGGGTTCGTCCCCGGCCCCACAACGACGCTGCAATCCGGTGACCGGCTGCTCATCGTCGCCTCCGCCGCCGTACGGGAACAAACCGAACGGCGGCTGCGCGCGGTCAGCCGCGCCGGCAAACTCGCCGGATGGTTCGGCGAACACGGCCTGTGACCCGGCCACCGCATCACCTGGGCTCGGCACCGCTAAGCCCTCCACCAAGATCATTTCACTCAGCTCTGCCCCGCCCGAGCCGCCCCGCCGGGTACTCTTCTGCCGCCGTCCGGTCGATGCGGATGCTGACATGGGTGATGCGCATGCGCCGGATTGCGCTGGCCTCGCAGGCGGTTAGCCGAGGGGTGGCTGGGGTCCGCGGCACCGTGGGCCTTTCTGCACAGCGGCATCAGCGTCTGCTGGGCTTGGAGCGTGATGGACGAGAAGACTCTCACTGCCTACCTGCACCGCATCGCTGTTGAGCGGCCCCGGGTTCT